>OHJK01000408.1_pt1 | contig 28552 bp, 17 predicted proteins | sample 1568541 | NCBI WGS metagenome assembly OHJK01 (sample SAMEA3879535, study PRJEB24766) | human gut metagenome | biome: human-associated habitat; feature: feces | place: USA | collected 1985/1987
TACCTGTTGTAGCAACTGCTGCTGCTGCGAGAGCTGCAGGGATAACTGCTACTGCCGCACCTGTAGGAGGGTTAACGGGCTCGCCTGAGCAATCGCCGGGCTTAACAGGATCTGATTCGCCGGGCTCAGTTGTTTCGCCGGGCTTTACTGTGATTTCTTCATTGATCCTAACCTGATCGATAGCGATTGTGGGGATAGCATCGTCTTCAGTAGCCTTGAGGTCTGTGCAAACTGCGATGAATTCCATACCATCGATAACCTTGTCAAGGTCAATTGTTACAACATAAGTACCATTACCTGTTACTTCAACGGGAGTGCACTTAGCGTTTGCATTGCCCTTGTCACCTTCGCCCCAGAACTGGCATTCCCACTTGGAGTCAGCCATAGAGATCCAAGCCTTGAAGGGAGTTGTGAAGTTTGTAACTGTAAACTTAACAGAAATCTTGTTAGCACCTGCAAAAGCAGCCTTATCAGCAATCTTTAAAGCTTCATCGCTTACAAAAGTGTTGATGATGTTTGTACGAACAAGACCTGAATCGATAACTGTCTTACCTGAGTTAGCAATTGTAACGTCAGCGGGAGCTACAGGCTCAGCGGGAGCTTCTGTCTCACCGGGATTAACAGGATCAGCAGGATCAGCGGGTTCTGTGCTCTTAAGGTTAACCTTCCAGTTGATTGTGTAATCAACGCCGTCGCCCTTGCTTAACATTACGCTGAAAGCGGGGTTAACTGTGTTGCCTTCGATTTCCTGTGCAGCGAGAACTGCATCAGAAACTGTATAAGTGTCAGCAGCAGTCGCATCCTGCTTCCATGTGCTACCTGTCTTTTCATCAGTTACTTTTGTTGAGTTGTAACCGAGGAAGAAAGTAGTGTCGCTTGTGAATGTGATTGATTCGACATCTTCGGGCTTGTTGCCTTCAAGAATATCTTCAATCTTTAAGTCCTTCTGTGTCCACCAGGCATCATCACTGAATGTGATAGAACCGGCAAAAGCACTTACTGCAAGTGAAGAAACTGCGATTGCAGCAGCTGCAATACTTGCTAAAGTTTTTGTAAACTTCATTGGTTTTGTCCTCCATAAAATATTTTTTAGCTTTTAAGCTATTTTTAATCATACTATATCGCAGTTTTTTTTACAAGTGGCATTTTGCACAAAAAACTTTTTCGTTTTGGTGAAATAATATAAACAGAATGCGATTTTGTGCCTTTACAGCATTAAATCTGAAAATATGCCAACTTATATGATAAAAACCCCTCCGCCATAAGCGGAGGGGTCGTATGCTCTTTAATTCAAAGCGTTAAACCGTTTAAAAGCAATTACTTGCTTCTCTTCTTAAGAACGATACCTGTTGTAGCAACTGCTGCTGCTGCGAGAGCTGCAGGGATAACTGCTACTGCAGCACCTGTAGGAGGGTTAACGGGCTCGCCTGAGCATTCGCCGGGGTTAACAACATCGCCTGAAGATTCACCGGGCTCAGCAGGAACTTCTGTTTCACCGGGCTCAGCAGGAACTTCTGTTTCACCGGGCTTAGTAGGATCTTCTGTTTCACCGGGCTTTACTGCAGCTTCTTCATCGTTGATTGTTAATGTGTACTGAACGCCATTATATGAATCCCAGCTTAAGCAGTAGAAATCAACTACAGCACCCTTAACAACGGGGATAGAAAGCTGACCACCGTCAGCGCCGACAGTGCCTACCCATGTTTTGCCGTTAACGCCGTCTATAGAATCGTCGACCTTGTCACCGTCTACATCCCAAGACCATGTTACGCCGGCACCGCCCCACTGATAGTACTTAACTGTACCGTCGGGGTTTGTAACTGCAACACCGGCACCGCACCAGTCGTTCCAACCTGCTTGAGCTGCTGCTGCATCAGCTGAAAGTGCAACATCAACGTTAAGAGTATCGATATCACCCTTAACTGTGTATGAGTATGAGGGAGTTGTTGCGTCAACATAAGAGATCTCTGCCTTTGTCTGAATAGGCTTAGGCTTAGCGGGTTCATTGTTCTTAAGGTTAACCTTCCAGTTGATTGTGTAATCAACGCCGTCGCCCTTGCTTAACATTACGCTGAAAGCGGGGTTAACTGTGTTGCCTTCGATTTCCTGTGCAGCGAGAACTGCATCAGAAACTGTATAAGTGTCAGCAGCAGTCGCATCCTGCTTCCATGTGCTACCTGTCTTTTCATCAGTTACTTTTGTTGAGTTGTAACCGAGGAAGAAAGTAGTGTCGCTTGTGAATGTGATTGATTCGACATCTTCGGGCTTGTTGCCTTCAAGAATATCTTCAATCTTTAAGTCCTTCTGTGTCCACCAGGCATCATCACTGAATGTGATAGAACCGGCAAAAGCACTTACTGCAAGTGAAGAAACTGCGATTGCAGCAGCTGCAATACTTGCTAAAGTTTTTGTAAACTTCATTGGTTTTGTCCTCCATAAAATATTTTTTAGCTTTTAAGCTATTTTTAATCATACTATATCGCAGTTTTTTTTACAAGTGGCATTTTGCACAAAAAACTTTTTCGTTTTGGTGAAATAATATAAACAGAATGCGATTTTGTGCCTTTACAGCATTAAATCTGAAAATATGCCAACTTATATGATAAAAACCCCTCCGCCATAAGCGGAGGGGTCGTATGCTCTTTAATTCAAAGCGTTAAACCGTTTAAAAGCAATTACTTGCTTCTCTTCTTAAGAACGATACCTGTTGTAGCAACTGCTGCTGCTGCGAGAGCTGCAGGGATAACTGCTACTGCCGCACCTGTAGGAGGGTTAACGGGCTCGCCTGAGCATTCGCCGGGATTAACTGCGTCAGATTTACCGGGCTCAATAGGATCTTCTGTTTCACCGGGATTAACTTCGCCGGAATTTGTACCGGGAGTAACTTCCTCAGCTGCAGGATATGTAGCGAGTAACTTGCCGTCCTTATCGAAGAAGTCTATCTTGTCAACTGTTAATGTAGCAGCTGAACCGTCGTCCTGAGCGTTCATCCACCATACTTCAACCTTGAAGTAGCCGGTTTCTTTACCGTCTTCATCAAGACCTGACTTGAGACCGCCGATGCCGTCCCAAACCCATTCATTTGTGCCTGCTGCTGAGTTTTCAACCTGTGCAGATGCTGCCCAACCGTCAGCTGCAACTGTGTTTGCACCAAGAGCGCCGTTAGCGTAAGCCTGGCTAGTGATTGTAGCTACTGCCTTATCAACGTCGCCTGCCCATGTGTAAACACTCTCGTCGAAGGGGAGCTCCCATAAATTAACCTGACCGGCATCACTAGGCTTACCGCTTTCTGCAACAGTCATAGATACTAATGCGTCTGCTGCGAAAGCGCTTACTGCAAGTGTAGAAACTGCAACTGTAGCTGCAGCAACGCTTGCTAAAACCTTAGAAAATTTCATGAATTTATCCTCCATATAATTTTTAGCTTATCTAAGCTAAAATAAATAATACTACATATTCTTTTACTTTACAATTAGCAAAATAGACAAAATTTTATGATGATTTTGTCTATTTCTCTATATTTTGCTATTGTCGCTTTTTGCCACAGAAGCACAGCTTGTTAAAAACGATACGCAAAACCTATGATTTATGTATCCGTAGCGAGCTGCCAATGAACAGCATATCTCTCTATAAATATGTTCCCCTTGACTAATCGCCCCGTTTAATGTACAATATAATAGAGAAAATATGCAGACAGCACGCACTTTGTGCCATATATTCTGCTTTCCGGCAGTCAAAAATCAATATATGGTTATACTGCACAAAAAACATTCATATTTTTTTACTTATCCGATACACAGAATTTTCATTTCGAGTGAAACTTTTTCTGAAATTCAGCCTACTACAAAGTAGGTGACAAAGTGAGGTGAGCCGATGGGCGCAGAGATTCACGGAGGTCACGAGAATATCGAAGAATATTTCAACCGTGTCTACAACGAAACCTGCAGATCCGTTTCCCGTTTTGTAGTCAGCAAATGCGGAAATATGGAAGATGCGGAAGATATTATTCAGAACGTCTATACACGTTTCTTCAAGCGCATAAGCGAAAAAGGACACGAGGACATCGAAAGCCCGGAGGCTTTCCTTATAAATATAGCAAAGTTTGAATGCCGCACCTATTTTTCGGGTAGGAAGAAGGACGAAAAGGTTTCCTCCTTTTCCGACTATACCGAAGAAGAAATGGTCGCTATCGAGCGGGAGATGTCCAAGCCTCAGCAACGGCTTGAGGACGTTATCAGCAACAAGATCGTTGCGAAACAGATTTTCGATGACATAATGAAGACCGATGAACTGACAGGTCAGATATTCTATCTTCATTTTGCGTGTGATATGAAGCTGGAGGACGTAGCGAAGGCGCTTGATGTCAAGCTGTCTACCGTTAAAAACAAACTCTATCGCACAATAGAAAAACAAAAGAAAAAATTCAAATTATAACGACTTACGGAAGGGGGCTTTCAGATGAATACAAACGAGTTTTACAAAGAGCTGATGAGCGAGTATTCGTTTGATTACGAGAAGATAAGAAAAGCCGCTATGGGTAAGTCTGTACAGGCTAAAAAGAGCAGGCTGAAAACGGTTTGGCTTTCTGTGGCAGGTGCCGCAGCCGCCGTAGCTATCACATTTTCAAGCATCGCCCTGCTGAATTCCGGCAGTCCTGTTGTTGTTTCACCGACAACCTCGATAAGTGCGGAAGACCGTTTCAGAATGGCTATGGAGGCATACAGCAAGGCGGAAGAGAATACCGAAGAGGTTTTCCTTTACGTTACTTTCAGAAATACAGTAACGCCCGAAGAGATGCAGAGCATTTTAGCTAAGGCAGACAGCAAGGGCAACATCCGTGTTACAGAGGTTTATCTTTCCGATAACACAAAGGTAAAGGGCAGCGAGGCTATCGCCGCATTGTTCGAGGAGAACGCTAAGGATATTACAGCAGTAAAGGTATATTGCCCCGGCAACTTCCTGATAAAGCTGACAGCGCTTGACGGCGTTTACCTTGTCGAAACAGAAGATTCCTTCTCAAAAGATGATTTTTCTGCGATAGATACAAGTAGCGAGTACGATTACTACCCCGACTACAGCACAACCGAGCCGGTCACACCGCCCGACGCTGTTCCCGGAGATACGACTAACGTAGCCGAGTAAAAATTTCTCCTATATATTATAATAGTATACCGCCTGTAAGACTTAACGGTTTTACAGGCGGTTTTTTTGCATTTTGCAAATGCCGTGTAATCGTTTTAACAAAATTTGCGGATAAGCCTGTTTGGCTATTGACTTTTTCCGTGAAAACCATTACAATATGATTGACACAATAAAAAACGGCTGTCCGCATATCAAAAAAACGGGCAGTCAGAAAAGAAAGGTACCTATGAAGAAAAGAATGCTCGCCGCAATTTTAAGCGGCATAATGGTGATAACGGGAATTTCCGCTTGCTCGGGAAATGCCGCAACATCATCTGAAAACAGCTCGGCTTCAACAACAACAGCTACTACAACAACTAACACAACGAAAGCCGAAACAACAGCGGCAACCACCACAACAAAGGCAGAAACAACGACCGTGACCACAACCACCGCAACCACAACGACTACAACAAAGAAGCCGGAAACCACCACCGCAAAACCGGCAACAACCACAACAAAGAAAACCGAACCTGCACCTGCCGCAACAAAAGGTGACTCTGTCAAGTTCTCACAGAACCTTATGCCCGGCTGGAACCTCGGTAATCAGCTTGAGGCAAACTCAGGCGGAACACCGAGCGAAACAACGTGGGGCAACCCCGTAATTACCGAAAAGCTTATCAAGCAGGTAAAAGCACAGGGCTTCAAGTCTATCCGTATCCCCGTATCATATCTTTCTAAGATAGGCGCAGGTCCTAATTACACTATCGACTCAAAGTGGCTCGACAGAGTGCAGGAAGTAGTCGATATGTGCATTAATAACGGACTTTATGCTATAATCAACATTCACGGCGACGGCTACTACAGCGTAAAAGGCGGCTGGCTTCTCTGCGGCGAATCCGCTTCCGAGCAGAAGACTATAAAAGCAAAGTACGAAAAGGTCTGGGAGCAGATTGCAAAACGCTTCAAGAACTATGACGATCACCTCGTGTTCGAGTCAATGAACGAAGAGTACGACGGAACATACAACAACCCCAATCCCGAATACTACAACAACATCAACGCATACAACCAGATTTTCGTTGATACGGTAAGAAAAGCAGGCGGCAAGAACAACAACCGTTATCTGCTTATCCCCGGCTGGAACACAGATATAAACTTCACAACAGGCGACTGTGATACATATACGATGGAAGCAAAGTTCGTTATCCCGAATGACAGCAGGATAATGATTTCCGTCCACTACTACACCCCGTGGGAATTCTGCGGAGAAGAAGGCTATGATACCTTCTATAAATGGGGCGACTCGGTCAAGAAATTTGTAAAGCGCAGACAGAGTGAAACGCTCGTAAACAGACAGTTCGATAAGCTCTACAATGCGTTTATCAAGAATGGTTACGGCGTTGTAATAGGCGAGTACGGCTCAATTGACAGAACGCACAAGGATAAGAGCAATACTACATACCGTGCTTATTTCGCAGAGTATGTGAATTATGCCGCTCATCAGAGAAATATAGTTACTGTTTACTGGGACAACGGTTATAACGGTAAACACGGCTTCGGCTTATTCGACCGCACAAAGTGTACAGTAACACAGCCCGAAATAATCAAGGGTATAATAAACGGCGCAAAGGCGACAAAAGCACCCGCCGCACCTACAGAATAAATTTAGCCGAAGACTGAAAAAATTTGTATAATTTTCCGCTTGCTTTTTCGGAAGAAATGTAGTATAGTAGTCTTTACAAAAAGAAGAAAGGAATGATACTTATTATGAAGAAATTAACCTCTGCGGTTACAGCCGCAGCAATGTCGATATTACTGGGTATTACCTGCTTTGCCGAAGAGATCGGCGCAAGCACAGTAGTCGGAGCAAGCAGTGGCAACACAAACACAGGCGTTCAGTTCGACCCGACAATATATATTGTCTGCGGTGTTGCTCTTGCAGTTGTTATCGCCGTAGGCATTATAACAGCCGTACTCAGTAAGAAGAAAAAGAATAAGTAATTTCTTTGCGAGCCTCCCACACAGGAGGCTCGCTCCAGTCTGTCGAAAAACTTCTATCGTTGATAAAAATGGGGTGTCGAGCGTTGCTTGCTTTGTTGGTTTTGCATCGTGCAAAACTTTTGGCAAGCAACCAAAGCGTCCTTGCTTTGGGGCGAAGCCCCCGACAGGGACTAGGGGCGGTAGCCCCAGTAATATAGCCCCTTTCCGGGGGAAAGGGGTTTGGGGATAGGGATTGAGGACAAGCACTTTTTTGAAAAAACATACTTTTCCCACAATCTGCGAGCCTCCCACACAGGAGGCTCGTTCTTCTTTTCACAATATCACCATAAACTTTCAGCAAAGCTACACCATATCCCCCTGTTTATCAGCATAAAATGGAAAATATTCGCTTGACTTTTTGTGCTTTTTGGGATATACTATATTGTGTACAAAGAAACAACAGTACATCTCAGACGACAGCAGTACAACGTTACTCTACTGTCGCACGGAGGGTAAAAATGAAAAGATACGCAGTCACTTTGTTTATTGCGGCGCTTGCTTTAGCTTTGGTGCCGGCTTTAAGCGGATGCGGCTCGGATAACACATCATCGGACAATTCAACACCAGACATAACATCAACAACACCGCAGAGTACCGACTCAGAACCTTCGTCACAGCAGACAACGGTATCGGATATAATATCGCACCCCGAAAGCTCTGATAACAGCAGTACAATAAATGACCTTCGCACTCAGATAGTATCAACCGCCGAGGCTCTTGTCGGAATTGATTATGTCAGTGGTATGGCAACGCCTGAGCAGGGCTTCGATAATTCGGGACTTATATATTATGTCCTTCGTGAAAACGGCTTTATCAATTGTCCGAGAGGAACAGCCGCACAGAAAGAAATGGGTACAACCGTACCGCTCAGCGAGATTGAGCCGGGCGACATCCTTTTCTTTACCGATAAAGATTCAGAAACAGGCGAGAAGATCGACTTCGCCGGAATATATACAGGCAACGACCGACTTATTTACAGCCCTTATCCGGGTGAAAAAGTAAAGTTCGCCGACCTTAACAGCTCTTATTGGCAAAACTGCTTCAGCTGCGCCGTAAGAGTTGCTTAAAACCGATTATGACATTGTCCTTCATATAAAACTACAGGAATGCCGTCTGCTTTGCAGACGGTGTTTTTGTATATTTTGGAAAACAATCACGAAGAGAATCGATTTTGTTACCCTTTTGTAACCGTTGTAACCGTTTTGTAACCATTTGTAACCAAATTGTTACCGTATTGTAACCGAATTTTAATTGAATTTCGGATTTTTTGTGATATACTTAAATCAAGGCGTGAATATCATAACCGCCGCCGCAGAAACGGTAAATTTACCGACATTACGGCGGACGATTGAAATTGACGCTTGAATTAAAGTTTCCCTCATTCCCAAACAGATTTGAAGTATCCCGTAAAAACACATCAGCATCTGAAAAAGTCGCACTATCGCTTCCTTTTATATCACGAAATATAAGTTGACTGTTTTTTCATCGTTATAAAATCACTTCCGCAATTTTTCGAAATATTCTCAACCTTTTATTGCTGCTTGACAGCAAAATTCTCCTCACATATAGACTTTACCCCGTCGCTTTCCGATGGGGTAAAATCTTTTTTTATTTAATTGCTTTTTGGCTTGATTTTCACTGTTCAAACTGTTACAATAAGACTAACAATTCATATTCAGCTTTAAAGCCGAAAGGAAACACAGATATGAAAAAACGCAGAATTTTATTCAACGATAACTGGAGATTCACCCTCACAGAACCGGACAGTAACGGAAAAACGCTTGAAAACGCACATTGGTATAATGTTGAGATACCGCACGACTGGCTTATAGGCGATACGGCAAATCTCTACAAGTCCGGCTGTGGCTGGTACGAGAAGTATTTCACCGTAGACGCTCTCGGAGAGGACGATTGCTATATCCTGATCTTTGACGGCGTATATATGGATACTACCGTCTATGTAAACGATAAGGAAGTCGGCAAGTGGAAGTACGGCTATACAACCTTCAGCTTTGATATAACCGATGCTCTGAAAAACGGCGAAAACCGCATTTTAGTCAGAGTAAACCATAAATCCCCGAATACCCGCTGGTACAGCGGAGCCGGAATATACAGAAACGTGTGGCTCAGAAAAACCTCTCGCCGTCACATCGTTGAAAACGGCGTCTATATCAGCGCAAAGTGCAGTGATACAGACCGCAGAGAACACGGCAAATGGAAGACTACTGTACAGATAAGCCTTTCCGACACGGTTTGCGGCTTGATTTCATATACATTAAGAGATCCCGAAGACAGAGAGGTTTACGTTTGCGAACGCAGACTTTGCGGCAAGAACGATAAGCTGGTGTTCTATATGGATGCTCCTAAATTATGGGATATAATCACACCCAATTTATATACTCTGTCCGTGATACTTTATGACGATAACGGAAACAGGCTTGATGATACCGTTGAAAAATTCGGCTTCAGAACCACAAAATTCAGCGCAAACGAGGGCTTTTTGTTAAACGGTATGCACCTTAAGCTGAACGGTGTTTGTATGCACCATGACTTAGGCGCACTCGGCGCTGCGGTAAATTACGATGCTACCCGCCGACAGCTTGAAAAGCTGAAGAATATGGGCGTAAACGCTATCCGCACCAGCCATAACCCCCCGTCAAGAGAGCTTATGGAGCTTTGCGATAAAATGGGCTTCCTCGTTGACAGCGAAATATTCGATATGTGGGAGCTTGCCAAGAACGAGGACGATTATCACCGTTTCTTCCCCGAATGGTATAAGAAGGATGTTGAAGCGTGGATAAAACGTGACCGTAACCACCCGTCGGTTATAATGTGGAGCATAGGCAACGAAATATACGATACGCATAAAAGCCCCAGAGGACTTGAGGTTGCTAAGATGCTTTGCGAGGAGGTTGAAAAGAACGACCCTATGCACAATGCCCCGCCCACGATAGCCTCAAACTATATGCAGTGGGAAAATGCACAGAATGTAGCTGATTATCTGAAGCTGGCAGGCTATAACTATGCGGAAAAGCTGTATGACGAGCATCACGAAAAGCATCCCGACTGGGTCATTTACGGCAGTGAAACCGCCTCGACGGTACGCTCAAGAGGCATATACCACTTCCCCTATGATACGGGCTTACTGGTATATGACGATCTGCAATGCTCCGATCTCGGAAACAGCGTTGTAAACTGGGGAGCATCTCCGCTAAGATCCTTTGCTATGGATGCCGCCGCAGAATATTCAATGGGACAGTTCGTATGGACAGGATTTGACTATATCGGCGAGCCTACCCCCTACAATACCAAGAATTCGTACTTCGGCATCATAGATACCGCAGGCTTTGAAAAAGACTCGTTCTGGTTCTATAAATCGGTATGGGATATAGCCGAGGAAGAATCCTTCATTCACGTTTCCCCTTGCTGCTGGGATTTCAACGAGGGTCAGCTTATAGACGTGCTTGTTTATTCCGACCTTCCGTTTATCAGACTTCACTACTGCGGAGAGATGTATGACGGAAAGGTGATAGATCACCTCACGGAAGACAAGCTCTGCGCCCGCTTCACAGTGCCGTTCCATAAGAACAAGCCGCTTGCGGTAAGAGGCTATCTCAGCCCCGACTGCGATGCTGACGATTACGAAAAGGAAACGGTTCTTTTCACCTCTCTTGATCCTCACAGCGTGAATATGACTCCCGATGTGAGTGAAATAGCGGCTGACGGAAGATCGCTTGCGTTTATTACCGTAACCGTTGACGATATAATGGGACAGGAAGTTCAGAATGCGGTAAACAGAATAAAGTTCACCGTAAAGGGCGCAGGCAGACTTGTAGGACTTGATAACGGCGACAGCACCGACTATGACAGCTATAAGGGCAATCACAGAAAGCTGTTCTCCGGAAAGCTTCTTGCGATAATCGAATCCACCTTTGAAACAGGCGACATAGTTATAACCGCCGAAAGCGAGGGTCTGAAGCCTAAAACGATAACTATAAAAGCGGTAGCCCCCGAAACAGAGCCGCAGGGAGTAAGCGTTGTCACTCAAAACGCATTCCCCGCAGTAACCACGCCCTACACAAATGAAATTCCCGTAAGAAAAATCGACCTTTTCGACAGTGAGCCTCGTACACTGACAAAGGAACGTGATACTGCCGAAATTTCGGTAAAGATATTCCCCGAAAACGCAACCTTCCGTGACATAGAGTTCAAATGCTGTACCGATAACGGAGTTGAGATAAGCTTTGCAAAGGTAGTTTCGTTTGACGGAAATACGGCGACACTGAAAGCCTTCGGTGACGGCAAATTCCGCCTTAGAGCATATTCAAAGAACGGTACCGACATTCCGAAGATTATCTCCGAGCTTGAATATACGGCAGAGGGACTCGGAAAAGCGGAAAAAGATCCTTATATCTTTATTGCCGGCTGCCTTTGCGATTTCTCGAATGTACCCGTTACCACGATAGACAGAGGCTCGCTCGGTGGCTTTAACGGAAGAACGACCGTCGGCTTCAGTTCCGTTGATTTCGGCGGCGGCACGAAGAAGATAACGATAAGTGTCGGAAACAGCGGCGGCGGTGAAGATTATCCCGTAGAGCTGTATCTCGGCGATGCCGACAACGGCGGCAGATATATCGGCACATTCGCAATAAAGAATAACGGCGGCTGGGACAGAGCATACCCCCAGACCTTCGACTTGCCGTGCAGAATAAGCGGAACACACGACATCAGCTTTGTTATCAATAATTCCTGCATATTCGGCGGCTTTGAGTTTGAAAAGTATGACCGTACTTATGCGGAAAATTCTGCGGCAGACAACGATAATCTGTACGGCGATGATTACAAGGTAAACGGCTCGTGCGTTGAGGAGATAGGCAACAACGTTGTTATCGAGTTCAACGGCCTCGATTTCGCAGGCGGTACGGACAAGATAACCGTTACAGGCAGAACACCGCTCGATAACTGCACGATCCAGCTCAGAGTAAATGATGAGAACGGCGGCCAGACCACCCGTCTGCTCGAATTCCCCCACGCAGACGAGTACACACCGGTAACGTTTGACGTCGAGCATATCGCAGGCAAGAACAACATTGCATTCGTATTCCTGCCCGGCACACAGTTCGATATGAAATCGTTCAGATTTACAAAAACCGAAGATTAAACCGGTTCTTATTAAATCGCCACAGTGATACTATCGTTTGTGCCAAGCACCATCACCCTTGCCTTTAAATGAACGCTCTGTTTGTTTTGCGTCCTGCAAAACTTTGGGCGTTCAACTTCGGGCATCCATGCCCGCCCTCGAAAAAGGGTGAGGTTCTGTTGCTCGGTCAAGCCGAGCCAACTATGGTGGGGATTGAATTTGACAGAACTTCTATCCCACTCGCTTTTCGTAGGGCTGAGTGTCTGTGTGTGCTTGTATTGTTTTGCATCCGTGCAAAACTTTGGGCACACACGCTAAGGCATCCTTGCCTTGCTTGCCCCTCCCGTTGCATCGAACCTCTCAATCCCCACAATCATTACAAAAGAACAATAATCCCTTCGCCTCGCACCATCACCCTTGCCTTTAAATGAAAGCTTTGGTTCTCTCCCTCTTTCATATTGACAAGTGTACCCATTCGAATAGCGAACCCGAGAAGTGCTATCCGACAAAAAGAACTATCGGTAGCTTGTTACCAAAGATAAATACTAAAAAGCCACGGCGCCCACCGTGGCTTTTTCCCACATCCCAACTAAAAACCACCTCTTTTTTCCAACCACACTATCATTTACACCCCTTCACTATAGACTTTTTGTGAAAAACATGCTATAATATAAACGATTATAAACAACTGCACCGTGTTTTAATGCTTTGACAACGCAAGCGGTCAGACACAAGGAGGTGTTCGGAGCAGATGACTTATGAAAAGTCCTGCGGCGGTATTGTTTACAGAAAATTTCACGGCAATACGGAAATATTGCTTATAAAGCACATCAAGTCGGGCTACTGGTCATTCCCGAAAGGACACGTTGAAAACGGCGAAACCGAGGAAGAAACCGCAAAACGTGAAATAAAGGAGGAAACCGGCATAGACGTTTATATTGACTCAGGCTTCAGAGAAACAGTTACATATTCGCCACGCAAGGACGCAAAAAAGGAAGTTGTGTATTTTGTCGCCCGTGCAAGAAATTATGATTACACCCCCCAGCTTGAAGAAATTTCGGAGATACGCTGGGTAGGTATAGGACAGGCACATAACCTGCTCGTCTATGACAACGATAAGCTGATAGTAAATAAGGCAAAGAGCTTTATCGCACTTATGAAATGAAGAAATTGTGTTTTGAGTAAAAAGTAAAAGAAGAAAATACGAAAGGAAACCCACATGACATACGAACAGGCATTTGAATACGTCGGTTCTTTCACAAAATCCGGTACGCCTGTAAAGGACCTTATAAGATTTGTTATTCTTATGAGGCTTCTCGGTAATCCGCAAAACGAGCTTAAAATAGTTCACGTTGCAGGAACAAACGGAAAAGGCAGCGTATGCGAATATATAAGCAACGCCGTAAAAGCCGACAACAAGAGCGTAGGAAAATTCACATCGCCCTATATTGATTGCATCGAGGAACGCATACAGGTAAACGGCAAATATATCTCACGCCCTGCCTTTGCACTTCTTTGCGAGCAGGTGAAAAATGCCGTAGAGCAGACAGGCTTTGACGGATTTTCACAGTTTGAGATACTCTGCGCCATAGCCCTGCTTTATTTCTATAAGGAGCAGGTAGACGTTGCCGTTATAGAAACCGGCATAGGCGGACTTCTTGACTGCACTAACGTTGTAAATCCCGCTGTCAGCGTTATAACATCGGTAGATTTCGATCATACCGATGTGCTTGGCGATACGCTTACCGAAATAGCACGTCACAAGGCAGGCATAATAAAGCCGTCCGTTCCGTGCATAGTATATCCGGGACAGGCAAAAGAGGTAATGCGTGTCATTGATGATAAATGCCGTGAGTATAACTGCGAAGAAATTATCCCCGATATGTCAAGAGTGCAGGTGCTCCATATGGATATTACCGATGTGTTCTTTTCATACAAGGGTATGAATTATCATCTCGTTATGTCCGGCGAACATCAGATAAAAAATGCACTGTGCGCCATAGAGGCTTGCCGTATACTGAATATAGAGTACAGCAGTGTGTTCACAGGACTTGAAAGATCCGCCCTCAGAGCCAGAATGGAGGAGGTAAGCGTGAACGGCGCTGCCTGCATCATAGACGGCTCGCACAACCCCTCCGCAATGAGAGCCGCCGAAAAACTGCTGAGCTGCGACAAAAGAAAAATACACGGCGTAGTCGGTATGATGGCAAATAAGGACTGGCAGACCGCCCTTAAAATAATTCTCCCCCGCTTCGAAGACGTAATATTCGTTGACGGCTTTATGCCCGGATGCGTACCCGCTTCTCAGCTTACACGCTTCGCCATAGAGCAGGGAGTACGTGCTACCGCCTGCGGCGACCTTAACAGTGCAATTTCACAGGCAACGCTCAAGGCAGGAACAAAGGATATAGCGATGATAACAGGCTCGCTCTACCTTGCCTCCGCCGCCGAAAAGATAATCAGCAAGTAAATACGATCAAAGCCGCCCGATAACCGAGCGGCTTTATAAAAACAAAAAACCGACCTTATATAAAAGGCCGGCACAATATCAATATAGCAACTTTACCTGTAAGCCGAGTTTTGTCGTGTGCGATCATCTATCTACGCTCTGCGTCGCCGCAGACCTCAAGCCACCTTAAATCGGGACCGCCGAGCAGACGGTTTACTCCCGAAACCAATCGGTGTTGCATCGGATAGGGTTTACAGACAGGAACAGTCGCCTGCCCCGTGGTGAGCTCTTACCTCGCCTTTCCACCCTTACACTGTAAAAACAATGCGGTATATTTCTGTTGCACTCGCCCTGGAGTCGCCTCCGGCTGCCGTTAACAGCTATCCTGCTCTGCGATGCTCGGACTTTCCTCACGGTTTTCACCCCGTGACCGCACAGTAAAGTTGCGATAGTTATTGTATCATTTTGTGTTGCATTTGTCAATACAAAACCCCGATTATTGCCTTATTTCAAGGAGTAAAAGCATATTATGACCGTAAAGCCGAATATAAAAAAGAACTTCAATATAACATGGCTGCTCCTGTACGGCGCAGGACTTATCACTGTCGGTATACTTGTACTTGTAAACGGAAAAATAGTGGTAGAGCCTGCCGCAAGGCTTGGCGGTATCTTTATCGTTGCAAACGGTATCCACCGCCTTATCCGTGCCTACGCAAGACATCAGCGACTGCCCGTGTTCAGCGGTGTCGGAAACATTATTATAGGACTAATATCCGTTTTCTTTCCCGCCGCTACTCTTGCGCTTCTGTCGTTTATATTCTCGCTTTACGTTTTTCTTAATGCCCTTGTGAAATTCATCGACTTCGGCACAGCCCTTAAAAATGCCGTTCCCGATGCGTTCTATGACTTTTTTTCTGGAATATTCTTCACCGTTTTCGGCATTATTATGCTTTTCGGTACTCTTATGGGAAGTCAGGGTATGCTTGTTGTCATCGGACTATATTGCATAATTTACGGTGCAGGCGAGCTGAGGCTGTTTATCCGTGAGGCCGCTCCGAATAAAGCCAAAGGCATTATCCGCCGCAGGATACGCTTTTCGCTTCCGCAGGTCATAACCACGTTCATACCGCTGAAAACCTTGCGCAGCTATACCGAGCGGCTTGATTCCCGTGAGATAGATATTGAAAAACTGCAAAACGAGGAGCGTTACGAAAAAAGCGCCGACACCCCCGATATACACGTTCTTATCCACGTCAGCGCCGACGGAGTAGGCTCTATAGGACATTGCGACCTTGTGCTGAACGGTACGGTAATATCCTACGGAAATTACGATAAATCATCGGAGCGCCTTTTCGGCGGCATCGGTGACGGCGTGCTTTTCAAAGCGGACTTTGACAAGTATATAAATTTCTGCGTCTATCACGATTTGCAGATGGTATTTGATTTCGGCATAAAGCTGTCGGAAAAACAGCTTGCAAAAGTCAGAAAAGGCATAGCAAAGCTCGAACGAAACATCACCCGCTGGAAACCGCCCTATCAGCTTGCAACCGAAAACAGCCCCATCTCCGATATTGCGGATTTTGACGATTATTGCAGTTCGCTGTGGAACGGCACACACGCACGGTTCTTTAAGTTTAAAAGCGGCAGATTCAAGACCTATTTCGTTATGAGTACAAACTGCGTTTTCCTTGCGGACTATATACTCAGCAAGGCAGGAACCGATATAGTAAAGACCGCAGGAATAATAACCCCCGGCGACTATTACGATTATATGCAGAGCGAATACGCCCTCCCCGGCGGAATAGTCATAACCCGTGACATTTACAGTAAATATAATGTTTCGCCGGCTGAAACTTAAGTGAAAATCCTTGAACTTGACACGATAGTGTGATATACTACAATAGGACAAGAATTTACATTTACGGGCAATATAAAAATACCCCCCGCATAAAGAAAGGACATACTATGAAGTTAAATATCAGGTTAACAGCGGCAATACTTGCCTGTGCGTCAATTCTGACGTCGGCCTCCGCCTGCTCATCACAGAATACAAGCTCCGCAACGGACAGCAAAAACGAAAGCAGTTTAACGGAAAGCTCCGCTACAGAAAGCAAGGATAATACAAAAAGCGATACAACAAGCGATAATTCATCCGCATCTTCGGAAAGCACAGCTTCTTCCGATGAATCATCGTCCGAAAACAAGAAGCCTGTCGGCGTTGACGGCGTTCAGACAAACGGCCAGCTTGTAGTTGACATAGACGGTCATACATGGGGCATCTCCCTTTACGGCGGCGGCGACGGCGCAAACTATGCGTCATACCTTAACGAGTTCAAGGAAAAGGTAGGCTCATCGGTAAACGTATTCAATATGGTAGTGCCTACAGCAGGCGCATACTACCTCCCCGAAGGCTACGAAAAATACAACGCAAGCCACAGGGATTCGATAAACAGCATTGCAAACAAGCTGGTGAACGTAATAAACGTTGACGGATACGCCGCACTTGAGGCGCACACAAACGAGTACATCTATACCCGTACCGATCACCACTGGGAACCCCTCGGCGCATATTATGCGGCAAAGGCTTTCTGTGAAATGGCACAGGTACCCGTAAAGGAGCTTTCGACCTACAAGACGGAAACGATAGAAGGCTTTGTCGGAACAATGTACGCATTTACCGAGTATAACGAGCGTATCAAGAACGACCCCGATACCTTCACCTACTATATCCCCTCTACAGATTACACCGCCACCTATTATACCACCGACTTCAAGGCTGACGAGCAGTTCACACAGTTCCACAGCATATTTGTAGATCAGCCCGCAAGCGGCGCATATTCGACCTTTATGGGCGGCGATCAGAAGATAGTAAAGATAGAAACCGCAAACAAGAACGGCAGAAAGCTCTGCATCTTCAAGGACAGCTACGGCAATGCCGAAGTTCCCTTCTTTATAGATTCCTTTGAGGAAATCTACGTTTGCGACATCCGCTACTTTGACCTTTACGCACCCGACTTTATTAAGGATAACGGCATTACCGACGTTCTGTTCACAATGTGTACATTCTCCGCTGTCGGTGAAAATGCAGAGGGTATAAAGAACAACCTGCTTTCAAAGTAAATCTCTGACAGGTTTTCTGAAAGGAGGAGCAGTATGAAAAAGCTCCCGAAGATAACAGCACTTATATTGACATTATCGCTCGCCTGCGGATGCTCGGAGGTTTTCCCCGACAGCAACGCAAGCGGCAAGGACACATCGGCATACACCCTACCACCCGACCCCGTATCATCGGAAGCTCCTTCGGACACCGAAAGCGAAGGAACCGGACAGCCCGATACCTCCGCTCCCGAAACGTTACCGCCGGATACTTCTGCCGAAGAAACCTCTGCTCCCGAAACAGACGGCACTTCTGCCGAAGAAAGCTCCGCCCCCGCAAGCAACAGCGATATAAACAGCTACAGGGCGATAGGCGACAACGGTATATTAGTCGCAGGTATGGATAATCACTACCGTGGAATTATGTTCTACGGCGGTACATACGGCTACTGCGATCAATATATGACCGATGTAAAGGCGTTCCAGTCGGCGCTTCCAGAAGTAACGGTATATTCTATGGTAATACCGACCTCTGTCGATTTCTACAATCCGACCGAATACAAGGGCTATACCGAGCTTCAGAAGGATAAGATAGATTATATCGAAAGCGGACTTAAAAGCACAGGCGTTACAAACGTCAGCGTGTACGATACCTTGTCAAAGCACACCTCAGAGGAGATATACTCAAGGACGGACCACCACTGGATGCCGCTCGGCGCATATTATGCCGCACAGGTGTTCTGCAAAACGGCAGGTGTTAAAGTGCCGGATATAAAGAATTACCGCAAGGAAACCTGCGGCGGTTATGTCGGCTCGATGTATTATTACTCTTCCGACGAACACCTTAACAATGACCCCGAAACCTATGCGGTCTACTATTCTCCGAACGAGGATAAGCTGAAAACCACATATTATGACCGTTATTACAGCAACGGCTATGACAGCAACCTTTTCCTTTGCGACAACGCAAGCTATTACTACCTGTCGTTTTTAGGCAGTGACGATCTCATCGCCCATATAAAGACCAACGCAAAGACAGGCAGAAACTTAGTTGTGATAAAGGAAAGCTACGGCAACGGGCTTATCCCGTTCTTCACTGAGAGCTTTGATAATATCTATGTGCTTGACCTGCGCTACTGCGAGGTAAACACAATAAAATTCTGCAAGCAGGTCGATGCGACCGATCTGCTGTTTGCAAACTGCGCCTATACCGTTGCAGGCGGCAACTGTGACTATTTCTCATATATACGAAATATCTGAAAATTGTCGTTTGAATAACGTTGTATATCAGCAGTGGTATGGATAGCAAAAATAATAACAAGAATTATTCGTAGGGAGAGGTGTTGTATGTATTTTATGGTTTTGCGTCCTTGCAAAACTTTTGGTACATACTTTAGGCATCCGTGCCTAACTTGCCCCTCCCGCAAAACAAGCACTACAATTGCTTTTTACATCGAATGTCTTATTAAGCTAAATTTATTTTAAGGACACACCTATGAAAGAACTTGAATACCCCTTCGACAGCGGTTATCTGCTGAAAAAGAAACGCTCTATAAAAAGACAGCTCCTGTCAGACGGCAGTGTGCGTATAAAGAAAAAAATCGCCGTTCTCGGCGGCTCAACCACGAACGATATAATAAATATGCTCGAATTATTCCTGCTGAACTACGGTATCGAGCCGACCTTCTACGAGTCGGAGTACAACCGCTACTGGCAGGATGCGGTATTCGGAAATGAGGAGCTTGACAGCTTCTCCCCCGACCTTATTTTCGTTCACACGTCCAACCGCAATATTTTGAAATATCCTGCGATAACCGACAGCAAGGAGCAGACAGACGCTCTTTTTTCCGAGCAGATGAAATATTTTGAAACGATGTGGGAAAAGATAGCCGAGCGCTACCACTGTCCCGTAATCCAGAATAACTTCGAACAGCCGTATTTCAGACTTATGGGCAACCGTGATGCGTTTGACTGCCGAGGCAGAGTGAACTTCATAAACAGGCTGAACACGGCGTTTGCCGATTATGCCGCATCGCACGAGAGTTTTTATATCAATGATATAAACTATGTCAGTGCCTGCTACGGTCTTGACAAGTGGAGTGAGCCGTCCTACTGGCACCTGTACAAGTACGCAATGTGCGTTCCTGCGATACCCGACTTTGCTTTCAACTTAGCGGCAATAATAAAGTCGGTATTCGGCAAGAACAAGAAAGCGCTTGTACTCGACCTTGATAATACATTATGGGGCGGAGTTGTCGGAGATGACGGTGTTGACGGTATCGAAATCGGACAGGAAACCCATATGGGACAGGTCTATGCCGAATTTCAGAAGTATCTCGGACTTGTGAAGGATACAGGCGTAATGCTGACCGTTTGCTCGAAGAACGATGAAGAAAACGCCCTTGCAGGTCTTAATCACCCCGAGGGCAGTTTAAAACCCGATGATTTCATAATGATAAAGGCAAACTGGGATAACAAGGACAGAAATATCGAGGCGATAGCGACAGGACTCAACATCGGACAGGATGCGCTTGTATTCCTTGATGATAACCCAGCCGAGCGTGCGATAGTTTCCGCACAGTTGCCTACAGTAGCCGTTCCCGAAATGGAGCGTCCGGAGGATTATATAAGAGTGGTAGACCGCTCACGCTTCTTTGAGATAACCGCTTTTTCGAGCGATGATTTAAAGCGTAACGAAATGTACAAGGAGAATGCGGTAAGAGCCGCACAGCAGGCACAGTTCACCGACTACGGCGAGTATCTTCACAGTCTTGAGATGGTGGCTGTGATAGATGACTTCCTGCCTGTCTATCTTCCCCGCATAACACAGCTTACAAACAAGAGCAACCAGTTCAACCTCACCACAAAGCGTTTTACGACCGCAGAAATGGAGCAGGTATTCGCAGATGACAGCTATATCAGGCTGTACGGCAGGCTTGCCGATAAGTTCGGCGACAACGGCATAGTATCGGTAGTTATCGGAAAGGTGAACGGCGATACGCTCGACATAGATTTATGGCTGATGAGTTGCCGTGTGCTTAAGCGTGATATGGAATACGCAATGCTCGACAATCTTTGCGACAGAGCAAAACAGCGTGGACTTAAGACGGTAAAGGGATATTATTACCCTACCGCAAAGAATAAAATGGTGAAAGAGTTATACGGCGACTTCGGCTTTACGAAGGTCAGCGAGGACGCAGACGGCAACACTGTATGGGAGCTTTCACTTTCGGGCTACGAGCCTAAAAATAAGTATATTACTGTAGAAAGGAACAAGTAAAATGAGCGAGCAGGAAATTTACGAAAGATTAAACGAGGTTTTCAGAAACGTATTCGACGATGACGATATCGAGGTCGAAGCAGGCACAACAGCAGATGATATAGAGGACTGGGACAGCCTCGAGCATATCAACCTCATCTCCGCTGTAGAAGACGAATTCGGCATCCGTTTCAAGATGGGCGAGGTTTCTTCGATGAAGAACGTCGGCGAAATGGTCGACATAATAAAATCCAGAGCCTGAGCGGGCGGCGAGTCGCCGCTGACAATTCCGCCTGCGGCTGTGAGCCGCCTCAAATTCCGCCTTTGGAATTGTCGGCGGTCAGCTAAGATTGGCAGAACGGCGGAGTTACACAAAGCAATAAAGCAGATAAGCGGTCACAGCGACAAGCTGTGACCGCTTTATATTATTATCACACCCCCCCTCGCCCTGCATAACCTTCCAAAACCGCACTATCCCTTGCTTTGCACCATCACACTTGCCTCCCTTGTCAAAGGGAGGTGGATTGACGGCAAGGCACAAGCCTTGATATTATTGCTTTCTGCTTGCGATATGCCAACCATTTTTATGTTGCAAACTTTTTTGCCGTCAAGACGGAGGGATTGCTTTACACCCACCAACCTCTCCATTCCCACAACCCTCTCAAAAAGCACATCAACCGCCTTGCCTCGCACTATCACCCTTGCCTTTAAATGAACGCTCTGTTTGTTTTGCTTCCCTGCGATTGTGGTCGCAAAGCCAACAAAGCATTCTTATAGGGATATGGAATCCACTCTATTTTATAAAAAACAGACTTTTCCTATAAGCTGAAACGGGCATCGGCATTTACCGATGTCCGTATTTCTGTTTATTGCCTGTCGATTCTCACGTCATACCGCCTGAGCCAATATTCTATCTGCAAGAGGTAGGCGAAAATCTGCGGCGATGTCATAAGCTGACCGTACCAATTTCCCTCAAACAATGTCGGATCGTCGCACAGCCGTAACAGCTTTTCACGGCTGACGATCTCGGTAAGGCGGCAATCCTTGTCGGCAAGCACGGTCCTCATCCTGCGGATAACCTCGGCAAGATAGGTCGGGTTGTGGGTCTTGGGATACGGCGATTTCTTGCGCCAAAGCACATCGTCGGGTAGTATGCCTTTCATCGCACGGCGGACAATGCCTTTCTCCCTGCCGTCTGCCGCCTTTATCTCCCACGGAATATTGAAAGCGTAACGGGCAATCCTGTGGTCGCAGAACGGCACTCTGACCTCAAGCCCGTGAGCCATGCTCATTCTGTCCTTGCGGTCAAGCAGGCATTGCATAAACCAATAGAAGTTCAGCATGAACATTTCACGCATACGTCTGTCCTTGCGGCTGTCGGTGTCGAGATATTCGGTGTTCTTCAGCGTTTCGTTACAGCAGAAGTTGACATAATCATTCGGGTCGATGTCACCCAGTATCCCTTCGCAGAGCAGATCCGCACGGGATGCAGTCGAGCATGCCCACGGGAAGCCCGGTTTGTAGAGAATTTCCTCGTTGTGATACCACGGATAGCCGCCGAAGATTTCATCTGCGCACTCGCCGCTGAGAGCGACGGTGAAGTTGCCCTTGATAGCCTTGCAGAACAGGTACAGAGAGCTGTCCACGTCTGCCATTCCCGGCAGGTCACGGGCATAGGTTGACAGCTCCAGAGCGTCGGTCAGAGCAGGCGTATCGACCTCAACATTGATGTGCTTAGAGCCGATGAACGCTGACATTTTCCGTATCCATGGTGCGTCCATATCGGGCTGGAATTTACTGCTGTGGAAGTTCTTTTCGTTGTCCTTGTAGTCGATTGAATAGGTGGTGAGCTGTCTGCCGCTCTGCTCAAATTCACGGGCGGCAACGGCGCTTATGATACTGCTGTCAAGACCGCCCGAAAGCATGGTGCAAAGCGGAACATCGCTGACAAGCTGGCGCTTTATGGCATCGGTCAGAAGGTAGGCTATGTGCTGCTCGGTCTCCTCGGCGGTTTCCTTATGGGGCAGGGCATGGAGCGACCAGTAGGTGCGCTTTCTGAGGCCGCATCGGCAGTACATGGCACACTCGGCGGGACGAAGCTCTCTGATCCCTTTGAAGATGCCGCTTCCCGGCTTTCGGGCAGGGCCTAAGAGCATTATCTGAGCGATGCCGTCACGGTCGATTACCGGCTCTATCATAGGATGGGCGAGGAGCGTTTTTATCTCGGACGCAAAGATAAGGCCGCCTGCGTATTCGTAGTAAAACAGCGGCTTCACGCCGATTCTGTCACGGGCTAGGAAGAGCTGTTTTTCCTTTTCCTGCCACACGGCAAAGGCGTATATTCCGTTGAGCTTGTCGAGGCACGCCTCGCCCCAGGTGATGTATGCCCAGAGCAGTACCTCCGTGTCGCCGGAGGAGGTGAACGCAATGCCCGTAGATTCAAGCTCAGAGCGGATTTCGGCGGTGTTGTAAAGCTCGCCGTTATAGACGATAGTGTAGCTGTCGAGGGCGGTTTTACGGGTCATCGGCTGGGCACTTCGGGCGGGGTCTATGACGCTAAGGCGGCGGTGGGCGAGTGCACAGTTATCATCGGTGTAGAAGCCGCCGCTGTCGGGGCCTCTCGGAACCATTGTCTGAGCCATTCTACGCATTATTGTGGCGCTGTCGCACAGCCTGCGGCAATCTATCCAACCTGCTATTCCACACATTAAAAATCACCTCATTATGTAAATTTATGGTATATTATGGTTGATACAAGAGTAGTATATGCTTTGAAAATAATTTCCGTGAATGGAAATATCAAGGTGATGATTCGATTGCGATAAAAAGCTGCGTTTTTCCGCATTACCAAAGGGTTTTGGCGGAACAGACAGAATACGCACAGGTTGATGAATTGTGATGAATTTGAGAATTGAGGGGAAGGTGGGAGATTTTTGGTGTCAGATTGAGATTGCTTGTATATATTATGAATTAATAATATCGTATCTATTAAGGCTCTGCAACCGAGGTTTTCGAAAGAGATGAAAAATCGGATATAGTTATTTGATATTTGACAGATATTGTACACGGTGATATACTTAAATAAAATCAATAAAAACATTTATAGTGAATGATTGCGGAGAAAAATATGTACAAAGTGATAAATTACAATTTATGTATAGGAGGACTTTCTAAAAGCACCTCTGTAAGTGATGCACAAAATTTTTCGGTAAAATTCAATATGGTAATAAAGGCATAGTCTGCGAGAGGCGGACTGTGCTTTTTTGTGTTTAAATTTTATCTAAAGGAGAGCGTTATATGAAACAACAATTGTTCACAACGGACAATGCTGTAAATACCGAGTGTGCGGTAAATACAAAGTGTCGCGGCAGACTGCTTGCAATGGCGGCAGGCATATTGTCTGTACTTATACTGCTGGTGACGGCTTTGCAGTTCGTTATTTCGGCGGGTGCGGACAGGTACAGTGAATATTCTGATGATTGCAGAAAATTCATGATGGATTATATGAAGGAATCATCATCGTATGGCACACTTGTCAATAAGACACGTTCACCGTACAGAAATTATGTTGAAAGTCTTGGAAGGAACACCTTGTTTCAGGCTGATTTGGTAGCGTGGAAGATTGCGACATTTGATCTTAAGAATGGGGCTACACAGGTTACAAATAGCAAAGAGTATAAATATTATCTCGGTATACTAATGGATCTGCTTTCTGAATGCACCCAAGATAAGGATTTTTTAGGCAAGGTTAAGGACGTGTCAGACGCAAGTCACGTGTCTACTGTAAAGGCTGTTATGAATTATAACGAAAAGTATAACAATCTTTATATGGAACTTAACCCTTCGGAAGCTGATGAAATCAAAGATGTGCTTTCCGAAATAAGCACAGTAAAAGGCTATCTAAGTACTGTCAGCAACTTTTCGGATCTTGTTGAACAAGCTAAAAATCTTGATGATCTACTGTATAAACTAAGTCAAGCACAGGTTATATGTGACCTTATGACCGGTTACGGTAATATAATGCAGGATATGTACAACAAATGCAACGATGATAATTCGGCGCTTAAGGCGGCTCTGCTCAACATGCGTGATTTATGTAATCAATCTATGAGTAAAATCGATATGGTAACGCTTTTTGCCGGAAGTACCGTAGCAGAAGAAGCTATGAAAATGGCTTTAGGTGCAGTGCAGAAAGAAATTGTAAATGCAATGGGTCTTACGGGAGCTGCTATAACTCTTGCTCAGTCTGCAGGAAAAATGTATGCTAACGCTCTGTTTGGCACTGAGGATATGCTGACGGCATATTATCAGATGGATGCACTATACGATATAGAAAATCTTGTAAGATTGGCACTTGCAAGGGCAGATGATGCAGACAGCTTTTTCTCAGCATTCAGCTTATATGAAAATATTATGTATAAAGGCGTTACATATTCCGAAAAATATATGAAATCGATATACGAGGACAGTGTGGTCGGCGCTTTATTTGCATGGGCTTCCGGCAAGGACAAAGAGTATGAAGTGTTCAAAAGTAATATGAGTTCATTTAAGGTTGATACTTATGCTAGCTTTTCTTCTCTTCAGAAGTCGGCATATAATGCATTTATCAATTCTAAATACACAAGCGACATCAGAAGCTACTTCACGGTAACAGATTTATACATTTTGCCGAGTGATGAAGAAATAAAACAAAACGATGAAGAAATTGAAAAACTCAGTATACAGGCATGCGGACTGCCGGATGAGAACTATACGCTAGATAATGATCTTACTATTTCAAACAATCTTTATCACAGCAGTGGCACAATAGACCTTAACGGACACACTCTTACCATAAACGGTGATTTGTTTCTGAATGGAGGCAATATAACGATTAGTGGAGGGTCATTAATCGTTAAAGGCAGTTTTAATGCCTATAATGCTAATTATCACACAGACGGAACGGTTACATACGCCACGGGCGGTTATCTCTTGATGAATAATGGTAACGATAAGGTTATTATTTGCAATGATTTTAATACGTGCCATAACTATTATTTTACTAATAGTTATGGAGATTTTTCAAAATTGTGTAAAGGTAGTATAGAAATTCGCGGAAATATTCATGATTACTATAACAAAGATGAAAATTATAATGGCTTAAAATCATTAGGAACAAAGTTTATTTTCAATGGGAAGGGCACGCAAACAATAGACGCTGATGATGGTTCAATTATATTTCAGGAGCTTGTTTTTAACAACTCAGATAATCGTGAAATTGTAATTAACTGTAAAATCAGTGGCGATATTTTAAGCGATACAACTATAAAAAGCAGTTTGAAAATTTCAAGTGTGAGAATGCATGGATACAACTTGAATGTAAGTGGAGATTTAACTGTAACAGGTAATTTATCTCTCAATGGCGGGGATTTATATGTTAAAAACAATCTAGTAAATAATGGTAGTGTATCTCTTGGCGGCTCATTTGTTGCTATAGGAGAAAATTATAGGGCATATACTGCAGTAGAACACAGTGACGGTACTATTACTTATAAAAACGGTGGTGAACTATATATGAATAGTCCATCAGATAAAGTGGTAGTAAATGGTGATTTTTTCAGTTACAGTAATTATCGCCCTGTTTATAGCAGTGATCCACATCCACTACGATACGGTGTCATAGAGGTAAAGGGCAATTTATCTGATTTATATGCAGGTGATGCAAATAATGGATTGAGTTCCAGCGGAACTAAATTTGTATTTAGCGGCAAAGGAAACCAAAAAATAGAAGCTTCAGACGGATTTATACAGTTTGGTGATTTGGAATTTGTCGATTCAGCAAATCGTAAAATTGAAGTCAATTGCAGAATCAGCGGAAATTTAAAATGTGATACATATATAAGCGGTAATTTCAATTTTAGCGGAAGTTTAAATGCAAATAAATTACATGTTTCTGACGATATGGTGATAAATGACAAATTAACATTAGATAGTGGAGATTTGATTGTTGGCAAAAATCTATATAATTATGGTGGCATTTTATTTGGTGGTGGCTATGTAACTGTAAACGGCGATTATTATGCTTGTAAACAAAACTTACATAGTGATGGTTCTGTTACTTTTAATATGGGTGGATATCTTTCTATGACGGATCCGTCTGATAAAATGTCAGTACACGGTGATTTTAATACAAATAATGATTGCGATAGTAATAATAGTAAAAGTGTGCTAAAATGTGGCGTGATAACTGTTTCCGGCAATTTGACTGATTATTATAATGATGGTGATAAATATTACGGATTATCTTCAAAAGGTACAAAATTTATTTTTGACGGTAAAAATTCTCAAGAGATAAAAGCGGTAGACGGATATATATGTTTTCAAGAAATTGAATTTGTTGATTCACAGCACCGGGATATTACTATTGAATGTGATATTTATGGCACGATATATAGCGAAACTTTTATTAAAGGAAATCTAGCATATAGCGGAAGATTAAATGGCAATAATTTGAATGTGGATGGCAATTTAACGGTTTACGGAGATTTAAATTTAAATGGTGGAGATTTAATAGTCAAGAATAATTTGTATAATTATGGGAAAATAAGCGTAGATGGCGGATATGTAATAACTGACGGAAATTATATTGCTTTTAAAAAGCAAACCGGTGCAGACGGAACCGTAACGTATAGTAATTGTGGCGGATTTTATATGCAAAATGTTTCAGATAAAATCGTTATAAGAGGTAACTTTGATACATGCGTGGATTATTATCCTGTGTCAAATAGAAAGTTTGGTTTGTTTTATGGCACTGTAGAAATAGGCGGAAATCTGAATGATTATTTTGTTTCGGACGATGAAAATCATGGATTATATTTTAATGGCTCTAAATTAATACTTAATGGAACGTCACAACAAACAATCAATGTTGCAGACAACAAAATTCATATCAGCCGCATCGATTTCAAAAATCAAAATGTTGTTGTTCCTTGTTCACTAAAAGCGAATGTTGCAATGCCAATAATTGTTCATGATTATTCTGATCAGTGGACGGTCGATGAAGAAGCCGACTGCGTTAATGACGGCTCGAAGTCAAGGCATTGCTCAAGATGTGACGCAAAGACAGATGTTACTGTAATTGAGGCAAAGGGTCATACGGAGGTTGTCGACAAGGCGGTAGCGGCAACGTGTACTGCGGACGGATATACCGAGGGCAAGCATTGCTCGGTATGTGGAACAGTACTGGTTGCACAGAATGTCATAAAATCACCGGGTGAGCATACATTCGGCGAATGGCAAACCACGGTTAAGCCCACCTGCACTGAGGGCGGTGAAATGATACGCAGCTGCTCGGTATGCGGAGCGGAGGAAACCAAGACGATTGATGCACTCGGACATGATTATTCTGAACAGTGGACGGTCGATGAAGAAGCCGACTGCGTTAATGACGGCTCGAAGTCAAGGC
>OHJK01000409.1_pt1 | contig 28451 bp, 25 predicted proteins | sample 1568541 | NCBI WGS metagenome assembly OHJK01 (sample SAMEA3879535, study PRJEB24766) | human gut metagenome | biome: human-associated habitat; feature: feces | place: USA | collected 1985/1987
CACGGTATTGCTACCAACGGATTTTGAGTCCGTCACGTCTGCCAATTCCATCACATCGGCTTATTAAAATGTGTTGTAAAACCGCACTGCATAACGGTAATAGCGATTTCACAGTTTGATTATTATATCATAGCGGTAAAATGTTGTCAATAGATTTTCACTATTTTCCAAAATAATTTAGTGTTTTTTTATAAAAAGCCCTTGACAATTTGTTGAAAATGCCGTAAAATTAATATCGAGTAAATATCTATTATAACTCAGGAAAGTCAGCTGTCTTGTAAATTTTTTACCAACAAAAGACAGGACGATCCGCTTATTTTACATATATACAATTAAATGTTGAAATGTAAAATCAGCCGTGCAGGCGCTTATGCAGTTTTGCGGCGGCGTGACACGGCAATTCAGAAAAGGAGGAACGCTAACCCATGGAAGTGTGGCTTGCAGTTACACTCTGTGCGGCGGCATTCGTAGTCGGAGCGGCGATATTCGGTTTTGTTATGTACAAAATGGGTATCGAGCATAGAAAAAAGACGGCAGAAGCGCAGATAGAATCTGCCGAGAAGGAAGCAAGCAGGATAGTATCCGAGGCTAACGAAAAAGCTCAGGCAACAAAGAAAACCGCACTGGTTGAGGCTAAAGACGAGATCTTTAAACTCAAAGAAAACAACGAAAAAGAAATTCAGAAACTCAAAAGCGAAACCGAAAGAGAACTCAAGGAACGCAGAGCAGAGGTAACACGCTCTGAAAGAAGACTTCAGCAGAAAGAGGAGAACCTCGACAAGAAGAACGATAAGATCGAACGTCTTGAAGAACAGCTCCAGAACAAGAACAAGAAGGCTGAAGAAAAGCTGGCTGAAGCCGAATCCATCAAGAAAAGCCAGATGGATATTCTCGAAAAAATATCCGGCTTTACTTTAGAGCAGGCGAAGGAACACCTGCTGAGTATGCTTGACAGCGAGCTTTCGCACGAAAAGGCAGTCAAGATCACAGCTTACGAACAGCGTCTTAAGGACGAATGCGACGAAAAGGCAAGACAGTATATCTCCCTTGCTATTTCAAGACTTGCCGCCGATACCGTATCAGAGGTAGCAGTATCCGTAGTGCCTCTGCCCAATGACGAAATGAAGGGCAGAATAATCGGCCGTGAGGGCAGAAACATCCGTGCGCTTGAACAGCTCACAGGTGTTGACCTTATCATTGACGATACCCCCGAGGCTATAACTCTTTCCTGCCATGACCATGTAAGACGTGAGATAGCAAGAATAGCGCTTGAAAAGCTCATTCAGGACGGACGTATCCATCCCACGAGAATTGAAGAAACAGTAGAAAAGGCAAGACGTGAGGTCGAGCTTAAAATCAAGCAGGAGGGCGAGCGTGCCGTTATGGAAACCAACGTCAACGGCCTGCACCACGAGCTTGTAAGGCTCATCGGACGCCTTTACTACCGTACCTCTTACCGTCAGAACGTACTTAACCACTCAATAGAGGTCGCTCACCTCGCAGGCATAATGGCAAGCGAGCTTGGCGTTGACGCAACTCTTGCAAGAAGAGCAGGTCTTCTGCACGATATAGGCAAGGCTCTTAACCACGAGATTGAAGGCTCACACGTTCAGATAGGTGTCGATGTCTGCCGTAAGTATAAGGAAAGCCCCGAAGTTATCCATGCTATCGAGGCTCACCACGGCGATGTTGAGATACACTCTGTTATTGCCGCTCTTGTACAGGCAGCCGATGCAATAAGCGCCGCACGTCCCGCCGCAAGAAGCGAAAACTACGAAAACTACATCAAGCGTCTGCAGAAGCTCGAAGAGATATGCAGCTCTTACAACGGTGTTGAAAAGTCATTCGCTATTCAGGCAGGCCGTGAAGTAAGAATCATGATAAAGCCCGAACAGGTTGACGATGATAAAATGATAGTTCTTGCAAGAGAAATTTCTCAGCGTATCGAGAACGAGATGGAATATCCCGGTCAGATAAAAGTACATCTGATAAGAGAAAGCAGAGCTATAGATTACGCAAAATAAACCATAAACACTCGGGAGCCGTTGCATAGATTTATGTAACGGCTCTTTTTGCTAAAGAGGTATTCTTATGAAGAAGAGATTAACGGCAATACTTACGGTAACGGCACTTTTGCTGACAGGCTGTGCCGGAAATGTCACATCGAGAACGGAAAGTCAGCCGGTGTCGGACGCTCAGAGCGGTATTTCGGATAACGAAAGCAGTGATACTTCATCACGCTATGAGATAATCACGGCAACCGAAATGGCTGAAAAAATGGGGCTTGGCATAAGTCTTGGCAACACGATGGAAGCATACGAAGCGACCGATTGCGAAAAGATAACGTATGAATGGATTCCCGTTGTCGGCGGAAACGAACCGCAGGATTATGAAACCTGCTGGGGAGCGGATGTTACCACGCAGGAAATAATAGACGGTATGAAGGCGGAAGGCTTCGACACAGTTCGTATTCCTGTGTTCTGGGGCAATATGATGGAAAATGACAATACATATACGATAAACAAGGAATACCTTAAAAGAGTTAAGGAGATTGTTGATTACTGCGAAAAGGCAGGCGTATATTCCGTTATAAATATCCACCACTTCGACGAATTTATCATAAGAAGAAACGACCTTGACAAGTGCAAGGAGATATTCACTCATCTGTGGACGCAGATAGCCGAGTATTTTGCGGATTATCCCTACACACTCGTTTTCGAGGGCTATAACGAATATCTCGGCGGCAATCAGTTTGATTCAAACGGTAATCTCAAGGAACAGTCCGAAACCAATGCTTACAAGATGACCAACACGCTCAATCAGGCGTTTGTCGATGCGGTAAGAGGCACAGGCGGATATAACGCACAGCGTGTGCTTATCGTTTCGGGCTACTGGACAAACATAGATAAAACGACTTCTTCGAGATTTCAAATGCCTGAGGATATGGTAAACGACAGGCTTATGGTGTCTGTCCACTATGTCGACAACTCTATGTACTGGTCGAATAAAATAGGCGGCGAGGAATGGCTTAAATATATCGACAGCCAGTGTGCCGAGCTGAAAAAGGCTTTTCTGGATAATGACATTCCCGTATTTATGGGAGAAACGACATCGACCTATCCCGCAAGCAATATGGCAAAGGACGCAACTCACACCGATTCCTCCGAGTGCCTGTCGATTGTACTCGGAAAGCTGACCGAGCTTGGCATCGTTCCTGTTATATGGGATACCGACAGCCATTTCTATTCAAGGACGACTTATAAGATTGTAAACGAGTCGGACCGCAAGGTCATCCGTGAATATTCCGACAAGCTGAAAGCAAACCTTGAAGCACAGCAGTAATAACAAACAGCAGCAACGCTACTGATCACCGTACCGTTGCTGCTGTTTTTATTATTCTTTTTTACCCTTGTTTTCCGCCAGATACGCCACCGCACTGTGAAGTGCAACATTCCCCTCTCCGACAGCCTTAGCTATCTGATACGGTCTGCCTGTGCAATCTCCGCAGGCAAAGCACCCTTTTACGCTTGTTGACATATCACGATTTACCGCAACACTGCCGTTATTCATCTCAAGCCCGTCAAGCAGTACATCCGCCGAAACCGTCTGCTTCAGAAAGAACACTCCGTCAACGGCAATTATACTGCCGTCAGAAAGCGTTATCCCGTCTGCGTGACGCTCTCCGTTTACGCTTTTGACAAATCCGGGTAATCTGATAACATTTTCTCTCGAATAATCCGTCTTATATGACGGACAGAAATAAACCTTCTCTGCAAGCTCCGCCAGAAAATCCACTTCTTCCTCGCTCTCCTTGTTATCACTGATAACGGCTATCGTTTTCCCTTTATAGAAATTTCCGTCACAGGTGGCGCAATAGCTTACGCCCTTGCCGAGAAGTTCACGCTCGCCCTTTATTTCGTTTACGGTCTGTGCACCCGTCGCCAGAATGACAGCGTCTGCCTTATATTCCTTCTGCCCTGCAAGGAGCATAAAATACTTGCCGATATTATACACTCCGGTAATACGCTCGCAGGTTATCTCTATATCCATCTGCTTTAAGTGAGCGGCGAATCTCCTATTCAGCTCACTGCCGCTTATTTCTGGCAGAGCAGGATAATTCGATATTATATGCGAGCGTTCGACCTTTGCGCTGAGGTCGGCATTTCCGAAAAGTATAAAGCTCTTGTTGCGTATCCTTGCATTGATAGCCGCCGATATGCCCGCAGGCCCCGTTCCGATTATCGCTATATCATATTCCGCCTGATTTCCGCCCATTTTTAGCAACACTCCTTTGCCTTATTATCTGCATTTACAGTGATAATATATCACAATTTCCCCGCAAGGTCAAGAAAAACGGCACAGAAAAACCCTCTTTACCGCTTGACCGGTAAAGAGGGTGCTTTTATGCAACTTTTACTTCATTGCTGTACATAGTAATCGTTTCGGACTTGCCATCCTTGGTAGTAACGGTGAATACAGATTTCACACGATATGTACCGCTCGATACGACCTTGTAATTATCGAATTGTGCTACGCCCGAGCTTACCGTTCTTGTCCAAGGTCCGCCCTCTGTATTCCAGAACCACAGAAAAGCAAACTTCTCAAGCGATTGTTCTACTTTCACACTTTTGATAGTACCGCTTGAATCGGTAAGCGAACTGTGACAATGCGCAGTAGTGCCTTTGACCGTAAGCGTACAGTTTTTGGTGCCGGACAGGTCGCACTGTACCCCCTCCGCCGATACGCTCATAACAAGCGTAAGAACAAACACCGTTGCCAGTAAAAATGCGAGTACTCTTTTCTTCATAGTATAAATACCTCCGTTGTTTTATCAGGGCTTAATTTCAGTCCCTATTAATAAAACGTAAGAAAGAGGTACTGCGTACTGCTTTTTTTATCACTTCGGCTTATTTTGTACAAATGCACAAATTCCAAACGCTGTTTTGTGCATTCTGATGTATCATTGCTTTGGCTTTACGCTCTCCGATAACGCTATTAGTTCATCTTTGCCGAGTTTATTAGCCTGAAAAGAAAAAACATACTCGTCATTATTCCATACCAGCGTATTTTCCTTGCCGTTTTCAAAATACAATGCCGTTATCCCGTTGACATCAACAGCCGTAATAGCGCCTTCGGCTGTTTCCGTGTTGATTCGTGTGCCGTTGAAATGGCTGAATGTCATCTGAGAAAATATGATTTGGCTGTCGCCGTCTTTATATTCTTCTACTATACATCCGTCATTGTTATAAAACGTATTTCTCATATATTCGTCAAGGCCGGCCGTGATTACATATTCCTGTTCTATATTTTCCGGTGCTTTTTCAGTGTCCTCAATATGTAACAGGGAAAATGTATCATGCTTTTCAAGAGTGATATTATTATAGCAGACCACCGCCGCCGCTGTGATTGTAAGAACAAGGGTCACGGCAATGATTATGATATACCGCCAACGCTTTTTCGACTTATGAACACTTTTATCAAGAGTATTGTCGGCTAAATAACTGCGTATCATCTTCTTCATTCTCCGGTCAAACGAACGACGAATCTTATAATTTGTTTTGGGAATATCGGAGAAAATCATTTCATACATGGTTTCCTCCAGTGCGATTTCAATGTTGTTCATTTTTAACCTCCGTTTCTTTCAGCAATATACTTCTCGCTTTTCTCAGCTTATATCTTACCGCCTGATAGCTTATACCCAGAATGCCCGACATTTCGGAAAGGGAGCATCCGAATTTCACATTCAGCATAAGTACATCATAGTATTCTTTCGGCAACCGTCTTAAAGCCTGTTTCAGCCGCTCTACACCTATATTTGAAAGAGCAGTTTCCTCGTTTTTTATGTCTGATTCATAAAAATCAAGCTCCTCCTCCGTAACAAAAACGCTCTTCTTGCTTTTTCTGAGTATATCCACCGCCACATTTCTTGCTATCACTATGCAGAACGCTTTAGTCTGAGGAGAATCAACATCTTTGATTTTACAAAGATTGTCTATAATGCGTATAAAAGTATCGTGAACCGCATCTTCGGCATCCGTCCGGTTGCGTACTATCGCAAAGCAAATATTGAACAGAGTGTTTTTATAGGTGTTGTACAGCTTTTCGACAAGGTCTTTTTCCTCGTCGGAATCAACCATTGCCAGATATATCAAAAGCAAGCAAACACCTCCGTGCTGATAATGCAATCGAGAGATTTATTTCACCGTTTATTCTATCACTGCGTTATAACATAGTCAAGAAAAATGAAGTATCTTCATACTCTTCCGAAAGATACTTCATCCGCATATTATCTGATTTCGTCTGCTGCTTTATACCCTATTATATCCTTTATAACTTCCCCTGCGATAATAAACCCTGCCACAGACGGTACAAAGGCGGTACTTCCCGGCACCTGCCTTTTTCCCGGCACCTTATCCACCTTAGAAAGACAACCGTTTTCACCGTTCGGATCTTCGTCGGCAATGGGCGGTATCGGCTTTTCCTTTGAGTATACCACCTTGAGCTTCTTTATTCCTCTGCGTTTAAGCTCATAGCGCATTACCCTTGCAAGAGGACAAACAGAGGTCTTATATATATCCGCAACCTCAAATGCCGTAGGATCGACCTTGTTTCCCGCTCCCATAGAGCTTATAATCGGCGTTCCTGCCTTCTTTGCATTTTCAATAAGTGCTATTTTTCCCGTAACCGTATCTATTGCGTCAACTACATAGTCATACTGAGTAAAGTCAAACCGGTCCGCCGTTTCAGGCATATAGAAGGTTCTGAAGGCTGTCACCTTGCAGTCGGGATTTATTTCCTCAATTCGTTCCTTTGCGACATCGACCTTGTACTTACCGACCGTCTTTGTTGTAGCTATTATCTGACGGTTTATATTGGTAAGACACACCTTATCATCGTCTATAATATCGATTGCTCCCACTCCCGAGCGTGCAAGCGCCTCAACGGTATAACCGCCTACTCCGCCTACGCCGAATACCGCAACACGAGAGCCTTTCAGCCTGTCCATTGCCTCTTTACCGAAAACGAGCTGTGTTCTTGAAAACCGGTCAAGCATTGTTACCTCCTACAGAGAACTGTGTTCCCCTTGCTATAAATGTAACGGTCATTCCCTTTTTATCGAAGTAGCTCTCAATAAACCGCTTTATCTCATCGTTTCTCTCGTCCAGCGTGAAATACTGTCCTCCGCAGCCATCGTGAAAATGCAGTGTTACGCCGAAATTGTCAAGTATCGCTTTTTTAAGCTCCGATGCTTCGGTTATGCTTATTGCCATAAGTCGCTCCTTTAAGTCTACCGTTTCTATCTGTTTAATGTACAATATAGCTATTATACATCGTAATACAGCGGCTGTCAATGTTCTGCAACGGATTTTTTCACTGCGTTTTTCTTTTTCAGCAGAGCCGCCGCAGACTGCAAAAAGCGTATATCCTCCTCGCAAAGTCCGCTTATATCAAGTGTACGGCTTCTCTTGTCCTCAAGGCCTAACAGATAGTCTGTCGTAACACCGAATACTCCGGCTATTTTGATTATCGTTTCGGGAGAAGGGTTACGCTCCGACAGTTCATAATTGCTTATTGCCGCTTTTGTCACCCATATCCTTTCAGCCAGCTGTTCCTGCGTCATGCCTGCACTTAGTCTTAACTGCTTTACTCTTTCTCCGAATTTAACCATCCGAGCCTCCGTAATTAATATAAACAATCTGAAAACATAAAATAAACAGTTCATTTATCTAAAGTGTAGCATATATCGGATTTCAAACCGTTGATTTTTGTAACACATACCGTTGACTAATCGAAGCCCTTGTGTTAAAATACAAGTACAATATAACAGCTTGTAGAAAAAGTCTGTTTTTTCAAAAAAGCGCTTGTCCTCAATCCCTATCCCCTTTAGGACACTCTGATGGCTTTGCCTCTGTGCAACTGTGGTCGTTTGTTGTCGGTGCGTCCTGCACCGACTTTGTTCGACCACTTGTAAGCATCCGTGCTTAAAGCTTGGTGTGTCCTTATTTCGGCATCCTTGCCGAAAACCCCTTTCCCCGGGAAAGGGGCTATATTACTGGGGCTACCGCCCCTAGACCCTGTCGGGGGCGGTAGCCCCTGCGACCCCATTTTTATCAACAATAGAGGTTTTTCGACAGACTGATATCATAATACGCAGATAAAACAGAGGGTAAAATGAAAAGATTAACAAATGAAAAAATGGCGATAATTCTTGCCGTGTTGGTCATTCTTTCCGTCACAGCCTGCTCAGCCGAGGGAGTAGCTTATGTTGACGGCAACCAAAGCGGAACCGGCTTTTCCTCCTCAGCCGCCGCAACAAGCGGTACAATATGTGAAGAAAGCACGCTTCCTGCCACCGTCAGCGTTACAACCGCCGTCACAACAACAAAAGCAAAGGAAACAACCGCTGTTTTGACAACCGTTGCTTCAACTCCTGCCACAACGGCAGAGCCGAAATGGAAGGAAACAAAAAAATCCGCAGAAATGTACCTCAACGCATCGGTATACAGCAGGACAAAGGCATATCTCGGTGCTCCGACCGCCGATTTATATATGATAAACGATAAGGTAAAGGTAGTAGCGATAACCGACACTGATTATTATAAGCTGGAAAACGGCAGATTTATTCACTGCGATTATCTCAGCAGCGAAAAAACCGTTATCCGGACAACGACTGCCACAACACCGCCGCCCGAAACGACCGTCCCTGCGGCAGTTACAACGGCAAATAAGCAGACTCCGATAAAGAAAGGCAAATATATCTCATCGGGATATGACCCTCTTGACGAAAAAATACAGCCGATACTCGACAAGATAATCACAAAGAATATGAGCGATAAACAAAAGCTGAGAGCCGTATACGATTATCTTATGCAATCGAGCTATATAGAAAGAACTCTGCTTATACCTCAAAGCAAAAAGCAGTATACCGAACAGCTTTACGCCTGCTTTATAATTGATAACAAGTATGGCGTGTGTTATGATTTTACCTCTGCATTCAAATATATGACACGTTCGCTTGGCTTTGACACCCGTATGATATATGGGTATCACACAAATCCCGCCGGAGGAGCAAGCGATCATAGCTGGGCAGAGATTGATATAAAAGGCACAACCTATATATTCGACCCCGCAATCGAAAAGATACTTATAAACGAGGGCTATTCGGGAAGCTCACGTTTTATGCGTACTTATAACGAAATCGGCAAATACTACATATTCAACTGACACGGAGGAAAATATGAAAAAGAAGATAGCACTCATCGCCTTAGCCGTTACAGCCGTCCTGTTTACCGCCTGTGCGGCTGAGAATACACCGTCTGCCGTATCACAGCGGGAGAGCAGTTCTGCGGTATCGTCTGAGGATAAAATGACCGCACTGACCGAAGAAGCCGCCAAAGAAACCGTAAAGCTGAATATGCCCATAGCGGACAAGTTTTACGCTATCTATAACCGTTGCAGCCTGCCTGTAGATAATTCTGCTTCGGTAACCGATGATAACGGCTTTTGCTACTCTCCCGTAGAAAGCGTTTATGATACTCTCGCCTCGCTTAAAGCCGATACCGAGAAGTATTTCACAAAAGAATATCTTGACAGCACATTCTATAAGAATCTTGCGGACGAAACCGCATTCTACAAGGATATAAACGGCAAGCTGTACAAAAATACCGACGCTGTTTCCGACGGAAAGAATATATGGGATACTACAGCCTGCGTCATTTCCGATATTACCGATACAGGCTTTACTGCAACAGTGCCTTATCTCGACTTGTACGAGGCTCACCGCAGTGCGAAGATAGAATATCTGCTCGATAACGGAACATATAAGATAAACAGCTGGACATTGAATCTTGACGCTATATGATTAAAAATCCGTTTTAATATCAAATTATCCGCCGTCACGGAATTAACCGTTGACGGCGGATTGCTTTTTGTTTGTATAAATCTATATTTTACAGCATATGCAGCTTCTTTGTAGCATACGCATTCAGCGACATATCAGCCGTATTTCCTGCCAGATACTCATAATATCCCTGACAGCCTATCATAGCCGCATTGTCGCCGCATAGCGAAATATCAGGCATATAGAACTGCTTGCCGCAGGCACTCGCCATTTCCGACAGCTTGTCACGGAGCATAGAGTTTGCCGCTACACCGCCTGCAAGTGCGAGCTTTGTGTAACCAAGCTCATCTGCCGCCGCCATGAATTTTTCCGCAAGTATAGATGTGATTGTGTCCTGAAAGCAGGCGGCAAGCGAATTTACATCAGTTTCAATGCCCTTTTGTTCGTTGTTGTGTATAAGGTTGATAACAGCGGTTTTAAGTCCGGAAAAGCTGAAATCGTACGGATTTTTGGTCGCAGGTCTTGGCAGCTTATACTTCTTTTCGTCGCCCTGCTTTGCCGCTCTGTCGATATGCACTCCGCCGGGATACTGAAAGCCCATTGCTCTTGCGGCTTTGTCGAATGCCTCACCTGCCGCATCATCGGTCGTCTTACCTACCGTTTCAAGCTCCGTATAGCTGTTTACCTTTACTATATGGCTGTGTCCGCCCGAAACCACAAGACACAGATACGGCGGCTCAAGTTCAGGGTGCGTTATGTAGTTTGCCGCTATATGCCCCTTGATATGATGCACAGCGATAAGCGGCTTGTTTTTTGCAAGCGCAAGCCCCTTTGCAAAGTTCACCCCGACAAGCAGTGCGCCTATAAGACCGGGTGCGTTCGTCACCGCTATTGCGTCAATCTCGTCAAGCGTCATATCCGCCTTTTCAAGAGCCTCGGCACATACTCCGGTAATATTCTCGCAATGTCTGCGTGAAGCTATTTCGGGTACTACTCCGCCGTACAGCTTGTGTTCGTCTATCTGAGTTGCTATAACCGACGAAATAACTTTTCTTCCGTCCTCGGTTATTGCCGCCGCAGTTTCATCGCACGAGCTTTCTATGGATAATATCTTCATCTTCGTCATCCTTGTTTATTCTTCTACCGTATAGTAGTCGTGATTTTCATCATAAATATCAAAGCCCAGATCCATCAGCTTCTTTGTGTCGGCATAGCGGTTTTCCACCTCTCCGCCATACACCAGTGTCAGTATCTTCTTGCCGTTCATACCTGCATATCCTATAAAGCAGAAGCCTGCCTCATCGGTAAATCCCGTTTTCATTCCGTATACCTCATAAGGAATTGTGGTATCGGTAAGGAGTTTGTTTCCGTTATCCCAGCTGTGAACATTCCCCTGCTCGTCATATACTATAGCAAGCGGCTGACAGGTTATATCGCATATCGTCTGGCTCTGCGTTGCCGCAATTGCGAATTGTAGCATATCCTCCGCCGTGGTATAATGTTCATCATCGTGGTACCCGTCCGGCACAGTAAAGTGCGTGTTTTTTGCGCCCAGCTTCTTTGCGTAATCGTTCATCAGCACCGCAAAATACGCTACAGCGTCATTATCGCTTATATCATCACCGTACAGCTTCCTTGCCACGTTTACCGCTATGGTATATGCCGCATCGTTCCCCGAAGGAGCGAGCATAGCCGTCAGTATCTCGTTTCTGCAAAGGCTTGAGCCTTCTGCAATCCACGACATACTTGAATCCTGTGCAACAAGCCCCAGCTCACTGCCCACATAATACTCATATTCGGGCGCAGTGTACTCAATGGCAGTGAGTGCGGTAAGTATCTTTGTGGTGCTTGCAGGGAACACCTTTTTATCCGCATTCTTGCTGTATATCACCTTACCGTCCGTAAGGTCGTAACATATAGCCGCATTGCATCTGACAAAATCGTCACCGTATGATTTTACAGGCGGCGGCGCTTCTGTTGTGACCGCTGTGGTGGTCACGGTCGTGGTTGTCTGTGCAGGCATTATCACCTCAACAACAGAGTTGTCACTGCTGTTCTTGTTGTTCTTGCCCATAGTCAGATCTACAGTACCGCATCCTGCACTTGCCGCAATGATTACCGCCGCAGTAACGCCCGACAGTATCACTTTGAAAATGTTATTCTTTTTGCGTGTCGTTGACATTGACCCTCCCGATAGACAGTGTTCGCTTATTCCTTTTCGCTATCGGCTTTTATTGCGTTGATACGCTGTGTTGCTTCCTGCTTTACCTTATAGGGTAATGTTGTGAGTATCATCTCGACCATTCTTGCATCGGGAGAGAATATCAGCATTGTTCTGCCGTGCGTCTTATGCTTTGCAATTAGATAGTAAGCGTTTATGTTCGTTCCGTCTGAAGCTATTACGGTAGCGTCCGCATTAGTTCCGTTCGTGCCGTCATAAATGCCGAATTCCTCAACTGTATTCATTTTCAGCGTAATAAGACGTTTTCTCTTTCTCTTGCCCGTAATCTTGTCTATATCAAGATCGTCATTCGTAAGTATATATTCATACTCATAGCTCATGCCCGTAAGCAGCCACACAAGACCGAAAAGTGCGCCGACAGCAAGCATTGTCAGAATCATAAATCCGGTAAAGAACGAAAGCCACATAAGCACAGTAGCTAACACCAGTCCCAGTACCGCAATACCTATTCTCTTTGCCCAGTCTGCACCTGTTGTTGCCTTTTTAACAAGCTGTTCACCAAATGTATCCAAATTGTACCTCTTTCCCGCTGTCCTTGTGACAGCCTATAACATACTTATTTTATTTTAACATAAAACAAGCGCTTTTTCAAGCGGATTTTGTCTGTAAGCACAATTTCACCGTTTTTTCACCGATAAAACAACAACGCCCACCATAAAGACGTGCGTACAGTCTGTCGAAAAACCGATTATTATTAAAGCCACACAGTGAAATATATAGCCAGCACCGCTGAAATCATTTTCCGTACCGACAAGGCATTAATCATTTCGTGAGTGTATCGGTGCAACTGCACTAACATTGACCCTTCAAAAAACGCTACTAACCTGAGATATATGTACTAACCTACGGACGTGTAGCGTTAAGCGTCCCTGCATTGACAAGATATACAATGTTCAGGTAGTTTTACGAGTTTCGCCAACACCCCAGCGGGGTAAGGGTATGGGTAAGGAAAGAGGGATGCCACGCTGAGCATTGCTTTAGCAATGCTCCCGCTCCTCACGTCGCTCAAGAGGAATAACTGATTTGGGAGAAAACCTAAGGGACAGGGTATAGGGCTGAGCACTAACCTTTGGCAATTGCTCAATCGTTTCGCTTTGCTTCACTGCGGCAGTCCAGCGGAGCTTTAGCGGAGTGCACGAGCCTTGCGTAAGCGAGGCTCAGACTCTCCCTGATCCCTTTGGTTGTCTCCCTCTTTCATATTGACAGGTGCATTGATTTGAATAGCGAACCCGAGAAGTGCTGTCCGACAAATAGCACTATCGGTAGCCTGTTATCATTGTCAAAGCTGAACGATATAACAGAAGCACATTAAACAAAATACTTTTTCTACAAATTGCGGCAAACAGGCTTAAGCCTGTCCTTTTTATAGTCCACCTGCTATGATATACTCAAGACAATACAAAAAGAAAGCGACACTTTCTTTTGTATTTTCCTTATTTCCCGATGACAGCCTGCTGTTTTACAGTGCGCTGTCATTGTTTTCCGAAATATATAAGATGAGCGTTTTGTGATATAACGGCAAAAGTCTTGATTATTACGACAAATTGTGCTATACTAAATTCGATTATAAACTACTTCCGCTTAAAAGCGGTTTCAAGGATGTGTCGTATTGAATAAGGATAAAGAAAAATACAAACGTACCGCTCTTATAGTAGATGCTCTGGTACTTCTTACATGGGAAACCTCCACCTTCGGCATTATATGGCTGAATTACTATAACAGCGAGATGGCTTTCAGCTTCTTTAGAAAAGGAAACTGGCTGTTATTCGGATTGTACTTTGCAATTCTTTATGTTTTCTCAAGAATATACAAGGGACTTAAGATCGGCTCTCATAAGACCACCGATATTATAGTGTCGCAGATTCTTGCTACACTTTGCACAAACTTCATAACCTATATCCAGATATGTCTTATATCACGCTCTATGCTTGACCCCCGACCGCTTCTTGTCGGAACGCTGTATCAGGCGGTGGTCATAGCTTTGTGGGCGTTTATAAGCGGAAAGATATTCCGTGCCTTATACCCTGCAAAGAACGTGATAATGATATACGGACTTGAACAGCCTGCAAGAATGCTTGTTGAAAAAATGAGCAGTCGTCGCGATAAGTACAATATCACTCGTATGATGAATGTTTCCGAGGGGCTGGAGGCTATTACTGCGGAGATACCGAATTATGACGGCGTGGTGATATGCGATACTCCGAACGAGATCAGGAACGACATACTCAAATACTGCTTCAAGACATCGATAAGGACTTACCTTGTACCTAAGATAAGCGATATTATCGTAAGAGGCGGCGATAATATGGAATTGTTCGACACTCCGCTTATCATTTCCAAAAATTACGGACTGGGTATTGAACAGCGTTTCTTCAAGCGTTGCTTTGACATTCTCCTGTCCTCGATAGGTATTATTATTGCTTCTCCGTTTATGCTGATAACAGCTATTGCTATAAAGCTGTGCGATCACGGTCCCGTGCTTTATAAGCAGGTGCGTCTTACAAAGGACGGAAAGGAATTCAAACTCCTTAAATTCAGAAGCATGGTTGTAAACGCCGAGAGCGACGGTGTGGCACGACTTGCAAGCGACGGCGATAAGCGAGTGACCCCTGTCGGAAAGTTCATAAGAAAAGTCAGACTCGATGAGCTTCCGCAGTTGTTCAATATCTTCAAGGGCGATATGTCGGTCGTAGGACCACGTCCTGAGCGACCCGAGATCAGCCGTGAGTATGAAAAGGAAATGCCGGAGTTTGCATTCCGCCTTAAAGTCAAGGCAGGACTTACCGGTAACGCACAGGTTGTCGGCAAGTATAACACTACCCCTTACGATAAGCTGAAGCTCGATCTTATGTATATTGAAAAATATACACTTGCCAAAGATATTCTGCTTATACTTAAAACCGTCAAGATTATCTTTATGCCCGAAGAAAGCACAGAGGGCATAAAGGAAGGATATATAACTCCCCTCCAAAAAGGCGAGGATGCGCAAAGCAAGGAAGGAAATGACAACAATGGAAACGTTCAGTAATCTTATCGACCTCGATTCATATTCACCTGATGAGTGGAATATGATAGTTGAACTGGCACAGCAGATTCAGAAGAACCCCGCACTTTACCGTTCAAGATGCAGCGGAAAGATAATGGGTACTCTGTTCTATGAGCCGTCAACAAGAACGCAGATGAGTTTTCAGACTGCAATGCTGAGGCTCGGCGGTACGATAATAGGATTTGATAATCCGTCAACATCTTCTGTTTCCAAAGGTGAAAATATCAAGGATACAACGAAAATAGTCAGCAGCTATGCCGATATTCTCGTAATGAGAAATCCATACGAGGGCAGTGCAAAAGCGGCGGCACTCACAGCCGATTGCCCTGTTATAAATGCAGGCGACGGCGGACATCTGCACCCTACGCAGACGCTTACCGATATGCTGACGCTGAAAAACGAAAAGGGCAGGCTTGACCATTTGAAGATAGGTCTATGCGGCGATTTGCGTTACGGAAGAACGGTACACTCACAGCTTAAGGCACTGTCACGCTATGAGGGCAACGAGTTCATACTTATATCAACACCCGAGCTTGCTCTGCCGTCATATATCAAGGACGTGCTTAACGCAAGAGGCTGTACTTATAAGGAGATATATTCTCTTGACGAGGCGATAACAGGCGAATCGCTCGATATGCTCTATATGACAAGAATACAGAAGGAGCGTTTTTCAAGCGAGGAAGAATACAACAGGCAGAAGGACGTATTCCGCCTTGATACCGAAAAAATGAAGAAAGCACCAAAGGATATGATAGTTATGCATCCGCTCCCCAGAGTAGACGAGATAGCAATGGATGTGGATGACGATCCGAGAGCGATGTACTTTACTCAGGCAAAGAACGGAATGTTCGTGCGTATGGCACTTATAATATCCGTGCTTGAGGGCAGGCTCGGTGCGCCTAAGCTGTTGACAGGTACGATAAAGAACGATGTTGAATGCACAAACCCCAAGTGCATTACAAAGACCGAGCATTATCTCCCCCACAGCTTCAAGGTACAGGGCGATATATGCGAATGTGAATATTGTGACGAGCGTATTCTGCTCGACTAAGCAAGAGGAAATATATGATGGATTTTTCAAGCGTAAAGAGAATTGTTATAAAGGTAGGCACAAGCACGCTTGCTCATAACACAGGTAATCTTAATATAAGACGTGTTTCAAAGCTGATAGAGGTGATGTCGGATCTGAAAAATTCCGGCAAGGACGTGATATTTGTTACATCGGGCGCACAGGGCGTAGGTGCGGCAAAGGCAGGACTTCACTCGAAGCCTAAGGAGATGCCGAAAAAGCAGGCTTGTGCCGCTATAGGTCAGTGCGAGCTTATGCACATTTACGACCGTGAATTCGCAAACTACAATCACACGGTCGCACAGGTGCTCCTTACCCGTGACGTTATCAGCAACAAGACAAGAAAAGAGAACGTTATAAATACGTTCAATACGCTTCTTGATATGGGCATAGTGCCTATAATCAATGCAAACGATACGGTTTCGATACAGGAGCTTGACTTTGACGAGAACGATACGTTATCCGCAATAGTAGCGGCGCTGTGCAGTGCCGATCTGCTGATAATCCTTACCGATGTTGACGGCTTATACGACAAGAACCCTAAACTTCCCGGTGCAAAGCTGATTCCTGAGGTAAAGCAGATAACAAGCGAGATGATAAGCTCAGCAAAGGACAAGGGCAGTGAGTTTGCAAGCGGCGGTATGATAACAAAGCTCGAGGCGGCTACTATCGCAAAGGAGCACGGCATACCGACTGTAATAATAAACGGTCAGCGTCCCGAGATACTTTACGATCTGTTTGAAAATAAGGCTGTCTGCACAGTATTCACCGCAGACGAGGACTGAAAGGAAAAATATGAGCTACATAGACGAACTCGGAAAAAAGGCAAAATCGGCGGCAAAAAGCTCGGCAATGCTGTCGCAGTCGCTTAAAAACGATATACTCGCTACTATCGCCGCAATGCTTGAAAACGGCAGAGATGAAATAAAAAAGGCAAACGAGCTTGATATAACTGCGGCGCATGAAAATAATATGGCGGCTGCTATGGTGGATCGTCTTACCCTTACCGATGCCAGAATAGACGGTATGGCTGAGGGTGTAAGACAGGTTGCGGCATTGCCCGACCCCGTAGGAAAAATTCTCGGCGGCAATACCTTACCTAATGGCCTTACCGTAATAAAAAAATCCGTACCGCTCGGCGTTATCGGCATTATTTTCGAGTCACGCCCCAATGTTACGGTAGACGCAGGATGCCTTTGTCTTAAAGCCGGCAATACTGTAATTCTGCGTGGCGGCAGTGATGCTATAAATTCAAACAAGTGCCTTGTCGGTATTATGAGAGCGGCGGCTGAAAAGCACGGTGTCAATCCTGACATCGTACAGCTTGTAGAAGACACCTCAAGAGATACCGCAACCGAGCTTATGAAAGCAAACGAATATGTTGACGTGCTTATCCCAAGAGGAGGCGGCGGACTTATAAACGCCGTAATAAAGAACGCTACAGTTCCCGTAATACAGACAGGAGAGGGTAACTGCCACGTTTATGTTGACCGCTTCGCTGATATTGATATGGCAGTGGATATAGTAGATAACGCAAAGACACAGCGTCCGTCTGTATGCAACGCCATAGAAAACGTACTTGTGCATAAGAATATAGCGGAGGGCTTTTTGAAGAAGCTCGCTGAAAGGTGGAACGGAAAGGTGACCTTTGTCGGTGATGAGGCAAGCAGTGCATACATCACGCTTGAAAAGATAGCCGATGACGAAGATTACCGCAGAGAGTTCCTCGACCTTAAGATTGCCGTAAAGATAGTAGATGATATAGATGAAGCTATAGCTCATATCAACCGCTTCGGCACAGGTCACAGCGAGTGTATAGTGACCGAGTATCTGCGTAATGCAGAGAAGTTCCAGCGTGAAGTCGATGCGGCGGCTGTATATGTAAATGCCAGCACACGCTTTACGGACGGCTTTGAATTCGGACTGGGAGCAGAGATAGGCATATCAACGCAGAAGCTCCATGTACGAGGACCTATGGGCCTTGAGGCTCTGACAACGTTCAAATATCTTGTCAACGGAAACGGTCAGACAAGAGGGTAGGAGGAACGCTTATAAATGGCAAAAAAGAGGATTAAGAATAAAAATCGTATAGAGGCAAAAAGCGAGAACAAGGTTCTTCACGGACTTGCAGGCTCTATAGAGGAGGCACTGTCGGAGGATCCGAGCGAGATCGAGCAGGACGAGGTCATCGTTGTCGATGTTCCCGAACACCGTCACAAAGGGCTTGCAAAGAAGATAGCATACTTTGTTGTCGGACTTCTCATTATCGTGTTCGCTGTAGTCGGTGCGGTAAATACCGTAATAGCGATCAGCGGCGGGATAGGCAGAATAGCCAATCAGACCGGCCTTAAGGAAGAGTTCGCCCTTTACCTTTATCCCGTTGTCGCAACCGATCCCCCCAGCTTTGAGGATGCGTCAACGCTTACACAATCCACTATAATAAAGATAGCCGTTTCAAAGATACTTCTCACGGGCGATACGTCCAACTATGAAACGGACACGGGCGTAATGTATATCCCCGAATTTGACGTTGAAACTGCGGCAAAGAATGTTTTCGGAAGCAGTATCGAGGTAAAGCACCAGACAGTCGGTCATGTGCAGGATCTCGCAACCTACAATTCCGAGAAAAAGGTATACATCGTGGCAGACACAAACCGTATCCCGAACTACTATCCCGTAGTTTCAAAAATAAGCAATGTCGGCGAAACATACACGCTTACTGTTGATTATTATCCGCCTACAGTATCTATACCCGGTCTTGTCAACGAGCAGGTTTCAAGCAAGTCTATGACTTATGTTGTCACAAAGAGCGGAGATAAAAAGATTATAACATCAATCGCTCTTGATAAGGTATCAAGGGAAGACGGCTAAGCAAGATGTAATCTTGCATACAGTCTGTCAAAAACACGATTATTATTTAATTTGTAACGTTAAACACATCACCAACACCGCCGATAACGCTTTCCGTACCGACAAGGATTTAATATTTTCGTGACCTTATCAGTGCAACTGCACTGACATTGATTCTTCAAAAAACGCCACTAACCTGAGATATATGTACTAATATGCGGACGTGTAGCGTTAAGCGTCCCTGCATTGACAGGATATACAATGTTCAGGTGGTTATTCGAGTTCCGCTAACACCCCAGCGGGGTAAGGGTATGGGTAAGGAAAGAGGGAGCCAAGAGGGAGAAAACCTAAGGGACAGGGATAGGGGCAGCAGTCCCTCTCCCTGATCCCTTTGGTTGTCTCCCTCTTTCATATTGACAGGTGCATCGATTTGAATAGCGAACCCGAGAAGTGCTATCCGACAAATAGCACTATCGGTAGCTTGCTATCATAGGTGAATACTAAAAGATATAACTGAAGCACAATAAATAACAGACTTCTTCTACAATCTGAGCGGGACGCACCACACAATGCGTCCCGCTTTTTTACTTATCATACGGACTGTCGAATTCCCTCTCCGCCTTCTCTACCGCCTGCCTTAGAGTAAGCCCTGTAAAGAACGGTGCGTTAAGATACCTTCCCGACTTTTTGTCATCGACAAACGCACCTACCGCAATACCTTCAAAAAAAACACGGCGACTCTTTTCTAAGAGCCGCCGTAGCTGTTTTTATGATTATTATTCAACCGTCTTGTTCAGTTCTGCGAGACGAGCGTCTATCTGACCCTGGTACGTAGCACGGAACGACGTATAGGATTCACCTGTCATGTAGGGGCCCTTTGTGAGCTGCTCTACGGGGTTATCCTGGTTGTCCTTGGTTGCAATATCCTGACCGATACCGTTCTTGAAATCAAACACTCCTGTGAATGTCTTGGGATCCTTCATTGTATCAAGTCTGTCAAGCAGTGTATCTGACCAGTCATATTCTTCCTTTGACTGCTCTCTGCCTGCCTTGGTGATTTCCGGATCGTTTGAAGCTACTAAGTTGGAATAGATCCATGCCTTATAACCGTCAATGTTCTTAGCACCGGCAACGAGCATTATAGAATCCTGCTTCATGCTCTGATAATACTTATCTGCGCCGTCCATCTGGGGGAACGGAACAAAGTTGACTTCATCATCTTCCCACTTGTTTTTCTTCTTGAACTTTCTCCATGTTTCTTCATATCTCCATGAACCGTCCTCGAAGAAGAGCGTATTGCCGTCAGCCCATTCATTATAGCTGGGTGTCCAGCTGTTCTCGGTATCTCTGGGGTAACGGAGCTGTTCCTGTGTGTTATCGAATGAACGAAGCATATCAAGGCACTTTTCAATGTTTGCGTCATTCATATGGCTTACCAGCTTACCGCCCTCAAGGCTTACAAGAGGTGTACCTGTTGTGCAGACAAAGTTATCTTCGGGGTTATAGCCGTCAAGAACATACTTGCCGTTTTCGGGATCGGAGAACTTTCTTGCCATTTCCATGAATGTCGACCATGTCCACTCGCCCTTTTCATAAAGCTCCCAAGGGTCGTCAAGACCAGCTTCTTCTACAACGCTCTTTCTGTACCAGAGGTAGCTTGTAGGAGTAAGGCTCATAATCGGGCAGTAATTCTTTCCGCCCCAGTTGAACTTGTCGATAGCGTCCTTATAGTCAGCCCAGTCATCTGTTGTAAAGTCGATTATACCGTCGAGCGACTGGAAAAGGTTCTGGTATACGCTGTAGGGGTAGTTGCATATTTCAAAGGGGAAGCAGTCGGGCGAATCATCAGACTGTACCAGCTTTGCAAGACCTGTGTATCTGTCTGCATATGTTGTAACCTTTATATTTACAAATACGTTTGCATCGTCAACCGACTCATAGCCCTTAGGCTTGTTTGCAGGTGTGCCGTAGAGCTTCTTGAATACCTCTACTGCGGGAGATGCTTCCTGAATGTCCCACCAGGCCATCCACTTGATCTTTGTGTCAACCTTGATGTCCTTATAGTTCTCAGCTGCCGATACGTTGCCTACAGCGCTCTGTACGCCTTCATTCTCCGACATCTGCTTCTGTGTCTCGCCTGTTGTTGAAGCGGTCGAACTGCTTGTTGCTCCGCTTGCGGCAGGTGTGCCGCTGCCGGAACAGCCTGAGAAAGCAGTAACGGCAGATACGAGTGCCATTGCACCGGCAATTGCCTTAGTATACTTTTTCATTTATGATCCTCCTGTAAATTTCCCACACGAAAGTGGGTTTTTGCGAATTGTTACATATAATATTATAACAAATCCGCAGTCTTCCAGTCAATAAACAAATTGCAGTAATTTAGCTAAACCGTTTTGTATAAATAGCACAATTTACACACGAAAATTTAGGTTAATTAGCTAAATTTGATTATTTTCCGTTAACGGCTGAAGCTGCCTGTCGGTTTCTCACAAAATAAACCTATACCCCGTACCATCTCGGCACGGGGTATCGGTTTTTGACTGCTTTATCGGATTGTTGTCGACTGATGGTAAATCAGCAGTAATTTTATAAGACGTTCAGCGTCGCTTGTTTTATCTCTCGGAATATAGAAATGTGCATTACCGTCTACCCACCACCATGTAGAGCCGATATTATAACATTCAATGTCAGCGGCACCATCAGTATAATAATCATACAGCGTACTCATTTCGATCAGCTTTTTTGTATCACTGTACTTGAAATCACTTACCATTATGTCCATAGGGTCATAATTATAGCTGAACAGCGACATCAGAGTATAAGTATCCTTATCCGCTTCGCTCAGGGAAACCGTAAACGCATCTACCGCCGAGTAGAACTTGTCTTTACGGGATGTCATTTCCGACTTGCCGAGCAGTGCAATCGTTTCGGTGCAGTTTTCTCTTATTTCAAGGCTGAATGCGTTGTATTCGACATTATCGTTATTGTTGCAGAAGGCAAGTCTGTAAACCAGCTTTCCGCTGTTTTTGCCGGCTTTGTAATCATTTTTTATCGCTTCGAAGAGTTTTTGATTTACATTTCTGTCAAGCGTTTTTCCGTAATAATCTCCGCCCTTCTCGAACACAAACACTTCATTTACGCTTTCTTTGTCACAGGTTTTCTTGAAGGTATCATAATACAAGTCTGTTTTTGAGAGCGTAAGGCGTAATTCATAAAGAGCTTTAGCGTAAGCATCGTAATTTTCAGATGAAAGTGCCAGCCTGTAGGTACGGTACACTTTTTTACCGTTTTTCAGCCTGTAGCTGAATTTAACGGTGCTTACAGTTGCATTTTCATACCGCTCGGCTTTAAAGCTTTCGCCGGCAAGGAAACAATACTTGTTGTCAACAAGGAACTTGTTGTAATCCACAACAGCCTTTTTACTTTCTTCGTCCTCAAAGTATATCGTTTTATAATCGTTATTGCCATCGCAGTAAACGATGTTGTATGATACACTTGCGCCGCTTACTTCGGAAGCATCGGGGACACGGAAGAACAGATCTCTGAAGCCCGAATTATTGAGAACTGTAAAAAGCAGCAGCGATGCGACAACGGTAATAACAAATCTCAGCACTGACTGCCATATCTTTTTGAGCTTTCTTCCGTGCGCAAGCTCGGCAAAGAAGTAGCCGACCGAACACAGCGATATTATCACTATCAGCGTCAGACTATCCGTAGTAAGAACCGTCATGTTGCTTATTCCGACCGCCGCTGCGATTATACCGGCTATAAGCGCAAGCGTAATTATGTGATAAGCCGGTTCAAACGCAAAATGGTTGCCCGTATTCTCAGCCTTGCGGTATTTATTAGCAAGATACGCCAGCAGTACAAGAACACCCGCCGATATAACAAGAACAATGGCAGTGTCTATGCTGTACATATTGAACAGATTGAAATTTTCGTAAACATCGTTATAAGCGTTCATCTTAAGCATCAAGAATGAGATCAATGCCGCAAGCACCGTTCCGAGCGGAGGAACCTTGCCGAATATATCCGTCATATATCCGTCAAGCTGTTCACCTGCCACGGCAAATACCGGAGCGAATACCGCAAGCGTTGCAAACACAGCCACTATCATCGCAAGAATCGTATACACCACGCTGTCGCCCGTTCTGCCCGTGCATGCGTTGATCAGCACCGCAGTAAGATACACGAATACCAAAGCTGTGACCGCCGTGATAAAAACAAAGAATACAATACCCGCTATATCCTTAAGATAGGTTTTTTCGTTTACAAAACTGAGGCAGATTGAAAGGAAGCCATCCGTTTCCGAAGCTGAAAAAATCTTGTCGCTGAGTTTTGTTCCCGACAACGCCGTCACCACAGACGCTATTCCGCCCATAATAACGGTAGGTGCAACGCTTATCACTGCGCCGACACCGAGATCCGCAAAAAATCTCTGACTGTTTGTAAGCGGAAGACTCAGGTACAGGTCGCTGTCGCACTTTTTCAGATTATATCTGAACACCGACACAACGGTAATTATTGACATGACCGCAATCGCACAGAATATGAGTGCCATAAAGAAAGTATCTGCATCAAGGAGCGTTCCCAGATTGTTAAGTGCATACGTTTTGTACTCGGCTAACCTTCCCTCCACAATATCATTGACTTTTCCTACTGTATATGTAAGGCATACCGCCATTACCGGCATACCCAGAAACGCAAAGATCAGATTGAAAACCAGATAGTTGAAATTTGTCCTGAGCTTATACAGAAAATATCTGCCGAAAAAACTCTTTTCAGCGATCGAGTTTTGAGCTGTCATATCCCTGTCCCTCCATCTCATAAATAAATATCTCGTTAAGCGTGAGCGGTATCACATCGCAGAACTTCGCACCCTTTTCTCGCATCACACGGCAGATCTCATCGCTGTCGCCGTTTACGATAAAGTTCTGTACACTGCCTATCGTGTTTTCCGACAGGATTTCAAGTTCCGCAAAGTCGGCGGCCGTCTTTGCATTGTCAAATGCGACCTGCACCTTATGGATACTGCCCTTTACACTGTCAAGCTCACGGTCGAATACAACCTTGCCCTTATGAACAAGGCCCACGCTGTCACAAAGTTCCTCTATCTCGGTCAGATTGTGTGACGAAATTACTACTGTGCTTTCGTTTTCCGTCATTGCGTCAAAGAGCATTTTTCTGACGCTTATTCTCATAGTAGGGTCAAGTCCGTCAAAAGCCTCGTCCAGCAGAAGTATATCTGTCGATGCCGCAAGTCCGCACACGACAGCCGCCTGCCGTTTCATACCCTTTGAAAATGTTGACATACGCTTGTTCTGCGGCAGATCTATCGCTTTCATAAGCCTTGCAAATTTCTCGTTTGAAAATGTCGGATAGAATATCTCGTACATTTTTCTCATATCCTCAGGTGTCATATTTGCAAACTGCTCAACATCATCGCTCACATAGAACACCTTCTGCTTAACTTCGACATTGTCATAAATCGTATTGCCGTCTATCGTTACACTGCCTTTGTCCTGCTTGTATATTCCCGCAAGGATACGCAGCAGTGTGGATTTTCCCGCACCGTTCGAGCCAAGCAGACCGTAGGCGCTTCCGCTTTTGACGTTCAGTGTCATCTCGTCAAGTGCAGTAAAATCATCAAATTTCTTTGTCACTTTATCCACGTTTATCATATTTTTTCCTCCTCACTAAAAACGTTATCAATTACCGCCGTCATCATCTCTTTGGTAAGGCCGGATTTCACACCGTCCTCAACAGCCTTGCGAAACTCCTCCGTTGCCTTTTCAAGCACCGCAGAGGAATATTGCGACCGTTCAGCCACATAACTGCCCTTTCCGGGAAGCGAATATATAAGCCCTCTCTGTTCAAGCTGCCTGTAGGTTTTCTGCACCGTGTTCGGATTGATAGTAAGCGCCTTTGCGACCTCACGCACAGCAGGCAGCTTTTCGTTTTCAGCCATTTCACCGCCGATTATCAGCTCCGCTATTCTCGCCTCAAGCTGCTCGGACAAAGGAATGCCGCCCTGCAATCTTAAAGAAAACATTCTTTACCGCCTTTCTTCTTAACTGTACTATCTATGTTGGTACAGTTGTATGATAACATACATTTCCGCATTTGTCAACAGTTTAAAGCGATTTTTTCCGACCCGACACGTTATAACATCGGCTGAAAGTATACAGTTGTACAAACTGCACAATTTTCACAATGACATTTCTACACCCGTATTTCATTTTTCACGAAAAATCCCTTGTATTTTTTCCAAAATCCGTATATAATGTATTTATCCGAATTTTTGATGAAAGGATAAAAGGATAAAACCATGAAAACTTACACTTGCAAAAACATACGAAACATAGCCCTCGCAGGACACGGCGGCAGCGGTAAAACATCCGTAGCGGAAGGCCTGCTCTACAAGTGCGGCGAGATTGAGAGAATGGGCAAAGTATCGGACGGCAACAGCGTCTGCGACTATGATCCCGAAGAGATAAAGAGAAAGATCTCACTCGGTACTTCGCTTGCTTACTGCCAGTGGAAAGACGTTAAAATAAATATTCTCGATACTCCCGGTCAGTTTGATTTTGCCGCAGGACTTTACGAAGGAATCAGCGCCGCAGAAAGCGTTGTAATAGCGCTTCCCGCAAAGGACGGCGTTCAGGTCGGCACCATAAAGGCTTACAGAGAGGCAGTAAAGCACGGCAAGGCGACAATGTTCGTTGTCACCCGTATGGAAGAAGAAAACAGCAACTTCTACAAGTGCCTTGAGGAGCTTAAGACGCAGTTCGGCCCGTCTATATGCCCGATAGTCGTTCCCTTTGACAAGTACGGCACCGTTGAAAGCTACATAAACCTGCTTGAAATGAAGGCATATACCTATGACAACGGCGTACCTACCGAAGTACCCATGCCTGCGTCGGAAAACCGTCTGAAAGGACTGCGTGCCGCAATGGCTGAGGCTGTAGCCGAAACGGACGAAGAGCTTATGATGCGCTACTTCGAAAACGAGGGCGAGGACTTCACCGAGGCAGAGATAGTAAAGGGACTTCACGACGGTATACACAAGGGTTATATCACACCTGTTGTATGCTGTTCGGGCGACACTCTCGCAGGCATTGATATGATGCTCAACACCATTATATATATGCTCCCAAGCCCCGACGAAACAGGCGGCGAGCTTTGCGATGACGGCTCAAAAGTACAGTATGCGAGCCGTGACACTCTTGAAGCAAAGGTATTCAAGACTGTAGCCGACCCATTTGTCGGAAAGCTCAGCTATATAAAGATAGTCAACGGTACTCTTGCCGCAGGAACTGAAGTAGTTAACCGCACAACAGGCAATCTTGAAAAGCCCGGTAAGCTTCTTAGTATGCAGGGCAAGAAAACGGAGGATATGATAGAAGCCTACGCAGGCGACATAGTAGCCGCAACAAAGCTCAGTGCAAACACGGGCGATACGCTCACTGCGTCAGGCGATGAAACGGTATTCGCCGCAGAAAAATATCCCGTTCCCTGCTTCTTCAAGGCTATCTCCGCAAAGGATAAGAATGACGAGGGCAAGATAAGCAATGCGATAAAGCGTATGGTCGAGGAAGACAAGACATTAAGCTACGACCACAACCACGAAACGCATCAGCGTATATTAGGCGGTCTCGGCGAACAGCACCTTGATGCCGCAATTTCAAAGATGAAGGCTAAATTCGGCGTGGATGTAATAGTTTCCGACCCGATAATTGCCTACCGTGAATCTATCCGCAAAAAAGTACAGGCTGAAGGCAAGCACAAGAAGCAGTCGGGCGGTCACGGTCAGTACGGCCATGTAAAGATTGAATTCGAGCCTTGCGACAGCGATGCTCTTGTATTTGAGGAAAAGGTTTTCGGCGGAAGCGTTCCTAAGAACTATTTCCCTGCCGTTGAAAAGGGTCTTGTAGAATCGACAGCACACGGTGTACTGGCAGGCTATCCTGTCGTTAATTTAAAGGCTACTCTGCTTGACGGCTCATACCACCCTGTAGACAGCTCCGAGCAGGCGTTCAAAATGGCGGCTCACATTGCATACAAGCAGGGTCTTGCACAGGCACAGCCCTGTCTGCTTGAGCCTATCTGTCTTGTAAAGGTAATTCTTGACGATGCAAGCACAGGTGATATAATGACGGTCATCAACAAGCGCAGAGGCACTGTTCTCGGTATGAATCCCAGCGAGGAAGAACAGGGTATGACCGAGCTTGACGCTCAGATGCCCCAGTCCGAGATAACCGACCTTGCAACCGTTGTCCGTCAGATAACCAGAGGCTTAGGTCATTTCACCGCTCAGTTCGACCACTACGAGCAATTACCGCAGGCTCTTGAAGCCGACGTAATAGCCAACGCTCCCAAATTCTCCGAATACGAAGGCTAGGCGGCAATGTGCCGCTCCAAGTTCCGCCTTTAATAACGTTGTATATCTTTAAAGGACGGCAAAACGGCGGGAATTATTTGTAGTGCTGACGGCAAATCAAACGAAAATGCGGCAATGTGCCGCCTCAAATTCCGCCTTTAATAGCGCTATATATCTTTAAAGGACGGCAAAACGGCGGAAGTTACACAAAGCAATAATCAATAAAAGCGGTTACAGTGATATGCTGTGACCGCTTTTTTATATTCTTGTCGTTAGCTGCCCTCGCTCCGCACCAACCTTTCAAAAACCGCACTATCCCTTGCCTCGCACTACCACACTTGCCTCCCTTGTCAAAGGGAGGTGGATTAACGGCAAGCCACAAACTGTTACACTATTGCGTTTGCTTGCGATATACCTGCCCTTTTTATATTGCAAACTTTTCTGCCGTCAAGACGGAGGGATTGCTACACCGCTCGCACCATCAATGAGGTTTTCCACACCATCCCTCGAAAAGCACTATGTCCTTGCCTCCCCTCGAAAAAGGGGAGGTGGCTTGACGGCATTGCAAAACCGTTATTCTATATCATCTTCATTTTGTAATTTACCGGACTGTTTCCAAAATTGCTATACTTTTGCCGTCAAGACGGTGGGGATTGCTCCTCATCCGCACCATCAATGAGATTTTCCGCACCATCCCTCGCTCTGCACTACCACACTTGACATATGAACGCTCTGTTTGTTTCGCATCCGCACTATCACCATCGCTTTTCGTAATGCAATCGTCTGTCTGTGTTTTTGGGTTTTGCATTTGAACTATCCCACTCCCCTACAAACTCACCATACACAAAAATCCGCCATTTAAGTAAACAGCGGATTCTTTATATTCAATTTTCTGCACTCGTTAAAAGTAATGCAAGAATGTTTAACTGTGGCGACAACACCCACCATGACCGCCTTTTTTGCACTATCCCTCGCTCCGCACCAACCTTTCAAAAACCGCACTATCCCTTGCCTCGCACTACC
>OHJK01000420.1_pt1 | contig 27964 bp, 27 predicted proteins | sample 1568541 | NCBI WGS metagenome assembly OHJK01 (sample SAMEA3879535, study PRJEB24766) | human gut metagenome | biome: human-associated habitat; feature: feces | place: USA | collected 1985/1987
CCGCCGCGATCCTCCACCGCGCCCAGCTGTTGGGGCGTCAGCTGAATGTCACCCACGGTCCTCCACCTCCTTGTCCACCAAAGTCCAGAACTCCTCCGCCGTCGTCTTTTGCAGATATTTCGGCTTGTCCCGCTTCTCGTCGAACCAGCACGCCGAGGCAAAGGGGCACCAGTCGCACACGCTCTCCTGGGGTCCCCGGCGGCAGGGATCGGCGTCGATGTTGCCGCTGCCCAGCTCCTGCGCCACCCGGCGCAGCAGGCTGTCCACGTACCGCCCCATCTTCCCCATCTGCGCCGTGTCCGCCAGCACGCCGGCGGCAAGACCGCTGACCGTGCCGTCCTTCCGCACCGCCACCGGCAGATAGCAGGGCGACTCCAGCGCGCTGTGCTCCATGGCGGTCAGCACCTCTGGGTCAGAGAGCACCATGCCCGTCCGCCGCAGCTCGTTTTGCAGCAGCGTGTGCAGCTTCTCCGGCGAGATGGCCCTGTCCGCTTTCTTTATCACGTCCCGCGCCGGCAGATACAGCACGCCCGCCGGCTCCACCTCCGCGCCGAAATACGCGCCGCCGTACCGCCGCAAAGCAAACAAATACAGCAGCATCTGTATCCCCAGACCGTACCGCACATCCGCCAGATCAAAGGCTTTTTTGCCGGTTTTATAGTCCACCACCCGCAGATATAGCTTTCCGTTCTTCAGCCAGCCGTCCACGCGATCCACCTTGCCGGTGACGGACAGAGTGGTGTCCCCCGCCGTCACGGTGATGGCGGGCAGCGCGCCCGCCCGGCCGCCGAAGCCCAGCTCAAAGGCAAGGGGGCGGAAATCCGAGTTGTCCAACTCATCCAGCACGTTTTCCACGATGGCAAGAGCCGTCTCCCGCAGCCGGGAGAACAGATAGCGGAACCGCGCCGACTTCTCGCCGTAGCCGTCGATGACCGTGGCGGCGTACTCCTCGGTATACCTCCGCACCATGGCGGACAGTTCCCGCCGCGGCGGACGCTGCCCCAGCCGCTCTACGTCTCTGAGGATATTTTCCAGCAGATAGTGGATAAATGTGCCCACCTCCGGAGCCTGAAAATCCGCCCGCGTCCGCTCCTTGGCGCGCAGACCGTACTCCATAAAGTACCCGAAGTGGCAGCTTTTCACCCTGTCCAGCCGGGAGGCGGACATGGCGATGGTGCTGCCGTAGAGGCTGCGTACCGCCTGGGGCGACAGCCGCCCGCGCCCCATGGCGGCGGCAGCCGCCATCCGTTGCAGCACAAGGCTTTCACCGTTCTCCTCAAAATACCGCCACAGCGCGCCGTGGGGCTTCTGTCCCGCCAGTGCCAGTGCCGGTGCGGGCAGCTCACGCCGGTACGCGCCGTCCTCCCGCTGCACCGCCGCCTGCGGAAACAGCTTCCGGACGCGCTCCACCACGAAGGACGGCAGCAGCTTCGCGCCCGCCTCGTCACCGGCGCACCACGAGATGGTCAGCGACTCCGTCGCCTGCACCAGCGCGGCGTAGATATTTTGCAGCTCGTTGCTCAGCGGGTCGAAGGTGGCGTCCGAGAGCAATATCCCCTGCTGCTGCAGCAGCTCACGCTCCTGCTCGTCCAATATGCCGCTGCTTTTTTCCACCGTGGGCAGCACGTGGTCGTTGGCACCCAGCAGGAAGAGATGCTTCACCGTATGGCGGTCATTTCGTGTCAAGGGATTTACCTTTACCTCGTCCAGCGCAGCAGGGATCGTCGCCACTGCGTACTGGCTCAAGGTCAACCGGAGCAGACGGGCAAACTCCTCGCCGTCCACCTCCGTGTCGCCCAGCAGCTCCACGAACTGATCCAGCACGTCGCAGAAAATATGCCAGATCTGGGCGTACTCCTCCGCCGCCTGCATTTGTCCGTGTGTTCGCAGGGCATCCTGCCGCTGGCGCAGCAGCTCCGGCGTGCCGGCGTCCTCCGCAAACCTGTAAAGCACTTCCGCCTTACCCCGCACGGTTTTGCACCCTTTCATGCCGTCGCTGAGGGGCAAAAACAGGGTGCGGACTTTCCGGCGCAGCCGGTTGATCTCCGCCAGCTGCTCCCGGCGATAGGCGGTCATCTCCCCGCTGTACCCGTCGGGGTCTGCCGTCCAATCGGTATCGCGGAGCCACATATTCCCGCGAATTTCCCACCGAATCACGTAGTTTTCCAACAAATCGCACTCGTCCGCCGTCATCTGGGTCATGCCGGTCTTGAGGCAGCGGAACACGTCCTCATACTCAAAACCGCCCGTCACGGCGTCCACAGCGGAGAGAAGAAGCGTCAGAACAGGCTGCTCCAAAATGTCGCTGCGGCGGCTGATGTAGGCGGGGATCTCGTCACGGCGGAACACCGCCTCCAGCAGCGGGCCGTAAACCTCCATGCTGCGGGTCGCCACCGCCATATCACGCCAGCGAACGCCGTTTTGCGCCAGCTTTCGCAGCTGGGCGGAGACGTATTCCACCTCGGAATAGGCGGTATTCGCTTGGTACAAAGCGATGGGCGGCGCGTCCCCCTGCCACGTTTCGTCCGCGCCGAGGAAGTATTTCTCAAGGTGTGAAAACGCTGTGCCGCAATTACTGACAAGGTTATTCACTTCACACTTACAGCCGCACTCCTTCGCCAGCTTTCGCAGGCGGTGGCACTGGCGGACGCCGTTGCTGAACAGCTGGGGGTCGCTGTCGTCGCCCAGGAGGGTGACGGTGACGCTGTGCGCCTGCTTCAAGGCGGCGGCGAGAATGTCCTCCTCCGTGCGGTTGAAATAGGAGAATCCGTCAATATACAGATCTTTTCCCGCCAAATATCCGGAATCCGGCAGAGAATCGCATAGTTTCTGCACTTTTGAGCGGGCGTCAAAATCGCCGCTGTGCAGGCGCGCATCGTAGGCGGAGAACAGCAGCGCGGTGGAGCGCAGCTTGTCTCCGGCGGCACCCGGAATGTCCCGAACCTGTTGCAGCAGAAGGGCTGGCGGGATTCGGTAGGCGTAAAGCTCGTCCGCCAGAGCCACCAGCTCTCGGAGGAAGGCGGGACGCTGGGAGGGGCGGGCAAACACCGTCAAAAATGACGAAACATCCTGCAAAGCGCGGCGCATTGTCAGTATTTTTCCACCATTATCTAACGTAATATCGGCGATTCCGCCCGTTAGTGACAAAACACGGGTGGCAAGGCTCTGGAAGCTGAGCACCTCCGCGTCGCGGCTGGCGGTATCCCCCAGTGCGCGGCAGAGATCCAGCTCCGCCTCGTGGGTGGCGTGCTCGGGAACGAGGAGCACCTGCGGACGCTGAAAGCGTTGTGCCGCAACGGTTTCCAGCACCTTACGGCTCTTGCCCGCACCGGCGCGGCCTGTGATAATATGCAGTTCCACAGCGTCACCTCCTGTGATTCTTCTTACCCTTCAGTATAGCGTATCGCGGCGGATTTTGGAAGTAGGATACGGAAAAAACTGCGATTTTGTATATGTACCTTGCGCCGTGTCCAGTAGAACATTGTATTGTACAAAGGGTTGATATTCAAGTTGTACTACGGGTATTTTTCGCCTCATTTCCCGTCTCCCCCGCAGCGGAGACAAAAACAGAACCGTGCCTTCCGGCACGGTTCTGTTTTTTCGTGATATTTCGTTTAGATGTGCATACAGACATCCCACGCGCCCCAGATGACGTTCCGCAGGTTGCCCCACTTTTCGCAGGTGCCCACCCGGTGTACTTTTTTGTCGTCCGGCGCGATGGGGGCGGGCACGAAGCCGATGCCGTTGACCACGCTGTCGCACTCGAGGCGAAGCTCGGTGCCGTCCTTCTGCTTGACCTGCACAAAGCCGTCGCCGATCTCGGTGATGGTGGCGTTCAGATAGACGGGCACCTTCTTGAACGCCAGCATCTCCCGGAGGAAGGAGGCGTTGGCAAGGCAGGTGCCGGGAGTGGCGATGAGGTCGTCGGCGTACTCCACGATGATGGGGTGCTTGCCCCGGAGCACCATCTCGTAGGCCGCCTCGCAGGAGGACTGGCCGCCGCCGAAGAACACGATGCGGTCACCGGCGTCCACCTGATCGAGAAGGAGCTGGGTGAAGTTGATGGTCTTGTTGAAGCCCTTCACCGGCAGCGTCTTGGGGGCGGAGCCGGTACAGACGAGGATCTCGTCGAACTCCCGGCGGAGGGTGGCGGGATCGTTGATCTCCATGTGGAAGCGCACCTCGATGTCGTTCTTCATCAACTCCCGCTCGTACCAGCGGAGGAGAGCCTTGTCCGCTTCCTTGAAGCTCATGGCGGAGGCGGTGATATACAGGCCGCCCAGCGCGCCGGTCTTTTCGAAGATGACGGGGGTGTGACCGCGCTTTTTCAACACCAGCGCGCACTCCATACCGCCGATGCCGCCGCCGATGATCGCCACCCTCTTGGGCTTGCGGGTGGGAACGATCTTATATTTATTGTGCTGCATGGTGGAGGGGGTCAGGGCGCAGCGCGCCAGATGGAGGGAGTCGTCCATGGGCTGCATATTGGGCGTGCTCCTGGACTTGTTGAAGCTGAAGCAGGCATTGTGGCAGTTGATGCAGGGCTTGATGTCCTCCACCCGATCCTCGATGATCTTGTTGACCCACTCGGGGTCCACCAGGTTCTGGCGGGCGATGCCCACGGCGTCCAGCCGACCGGCGGCGATCTCCTCCGCCGCCTTCTCCGGGTTCATCTTACCGGCGCAGACCACGGGCTTGGTGGTGAAGCTCTTGATATGCTCCACCTCCGAGAGATTGCAGTTCTCCGGCATATAGACCGGGGGATGCGCCCAGTACCACGCGTCGTAGGTGCCGTTGTCGCAGTCGAACATATCGTAGCCCGCGTCCTCCAGATACTTGATGGCACGCTCGGATTCCGCCATGTCCCGTCCGAACTCGGTGAACTCCTCGCCGGGGACGGCACCCTGTCCGAAGCCCTTGGTCTTGGACACCACGGAGTAGCGCAGAGCCACGGGGAAATCCTTGCCGCAGACCGCCTTGATCGCCTGCACGATCTCCACGGGGAAGCGGTAGCGGTTCTCGAAGGAGCCGCCGTATTCATCGGTGCGGTAGTTCATGTTGGCGATGGTGAACTGATCCAGCAGGTAGCCCTCGTGCACCGCGTGGATCTCCACGCCGTCCACGCCCGCCTCTTGCAGCAGCTTGGCGGTCTTGGCGAAGGCGTCCACCATCTCGTGGATCTCGTCCACCGTCAGGGGGCGGGACTTGCACTCCGGATACCAGCGGTTGGGGGTGGCGGAGGCGGAGGCGGTGATGTAGCTGATGTCGAGGATGGGCTTGCTCAACGCGCCGAACGCCTTGTTTTGCAGCATTTTCACCATCAGCTCGTTGATCGCCATGGAGCGTCCCATACCGGCGGACAGCTGGACGAACAGCTTGGAGCCGGTCTTGTGGAACTCCGGCAGCCACTCCGCCAGATCCTTGAACATCTTCCTGTTCTGGTAGAGCCAGCGGCCGCCCATGGTGTCGCGGACACACTGCATTCCCGGCAGCACCAGCCCCACGTTATTCTGGGCGCGGTTCAGGATGTGGTACGCCGCCTCCCTGTCAAAATGGCACGGCTCCAGCCAGCCGAACAGGGACGTGCCGCCCATGGCGGGCTGCACGATGCGGTTCTTGATCTCCACGCTGCCGATCTTCCAGGGGGTAAACAGAGCACTGTATTTCTCGTTCATTCGGTGTTCCTCCTCACAAATTCGGCATACTGCCGGTTTTTCCTCTTCATTATATCCGATTTTTGGTGGAACTACAAGAACGTTTTCGAGGGAATTGTCGTTTTTCTGGCAGATAGGAGAAATTACACAAACAAATATCCCACGGCGCAGCCGTGGGATATGGGGTCAGGTCATTCAACGGTATCGGCGATCTCGGCGGGAGGTGCAACCTCCTGCTCGCGGGCGTATTCCTCCAGAGCCGCCGCCAGCACCTTCTTGTCGTGGCGGCTGTGTACCTGCGTCAGATCGAATTTCTCCCACAGGTCGGGGCGGCGGGACATGGTGCGCTTATAGCTCTCCTTCGTGCGCCAGTCCGCCACGTTGCCGTGGTGACCGCTGAGGAGCACCTCCGGCACCTTGCGGCCGTGCCATTCCTCCGGGCGGGAATACTGGGGGTACTCCAAAAGCCCGTTCCAGTGGCTCTCGTCCGTGTAGCAGCTCTCCTCCGGCAGAACGCCGGGCACCATGCGGCACAGGCAGTCCGCCAGCGCCATGGCGGGTATCTCGCCGCCGGTGAGGACAAAGTCGCCCATGGAGATCTCCTCGTCCACGCACTCGTCCAGAAAACGCTGATCCACGCCCTCATAGTGACCGCAGACCAAAATCAGATGGTCGTACTGCGCCTTCAGCTCACGCGCCACCTGCTGGGTCAGCGTTCTGCCGCAGGGGGACATATAAATGGTGTGCACCCGCGCCCCCGCCTCGTCGCAGATGTGCTGCCAGCAGCGGTACAGGGGGTCCGCCTGCATCACCGCGCCCCGCCCGCCGCCGTAGGGGTAGTCGTCCACCTGCATCTGCTTGTTGGTGGTGAACTCCCGGATCTGGTGGGTACGGATGGTGACGAAGCCCCGCTCCTGCGCCCTGCCGATGATGGAGACGTTCATCATGCCCTCCACCGCGTCGGGGAACAGGGTCATAATGTCAATTCTCATCGGTGGCAAGTCCTTTCATCATGTGGACGCGGATGATCGCCGCGTCCGGGTCCACGGAGGCGATAAACACGCCGGGGACGGCGGGGATCAGGTATTCGTGGGCTCCGCCCCGCACCTGATAGACCTTGTGGGCGGGATAGTGGAGCACTGCGTCCAGCCTGCCCAGTTCCGCGCCGGTGGCGTCGTCCACCACGGCGCAGCCCTCCAGCTCGGCGTCGAAATACTGTCCCGCCGGGAGGCGGGCGTCGGTGCGGCGGATGGAGACGCTCTTGCCCTTCAGCGCGAGGGCGTCGTCCATGGTGTCCACGCCGGGGAGGGTCAGGAGCACGGTGGATTTGTGGACGCGGGCGGACTTCACCGCGGTGGGCTGTCCGCCGATGTAGAGGGTTTTGAAGGAGGCGATGAACTCCGGGTCGAAGCCGGCGGGGTTCACCTTTACCTCGCCGCGGATGCCGTGGGCGTTGACCACGGTGCCTACGGGGATAAATTCGGGACGCATAGGACGCCCTCCTGTTAGAAGATATTTTTCAGCTGGGACAGGGTGAAGTGCAGCTGGAAGCGGAGCATATAGTACAGCGGCGCGCTGCTCAGGGAGAAGATCAGCCCCAGCAGCGCACGGGTGCGCCCACGGCGGTGGAAACGCACGGCTGCCACCACCACGCCGACGGCGTCGGACACGTAGGGCAGCAGGAGGAGAATACTCATCGGCAGGAAGCTGACCCACGGGTTGTATCTGGCGGCGGTGAAGGCTGCCACCAGCAGCGAGGCAAGGTCGTAAATGAAGAACGGCAGTATCAGATTGAAGATGCCGTGGAGCAGGGAGCGGGTATCACCGGACATGGCTGATCCCTCCTTTCCATGGATTTGCTCGGATTTTGCTTAGTATACCATATTTCAGGTAGGGGCGCAACGGATTATTTCCCGGAGCGGTGCGGTGCAGCGGAGGGGGTGTTTTCTGTTTTTCACAGGCGAGGACGGGGAAAGCACAAGATTTAGTGGGTAAAAATGGCGGTTATGGCACAATATGTTGTGTGAATATGGCAGGTTGCACAAAAAGCGGCGGAATATTTTGGCAGAGAGTGGGGCTATATTTTGGTTTTGCGGTCTTGCAACAGCACAAGATATAGTGTATTATGTCAATGCACGACTTACGCTGTCCCCGGTGCGGGACCAGTGGAGATAGACCATAAGGAGGAGTTCCCATGAAGATCATCAAGAGAAACGGCGCAGAGGTGGGCTTCGATATTACGAAGATCATCATCGCCATTACAAAAGCCAACGAGTCCGTGGAGGAGGTAGACCGGATGACGCCGGTGCAGATCCAGCGTATCGCGGAATCCGTGGAGCTGCAGTGCCAGAAGATGAACCGCGCCCCCACCGTGGAGGAGATCCAGGACATGGTGGAGCACTACATCATGGCTCACGGGGCGTTCGAGGTGGCGAAGCACTACATCACCTATCGCTACACCCGGTCGCTGGTGCGGAAATCCAACACCACCGATGACAAGATCCTCAGCCTTATCGAGTGCAACAACGAGGAGGCCAAGCAGGAAAACTCCAACAAGAACCCGGTGGTGAACTCCACCCAGCGGGACTATATGGCCGGCGAGGTCAGCCGCGACCTCAGCGAGCGCATCCTGCTGCCGCAGGATATTGTGGAGGCGCACCGGGAGGGCATTATCCACTTCCACGACAGCGATTACTATGCACAGCACATGCACAACTGCGATCTGGTGAATCTGGAGGATATGCTGCAAAACGGCACCGTCATCACCGGGACGCTCATTGAAAAGCCCCACAGCTTCGCCACCGCCTGCAACATCGCCACCCAGATCGTGGCGCAGGTAGCCAGCAACCAGTACGGCGGGCAGTCCATCTCCCTGACCCATCTGGCTCCCTTCGTGCAGGTGAGCCGGGACAAGATACGCGCCAGCGTAAGGGACGAGTTCGACGCGGTGGGCGTTGCCGTGACCGAGGATCAGATCAACTCCATCGCCGAAAAGCGGCTGCGGGAGGAGATCCGGCGCGGCGTGCAGACCATCCAGTATCAGGTGGTGACGCTGCTGACCACCAACGGACAAGCCCCCTTCGTGACGGTGTTCATGTATCTGGGCGAGGCGAAGAGCCAGCAGGAGAAGGACGACCTTGCGCTGATCATCGAGGAGACGCTTTTGCAGCGGTATCAGGGCGTGAAGAACGAAAAGGGCGTGTGGGTCACGCCGGCGTTCCCCAAGCTGATCTACGTGCTGGAGGAGGACAACGTCCGGGAGGGCAGCAAGTATTGGGAGCTGACGAAGCTCGCCGCCAAGTGCACCGCCAAGCGGATGGTGCCCGACTATATCAGCGAGAAGAAGATGCTGGAGCTGAAGGTGGACAAGAACGGCGAGGGGCACTGCTACCCCTGCATGGGCTGCCGCAGCTTCCTGACCCCCTATGTGGACGAGAACGGACAGCCCAAGTATTACGGGCGGTTCAATCAGGGCGTGGTGACGGTGAATCTGCCGGACATCGCCCTCAGCTCCGGCGGCAACATCGACAAGTTCTGGCGCATTTTCGACGAGCGCATGGAGCTGTGCCACCGGGCACTGCTGTGCCGCCACGAGAGGCTGAAGGGCACGCTGTCCGACGCCGCGCCTATCCTGTGGCAGTATGGCGCCTGCGCCCGGCTGAAGAAGGGCGAGCCTATCGACAGGCTGCTGTACGGCGGGTACTCCACCATCTCGCTGGGGTACGCGGGACTGTATGAGTGCGTGAAGTATATGACCGGCAAGAGCCACACCGACCCCAGCGCCACCCCCTTTGCGCTGGACATTATGAACCGGCTGAACGCCGCCTGCAAGGCGTGGAAGGCGCAGCACAACATCGACTTCTCCCTGTACGGCACGCCGCTGGAGTCCACCACCTATAAGTTCGCCAAGTGCCTGCAAAAGCGGTTCGGCGTTATTGAGGGCATCACCGACAAGGGGTACATCACCAACAGCTATCACGTCCACGTGACGGAGCCGATCGACGCGTTCAAGAAGCTGGAGTTCGAGGCACAGTTCCAGCACCTCTCCCCCGGCGGCGCTATCAGCTACGTGGAGGTGCCGGATATGCAGAACAATCTGGACGCGGTGCTGGAGGTCATGAAGTTTATCTACGACCACATCATTTACGCCGAGCTGAACACCAAGAGCGATTACTGCCAGGTGTGCGGCTGGGACGGCGAGATCGAGATCGTGGAGCAGGACGGCAAGCTGATCTGGCGGTGCCCCCAGTGCGGCAACACCGATCAGGACAAGATGAATGTGGCGCGGCGCACCTGCGGCTACATCGGCACACAGTTCTGGAACCAGGGACGGACGCAGGAGATCAAGGATCGGGTACTGCATCTGTAAGACGGCGCGGAAAACAATACGGCGGCGGGGCAGGCGGTTTTTAATGTTATTTTAATCTTCGGGTGTTATACTGGTAGTCACAGGAGGGCGGAGTATGCACTACGGCGAATTGAAAAAATGCGATATTGCCAACGGTATCGGCGTGCGGGTGACGCTGTTCGTCTCCGGCTGCACCAACCACTGCCCGGACTGCTTCCAGCCCCAGACGTGGGATTTCGACTACGGCAAGGTATTCACCGACGAGACGAAGGCGGAGATCTTCGCGGAGCTGGACAAGTCCTACGTCAACGGGCTGACGGTGCTGGGAGGCGAGCCCTTCGAGCCGAGGAACCAGCGGGAGCTGCTGCCCCTGCTGGGGGAGGTGCGGGAGAAGTACCCGGACAAGACGGTTTGGTGCTTCACCGGCTTCCGGCTGGAGGACGAGTTGCTGCGAGAGGGCAGCTATCCCCGGTGCGAGGCCACGGACGGGATGCTTGCCTGCATCGACGTGCTGGTGGACGGGCGGTTTGTCAAGGAGCTGAAGGACATTTCCCTCCAATTCCGGGGCAGCCGGAACCAGCGGGTCATCGACATGAACAGGACAAGGGAGACGGGCACCGTCACCCTCTGGGACAAGCTGAGACGATAAGAGCGAGACGCAGGAGGTGCGGTATGAAAAAGTATTGGGTGCCGGGGCTGGCGGCTCTGCTGTGCGCCATGGCGGTGCTGGCCGGGTGCGGTCATCCGCAGGCGCAGCAGACCCAGAACGGCAGGCAGGACGGCGCGCCGGATGCGGGCTACAACGCCGGGAACGGCGACGTGGTGCAGCTGAACGGGTTCCGGGAGATCGACATTGAGTGGATCAGCGGGCAGGTGGATGTGGTGCTGTACGACGGGGAGGGCATTGAGCTTTCGGAGACGCTGATGGACGGCTCCGCTGTGTCGCTGAAGATGGAATGGCAGGTAAACGAGGACGAGGGCACGCTGGACATACGCTCCCAGCCCCTGCTGATGAGCGCGACGGAGGAAAAGTATCTGGTGGTGAAGCTGCCCCGAAGCCTTGTGCTGCACGGGCTGGACATTGAGACGGTCAGTGCCGGGGTATTGGTGGATCTGACGGACGAGGACACGCTGACGCTGCAGGAGCTTGACGTCACCAGCGTCAGCGGCGCCATCAGCGTCTACGCCGCCAACGCCGGGGAGATCTCTCTGTCCACTACCAGCGGCAGCGTGGGCGGAAGCGTCCGCACCGGAAAGCTGGAGGCGGAGAGCGTCAGCGGCAGCATCAATCTGATGCTGGACACCACGCCCACGGAGGTGGAGGCGGAGAACGGCAGCGGCAGCGTGGTGCTGCGGCTGCGCGACCGCAGCAGCGTACCCTCTCCCCTGCCGGTGACGTTCAGAACGGTCAGCGGCAAGCTGTCCGGGAACGTGGACTTCCAGACGGCGGAGCATGCCCTGTGGGAGTTCGAGACAGGCAGCGGAAACGTGGAGCTGCTGACGGTGCAGTGAAAAAATGAGCATGAAAAAGTGACCACCGGGCAGGTGGTCACTTTTTTATGCTCTTGGAAGGTCAGCGCACCAGCTCGCCCACGGTGGGGTTGTTGGCAGATTGAGACTCGTCGGTGTCGATGTGCATGGTGGTGGCACCGTCGGTGTTCACGCGAACCACCACGTCGTCGAAGATCAGCTTACGACCCTCGCCGCCGCAGGCGACCTTGATGATCTCGCCGTTCTTGACGCCCAGCTCCTTCGCCTCGTTCTCCAGAATGTGGAGGTGACGCTTTGCCACGATGACACCCTCGGACAGATCCACCTCGCCGGCAGGCCCGATGAGCTTACAGGCACCGGAGCCCTTCACGTCGCCGCTCTCGCGGATAGGGGCGTCGATGCCCAGCGTGCGGGCGTCGGTAGCGGAGACCTCCACCTGATCCGCCTTACGGGTGGGTCCGAGAATGGAGACGTTCGCCATCTCCTTCTTGGGGCCGACGATGGTCAGACGCTCGTTGCAGGCGTACTGGCCGGGATAGGACAGGGGCTTGCGGATGGTCAGCTGATAGCCTGCGCCGAACAGCTTTTCCACAGTCTCCTGGGTCAGGTGGATGTGACGGGCGGAAGTTTCGATCATAAAGCTCATAACAGTGTTCTCCTTTATTCTCTTTGCGTTATTGATGCTTCAGGGGGTACAGCTCTTTGTCGGAAATGCGATGCAGTGCCTCCAGCTTGCCGATGAAAAAGTAGTCGCGGCGCGCCGCCACAAGGGTGCCCACCACGCGGACATTGTCGCCTCGGCGCATACGCCGCGCCTCGTCCAGCAGAGCCTCGTCCGCCTTGAGACAGAGCTTGAGTCCGAAGCCGGTGTCGATCTCGTTGGCGGTGTTCAGATACCACCAGGGGAAGCGAAGCTCCACCGTGCGCCCGTCGTAGCTGGACTGGGCACCGTGGACGTACTCGGTCTTTACCTGCTCGAAGGCGCGGGGCACCAGCTCACCGTCGGGCATGGGGAAATACATCGTGCCAAACAGGCGGCTGCGCCGCATGACGCTGTTCCTGCTGCGGGTGATCATCAGGAAGCCCACGACGATCAGCAGCAGCACCCCGTACAGACCCTGTCCCATTATAAGACTCCAGACGAACGCTGCCAACGCCGCGATCAGCAGGACGCGGTTGACCATGTCCATTCCGAGCCACAAATCTTTCAGCTTGTTCATGGGTACTCTCCTTAATTTCATTCAACAGCGACTATCTTATCACACGCCGCAGATTTATGCAAGGGAAAAAGCCGGAAGATGGGAAATTCCCCTTGCATTTGGGCGGAAGTCTGCTATAATTACAAGAGATAATTGCAGGCGTAAATATCATCGTGACTAATAGGAGGCGCATACCATGTCCGTGAAGCTGGAGCTGTACCGTGTGTTCAAGGAGGTCGCCGAGGTGGGAAACATCACCGCCGCGGCGCAGGCGTTGTATATCTCCCAGTCCGCCGTCAGCCAGTCCATCAAGCAGCTGGAGCGGGATTTGCAGACGCGGCTGTTTGCCCGCAACTCCCGCGGTGTGTCTCTCACCGCAGAGGGGCAGATGCTGTACGAGTACGTGCGGAGTGCTATGGGGCTGCTGGAGACGGGCGAGGAGAAGCTGAGCCAGACGAGGGAGCTGCAGATGGGACAGCTGACCATCGGCGCAAGCGACACGGTGACGAGCCAGTTCCTGCTGCCGTATCTGGACGAGTTCCACCAGCGGCACCCGGCGATCCACATCCAGATCGTCTCCGGGCGGAGCCACAAGGTGCTGGGGCTGCTGCGCTCCGGCAAGGTGGACATCGCCTTTGCCAGCACGCCGTCGGACACGTCCTCCCTGCGGATCTTCCCGTGCTTCGACACGCACTCCATCTTCGTCGCCGGGGCGGAGTATCCCTGCCACAAGGAGCACGTGTACACACTGGAGGAGATCGCCGCGTTCCCGCTGATCCTGCTGGAGCGGAAGGCGTCCAGCCGGCTTTATCTGGAGCGGTTCTTCCTGCAAAACGGGTTGAAGCTGAACCCGGAGATCGAGCTGGGGGCGCGGAGCCTGCTGGTGGATCTGGCGGCTATCGGCTTCGGCGTCGCCGGGGTCACGGAGGAGTTCGTGCAGAAGGAGCTGGAGAGCGGACGGCTGTGGAAGCTGAAAACCACCTTCGAGATCCCCAAGCGCAGTGTGGACATGTGCCTGCTCAGCGACGTGCCCCAGTCCGCCGCCGCCGAGCGGTTCACGGCGTTTGTGAAGGACAGCTTATCGAAGGGATAACCGGTACCGTTTTCCCCGGTAAATCACACAAAAAACCATATTGCACCGGCGTATAGTTCTCTGTTTTTCCCTGTCGCTTTTCCCCGCAAAATCAGTTATAGTGGGGATACTTATATCACAAATTCTACAATCATTTTTTGAGAGGAAGTGGTGGTCATGCAGCAGCTGAAGGAGCGTATTCAGAAGGAGGGCCGCGTCCTGCCCGGCAACATCATCAAGGTGGACGGTTTTCTGAACCATCGCGTCGATACGGCGTTGATGCGGGACATGGCAGACGAGTTTGCCAAGTATTTTGACACGAAGGAAATCACTATGGTGCTCACCGCAGAGGCCAGCGGTATCGCGTTGGCTACGATCTGCGCCGAGAGGTATGGCGTTCCCATGGTCTTTGCCAAGAAGGCCAAGAGCGACAACATCGAGGGCGGTCTGTACCAGAGTGATATTTTTTCCTATACCTATAAGAAAAAAGTCACGCTGCTGGTGAGCCAGGACTGGATCTCCAAGGACGACAAAGTGCTCATTATCGACGACTTTATGGCGAAGGGCTACGCTATGCGCGGTCTGATCGACATTGTGAACAAGGCCGGTGCCACGCTGGTGGGTATCGGCGTCGCCGTGGAGAAGGGCTTCCAGGACGGCGGCGACAGCCTGCGCCGGGACGGGTATCCCATCCACTCCCTCGCCATCATCGACGAGGCCGACGAGCATCACATCCGCTTCCGGGAGGGCTCCTGACATGAAAAAAGTCTTAGTGCTGGACTTCGGCGGGCAGTACAACCTGCTGGTGGCGCGCCGCGTCCGCGAGTGCGGCGTATACTGCGAGATCAAGTCCTACCGCCTGAAGATGGAGGAGATCCGGGACTTCGCACCGGACGCGCTGATCCTCACCGGCGGCCCCGCCACCGTGTTTGAGCCTAACGCGCCTATGGTGGACAAGGCTCTGTTCGAAATGGGTATTCCCGTGCTGGGCATCTGCTACGGGCAGCAGCTGATGATGCAGCTGCTGGGCGGTCAGTGCCGGAAGGCGGAGACGCGGGAATACGGCAAGATCCAGCTGACCCACACCGCCTCCCCCCTGTTTGACAACGTGCCTGCCACGTCCGTGTGCTGGATGAGCCACGGCGTGGAGGTGGAGCGCATCGCGCCGGGCTTCAAGGTGGTCGCCACCACCAAGGGCTGCGGCTTCGCCGCCGTGGAGAACGCGGAGAAGAAGCTGTACGGCGTGCAGTTCCACCCGGAGGTGCTGCACACAGAGTACGGCACGCAGGTGCTGGAGAACTTCCTGTACCGCATTTGCGGCTTCGCCGCCGAGTGGAGCATGGCGTCCTATCTGGACGAGGCCGTGGCGGAGTGCCGCCGCCAGATCGGCGGCGGGCGCGTGCTGCTGGCACTGTCCGGCGGCGTGGACAGCTCCGTTGCCGCCGCGCTGTTGCAGCGCGCCGTGGGCGATCAGCTGACGTGCATCTTCGTGGATCACGGTCTGCTGCGGAAGGACGAGGGCGACCAGGTGGAGCAGGTCATGAAGCACCAGTTCCACGTGGATGTGCGCCGCGTCAACGCCGGGTCCCGGTTCCTGGGCAAGCTGGCGGGCGTGACCGATCCGGAGCGGAAGCGGAAGATCATCGGCGAGGAATTCATCCGCGTCTTTGAGGAGGAAGCCAAGAAGATCGGCGCCGTGGACTTTTTGGCGCAGGGCACCATCTATCCCGACGTGGTGGAGTCCGGTCTGGGCGGCGAAAGCGTGGTCATCAAGAGCCACCACAACGTGGGCGGTCTGCCCGACTGCGTGGACTTCAAGGAGATCGTGGAGCCGCTGCGCCGGCTGTTCAAGGACGAGGTGCGGAAGCTGGGCACCGAGCTGGGGCTGCCCGACGAGCTGGTGTGGCGTCAGCCCTTCCCCGGCCCCGGTCTTGCCATCCGCGTCATCGGCGAGGTGACGGAGGAGAAGCTGGCCGTCCTGCGGGAAGCGGACGCCATCTTCCGGGAGGAGATGAAGCTGGCGGGTCTGGATCGCACCACCAGCCAGTTCTTCGCCGTGCTGACCAATCTCCGCAGCGTGGGCGTTATGGGCGACGAGCGCACCTATGACTACACGCTGGCTCTGCGGGCGGTGCAGTCCCAGGACTTCATGACCGCCACGTGGTCCCGCCTGCCCTACGAGCTGCTGGACAAGGTGTCCGGGCGCATTGTGGGCGAGGTGAAGCACATCAACCGCATTTGCTACGACGTGACCTCCAAGCCGCCCGCAACGGTGGAGTGGGAATAAATATTTAGTGTTTTCTGAATCCTGAAAAGCGTTGGTAATACAGCGTTTTTCAGGATTTTTCTTTTTTAGCGGCTACAAATTGGCTACATTTGCAGCGATTTTTGTAGCCAGAGGCTCACGGCATAATGCCGTCAAGCTGTCTGGCTACCTCCACCTGCTTGTTGGGGTACAGGTGACTGTACGTGTCCATCGTTGTCTGTACCTTTTCATGTCCGAGCCGCTCCGCGATCAGCAGCGGAGAGAAGCCCATCTCCACCAACAGGCTGGCGTGGCTGTGTCGAATGTCATGCACCCGAATCCGCTTCACGCCCGAAGCCTTGCAGCCATACTCCATTTCGTGGTATAGAAAGCTCTTGGTGTAGGGAAAGAGCCTGTCGTCCTTTTGCAGCCCGTAGTAATGGGACATATACTCCTGCAAACAGTTGCAAAGGCCGTCGGGAATAGGGATAGTACGGATGCTTTTCGGTGTTTTCGGAGTGGTGATAATATCCTCTTTGCCGAGGCGCTGATAGCTCTTGTTCACCGTCAGGGTCTTCTTCTCGAAGTCGATGTCCGACGGTGTGAGTGCCAGCAGCTCTCCCTCCCGAATCCCCGTGTAGTACATGGTCATGAATACCGTGTAGCTGGCGGGACGGTCTTTCATGCTCTCGATAAATGTCTGGAACTCGTCCTTTGTCCAGAATAGCATTTCATCGGCTTTCTTCTTGCCCATGCTCCCCGCCTTGTGGCAGGGATTTTCTTTCAGCCCATAGTATTTGACTGCGTAGTTGAAAATCGCCGTGAGCTGGTTGTTGATGCACTTGAGATAGGTCTGGGCGTAAGGCTTGCCGTTTTCATCCCGGTAGCTGGTCAGGGAGTTCTGCCATTGGCGCACGTGAGTGGGCTTGATCTCGTTCAGCGGGATTTTCTTGAAGAAAGGCGTTACCTTCAGGTCGATCAGCCATTTCTTGCTGGCAACGGTGGAGGGCTTGAGGCGGTGCTCCATATCCTTGACATACAGAGAGATGAAGTCACCGAAGGTCATGCCGAGGCTGCCCGTGGATTGGCTGATAAAGTCACGTTCCCATTGCAGGGCTTCCTTCTTGGTGGCAAAGCCACGCTTCTTCTTGTGGATGGTCTTGCCCGTCCAGTCCGTCACGCGGATCTGGGACATCCAGCGACCGGTGTCGCCGTCTTTTGTTACTGACATTTTTACCTCCTTCCCTCAAGAATCAGGCTTTGATGGGGTTATTTACTCATTACTCTCGTTTTTACCATATTCCTTTTCCAGAAGCTCCGTTCGTCTTGCAATCAGTTCGTCACGGTCAAGTTCTTCTGGCTCTGTGCATTTGACTGCGTTCGCGGCATAGTATGCAAGCGTCTGCTCCTTCCAGCGCTTATATGCTGCCTGCGTGGAGTTATAGGCGCGAAGCTCGCTGCGCTCGTCCTCCCACTGTTCAAGAAAGAGGCACATATCCGCATTGAACTCCGCCGTGCTCTTTCCATCAAAGGAAACCGAGCACTCCCATTGCTTGCTGCGGGGCGGCTTCTGCACATTGATCTTGAAGTCGATGCCCTCTACCGTTTCCAGCTTAAAGAGGAAGTCCATCACGTCGGCAAGCGTCCTGATCTGTGTCGTGCTGGATTCATACCCAAGAATATAGGTTGAGGTCGTGTCCAGCAGGTCTGCGATCTGATTGACAACGGCAATCGACACTTCAATCTCTCCGGTTTCGTACTTCTGTACGGTGCGGAGAGATTTTTTCAGCATTTGTGCCAGCTCGGTCTGGTTCAGCCCTTTGCGTTTTCGGAGCTGCTTGATTCTCTGCCCAATGGCGGGATAATCGAAATTGTCCATGTCTGATTCACCTCGTCCATATCATATCACAGAATAAAGTGAATTGCAAGTACATATTTTTATTTTCTAAAGGCTTGACAGATGTATCTTGTGTGCGTATAATAAAATATGTACTCAAGGTGCGTATTTCGGAGAGACTGGGGAAAGGAGCGTGAACAAAAGATACGCAGACTGAGGAAAATCACATTGAAACAGGAGGTACTATGAGAGCACAGTTTATCACAGCGTCAGAGGTGGCAGAGATCATGGGAATCAGCCGCAGCAAGGCGTATCAGATCGTCCGGGAAATGAACAGAGAGCTGAAATCCCAAGGCTATCTGACCGTAGCCGGAAAATGCCCCGCCCAGTATTTCAAGCAGAAGTTCTACGGCTTCCAGATTCCCGGAGGTGAGCGCAATGACGGAAAATGAGAAAACGACCGCCCTCATCCCATCTGTTGGAGCAGATGGAGGGCAGCCGCCTCACAATTCAACCTACCAGAGCATACCACATGAAACCTGCGAAAGCAATCCCCCGGAGGAAAATATTGAGGAAATGCGTGAGAGAATCCGGCGCATGAACGACCCGCATTATCTTCATACCGTTTCCATGACAGAGCTGTATCAGACCGCCTACAAGAGCAGACCGCCCGTCATAGACGGTCTGCTCTACTCCGGGGCATATATCCTCGCAGGAGCGCCCAAAATCGGAAAATCATTTCTGGTAGCGCAGCTTGCCTACCATGTCAGCACAGGGCAAAGGCTGTGGGGCTATGAAGTCCATCAGGGTACGGTTCTATACCTCGCGCTGGAGGATGATTTCCAGAGAATTCAGAGCCGGATGTTTATGATGTACGGCGTGGCGGATACCGCCAGCCTGCATTTTGCAACGGCAGCAAACAAAATCGGAAACGGTCTTGACGAGCAGCTTGAGAATTTCATAAAGGAACACCCCGACACGAAGCTGGTTATCATTGACACCATGCAGAAGATTCGAGAAGCCGGAGGCGAGGCTTACAGCTACGCCAGCGACTATGAGATCATCGGCAAGCTCAAGCGTTTTGCGGACAGGCACAGCATTTGCATCGTTACCGTTCATCACACAAGAAAACAGCCAGCCGGAGACAGCTTTGAAACGATCTCCGGCACAACAGGACTTCTCGGTTGTGCAGACGGAGCACTCCTGATGCAGAAGAAGAAACGGACAGCATTGGAGGCCACGGTCGATGCCGTGGGGCGAGATCAACAGGATCAGATTCTATATCTGAAAAAAGATGCCGACACGCAGATATGGAGCCTTGAACGGACGGAGAACGAGCCTTATCAGGAGCCGCCCGACCCGGTATTGGATACGGTTTCCCAGCTTGTTTCCTCCGAAAGCAGAGAATGGACAGGCAGTCCGACCGAGCTTGCGGAAGCGGTGAATACAGGCATGGCGGCAAACGCTCTCACCAAATACCTGAACGTTAAATCCGGCAGGCTGCTGGACGAGTACCATGTGAGGTATGAGAACAGGGCCAAACACTTCGGGCGGCAGGTGAAGCTCACCTATATGATAATTGACAATGTTGAGTGCGAAGTAATCGACTGAGGACAGCGCGACGGCTGCGACGGTCGCGACGGTGGAAATGATCCCATCAAAGCAACCGTCGCAATCGTTGCGACCGTCGCGGATAGGAAAGGATAGGAAAATGAAAAGCGTACAAATCCCCTATGATCTGTTTCTCGACCTCGCCATGTACCATCTGCGGGGCGATGATGATTTCGAAGAAGAAATCCGGCAGAGCTTAGAGCAGAAGCTCGACGCCATGCTGAACCGGCAGCTCTATTCCCGGTATAAAACCGCTCCCAACGAAGAAGAACGGGAGCAGGCACGGCAGGAGTATCTTGACCGGCGTGGAGTGCCGCGAAGCTATCGCTGGACTACTCCTCCATGGGAGCTGTGACAGGAGCGTGCCACGCTCCTGTTGCTGGCAGACAAGGTAAAGCATTGGCTGACACAGCCCCTCACATCCCCGTCCCCATCGAAAAACCCGCAGATTTTGAGATGGATGGCGGAGAGGATTTTCAAAATTCTCTCTGCCTGTGGGCGGCAGCGTTGAAGCAAATTCGATTGCTGAAAGGCTGGCGGTCACGCCGTGGATTTTGCAAAGTGGGTACTACTTGCAAGCCACGGCAGAGGCATCCGCAGAAGCCGCATTCCCCGTTCCCCCTCGGAGAGCCCACGATACTTTGCAGCCGCAGGATGAAAGTATCATAGTGGGTTATTACACTTCCGCAGAAGTGCCTCCCCGAAAGCTGCCCCGTCCTGCACAATCTGAAATCAGGAGGTAAACTGCCTATGGCAAGAGGCGACGGTACCCATCGTACCAACGCAAGAAATATGAGGCTGACGGCTACCAGAATCGGCAACGCGCAGCAGCACAACGAACGGGAAAAGGAATCCTATGTCAATCAGGATATTGTCCCGGAGAGAACGCACCTCAATGTCCATTTCAAGAAACCGACCGTCGGATATGCGGAGATGTTTGAGCAGTTGAAAAAGGACGGGATCATCTCCACCCGTGGGTTGAAAGAGGATGCCTTTCTCTACGGCGAGCTGGTCTTTGACGTAAACACCGCCTATTTTCATAATCACGGCGGCTATGACTTCGCAAAACAATTTTACACCGATGCTTACAAATCCGCAATAGAAATCGTCGGCGGCGAGCAGTATATCCTTTCGGCGGTTATGCACGCCGACGAGCGCAACCGCGCCATGTCCGACGCGCTGGGGCAGGACGTGTACCACTATCACCTTCATGTGGTCTACATTCCCGTCGTGGAAAAGCAAATCCTGTGGTCGAAACGCTGCAAGGATAAATCGCTGGTGGGTACGGTCAAGGAAACGATACAGCAGGTCAGTATGAGTAAAAAGTGGGATTCCAAGCCCGCGCTGGACGAGCATGGGAAACCGCTGCTGAACGCAAACGGAAAAACTGTGCTCCGAAAATCCTATTCTGTTCTGCAAGATGATTTCTTCGCCGCCATGCGAAAGGCAGGGTATGACGATGTGGAGCGAGGCGAACGCGGCAGCTCCGAGGAACACCTGACGGTGACTCAGTTCAAGGTGCAGCAGGAACAGGCGCGGTTGGCAGGATTCAAAGAGCAGAACCGTCAGCAGGAAAAACTGGCAGCAACGCTTGGGAGCAAAATTGAAAAAATTCAGAATCAGCGGGTCGATGTGCGGACTATCGAAAAAATCGTGGCAACGTCCATTCCCTTCTCACCCAAAGTTGCCGTGGAGCGTGAGGACTTTGACCGACTTTCCACTCTGGCAAAGAAGTACGTTACAGCAGAGAAAAAGGAATCCAAACTGCAAAAGGCGTTGGATGCGGCAAACAAACTGATTGCAAAACTCAAGGCTGAGATTGACGGTTTGAAGCAGGAGATTTCCGATTATAAGTCTGTTCGCGGCAAGCTCCGTGCAGCAGAATTGGAGCGTGAAAATACGGAGCTGCGCGGGAAAGTCCGCAGCTATGAGGATGTAATTCAGCGTAATAATCTGTGGCGATTCTTCCATCCGCACAGAGAAAAAGCGGTCACGAGGGACGAAGCTCGCTGATTCCTGTGTAGAGCCGGAAAAAACGCATTTTATCGAATGGGAGCGCGTCAGACAGGGCAGACATCGTCCGGCGCGCTCCTGTTTGAAAATCGCCGTTTTCCCCAAGTCAAGAGCCGGAGAAAACAGCCGAAAAATGCCACTCCTGTGCGACAGAGGGCAGAAAGGAGAGTTTATGAGAACAGGGCTTACGAAGCAGGAAAAGACCACTGATATTTGGTTTGACGAGAAAGACCCCCTTATCCATATCCGCACCCACAACACCGACCTCAAGAACAGGCTGACCGCCTATGCCGCAGCTCACCCCGGCGAGTGCCGCCAGACCGACGCAGACCCGGAAACGGGCTGCATGGAATTTGAAATCCGCAAGGGGCGGTTCTCCTTTCGGCTGACCGCCCCATACAGCGAGGAACGTCGCAGGGCAGCGAGCGTGGCGGCGAAAAAGTGCGGCGTTCATAGAAAAGTTGCAGCTGCGGGCTACACAACAGATTGAACGCTTTTTACTCGGCTGGTATAATATAAACACATTGAAACTTGCCCGCTGTAAATTGCATCTTACCCGCCCAAATTGACCACTTACCGATGAAGTCAAGACAAAGCCGAACACTTCCGTTATAATATGCTTGCAAGGGCAAGAGAAACGAGGTGATACTCATGAAAGTCGAAATAAAGGTGCTGCCCGAAGCCAAAGAGCCGTATGCCGTGATCTATGCGAGTGAGATAACCCCGGAAATCCGCCGCACAGCGGCACTGCTCGAAACAAAAAACTCTGGTGTGGTCTCTGTGATGGAAAACGAGCGCATCATCGTGCTTCGCCCCGATGAAATCTACATGGTGCGGGTGGAAAACGAAAAGACGGTCGTATATACCAAGACGAAGCGGCATGACGGCGGCAAGCGGCTGTACGAGTTTGAAGAAATCCTTGGAAAAGGATTTATGAGAATCTCCAAAGGGACGCTTGCAAACCTGCACTACCTTGACTATGTTGAGTCAACATTGGGAGGACTGATGCTTCTTGTTTTGAAAAACGGCTGCAAGGAGTGCATCTCACGGAAGTATCTGCCCACTTTCAAACAGTATTTAGGATTATAAGGAGGTGTCTGTGGTGAAGAAACTATTGAAAAAACTCTGTTCCGGCGTCGGCATGGGCTGCTTCGTCTTCGTTGCAATGCTATTCATTGCTCCGATTTTCGCGGGAGGTGCAAATGTCTTTTTCGCGGAGAAAACGGGTGCAGAATGGCAGCTGACCGCGCTCTGCTGCATCCTCATATCCGTAGGCTTCTATATTCCGTCTCTGATCTATGAGAACGAGAAGCTCGCTCTGTGGCTTAGGACGCTGATACACATGACCATCGGTACGATTGTCTATCTCCTGACGGCGTATTTTGCCGGATGGATGGCATCAGACCTTGTGGGGACAGCACTGCAGCTCCTGATTGCCTTGGGTGCTGCCGCTATCATCTGGCTTTGCATTTTTCTATACATCAAAGCGCAGGCACGGAAGATGAATCAAAAAATCAAGGAGAAGCAGCAGGACGAATAACCGCCATCACAAAACATTATTCCTCAAGAGCGCAATCGACGAAAATCGGTTGCGCTTTTTCACTGCCTGCCCCATACAGCGAGGAACGCCGCAGGGCGGCAAGCGTGGCGGCGAAAAAGAGCGGCGTAAACGATATAGGTAGAAGCGTTCATAAAAATCTGCTATAATTCTTTGAAAACCTATTGACTGGCACCTTGGGGAATAGCTTATCCTGTATGTGGAGGTGAGTACAATGCTCATAAATGAAGTATGCAAAGAATGTAACCTGACCAAAAAAGCAGTTGAGTATTACACAGAACAGGGACTAATCCAACCAAGGATAACAGAAAACGGGTATCGGCAGTTCTCCGAGACAGATACTTTGAAGCTCAAGCGAATTGCAGTTTTGCGCGGGCTTGGCTTTTCCGTTCCAGAGATTCGCACAATTCTTGAGAATGATAGCCGTACAGCAATTTACGATGTCCTCAACAGGAAAGAGCTTGAAATCGTCGAGCTGCAAACAAAACAGGCATTGATAAAACAACTTGCGGAAAGCGGCGATTGGGAGCAAATTGAAGGACAAGTGGAGGCGCTTCAAAACAAGCAATCCATATTGAACCGTATCCTTGATAAGTTTCCGGGCTTCTATGGAAAATTCGTATGCTTGCACTTCGCTCCGTTTTTGAGCGAAGCAATCACAACGAATGAGCAGAGGGAAGCGTTTGAAACGATCATCCGATACTTGGACGGCATTTCAATAGCTGTTCCCAGCGATGTGCAGCAGTATCTTGATGAGATTAGAGAAAATGCTGATGCTGCTGTGACGCAAAGCGCATCTGCTGCACTTGCGGCAGCTATGACAGACCCGGAAAAGTATATTCACGACAACAAGGAAATGCTCGAACAATATCGGGCAGTTACGGAATCGGAGGAGTATAAGGCATCTCCCGCCTACCGACTGCAAGAATATCTAAAGCAATTCCAAAGTGAGAGCGGCTATAACGATGTATTCATTCCCGCAATGCAGAGGCTTAGCCCCGCTTACCGCGAGTATCACAAATCCCTGCAAGCGGCGAATGAGGTTTTCTTGCGGCATTTCCAGCAGGAGTGATTTTGCAAAAAAGCTCATAGAACAATTCCCACCCAGCAAAGCGCAATCGGCGAAAAGCGGTTGCGCTTTTTCACTGACCGCCCCATACAGTGAGGAACGCCGGAGAGCTGCAAGCAAAGCGGCGAAAAAAAAGCGTAAACGGCATGGGTAGAAGCGTTCACAAAAATCTGCTATAATTTTTGAAAAAACCACGCGCAACCTGTAGTTTTTCGCCCTAAAACCGTACTTATATAGTGAAGCCGGAAAGGAGGCGGTGCGGATGATGGAAGATACAAGAATCATTGAGTTGTTTTTTGAGCGTGACCAGCAGGCAATCCAAGAGCTGGATACGAAATATGGCAAGATATGTCACAAGCTCTCATACAACATCGTAAATAATAGATATGATGCGGAGGAATGCGTCAACGACGCTTATTTAGGCGCATGGAACACAATACCACCGACAAAGCCACAATCCTTGCAGGCGTATATCTGCAAAATCGTTCGGAACATTTCATTGAAGCTCCTTTACCGAAACGAGGCTGCAAAGCGGAAAAGCGTCTGTGAAGTTGCCATGCAGGAGATGGAAGCCTATCTGCCCGCCCAAAACACGGTGGAAGCGGAAATTGAAGCAAAGGAGTTAGCCGCCATCATCGACGCTTTTCTTGATACGCTAAGTGTGGAGAATCGCATCATTTTCATGCGCCGCTATGCTTATTTTGATACCTATGCAGAGATAGCAAACCGTGTAGGTTTATCCGAAAAAAACGTATCTGTCCGACTTGCCCGTATCCGCCGGAAGATGAAGAAACACTTGATGGAAAGGGAGGTATTCGTATGAACACAAGACGATTTTTTGAAGCGATGAACGAGGTTTCTGACAAATATTATGAGGAAGCCGAAAACTATGCGAGCAAGCGAAAATCGCACAGTTGGTTGAAAGGTGGCTATATGGCTGCCTGCCTTGTTGTCATGCTTGCCGCTGCAATCTATGTTTTGCCAAACTTTCTGGGTCAGCATGGCATCACAAGCCCCAACAACCCGAACGGCACCGTTGTTGATGACCCGACCAATCCGGGCAGTTCCGTTGTTGACAAGACTGCGGACGTTATCAATGTGAATGAGGTTGCAGAGCTGCCGCAGATGCTGCTTCCCAATTTGAGCGAAGATACGCTCATCAGGAAAAGCAGCGAGGAAATGTTTGAATACTACGGAATCGACCTTGCCGACCGTTTGACCGCCATCGGAACATTTACGGAGCAGGGAGAGTTGCACCCGCACGGTTTTTACTATGACGGTACATTCGATTTGAACTGGTTTGCCTATGCGTCGGAGGACGGAACGCAGGAGGTTCTTATTTGCATCGGCAAGAATACCCGCGCCGGAGAATACCTGAATAGTTGGTATCAGAGCGGCGCATCAAAATCCAAAATTGATGGAACGGAGATGTACCTCTGCCGCTACAAGGACACGTCCGAAACCTGCTACTACGCTGTTTTTGAACTGAACGGCTGTGAGCTGTATGTTGAATCCTTTACCGCCGATGAATCGGGCTTTGTCTCTATGCTGAAAGCTATTGCGGCAGATTAGGAATTGAAAAGTTCGCGCTTTGCATGGTACAATCATATTAGATAAGTTTATCCGCACAAAGTGAAAGATGATGATATGCCCGAAAGGAGGAACACTTTTATGAAACAACTGCCAATTATTGTGCTGACGCTTGCGCTCTGCCTGCTGACAGCGGGCTGCGGCGCAAAGCCAAACGAGCCAGCCGACGGGGACTCTGCAAAAGCGGGGATCGTCGAGCGGATGGCAACGGTAAAAGCAGAGGAAATCAAATATATCTCATCATTCTTTTCTCGTGAGCATGTAAGCGCCGAAGACATGGCCTCCGTCCTCAATGCCGCAGCGGAACACCATAGCGAGCAGCCCGGTCAAGGCTTGGACCATTATACGATGGAGATATACCTCTCCGGGGGGCCTGACGCATACAGTTCATCTGACGAACACTTCGTTTTCTTTGCCGGATTGGATGAAAACCATATAAACGGCATTTATTTCAACGGAAAAGGAGACAGCCATCGCATGAGCTTTGAGGACGAAACGCTCTACTGGCTGATCCGCAACGGTTACCGCACCGAAGTACAGGTAGACAAAGACGCTTATGAATACCATCAGGCCATTCTTGACCAGCGGGCGCAGCGATTGGCCGCGCAGTGCGCCTCTCCCTCCCGAACGGATATCCTCACCGGCTATGAGGTTGTGCAGTTTTATCAAAAAGAAGTCCTTACGGATGAAAGCGGCAGCTACACGGTCTATTGCTGGGAACCCGCGTTTCTGACGGCTTCTCCCGATGATATTCCGTGGGCGGGCGGAATGTATCTCGATGCGGACGGCAGGCTCTGCGCCTATGAGCAGTACACCTATTTTGTGACAAAAGGTGAATCCGGAGACTTCCCGCCTTACCGTTTCCTGTTCTGGGATTTGTATAACGGAGAAACCGAAGAGGCGGGAAAAGAGCACGCTTTGCAGCGTATCCGGCAGGCGTTTGAACCGGCGGTTCAGGCGCATTGGGCGGAGGATGTGTTGGTCGGCCTTTCCGATTACCACGAGGTTTCCGTCAGCACGGCAGAGCCGACGGCCAGGGTGCTGCTTTCCTGCGAGTATGCCGTAAAGGACTTCAAGGTGCTGGGAATCGAGGCTTCTATGAGCAGCAGCCTATCGTTTTTCACAGAAGAGCTGTACGCTCTGGACGAGCTGTCACCGGATCGTCCGCTGCTGCTGAATATGACATTCTATGGTCTGCTGCCGTATTACGGGGTATCCTACGTCGATGACAGCGGCGAAACCATAAGCTATTCCATCAATATGAGCGGTAAGGACGGCTCTGTGATTTTAACCGAGTTTTTACCGTGCACACAGTGCGGTACAGTCTCGAACGGTCGATAATCAAAAACACCAAAGCGCAATCGACAAAAATCGGTTGCGCTTTTTCATTGCCTTCCCCATACAGCGCAGAACGCCGCAGGGCGGCAAGCGAGGCGGCGAAAAAGAGCAGCGTTCATGGAAAAGTTGCAGTTCAAGGCTGTATAACAGATTGAACGCTTTTAATCCGGCTGGTATAATATAAGTGCATTGAAACTTACCTTCTTCAAATCGCATCTTACCTGTCCAAACCTACCACTTACCTAAAAAGCACAGACAAAAAACAGAGCCTGCGCTATAATATACTTGCAGCAGGGAGCGAGGTGATACGAGTGAAAGTTGAAATCAAAATGACCGAAACTGCCAAGGAGCCGTATGCCGTTATCTTCACGAATGAAATGACGGAAGCCGTGCGCCAAGCCGCAGCCATTCTTGAGGGCGCAGTTTCCAACAAGGCGATAACCGTAACGGACAACGAAAGGATCTTTGTCCTGCGCCCGGAGGAGCTGTATATGCTTCGGGTAGAAAACGAAAGGGCAGCCGTTTACACCCGAACGAAACGCTTTGACAGCGGCAGACGGCTGTATGAATTTGAGGATATGCTCGGAGTTAGCTTTATGCGTATTTCCAAGTCTGTACTTATCAACTTACAATACCTTGAGTGCGTTGAGCCGACTTTGGGCGGGCTTATGATGGTAACTCTGAAAAACGGCTGCAAGGAATGTATCTCACGGAAGTATCTGCCCGCTTTCAAAAAATATTTAGGATTATAGGGAGGTGTTCCGCATGAAAAAGCTGCTGAAACAGATTTATTCGGGAATCGGCATGGGGTGCTTCACTTTTGTCGCAACTCTGTTTATCGGACCTGTTTTTGCGGGAGGGGTAGACCGCTTCTTTGCAGGGTACACGGGAGGAGATTTACAGCGGTTTGCAATCTGCTGCATCGTCATATCGCTCGGT
>OHJK01000423.1_pt1 | contig 27761 bp, 32 predicted proteins | sample 1568541 | NCBI WGS metagenome assembly OHJK01 (sample SAMEA3879535, study PRJEB24766) | human gut metagenome | biome: human-associated habitat; feature: feces | place: USA | collected 1985/1987
GTCGCCGGTGCCGGAGGTGTTGTGGGTGTGCAGATGGATGGGGACGGAGACGGTCTCCTTCAATGCTTTCACAAGGGAGTACGCCTCCATGGGCAGCAGCAGGTTCGCCATGTCCTTGATGCAGATGGCGTCCGCGCCCATCTCCTCCAGCTCTTTCGCCAGACGGACGAAGTACGCCTCGTTGTGAATGGGGGAGATGGTGTAGCTGAGGGCGGCCTCCACCTGACCGCCGTATTTCTTGGTGGATCGGATGGTCTGCTCCAGATTGCGGACGTCGTTCAGCGCGTCGAAGATCCGGATGATGTCGATGCCGTTTTCGATGGATTTGGCGCAGAAAGCGTCCACCACGTCGTCGGCGTAGTGCTTGTAGCCCAGAATGTTCTGCCCGCGGAACAGCATTTGCAGCTTCGTGTGCTTCACGTGCTTGCGGATGGTACGCAGACGCTCCCATGGATCCTCGTCCAGAAAGCGCATACAGGCGTCGAACGTTGCGCCGCCCCAGCACTCCAGCGAGTAGTAGCCGACGCTGTCCAGCTGCTCCAGTGCCGGCAGCATATCCTCGATGGCCATGCGCGTGGCGGCTTGGGACTGGGGAGCGTCGCGGAGGATGGTATCGGTGATAAGCAGCGGCTTATTAGAGAGAAATTCCATAGACATTGACAGTACCTCCAATCAACCGAACAGGGAGATCAGCACACCGGCGGCGATCGCCGAGCCGATGACGCCCGCCACGTTGGGACCCATGGCGTGCATCAGCAGGAAGTTGCCGGGGTTCGCCTCCTGCCCGACCTTCTGGCTGACACGGGCGGCCATGGGCACGGCGGACACACCGGCGGAGCCGATGAGGGGGTTGATCTTCTCCTTCAGGAACAGGTTCATAAACTTCGCCAGCAGCACGCCTCCGGCGGTGCCGCAGCCGAACGCCACCACGCCCATGCCCAGAATGGCGAGGGTCTTGGGGCTGAGGAACGTGGCAGCGGTGGCGGTAGCACCGACGCTGACGCCGAGGAAGATGGTGACGGTGTTCATCAGCTCATTTTGCATGGTCTTGCTGAGACGCTCCAGCACGCCGCATTCCTTCGCCAGATTGCCCAGCATCAGGCAGGCGACCAGCGGCGTGGCGGAGGGCACCAGCAGTGCCACGAACAGCGTGACCACCACGGGGAAGAAGATCTTCTCCTTCCGGCTGACTTCCCGCAGGGGACGCATGACGATCTGACGCTCCGCCTCCGTGGTCAGAGCCTTCATAATGGGCGGCTGGATCACGGGCACCAGTGCCATATACGAGTACGCCGACACGGCGATGGGACCCAGCAGTGCCGGTGCCAGCATAGCCGTGACGAAGATCGCCGTGGGGCCGTCGGCACCGCCGATAATACCCACGGAGCTGGCCTCCGCAGCGGTGAAGCCCATCAGGCGGCAGCCCACAAACGTCAGAAAAATGCCCAGCTGCGCGGCTGCGCCCAGCAGCAGGCTCTTGGGATTGGCGATCAGGGGGCCGAAATCGGTCATGGCACCCACGCCCATAAAGATCAGACAGGGGTAGATCCCCAGCTTGATGCCCAGATACAGCACGTCCAGCAGCCCCACGGATACGCTCTGCCCCACCGCCACGGAGGAGAGCACCGCCTCGCTCACACCGGTACTCTGCAGCTCCGCGAGAAGCTCCGCCGTGACGGGGCTTCCGCCGAACAGCTCCCAGTGGACGTGCCCTCCGGCGAACAGGATCTCGTGGAACATATTCGCTCCGGGCAGGTTCGTCACCAGCATACCGATGGCGATAGGCACCAGCAGCAGCGGCTCGAACTTCTTCACAATGCCCAGAAACAGCAGCAACACGGCGATGACCAGCATAATGGCGCACTTCCAGTTATCGCCCTGAAACAGCTGGTAAAAGCCCGTGCTCACAAAGAAATTGGCAATCGCTTCCATGTGCAGCCCTCCGGCGTCAGCCGATGGTACACAGCAGCGCGCCGGACTCCACGGCGGAGCCCTTGACGGCGGCAACGGAGGTAACGGTGCCGTCGCAGGGAGCCATGATCTCGTTCTCCATCTTCATGGCCTCCAGGATCATCAGCACCTGCCCCTTCTTCACCGCGTCGCCGGCGGCGACGTTCACGCTGAGGATATTTCCGGGCATGGGGGCGCAGATCCTCTCGCCTCCGGCAGCAGCCGTCCTTGCCGCAGCCGCGGCAGGCGCAGCGGGCGCGGCGGCGGGAGCACTTCCGGTGATCTCCTCCAGCTCCACCTCATACACGGTGCCGTTGACGTTGACTCTGTACTTTTTCATGGTGAGATCCTCCTTCACACATTACACTTTCTTCATGGATACGATGCGGATGGCGGAGACGTCCGTCCCCATGTCCTCGGCGATGGCGGCACTGACGGCGGCGATCATCGCGGGGGTAACGCCGCCCGAACCGCCGTTGACGGCGGGGACGGCGGCAGGGGCGGGGGCGGCAGCCTTCGGCGCGGTACGGCTGCACAACCAGCTCATCACCGTGATCAGCAGGATGATGCACAGCAGTCCGGCGAACACCGTCCCCAGACCCAACAGCACCACGAACAGGTCGGAATATTCAGGCATGGATCAGATTCCCTCCCATACTAAGTTTTATTGCCCATATTGTACCAAACATTTGGTAGGATTGCAACGGAAAAAACGTCGAAACCTATAAATTCGTAAGAATACCTAAAAAATTTTTAGCCTACTTGACGAACTGCACAAACTATAACGAAACAAGATTTCCTATAAGGAAAACACCTTGCAAATTCTCATTATTGTGCTATACTGATTCCCGATTCTGCACGGGGAAGGGAGGGCACGCCATGGAATACAGGGACGTGGTGCGCGGCCGCTTTCTCTCGCGCCCCAACCGCTTCGTCGCGCTGGTGGAGCTGGACGGCGCGGAGACGGTCTGCCACGTGAAAAACACTGGCCGCTGCCGCGAGCTGCTGATCCCCGGCGCGTGGGTGTACCTGACCCCCGGCACCGCGCCGGGGCGCAAGACCGCCTACGACCTCATCGCCGTGGAGAAGGGCAGCCGCCTCATCAACATGGACGCCCAGGCACCCAACCGCGTCTTTGGGGAGTTCGCCCGCACCTTCGACCCCCAGGCACTCTCCGTCCGCCCGGAATACCGCTTCGGCGCGTCCCGGCTGGACTTCTGTCTGGAGTGTCCCGACGGGCTGCATCTTGTGGAGGTCAAGGGCGTCACGCTGGAGGAGGGCGGTCACGCCCGGTTCCCCGACGCCCCCACGGAGCGGGGCGTGAAGCACCTCCGGGAGCTGATCTCCGCCGTGGAGCAGGGGCACCGCGCCACGGCGTTTTTCCTCATTCAGATGGCGAACGTTACGGACTTCGCCCCCAATGACGACACCCACCCCGCCTTCGGCGCGACGCTGCGCCGCGCCGCTGCCGCCGGGGTGCGGATCGCCGCCTACGACTGCCGCGTTACCCCCGATTCGCTGACCGTGGGCAGCCCCGTGCCGGTGCGGCTGTAGATCCCCCCGGCGGGAGGAAGAAGGAAGAGAGACTATGACGTTACTGGAGATATTCCTCATCGGCATCGGCTTGAGCATGGACGCCTTCGCCGTGGCGATCTGCAAGGGGCTGGCTATGCCCGATAAGGTACATAAAAAAAGCGCGCTCCTTATCGCGCTGTACTTCGGCGTATTTCAGGCGGCCATGCCCGCCCTCGGCTGGCTCCTGGGCTCCCAGTTCGCCCGGTACGTGACGCGCTTTGCGCCGTGGATCGCCTTCGCGCTGCTGTCTTGGATCGGCGGCAGCATGATCCGCGAGAGCCGCGCCCCGGAGGGGGAGGAGCAGCCCTCCGACGGGCAGGTGCGCCACCGGGAGCTTTTCGTGCTGGCGATAGCCACCAGCATCGACGCGCTGGCGGTGGGCGTCACCTTCTCCATGGTGGAGCTGTCCGTCTCCGTCTGGCTGGCGGTGACGCTGATCGGCTGCACCACGTTCCTTATCTCCCTGTGCGGCGTGTTCGTGGGGAACGTGTTCGGCGCGAGGTATAAGAACAAGGCGGAGTTTGTGGGCGGCGTCATACTGCTGCTGATCGGCGTGAAGCTCCTGCTGGAGCACCTCGACGTCTTATAAGCAAAAGCAAAGAAAGCAAAGAAAAAGACCGGCGGTGCCGGTCTTTTTTCTATCTGAAAGCGTAAAAACAGACATCATAAATGTAGTGCCCCCTCCGCCTGGAAAGGCGGAGGGGTGGTTTATTCCGGATCAACGCGCGAGAGTATGAGCGTTTCGGGCAGAATTGCGGTTGATTGCTGATCAATGGGAAATAGCTTCAGCGTGTGTTTGTTAGGCATATCGTATTTGCAAGATACGGTTTCTATGATGATTCCCTCGCTGTCGTGCAAACACAGATCGACGTGATGCGGGGAACGGCCGTCCCTGATCAGCGGTATGTATCCAGTACTATCAAATCCAAAATCCACAGGGTACCGTTCTCCGTTCCACATAATATACGCCTCGTATGCGTATCGTTGAATGCGACCATCCATTGAAGTCGTTGCTTCATCAGACACGGTAATAGTAAAGGCTCCGTCAGGGCTGCTCCAAAACGTATTTTGCTGATTCCAGGGAAAGTATTTTGCTTTGAAGCTACTTTCGATCTGTACAAAAACAACGAAAAGGAGTATTGCTGAAACAAGAACCAACAAGAAACCAATAAGAAATCTTTTTGAGAACCTATTCATTAACGCCTCTGCTATCTCTATAAACCGCATATCCAACAACAAATTTGCTTGTAAAGCTTACTCCAAAGTTATCCCATGGAGCGGCGCAGGTCACTCCGCCAGCGATTCCCGAACCGCCTCCACGGAGGCTTCGTACTGCTGGTACAGGGACTCCGACGCAAACAGCCGCAGCGACACGATGTTGACGGCGTTCGAAGTGAGCCGCCCCGCCGTCATGGGGTTCGAGGAGGTCACCTTGAGGTACGCGCCGCCCGGCACCTCCCCTTGCCACAGGGTCAGATCGTCCCGCGGCATCTCCGTACCACTGACGGTGTCGAACAGCACATTGTTCTCCGGGAACCCGCCGTACAGCTTCTCCGCCAGCGTAAAGAGGTATTTATAGTCCGCCCATTCCGGAGCCTTTGTCTGCTCCGCCGTCCGCTCCGGCCAGCCCGGATCCGATTCCAGCTTCCGGATCAGCAGCGTCCGCCCCGTTTCCGGCAGATCGTAGCTGTTGACGACAATGCCGTTCAGATTGGTCTCCGCGCCCTCCGGACGCAGCATGTATGTCACCACGCCGTCAACGTCGTGCTCCAGCGTCTGAGAGATCTCCCAACCGGGCAGAGCGGCCTCCACGACCTCTGGCGACAGGGGGAATGTGGGCTGCGCCGTCTTTGTCCCGGACTCCGTCTCCGCTTTCGCCCCGCACCCGCACAGGAGCAGCACCCCGCACAGGATGACCACTAAGAATAAGTGTTTTCGCATGGCTGTTCCTCCTATTTTTTGTTATTGTATACCACAAGTATAAGGCATATTCCACAAAAAAGCGTTACAAAAAGGTGACAAAACGCCGCCGTCCCACGGGACAGCGGCGTATTTTCGCATTTTTACAACTTTTCCAGCACAGCCATGGTGATCCGCGCCGTAATGCCCCACAGGGGGTGGGGCAGCCCCCGGAACACCGGCACCTCCAGCCGGTAGGGACGCCACGGGTAGTCCGCCGTCACCCCGGCGTCCCCGTAGGGGAAGTCGGGAGCCTCCACCGCCAGCTGCCGCACATAGACCTCCGGCGCGTGCTGCCGCAGTACCCGCAGGGGCAGCAGGAACGTGTCCGCCACCTCCGCCGCCTCCGGCCGCATCGTCTCCAACGACGAGGGGTCAAGCTCCCCCAGCACGGGGCGCAGCAGGCTGCCCGCCCGGATGTGGATAAAGTCCATCTCCCCGATGACCGTCACCGCGCTCTCCGGAATGGACAGCTCCTCCCGCGTCTCCCGCAGCGCGCATTGTACGGCGTCCTCCCCCGGCTCCCGTTTGCCGCCGGGAAAGCACACCTCCCCCGGCTGATGCACGGCGGCGGAGCGTATCTCGTAAAGCAGACAGTATTCTCCGTTTTGACGAACCAGCGGCACCAGCACCGCCGACCCGCCTTCCTCGCCCATCAGCGTGGGCACGTGACCGGTGTAGTAATTACGCAGCGCGGAAATATCCATGTGTAACCCTCGTTTCCAACTTGAACATCAATAGCTTGTACAGGTACCATCGATTAACAAGAGCAGCCACGGTTTTGACGGGCAGAAATATGCCCATACTGCGTCAAGTCCCTTGGCAATACGGCAAGTATTCCCTGCGGGTCTTTTCTTGTCTGGACGCATTTCTGCGCCGACAAAACTGCTCGCACCTGCCAGCGATGTATTTTCGAGTGATTTTTGGTTTTTGAGACGCAGGCTTGCTGGCGCAAGCCAAGGCGAAAAGGGGAAAAAGCACCGGAAAGACGCGCTGTCAGGCGTGGTTGCCCTTGTTAATCGATGGTATAATTTCTACTGGACACGGCGCAGGAACGATGACACGGCGAAGCTCCCCCGCCGTGGGGCGGGGGAGCGGCTTATGCGCGATAAATCGTCAGCAGCCGCAGCCGCAGCCACCGTTACTGCCGCCGCAGCTGTTGTTGCACCCGCAGCCGTTGCCGCAGAACAGGAACAGCAGGATGATGGCAATGATGATCCAGCAGCAGCTGTTACCGCCAAAGCAAGAATTCTGATTACACATACCGTAACCTCCTATGAAAATTTGACCGCCTTGTGGGTCTCATTCTCATAGTATGCTGCTGGCGGAAAAGTGTTCCATCAGGGCTGAGAAATGCGATAGCTAAGTGTCAATAAAGTGTCAACAAAGTGAATATCTTCGAAGAAAACGCCATCTTCTTTCGTAGAAAGTTCCACATTTGTGAAATTCCAGAATCCGCGCACGCCCAGCGCGATCAGCCGGTCGGCAAGGGGCTGCGCCACATTCTGCGGAACGGTCAGAACCGCCACATTCGGGCGATAATTCGCTACGTATTCCTCCAATTCATCCATAGAATGAACGGTAACGCCGCGAATTTCTGTGCCAACTAACGAGGGGGATACGTCGAAAGCGGAGTCAATACGGAAGCCCACCTTCTCGAAATCAAAGTTTTGCAGCAGCGCGTGCCCCAAATGTCCCACTCCGATGACAATGATCCTGTGTCCGCTGTCGATTCCGAGGATATGACCGATCTCCGCGCGCAGCTCCGCCACGTTATACCCGTAGCCTTGCTGTCCAAATTCGCCGAAACAGCTGAGATCCTGGCGAATTTGGGAGGCGGTGATGTCCATTTTTGCACCCAGCGAGTTGGAGCTGATCCGCACCACACCCTTATTGTAAAGGTCGTCCAGATAACGGTAGTAGCGGGGGAGTCGGTGTATCACAGCATCGGAAATTTTTTGCTTTTTCATAAACATTCCTTCTTTTGCGTGGTATACGGCGTGTCAGCCTTGGTTATTGTGCTTATTTTACAACAAGTTCGCGGAGTTGTCAACTTTTTTAACAATCTTAATCTGAAAAAATTGTCTTTACTTTACTCCTATTTAGTGGTATAGTATTAAAGCTGTCATCCGTGACAGCTCACAACCCAATACGCGCCCGTAGCTCAGTTGGATAGAGCGTTAGACTCCGACATTTCAGGCATCTCCAGTTGAGATATGGCGCAAAGCCTTGCCGCACCTGCGTTTGCGGGAACGGCAGAGAAAAAATGCGTGGTCGTTGACTACTATTTGACGACTATCGCAGAAACCCACAACCAAATATGCGCCCGTAGCTCAGATGGATAGAGCGTTAGACTCCGACTCTAAAGGCCGCTGGTTCGAATCCAGTCGGGCGTACCATAAAGAGTTACCGGTATAGATGCGTCTGGCGCAAAGCCAGGCGCATCAACCGTTTCCGTTCATAAGGAAGTATTTTCTTATGAGAGATTGGTCGCAACCTCTGTTATGGAGGCTGCGGCCTTTTCTCTTTCTGTGGTAGATCACGGCCTTGATGATTCTGCGACAGGCGCAACTGTCTACGGTGCATTCATCTTGCCTGGTGATGCAGCTATATATGACGGATGATCTGATCTACCGCGAGGTCACGCTTACCGGCGTGTCCGGGCGTCTGATCTGGGACACCTGGCGGGATTTTGCCAAGGTGATGAGCGGTCCGTACTACAAGCTGGATAAGATCATCGGCGGCCGGTATACGCTGGAGCAGTACGAGGATGCACTGGCGGCGATCCGGCAGGGCGTTCCGGGGAAGATGCTTCTCTACCCCGATGCAAGCAATATGTAAGGGTTGACAGGACGAACCCTTTCATATATAGTTGGCAAGTGTCTTTTTTCATTCAACGAATACTCTCCTCAAATCATGGATACGCACCGGTGCCGCCAACCATCGGTGCGTATCCCTTGATTGGAAAGGTAAGGTTACGCATGGTCTATTATCTCGAAACACGATCCACCGACCCGTACTATAATCTGGCGTTTGAGGAATACGTCCTGACCCATCGCACAGAGGGCGACTACCTGCTGCTGTGGCAGAACGACAACACCGTGGTGGTGGGGCGCAACCAGAACACGGCAGAGGAGATCAACGCCGACTTTGTGGAGGCGCACCATATCCGCGTGGTACGCCGCGGCACCGGCGGCGGCGCCGTGTACCACGATCTGGGCAATCTGAACTACTCCTTCATCACCGATGCGGGAGAGAAAGAAAAGCTGTCCTTTGCGCGCTTCACGGAGCCTGTGGTCAAGGTGCTGTGCGAGCTGGGGCTCTCCGCCTCCGCCAGCGGTCGCAACGACATACTGGTGGACGGCTGCAAGGTCTCCGGCACGGCCCAGCGGCTGAGCGGCGACCGCGTCCTCCACCATGGTACGCTGCTGTTTGACTCCGACCCGTCTCTGGTGGCGGGGGCGCTGACTGTCCACCCGGAGAAGTTCCAGTCCAAGAGCGCCAAATCGGTGCGCGCCCGTATCGGCAATATCCGCAGCTTCCTGCGGGAGGACATGACCCTGCCCGCATTCTGGGAATACCTTCGCACGGCACTTGCACAGGGCGCGTTTCAGGAGACGACCCTGACGGAGGAGGAATTGCGGGAGGTACAGCGCCTGCGGGATGAGAAATACGCCACATGGGACTGGAATTACGGCAAATCCCCGGCGTATGATATGGTGAACCACCGCCGCTTTGCCGGCGGTACGCTGGAGGTACACATGAACGTGCGGAGCGGCGTGATCCGGGAGATCGCTTTCTCCGGGGATTTCCTGTCCCGCCGGGAGCTGGCGCCGGTGATGGAGGCGCTGTGCGGCTGCGCCGTGGAGCCGGAAAGCGTTGACCGCGTACTGCACCAATTCCCGCTGGAGGAGTACTTTGGTACCATCACGGCGGAGGAGGTGCGGGATACCGTCTGCAACAGAGGCGGCGTGGAATGAGCATTCGGGTAACGCTAAGCGCAAATGCCGGCGTGGCTATCGAGATCGGCGGTATCCGTATCTGGGTGGATGCGCTGCATGATGTGCAAGTGCCGGGTTTTTCGACCCTACGCGCCCAGCGCCTCCGACAGCTGTGGACGGCGGCGGCGTCATCGGCCTTGAGCTGGCCTGCGCCTATGCCGCCTTCGGTACCAAGATCACCGTGGTGGAGGCCATGGATCACATGCTGCCCATGCTGGACGGCGACCTCACCAAAATCGGCGTAGAGCACATGAAGAAGATGGGTATGGAGTTCCATCTGGAATGCCCGGTGCAGGCGGTGGAAAGTAGCTCTGTAGGTGCCAAGGTCATCTGCAAAAACAAGGCTGGTGAAACCGTCAGCTTTGAGGCGGAGAAGGTGCTGGTGGCCATCGGCCGCAAAGCCAATACCGCCATGCTCGACCTCGATGCCGGTAAACTCGACAACGACCGCGGCCGCATCAAGGTCAATGACAAGATGGAGACCAGCGTCCCCGGCGTGTATGCCATCGGCGACTGTGTCATGGGCTATGCCCAGCTGGCGCACACTGCCTCCGCCATGGGCGAGGTGGCGGCAGAGAACATCTGCGGCCATGAGGTGCACTATGATGAATCCACCAACCCCACCTGCGTCTATATTGAGCCGGAGGCTGCCTCTGTGGGACTCACGGAGGAGCAGTGCAAGGCCAAGGGCATCGCATACAAGGTGGGTAAGTTCCCCATGAGTGCCAACGGAAAGGCACTGATCCTCAATGGCGGAGAGGGTTTGGTAAAGCTCATCGCCGGAGCGAAATACGGCGAAATTCTGGGTATGCATATCATAGGACCACGAGCCACAGACCTCATTTCCGAGGGCGCGCTGGCCATCCGGCTGGAGGCCACGGTGGATGAACTGATCTCTACCATTCATAGTCATCCCACCGTCACCGAAACGCTGCGGGAAGCCGCGCTGAATGTAGAGAAAAGAGCGATCCATACACCGAACCGGTAAAACGATCCTGTGCGGCGGCAGCGCGATCACCGCTTGACAGAGCACTCGGCCTCTCCTTAACAGAATGAATCCTCCTCACATATTTCATTAATTAGTCGAGGAACTCTGTTCAAGAAGTCCATCAAAAGCTCATGATGCACAGGACGCAGTGTGATCAGGAAAAGAGGAGCCACCTGGTCGTTTGTTTGCCGGTATGTCTCTGCAGAAGGCAGCGGATCGTGCAAAGGGAGGTCAACAATATCGTCCTTTGCGCCCTCCGCTGTGTCCCTATGAATGCAGCGAAGCAGCGGTCGGATCATACATCCTGCCGCTGCTTCATTTTTTGTAAATTGACCAATCAGACAGCACAGGCATTCGTCTCACCTGCCCGAGAAGTCTCCTCTCTGCTGTACAGCAGAGCCTCCACCATGGCTTTAATCGCGGCGCGATCTCGCACATCGCAGGCGCGAATAAGCCGGACAAGCTGGACCTCTTCTGATTCTTCTACCTCATCTTCTGGATGAACCACTCGGTCAGCGGAGATTCCCAAAGCCCGCACGATCCGACAGAACACCTCGATACTTGGCGCACGTTGTTCATTTTCGATTGCCGCCAAGTGCCGCACGCCAATTTTGGCGCGTTCTGCGATGATTTCACGGGAAAAGCCTTTCTGCAACCGAATTCCTTTTAAGATCAGGCCCATCTTGTCCGTTATTTTTGCTTCATCTTTTTCGAACACTCTCAGTTCACCTCCAGCTATATTCTATCGGGAGACGCCGAAACAGAGAATGTCGTATTCGTAGTTATATTTTGGAACTAATGGTGCCATATGTTCCGGTAATCCGGCCATATGCTGCACTTCCGCAGTCTGATGAACGACTACCATTTGAAAGACCTGTCGGGCAAGATCAAATCCGTTCTCCACGCCAAAATGCGCAGCGGCCAGTATATCGCCGCCTACGCCCCCTACGGCTACCGCAAGAGCGAGGAGGACAGGCACCGGCTGATGATCGACGTGGAAGCAGCCGCCGTGGTGCGCCGGATGTTCGAGCTACGGCGCGGCGGCATGGCCTACTGGTGGCTTTTATTCATGGGTGAGTGTTTTGCGAATTGGGATTAAACGCTCTGCTCTGCCGGATGGCAGATGTGTTCTTCTTGCTCCTGCTCGAAGGAGTAGAGTCCATCTGTTTCCAGCTCCCTTGCCATGCCCCATGCCAGCTTAGAGCCTGCCGTGAAGCTCATCAGCGTGGCCTCCTCCAGCAATATATTCTGTGCGTCCAGCAGACGGAGCAGTTTCTTGCGTTTCTCATCATCCATTCCCTCGCGCACCTCCTCGCGGGCGGATTGGACAGCGCAGACGAGCTGCTCCGGCGGCTTCTTGTCAAACCGTTCCTGCAAGGCCTTCATGTAGTCGTACATGGCATCCCCTCCTTTGGCAGCCACAACACATACCACAACTCGCCGCACAAAGCTACTGCTATTTCGATGCTGACGATATTCATATCTCCAACATTCCCTGCAATCCCGCGCTGGCGGCCTTTTTGTTCTTATCGAAGGCGTGGGTGTAAATGTCCAGCGTGGTGGAGGGCTGACTGTGGCCGAGGATGCCCGCTACCGTGGCCACATCCGTGCCGCCCGCGATCATCAGACTGGCGGCGGTGTGCCGGAGGGAATGGACGTTCAGCTCCTGCGGCAGGCCGTTCTTCTTGAGAATCAGCTTGAAGCGGTAGGTGAAGGTGGTGGGCGTCATGGGGAGCTGCGCTCCCTGACGGCGGAACAGGAAGTCATCGGTGGTCAGTTTTCTCTGGTCGTAGGCTTCGGTGATGTATGCGCATTCCTGCCGGTACTCCCGCAGAAGACTTTCCATCTCAGCGGAGAAGTACACATAGCGGTTGCCTGCGTGGGTCTTGGGTTCCTTGACGAAGATTTCCTCGTCTGTCACCTTGACCGCGTTGCGGCAGATGTGGATGGAACGCTGCTCCCAATCAATGTCGCACCACTTTAGACCGCAGCACTCGCCCCGCCGCATCCCCGTGGCGATGATGAGCTTGAAGTAGGTTTCGTACTTGATGCTCTCGCCCTCCAGTGCGGCGATGATCTTCTGCACCGTTTCCTCGTCCGCGATCTTCTTTTCGCACTTGCGCCCGGCGTAGCGGTAGGTGCGCCAAGCCGGATTATGCGAAAGAAAGCCACCCTCCACGGCATCAGAGAGGATGCTGCACAGCGTAGCGTGTACGCCCTCAATGGTGTACTCGGAGAGTGGCTTTTTTGTGTCGGGACTGATGACTTTTCGCAGTTCTGCGTAGAAATTCCGGAAGTGCTCCGGCCGCAGCTCGGTGAGCTTGTAGTGACCCAGTGCCGGGAGAATACGCTCGATGTCCTGCCGGTCACGACGGATGGTGGACTTCGCCAGCTTGCCGGGCGCGATGTCCGTCAGCCACAGGTCGATGTATTTTGCCAGCGTGAGCTGCTGGACGGGCTGCGGCGTGTGGCGGCAGTCACGTTCAAAGAGGACAGCCTGTTCGTTGAGCCACTTTTCGACCTGCTTGGGTGTCAGCTCTGCGGGAGGATGGACGGTTTTCTGCTGGGGCTTGATGCGCTTGCCGTTGTAGTCATAGCCCATGGACACCACGATGAGATAGCTGCTGCCGCGCTTGCGGATGCTTGCCATAAAAATGACCTCTCTTTCATTTGACCTCGGTACAGTTGAGATTTGCTTGGCAAGCACAACATACCGCAAGCGCAGCGGTAAAGCTATCCATAATTTTGAGGAAAAATGATTTTCTACGAAAGCAACAATCATGCGCTGCGCTGCTTCGGAGAACAGGCGGCGAGATTGAAAATCTGTCTGCCGTCTGGACGGAGCATGGTGAGCATGGAGTCTGCCGCCTGCTCCTTCTGCGCCTGCTGGGGGTGGCAGTAGGTACGCTCCAGAAAGCCGGTGTCCGCATGACCCACGAGGTCTGCCACCGTCTGTTTGTCCACGCCGCAGTGCAGAAGCGAGGTCACGAAGTAGTGCCGCAGGGTGTGCAGGTGGTACTCCCGCGGAAAGCCGATGGCGTCATAGATCTTCCGCAGCCGCTTGGTGAAGGTGTCCGGGTGGATGAGCTGCCCCTGCTCGTCGGTGAAGAGGTAGGGGCTGAGCCTGCGGCGCTGCTTGTCCGCCTCCATCTGCTTGCGGCGCTTGTAGGCGAGGAGGATGCCCCGCAGGTCAGAGGAGAGGTAGACTTCACGGCTCTTGCCGTTTTTGGTGCTGCCCTCCACGATGCCCTTGCCGGGAACACTGCTGCGGGAGCGGCTGACGGTGAGCAGCAGACCGTTTTGCGTGCCGGTGAAGTCCGACCATTGCAGAGCGCACAGCTCGCCCCGGCGGCAGCCGGTGTACATGGAGAGCAGGTAGAACAGGCGGTAGTGCCGCGGCTCCTTTGCCAGCGCGTCCAGCAGCTTTTCCACCTCGTTTCGCGTGGGGATGCGCTGCACCGTGCGCCGCGGTGTGGGGAGGTCTAACATCCGCGCGGGATTTTTCTCGATGATCTCGTTGCGCTTGGCGTCGCTGAGCACGGCGGAGACCACGGAGAGGTACCGCTGCGCGGTGGATTCGTTGATGAGCTTTCCGTGATGCTTGCGCTTGCGTAGTACGGAGAGCATATTCTCCAGTGCCATCGGTCGGAGTTTATTGAGGCGGATGCCGCCGATCATGGGATACACCACCTCCAGCATCCGCCGGTATGTAGCGATGGTGCTGGAGGCGTATTTCGTCTGCCGCTTCAGCCAGCGGGACGCGAATTCCTCGAAGGTCATCTCTCCATCCTCGGCGTAGCCGGTCTTGAAGCTGCGCTCCAGTTCTTCGGCGGCGTGGGCGACATACTGCCCAATGCCGCGCTTGGGGACACCGGGCGGGACTTGGATGGTCTTTGCCTTGCTGATTTTTTTGCCGTTGGGCCGATAGCCGTTGCTGACGGTGATCTTATATCGTCGCTCGTCCAGTTGCTTGATGCTTGCCATTTTTAGAACCCTCCCATGGTTTGCTGCTGTTTTTCTTGCACAGACTGCTCATCCAATTTTTCTTTCACCGCCAGAGCCGCGCCTGCGGCGAAGCCGACTACCGCGCCGAAGTTTTCGGCGGCGATTTTCGCCTCCATGCGCCGCCGCTTTTCCTCGGCGTCCTCATCTTCATCCAGTAGTGTCCCTGCGGCAGCCAGCCCAGCCGCGGCGGGGATCAGAGGAACAGGCCGCGGATCGCCGCCGCGCCCTTTGGAAAGCTCTGTACCATGACGTAGAGAATCACGCCGCGCAGGGCGGCGCGGCTGCTGAACGGCGCACACTTAAAACCCGGAGGGGTTTGCCGCCATCCGCCTCTCTGGTATTCACCCGGAGCTGTACAGCATTTATCAGGCGGCGAAGACCATTTCCGTTGGCGGTGACAACATTGTGATAGAAGACCTTGCTTTTTCCGACCTGGTCAGCGACAGGGCCTTCCGGCTCATCCTCGGAGCACTCCTGCTGTGCAGGTATGGCGAGGTGGTCTTAAATCTGGAAAGAAAGACGGAGGAGGAAACATGATATACGAACGACAAGATTTGTCACAGATAAGCGCGCAGGGCTGAAGTATTGTCCCCCTGCGGACAATGAGGCACCGTTGTAGCCGCCCGTACAGGACAGCACCATTTTTTACATCTTTTCCGTAAATAGGTTTAATATTTTTAATTCTACTATTGACATAGATGAAATATTATGGTATCTTTAGGGCGAAGGAGGTAGATCGCTATGAAATTCTCTGGTCAGTGTCCTGCGTGCGGGGCGGCACTTCATTTAGCACGGCTGAGCTGCCCCGGCTGCAAGGCAGAGTTCCCCACCGATGAACCACTTTCCCCTTATGAGTGCCTTGCCCCGGAATACGCCCGGTTTTTGCAGACCTTTCTAGCCTGCCGCGGCAGCATGAAAGATGTGCAAAACAAGTTGGGCATCTCTTACCCCACAGCCAAGAAAAAACTCGATGAGCTGCTGCTGCAATTAAACCTGCGCGGCGAGGAAGAAAGTGAGGCGTTTGACATGAGTCTTTTTACACCAAAAGAAAGCAGCAGTACAAAGGCTTCTGACATTGTACGGAACAAACTCTACGAAAATGGCGGCAGGGCAACGGTGTATTCTGTTACCGGCAAGCCGTACATTATCCGAGCCGCTAAGGATGGCTGTTCTTTCCTCTGCAACGAGCTGCCCATGAAGCCGCCGTATACCTACGATGTTTTTGATGTTATCGTGGATCTGTTGCTTCGTGAGGGCGGCTCTGCCCGCAAGGGTATGGGACGCAATTCTCCCCTTGGAGAAGGTGGCTGCACGGAGGATACTGTTGTCGGTGCCATTGGCAAATACTATTTCAAAGCCCCTGCTGGGAAATATGTGTTTGACCCTGTGTTTGTGCTGGCGGCGGTGCTGGATTGGGCGGGTATTGCTCACAATGAGCGTGGCTATCTGACGCTGACCGCCGACTATCGTTCCATACTGTCCAGGTAAGAGTTATGCTGTCTTTTCTGCTGTGGGTGGTAGTGATAACCATCATAAAGATATTCAAGGATAATGATTTCTAAACATCAAAATCCGTTTACAGTTCAGACCATCTCCTCTGCCGGTGACAGCATCGTGTCGGGATGCTCTGAGAGGAACGTGCAGAGCTGTTCCTCCAGACCCTTGCCGAGAGTGTCACTGTTGGTGGTGAAGTGGACGTTGGCGGGGGCGTCCTCCGTAATCTCAAACAGACGGTTCTGGATGCGGAGGGTGGAATCCTCCAGGCAGAGGTAGAGCGTAGTGCCCTGCTTCACGTCCATGCCCCAGACGGGTTCACCTTTCGCCACCGTGACGGCCAGCCACAGCACCAGCCAGGACTTTCCCACCTTGGGGGAACCCGCGAGGATGTGCAGACCTTGAGAGATCAGCGTATCCACCACAAAGTTCAGCGGTGTGAGCGGCTGACTCATCAGCGTTTCACCGTCGATGGTCAGCAATCTGTTTTCTTTTTTCAATTTCATTTCCTCCGGATAAAAGGATAAGGGCAGAGACCTCGCTGCAGTCGAGGCTCTAACCCTTTCACTTGATTATTCTGTATTTTTTGATAGAATGAGAATATCGCAGGACGGCCGCAAAACAGATATGGGACAGGGGGCGATGCTATGCCGCTGGGAGTACAGCAGAACAACGATTTCACGCAGTTCACAATGGATGTCTGGAATGACAAGATCTTTTATCAGGAGAAGGAGTTCCCGGCGGGATTCATGGCGATGTCCATTCTGAACATTCCCGAAGAAGACCTGCCGGAACTGATACAGGCCGGCGGCGCACCAACCTTCCTGTTCCCTGTGGTGGTACAGGGCAGCGATGAGGAGGCTGCGGCACTATTCCCGCAGCTGCGGGAACGGATATTGTACCTGACCGAGCTTCTTTGGAAGTATCCGCCCTTTTGTTATAATGACTACGAGAAGGAAATGCGCCGGATCAATATCCTGTTTGACGAGAGCGCACTCCCCCAAATACGGACGCCCGATTCGGAGTTCCAGACGGAGTTCCTGAGATTCTGCGTCGGGATCATACGCATCCCTATTGCCATGTATCACTTCTATGCAGCGGGGCGGTTCTTTGAACTGGATTATCTGCGGCGGCTGAAAAAACGGAACGAAACGCATTTTGCCGTGGCCGCGCATGACTGCTTCAACAGCGAGCAGTTTTGGGATGAGATGCGGAGTTTGCAGAGCTTGGATATGGAGCCGTTCACGGTCTACCCAGAGCTGTCCTCCGCCTATGTGTTTGCCCGCAGTCCTAAAAACGAAAAAGAAATGGTGTTTGTAGAACGGGTGATTTTTCCGCGCCTGACCGATTTCTACACCTATGACCTGATGAACGGATTGCACCACGGCCACGCGCCCAGCCAGTGCCAAGGCTGTGGAAAATATTTTCTGACCACCAACGGTCACATTCCCAAATACTGCGACGGCATCGCACCGCAGGACAGCCGCTATACCTGCCGGCAGTACGGCGCGATGATGCACCAGAAGGAGCAGAACAAGCAGCACCCGGTCTACCGCCTGTTCAATACCCGCACCGGAACGATCCGCAAGCATCACCAGAGAGGGAAGATCTCCGATGACCTGCGGCGGGAGGCACTGTATCTGGCGGGGAGCTACCGGGACAAGGCACTGATGGACAATGACTATGCCGCTGACGGATATGCGCGGGATATGGAATTGGAACACATTTACGCGGAGGCAGAAAAGCGGCTGAAGTGAGGAAGGGGGCGTTCCCGTGGCGAAGAATATGTACACCGTTGCCGGAGACGGCCCCTGCAATGAAGAGCTTTCTTTACGAATACAAGCCGGAGACAAAAACGCTGCGGAGCGGCTCATCTCACAGAACGAGGGTTACCTCACCGAACTGGCGCGGGCGTACACACCATGGTGTGAGATGGAGGACTTGAAGCAGGAGGCAGCGCTGGCACTGCTGGACGCGGCGGGGCACTTTGACCCCGCCTACGGAACGAGGCTGCTGACCTATGCGACGCCTGTGATAGAAGCGGCACTGTCCGACTACGCCGCACAGTATTCTTCCGCTCTGTCCATCCCCATCAGCCGGTACAATCAACTGCGCCGGGTGGCATACCTCTGCGCCGAGGGATGGGACTCATCTGATGCTGAGTTGGTCAAGGTGGTGTGCGGAGAACTGAATGTATCTGCCAAGGTAGCTGGGGCGTTGATAAAAGAATACCGGACGCTGTGCTGCACGCGGCAGTTGGGGGATGCTGTGTTCTCCGTCAGCTGCGGCGGCAATCCCGCCGTTGCCTATGACCGCATGATGCGTCGGACGCTGCTGATGCAGCGGATGGAGGAGGTGCTGACGCCCAGAGAGCTGAATCTGGTGCGAAGCTACCTTGGCATCGGTCAGCTGGACGAGGTTGGCTCGACCTTTCAGGAGCTGGCGATCTATCTCAACTACAACGGCCCCAGCGGAGCGGAGAAGGCGTACAAGGCCGCGCTGCGGAAACTGAAAAAGGACTTGTATGGCGGGGCCTACAGCCGGTGGCTCTCCGCACAGAAGGCCATCCGCGCCGCCAAAGCGGAGGCGGAGCAGGCCGCAGGGCATGATACAACGCCGCAGAGAACATGGCTGGATGAAAAGGTGTTAGCGGAGCGGTTTATCTGCGAGGTCATTTCGCTGATCCGTGTCCATGAGGTATTTAGCGACGCATTGGAGAATATTGCTGCAAAAATTTTTGAGGAGTCTTGAAAACTGTACGTTTTCAAGACTCCTCAAGATCATTCCAGCTCAAATGCGCCGGTATAAAGCTGATAATAGGCAAAGCAATCCACTACCTGCTGGAGGAGTGGCCCTACCTGATCCGCTATCCGGAGGATGGCCGTCTGGGGCTGAGCAACGACCGCGCTGAGCACAGCATAAAGCCATTTGCGATGGGACGAAGGAACTGATTATTCGCCAATACGCCAGATGGCGCCTGGGCCAGTGCCGTAATGTATAGTCTGATTGAAACAACAAAGGAAAACGGTCTGGATCCGTACCGATATCTTTTGTGGGGGTTGCAAAGCGCACCCAAGTTGAGCGAGATGGACACAACATGGGAGGAACACCTCACGCTGTCCACGCACTGGATAAATGCAGGATGTCAAAAGATTAAAGAGAGCTGGCTCGTGCCAGCTCTCTTATACTGTGCGCTGTCAGGTTCTACGGTTACTATCAAAGTGCATTGACGGTTCCTGATTTCTCAAATATTCTGTTTCAGGCAGGTCTTAATGTCATCCTCAGCATTGGTAATAAGCCGCAAGTCGAATGTGTCCACTAAATACTGAAGCACATTCGGGCTCAAAAATGCCGGCAGGGTAGGGCCTAAATATATGCCTTTAATTCCCAGACTCAATAATGCCAGCAAATCAGCAACAGCCTTTTGTTCGTACCATGATACGATCAACGACAAAGGCAATCCGTTTACATCGGTACCAAAAGCATCTGCTAAACCTGTTGCGATCCGTATGGCAGAATATACATCATTGCATTGCCCGACATCCAAAAGTCTCGGCAGACCCGCTACTTCACCGAAATCCAGTTTGTTAAATCTGTATTTTCCGCATGCGAGCGTTAATATCACGCAGTCTTTCGGGACCATCTTAGCAAACTCTGTATAATAGTTTCGACCGGGTCTTGCTCCGTCACAGCCGCCAATAAGAAAGAAATGTCTGATTTTTCCTGCTTTTACTGCCGCTACGATTTTGTCAGAATCGCTTAATACCGAATGATGCCCGAATCCGACAAGTATCTCGTGGGGCTCCTGATCCTCCGGATAGCCGCCCAATTCTATTGCCTGCTGAATGATTTCACTGAAATCCTTTTCACCATTTTCTCTTTTCCCAATGTGTTTTACCCCTTCCCAGCCCACTACATTCGTGCTGTAGATTCGGCCTTTATAGCTCTCTCTCGGCCGCATAAGGCAATTCGTCGTCATTAGAATACATCCCGGAAGATCATCAAATTGTTTTTGTTGATCTTGCCACGCACCACCGAAATTTCCGACAAGGTGGGGGTACTTTTTTAATCCCTCATATCCGTGGCACGGCAGCATTTCACCGTGTGTATACACATTGACCCCCGTTCCCTTTGTTTGTTCCAGCAGCATTTCCAAATCCTTCAAATCATGTCCCGAAACAACGATAAAGGGTCCTTTCCTCATATGGATATTGACCCTATGGGGTGCCGGATTTCCGTAAACTGCAGTATTGGCTTCATCCAATTTTTTCATAACCTCAATTGCCGCTTCTCCGGTGCGCATGGTCATTCGGATCAGTTCTTCCACTGTAAGGTTATCGTCTGTGAGAGCTTCCAATGCCTGAATATAAAATTCATCTACCTCATCACTGTAATAGCCCAGTTCTCTTGCCTGATGCCCATAGGCGCTGATACCTTTCAGTCCGTATAAAATGGTTTGCCTCAATGAGCGAATATCCGGGTCAAGGGATTTATCATACATAATTCCCGCGAATTGAGCATCCTTTAGCATTTGTGTTTTTGTTTCGGGAAGATCATAAGTGGCGTATGATGTCTGATTGTGAATCTCTCCTGTGATTGTTCTCAAATTTTCTTTTATCCGTTGTGATTCGTTCAATAATTCCACGTGTACTTTCGAATCAAAATTAACATTCGTCAGCGTTGTGAAAAGAACATTTTCGATAAACCGTATGATATTTTTATCGATATGCTGTCCCTCATTTTGCAGAACTTTTCCGTAACAGCTGATCCCTTTGATTTGAAAGATCAGCAAATCCTGCAGATTGGCAATTTCCGGTGTCTTTCCGCAAACCCCAAGCTTTGTGCAGCCCTTTCCGTTCGCTGTTTGCTCACATTGATAGCAAAACATTTCGTATCCTAAATCCATATTATTCATATGCTGACCATCCTTATCTTTCGTTTTTATAGTTAAAGTATCGGTCAGGAAACGAAAAATATACTTGGTATGAGAGACCTTACTAATTGTCTCATGTGTGTCTATGCGTCATTTGCTGTGGCGGTTGCGTCGAAACAACAGATATCGTTGCAGACAGAGAAACACCACAAGTTTTTTGTTGACAAACTATCGCTATAGCGATATAATCAATTCGGGTTAAAACTATCAGTGGAGCGATAGGCTCGTGAAAGAGGCACAGCTATGAATAAAATAATCTGCGTTTATCATGGTTCCAGTCAAATTATCCAACAGCCTGTTATTGGCAAAGGAAACCCAAACAACGATTACGGACTGGGGTTCTACTGTACTGAGAGTGTGGAGCTTGCAAAGGAGTGGGCTTGTTCCGCTGAAGCGGATGGCTTTGCAAATCGATATGCCTTTGATTTAAACGGCCTGTCTATCCTCTCGCTTACAGGAGGTAATTATCATATTCTCAATTGGCTTTATGTACTGCTGAATAATAGGAAGTTCCGTATTGGCGGGGCAGTCGCAAGGCAAGCCAAGCAGTATATTGACGAGCATTTTGCGGTAGAGTATAAGCAGTATGATGTCATCAAAGGATATCGGGCGGACGATTCTTATTTCTCATTCGCAAGTGCGTTTCTGAATAATACGATTTCTCTCCAACAGCTTGAAAAAGCGACGTTACTTGGGAAACTGGGCGAACAGATCGTTGCGATATCGGGAAAAGCGTTTGCTCGATTTACATTTGAGGAAGCCATTCCTGCACCGTGTGATATGTATTATCCGAAGAAGCTGGCACGAGACGGTAAAGCGCGCGAGGATTTTGCAAAAGAGAAGGATCGTGAAACGGTTTTGTCTGAAAAATATGTGCTGGACATCATTCGGGAAGAATGGGGGAATGAAGATGAACGCCTACAACGAATTATACTTGGATGATGCAATGGCCAATCTCGGAGATATGGTCGAGTACGCCGTGTGTACACTCGGCTATGCACCGGATGACTTCTTTGGCTGGTTCATTTCCTCCGGAATTGCCTCAAAATTCGAGAATGGAAATCCGAAGTATGTTGCAGGAATGTCGGGGGTCGAACTGGCAGACGCTGTGCTTGCTGCCGTGAATATGCAGAGTGAGCGTCATCATCAGCCCCATCTATCCTCAAAGGGGAGAGAGTACTGGGCCGGATGGATCCTTGCCTATTACCAGTGGGAAACAAACCGACGCTTCAGCGATATGGTAGAATACGGATTGACACTATCGGTAGTGATGTCTCTATATATCCTGCACGAAGCGGATGTAAGCAAATTCGTGGAGAGTGCAGATGAGATCATTCAAAGGAACAAGGGTAGCCGTAAGTCTAAGCTACAGCTTACACGGAAGGCGAGAGGGCTGACACAGCAGCAGCTCAGTGAAGCATCCGGAGTCTCCTTGCGAATGATCCAGCTCTACGAACAGAAGCAGTACGAACTTGCAAAAGCGCAGGCCGGTATTGTGCTTGACCTTGCCAAAGTACTTGGATGCGATGCCGCTGATCTGATCCAGGGATAGAGGGTAAAGATATTCAGCTGAACTGGGCTGCTGAACCCGCATTTTATCCAGACTACTATTTGACTACTACTACGAAAAACCTCAGAAGCCTTGTGGCGCAAGGTTTCTGAGGTTTTTTCATAAAATGCCGCAAATTTGTGCAACACCAACTAAGCCCTTGCGCCGCAAGGCTTTCCGGCTTGACGGCCTGATAACTCCGACTCTGTAGGCCGCTGGTTCGAATCCAGTCGGGCGTACCAAGATATTTTCCCCCTGCTTATGGCAGGGGGAAAATATTTTATTCGCTCCCTGAAACCATGACCTAAACAGTTTTGTATAGACCGTTTAGCTCCGATTATCGGGATTGCTTAGATTATCCAAGAATTACGGTGTATCATAATTCCTCTTGTCATTGTGTTGTCACGAAGATAGGTTGGTGCAGGACCAAACTGTATAGATATTATAGCGCAGTGTTCTTTGAATTGCAATACCGCTTTTCAAAATTTACACGCAATATTTTCAAAAAGCGTGCAAAACATATTGATTTTTTGGAGCGTTGGTATTATAATATAAACACGCATAATGCAAATATTGCGTGCAGAAAGTTGGTGACAGGTTGAGCAAGTACGATATCGTCAACGAAGTTTTTGATGTCATCGGAGAAATTGCAAAGAAATCGGATTTCATTTCTGCCGGACTCAAAGGCCAAGATGTATATGCGCTTTGTAAGCAGGGGTATCTCGAGCGTGTGAAGAAAGGGTATTACAAGCTGGCTGTCGGGGACGAGCCCAAAGAGGAGCTTATCCTTTCGAAACTGATGACACACGGGGTCATCTGCGTTGAATCAGCTCTGTTCTACTACGGCTATAGCGACTTTGCGCCCAGAGAATGGTCGATTGCCGTCCCACGCTCTTATTCTAGAACGGTGAAGGCGATTCAGACGGAAGTGCCGGTGAAAGCGTATTATGTGCAGAATCCGATGTATCACCTGGGGGAAACAACTGGCACCTTCAATGGCGTAACACTTCCAGTCTATGACCGTGAACGCACCGTCTGCGACTGCTTCAAGTACCGCACGAAGCTGGATAACGAGATATTCAACAAAGCCGTCAATGCTTATGTGGCGGATGAAAAGAAAAACCTTGCCAACCTTTCCAAATACGCAAAGGAAATGGGTGTTTATAAGAAAATGATGAGTGTGATGGAGGTGTTGCTGAATGGCTGACGTGGCTGCATCCGTGCTTGCACGGCTCAAAAACAAAGCCGCAAAAAGCGGCAGAAGCTATCAGCTCTGCTTACAGCTTTTCTGCCAGGAAGAGTTCCTGCGCCGACTGGAAAAGTCAAAATATGCGGAAAACCTGGTTCTCAAAGGCGGACTGTTTCTCTATTCCATCACGGATTTCGATAGCCGTGTTACGGCTGATGTGGATTTTCTGCTCAGAAAGATGCCCAATACACCGGAACAGCTTCAGGCGATATTGGAGGAGATCATTGCAACCGAAACAGGCAACGATTTTATCACATTTGAAATCAAAACTGTGGCTCCCATTGCTGTGGCAAAGAAGTACGCCGGTATTGGCGCTTCCCTCGTAGCAAGGATAAAGAACACAAAAACTCCTTTTGGCATTGATTTCGGTGTGGGGGATATCATCGTGCCGAGACAGGAAAAGCGGAAGATACCAACGCAGCTTGACGGTTTTGAGGCGCCGACGGTCAATACCTATTCGCTGGAAACGACTGTTGCCGAAAAGCTGGATGCGATCCTCAGCCTGATGGAGTTCTCCAGCCGGATGAAGGATTATTACGATCTCTATTATCTTGCAAACAAGTTCGATTTCAACGGTGCAACGCTGACGGAAGCACTGAAAAAGACCTTTGAAAACCGTGGACACAAGTTCACGGTGGAGCAGTTTGAGCAGGTCATGGCCTTTGGCAGCGACGATGCAATGCAGAAAAAATGGAAAACGTTCTGCCGTAAGATTGACACAAAGACCGATGATTACGGCACCGTGCTGAAAACAATAAAAGCTTTTCTTACAGAACCGTTTACTGCGGAAATAGATAATAGAGGCTTTTCTGGTCGATGGTCCGCAAATCAAAATGAATGGATAATTGGAGGAAGCTATAATGGCTAAAAAACAAAAGAAACAAGAAGCTTTGTCGGTTAGTCGACTTATAAATGAAGTTTTGGTGGCACAATTAAGTATCCCTTTTCGCCAAATTGTTAATGATACCACTTTCTCAAAATATACTGGCTCAAAACGTCCCGACATCCTTATTTCTGAATTTGAATACGATGGCACTAATGACGAACAATACATCAAAAATCTCGTCGCATATGCAGAAGCAAAAGACGATTGCAAGGTTGGCGATAAAGATTGGAAAGATGCTTTGAAACAAGGCAAAATCAAGGCACCTAAATTGGGTTTACCTTATTTCATTGTTACAAACTGCAAAACCACATATTTTTATAATGCGAAAACCTTAAAGCAGTTAACGCTCAACGGTAATCCTATTCGTGAATTTCAGACTATTGATATTTATAGACTTATCAAGAACAAATTAACCGCAAATCCTGACTTGAATTCAATCAACACGAATGTTGACTCTATATCCACCATTTCAGAAGCAATATTTAATAAGAAGCTTTGGGAACTTGCAGGTGTATATCGTGGCATAAACTTCAAAGACAATGTTCAAAAGATTGACTTTACAGTAGGTTTTGTTGCCCTTGAATATTTCGAAGAAAAAGAGGAAATTGATGGCACGAAAGATGCGACTAAAGTGTACTGGTCAACTTGCAACGATAATGTAGCAGAAAAAGTAAAAAATAATTTGAGTGGTTACATTAGCCGTTTGGAAGATGAAACAACTTTCAAAGAATTCAAAAATGTTATGGAAGTAGTTAGAATTGCAATCAGCGGTGATGGAAAAAACAAGCCGCTTATTGGCGTAGATGATGTAAAACAAATTTATAGCATAATTGATTCTATGAAGCCTTTGCACGGAACCGGATTTGACTTGTTTGGTGCTGTATATGAAATGTTCGCTTCTTCTAAAGAGAAAAAGGATTTTGGCGAATACTTCACAAGGCGTCATTATACGCATATATTTTCCAAATTGTTACTGCAAGATGAAGAAATTTACAATGAGAATAAGGAGTTTTCTATTATAGATCCTGCTTGCGGAACAGGCGGATTCTTAACTGAAAGCTTCAAAGTCTTGTTAAACAATTATGAGAAAAGCGGCACTTTAACAACTGAAGCAAGGGAATTCCTTTCTAAAAGATGTTTCTACGGCGTAGATGTTCGAGATGAAAATATATCAAGAACCCGCTTAAATATGTTTTTGGTTGGTGATGGGCATACCCATATGTATTCGGACAATTCCTTAAATCCGACAAGACAAAACGGGAAAGCCACGCTTAGCAAAAAGTACCAGTATGTAATTACAAATCCTCCGTACGGTAGCGGTACAATCAAAGCAAAAACCAACGCAATTTCCACAAACAGAACAGAGATAGCATTTATTTGTAAGGTTATTGATTTGCTTGAAGTTGGCGGAAAAGCGTGTATCATCACCCCTGACGGTGTATTAGAAAATCCCTCATATAAGAAGTTTCGTCAAGAAATTCTTGAAAAATGTGAGATATACGCAATAGTTTCATTGCCAAAATTCGCTTTTGCACCATATACCAAGGAAAAGACTTACGCTTTATTCATTAAAAAACGTAGTGACAAAGTTACTAAAATACAGGATAAACCTATCTGGATGTATATCATCGATAATGACGGATTAGCTAATTCTGATAAAAGATTTCCCACCAAGCTACGTAATAATCGCAACGGTTGGATGCACGATGAAATATCCGGTTGGGTTAGCACGGATGGAATTGAAATGCCTGGCGTTTTGGAAACAAGATGGCTAAAATATGACGATTTAGATAGTAATGGAACCAATTGGATAAATGATAAAGGAATTCCTGAGTGTCAGCGAAAAGGCGGAAATATTCCTATTGAGCGTATTACTAATAATGAATATTGTACTCTCCTTCCGGAATATTATATTCGTCCATACGAACCATCCTATCTTGACAAGGCAGAATTAATATCGGAATTGAGTAATATGCACACACTATTGCCGAAAATTAATTTGGCTCAGTTGGCAAAAGATATTGAGAACTTTTCGTTAACATACACACATTATCAAGCCAAGGCAGTACCAATCTCTAAAGTTATTGATAAAATGAGTGGAAACAGTGGACTAACAGAAGAGTTTATTTATCACGCAATGCAAAACAAAGGCGAAAAATATACAGTTCTTTCTAGTGCTACTGAAGATAGAACCAAAATGGGCGAAATTCCAATGTGTACGATCAACAATAAGCCTTTAAAAGTTTTTGAAGGACAAGAAGGCTTGTTAGTAACAAGAAACGGAAAAGCTGGACAGACAAGATATTTGCCCTCTGGAAGATATACAATCAACGATCACGCATACATTCTTTTTGTGAAAGAGGATGCACCTTATGCTGTTGATCTTCGTTGGTTGGCTATACAGTATAGAACTGAATTTTTGCAGTTTGCATCGAGTTCTGATAATGGTACTTGGAATATGACTGGATTTTTCAAACAAGTTAAAATTGATATACCAGATATCGAGGAACAAAAATCTTTAGTTGATATTTATGATAAATTGACATATGTTCAAGATATTCTATCAAATTTGGATTTTTCTGTTTCAAAATTATTTGATAAGCAGATCATTGTAGATGAGAGCGTTTGAGATTTAGAGTTCTGCGATAATATGGAACAAGATTATAAGGGCACAACCTTCGGACTTTGTCCGAAGGTTGTGCCCTTTGTTTAGTTGTAAATTATATCTTTATTCACGACCTCGGTGGCTCTTCTACGGATGTTATTCATCCGTTACATATTGGAAATCTAAGTTTTTCACATAAAAATCAAATAGAATGGAGTAGAGAGATTCTATGCTTTGCTTTGGTGCCAGAGCGTGGAGCAGCAGAGAGGTGTAATATTGCTGAGTCCCTTCAGGCGCGAAAAAACGTTTGTAGTGTGCCAATGTACCTTTGATTGCACCTCTGAAATAATTGTACAATCTATTGGCTGCAGCCTCGGAATTTTCTGACTTGAAACCATATTGAAGGAAGATATAGTTCCAAAAAGAACCAGAAATATCTTCATCTGCTAATCCTGACGACCTATGTGTGCGGAAGTGTGATTCAAATCTCCAGCATTCCCTGTAGCTCCGCGCTGGCGGCCTTTTTGTTCTTATCGAAGGCGTGGGTGTAGATGTCCAGCGTGGTGG
>OHJK01000424.1_pt1 | contig 27715 bp, 20 predicted proteins | sample 1568541 | NCBI WGS metagenome assembly OHJK01 (sample SAMEA3879535, study PRJEB24766) | human gut metagenome | biome: human-associated habitat; feature: feces | place: USA | collected 1985/1987
GACAGCTTATTCAAGTGCGCCAGTTTATGGCTTTCCTCTACTTTCTTTCACACTATAATCCTTCTTTCTACAGCTGCATCGCATAGATCACTGCCAAAGACAGAATGATCTGAATGATCGCAAAACGGAATACGGTCTGTGTATTGGACCAATCCCACACCTTACGCACATGATCGTGCAGGGGGGTACGTACATTTTTCAAAATATGGATCTTCAAGAAACGAAGCAGGGACACCTTAAGAAGTCCCAGTCCTCCGTCCAGGATCAGCACCAGTGCCAATGGGATAAACAGGAACGGGCAGCCGCTCTTCAAAATGGCGATGCTGATGAACAATCCCATGGCCCGGGAACCGGCATCCCCCATCATCAGCTTACTGGGTGTCGCATTGTACCACAGATATCCCAGAATACATACGGCAAACAGCAGGATCAGGAAAGAGTAAGTCTCATTCACATCCTTCATGCGATCCACAATGTAGATAGACATAATTGTGATAATAGTCAAAGTTCCGGACAGTCCGTCCACACCGTCGGAGCAGTTGGTCACATTCACGGAGGTCCATACCAGAATTACCGTGAGAATGGCGAATACCACAGGCGGCAGCGTGAACTTTACATGGAACAGCGCCAGTTCCACCACGTTGGAATTATATTTCAGAAAAGTGATGGCTACCAGTGCCGCCACGCACAGATCTAAGAAACCTTTTTTGTACTCACCCCATGGAGTCTTGGAAGCATCGTCCAGAAATCCCGTCATCATGCATACCACGATCAGCAGCAGGTAGATCACCAGCTCTGCGCTTAAAGGCGAAAACAGTAAAACAGATGCCACAAATGCCAGGACAAAAATAATTCCGGCGCCTCTGGGTTTCCCCGCGGACAATTTTCCATCATGGGCAAATTCTCTTCCGGCATCCTTGGGCAGATACGGACTTAATTTCGCCGTTGCCAGTACCGTAGCTCCAAAAGCAAAAAGGATTCCAAAAAAAGCAAGGAGAGAACTGCTTCCCTCCGGCAAGATCATCTGTAACATACGAATCTCCATTCCTCACAACACTCTCATGCTGTATTTTCTGATAAATTTCATAACTGTCCGGCGAGGTCTTCGTGGAATGAACGTCCCAGAACAGTTACAAAACATTTTAACACAAATATACCGGAATCTCAAATAATTTCCACAACAGTTCAGTCGAACTGTTGCATTTGACAGTCCCCTCACGGTGGACTACTATATTCTTATGAACACTTTCTAAAAAATAGCCATAAAAGGAGAAATGCCCTATGATGATCCATAAGATCGATCCGCATAAATATTATCCGGAATTCCGAAATCAGGAGCCAAAGCCTTCCGATTATCTGCTGTTATTTGATGGAGAAAAAGTATTTCTACCCTCCCATACAGGAAACGACGCTGCTGTTGCGGGTTCTTCCGCGAATGAAGGTATTGTGAAGCATCCTCAGGTATATCTTCCTACCTTCGAGGAAATTCACAAGCTATTGGGAATCCGTCAGCCTATGGAGCGTTTTTTCCTCGACTGTGAATATCTCTTTTCCATCGATGACAGAGCATTCTTCCGCAAGACCGCAGAGGACGCCGGTGCTCTCATGCTCCCGGAAAATGACCTCTATCCTTCCGGTGTATTCCGTAATTTTGAACCGGAATATCTGGCATTCGCCGGGATCACTGCCACCCAGATCAACCGTTTCCGTCTGGACCGGAAGTTCTGCGGCCGCTGCGGGCATCCCACAATTCACAGCACCACAGAGCGGGCCTGCATCTGCCCGGAGTGCGGACAGATTGAATATCCCAAGATCTCTCCCGCAGTCATTATCGCCATCGTGGATACCATGCGGAACAAGATCCTGCTGACACGCTACGCCGGCGGTTCCTATCGTCACTGGGCACTGGTGGCAGGCTTCGTGGAAGTCGGCGAGACCTTCAAAGGGGCTGCCCGCAGAGAGATCATGGAAGAGGTCGGCCTACGGGTCAGTGATCTGGTCTATTACAAATCCCAGCCCTGGTCCTTCAGTGATTCCGCTATGATCGGCTTCTTTGCAAAGCTGGACGGTGATCCCACGATTACTTTGCAGGAATCCGAACTCGGTGAAGCAAAATGGTTCTCCAGAGAGGATGTACCGGATCTGCCCTCCACGATCAGTGTCGGTCAGGAGATGATCACCTTATTCAAGAATGGCGGGGATCCGTTATCTCAATAAGCGGCACTTCTTCGCCACCTTTACCAGCAGATATCCCTTCGGGAAGCTGCGAAGCTCCTGCTCCGTGATGCCCCGCATCAATATCAGCATGACAAAATAGACTACCGCAGCGATCATGATCGCCGGAATGACAGAGATCCGCATGGACTTCGTCACCATATACAGACCTTCGTAGATTGCCCAGGCTGCCGCTCCCATAAATGCAGAGGCGAACACCGGAATGACAAAAGTCTTTACGATCTCCTGTCGGTAGCCTACCGCTCTTCTTACCGCCCACTGGTTCAGCACACACATCATACCGGAATACAGCGTATTGGCGATGGCAATGCTGTACAGATCCAGACTCGTGAACATCAAAAGCAATACTGCTGCCACCGTCTGCACCACCAGCGAGATCCCCGCATTGATGATCGGGGTATTGACTTTGCCCAGCCCCTGTAAAATGGAACTGTTTAATGTCGACAAAGCATAAAAGATAACCGACAGTGACAATGTCATTAAAAGAGCTGCCGCCAGGTTCAGTTCCTCTGCCGTCTTATTCGTGAACAGCAGACTGATCACCGGCTTCGCCAGTACAAAAAGTCCCACAGCGCAGGGAATCGAGATCACCATGGTAGTCTTCACTGCCAGTCCGATCTTCTCTCTGGCTCCCTTCACATCCCGGGCTGCCATCAGCTGTGCTACGGAAGGAATCATAGCAGATGCCATAGCAGATGCAAAGGCTATGGGAATATTAGACATTGTCAGGGACTGTCCGGAGAAAATACCATATTTTTCATAAATAGATACCGTATCCAGATTACGAAGGGACGGATACCATTTGGTGTAGATACTGTTGTTGACCGTACTGCTTAAGTTATATACAGCCGTACTCAAAATAAACGGTGTCACCACCAGTGTGATCGTCCTGAATATCTGTCCGTAGGAATCCACATGTTCATGCCTGTCACGCTGCACTCTGCGCAGGATCATTCCACGATTCAGAGCATAGACTCCCGCCATAAAAAGCAACGCCACTAATACGCCGACACCGGTACCCAGTGCACTTCCCACGGCACCGTAGGTTGCTCTCATCACCTGCCCTGCCTGATCAGCCGGAACCTCCATCGTTCCCATAAACATTTGGATCAGAAGATATGCCGCGCCTACGCTGACTACCGCATTGGCGATCTGCTCCAGGATCTGTGATACGGAGGTCTGCGCCATGCTCTTATGTGCCTGAAAATATCCCCGCAGAACACCCAGGATACCATAGACAAAGATCGTCGGTGCAAAGGTACGCAGTACTGTGACTGCTGCTCCGGACACGAATAATCCCGCTCCGAAAAACAGAAAAAGGCTGGCTATACCGCCAACCACCAGTACATAGATCATGGCTCCGTGGAACAATCTGTGGGCGTTGCGATATTCCTTCTCTCCCAGCTTCTGTGCGATAGCTTTGGAAATTGCCGAGGGAATACTATAAGAGGAAATCAACAGAATGATCGTATAATAGTTATACGCTGACTGGTAATAGCCAAGTCCCAGATTCCCGATGACACTCTGTAAAGGGCCCCTGTAAAGGAGCCCTATGATTCTGCTGATGATTCCGGCTGCCGCCAGAATTCCCGCCTGCATGATAAAATTGTTCTTGGAACTGTTCTTATCTGCCATATGTAATCTTACCTTATTCCAGTTCTTTATCCGATCAGCCAGTCATACATCTCCTGATATTTCCCGGCAGATACCTTCCAGGAGTAGTCAGTGGCCATGGCACGATCCACGATCTTATTCCACTCTCTCTTCCTGTCATAGTAAATATGCTCCGCATAGCGGATTGTATTCAGCATCTCGTGTGCATTGTAATTCGTAAAGCTGAAGCCCGTACCGGTGCTCTCATACTCATTATAGGGCTGTACGGTATCCTTCAGTCCGCCGGTCTCTCTGACGATAGGTACGGTACCGTAGCGCAGCGCGATCAACTGACTCAGACCGCAGGGCTCGAACAGGGACGGCATCAGATAAGCATCACAAGCCGCATAGATTTTATGGGACAGTGCATCCGAATAATAAATGTTGGCAGACACCTTGTCTCCATACTTCCAGTCGAAATGACGGAACATATTCTCGTAACGTTCCTCACCGGTGCCCAGTACCACGAACTGAATATCATCCTGACACAGTTCATCCATGACATAAGCGATCAGATCCAGACCCTTCTGGTCTGTCAGTCGGGATACCAGACCGATCATCATCTTCTTATCATCTACGCGAAGTCCCAGCTCTTCCTGCAGGGCACGCTTATTCTTCACCTTTTCCTTGCGGAAATTCACTGCATTATAGGCTTTTACGATATTTTTGTCCGTCTCCGGATTGAACTCTCCATAGTCGATGCCGTTGACAATACCGCGCAGATCATGACTTCTCGCACGCAGCAGTCCGTCCAGTCCCTCACCGTAGAACGGCGTCTTGATCTCCTCAGCATAGGTATCACTTACCGTAGTGACCGCATCTGCGAATACGATACCGCCCTTTAACAGATTTGCATCCTTATAAGCCTCCAGCTTATCAGAAGTAAAATAATACTCCGGCAGTCCGGTAATGCTCTGTACCGTCTTCACATCCCATTTTCCCTGGAACTTCAGGTTATGTATGGTGATTACAGACTTCATGTTGCGGTAGAAATCTCCGCCATGGAAACGCTCCTTCAGGTATACCGGGATCAGGCCTGTCTGCCAGTCATGGCAATGGATCAGATCCGGCTGGAAATTCAAAAGCGGTAATGCCGACAGCACTGCCTTGCAGAAATATGCATACTTCTCGATCTCATATCTGGGATCATCCCCATAAGGCTTGAAACCACCGAAATAGCTCTCATTATCAATGAAATAATAATGCACCCCGGCTTCTTCCGCTTCCAGAACACCTACGTACACATTCTGCCAGTTGAAATCCATGTAGAAATGTGTCACATACTTGAGTTTATCCTTCATCTCCTGCTTCATACAGGTATACTTCGGAATAAACACTCTTACATCAAAATACTCCTTGTCAATATACTTCGGCAAAGATCCTACGACATCCGCAAGTCCTCCGGTCTTGATAAAAGGTACTCCTTCCGATGCGGCAAAAAGAATTTTTTTCATGTAAACCCTCCACATATGCTACGGCTTGTATTTCAAAACATAGATTGATTATACCATGTTTACGATTCATAGAAAAGAGGGCAGCGATAATTTACAAATCTTTTAGAGTCTGCGGTTTTGCCTCAGTTTCTGTAAGAAAGTCGGATTCTGTCAGCGATCAACGCGATAAATTCCGAATTGGTAGGTTTGCCTTTGCCCGTGTCGATCGTGTAACCGAACATGGCATCCAGGGTCTCCATGCGCCCTCTGCTCCAGGCAACCTCAATGGCATGGCGAATAGCGCGCTCTACGCGGCTGGGTGTGGTCTGAAAACGCTTGGCGATGGTGGGATACAGGATCTTCGTGATGGAACTGATCATCGCCGGATCCTCCACCGACATCATGATAGCTTCCCGCAGATACTGATACCCTTTGATATGTGCCGGGACTCCGATCTCATGGATCATATCCGTGACATCCTTTTCCAAGTCATGGATGACTTCCTGGGTCTGTTCCCTTTTTTCTGTCGCTTTTACTGTGCTGTCTTTGGCATTTTTCGTAGAAGGAACCGTGATCATAATTTGGAATTCCTTGTTGGCATTCATCAGATCCCCCAGGATTTTGTATACTTTTTCATTATCCTTTGTAGTTGTAATGTTTAATTTTTCCATTAAACTACCTCCATGACTACAAAACTACTTTTTTCACGTACCGTTCTATTATAAATAGATATGCGTCATGGCTTCAAGCAGAACCCATCGCAAGATTTTTCCAAATTTCGCAGTATAAAAAAGGTAAAAAAAGGCGCCCGGAATGACCCGGACGCCAATAAGAGGGAAAATGTATAAGTAGAAAAACTACGAGTAAAGCAAATTAAATTAATGATGCTCTGCCAGAGTGTGAAGTGCTTCCTTGATGGCTGTCTTCACAGTCTCATCCTGTTCCTCATTCAGTCTGTGCAGCAGATAGGTCTTGGCATATTCGGTACCGATGCTGCCTAATGCTTTTGCTGCTTCGACACGGATCTTCGGATCCGGATTGTCGATCATGTGGGCAATGCTGTTCACGCTGTCCTCATCCTTGATCCGGCTCAGAGCTTCCAGTGCGGCTACCACCACGGTGTCATCGGAAGAGCTCAGATATTTGATAATCTTGTCGGATTTTCCTTTCTCCTGTAATTTCTGAATCTTACTTAAATCATGTTGTTCCATAAACACGCGCCTCTTTCTTTCTGCCAGCGCGGGGGCGGTAAAATCGTCTCCGGATCATCACTGTATGTCGCCTGTGGTGATTGGCTTCTCTTGATAATGTTATGATAACACCTTATCTGTCAGAAAACAATTATAGTAAAATGAAGGATTTCTAAAAATTCTATAACCTGGATACACTATCCCGATTCCAATAAAAAAAGAACAAATATTTTACTATTTGCTCTCCCGAGTTTAAAATCTTCCACTTATATGGCAGGAACTCTCCCGATAATCAATTCCTTATCTGTTAATCATTATATGCTTTCTTAATGGAAAAAGCAATGAGTATTTTAGCAACACTTGTCCCATCACGTTTTTTATACTATACTGATATCATCAAATCGAAAGAAGGTACTCTCATGACAAAACAGGAAATCAGCGAGATCAAAAAGCTGTTCACCCCGAAAAACTGCTCCATCACCCGGATCTGCGGATGCTACGTGGATGGAGAGAAGAATAAAAAGACGGAATTAAAGCAGGCGTTTCTGGCACTGCCGGAGGAAGAAATGTTCAAGTATTTCGAGATTCTGCGTAAGAGTCTGTCCGGCACCATCGGCAAAAATCTACTGAATCTGGAATTCCCGTTAAAGAGTGAAACGGAGGGCGGAACTCAGGAATTTCTCCTGCGTCTGCGGGACAGCCGTCTGAAGGACGATGCATTGCTTGAGCAGTTCTACGACCGCATCATCGAGTCTTATGAATATGTAGGCAATTATCTGATCCTGCTGATCCACGATGCCTACGATGTGCCGGGACGCACCAGAGACGGCATTGAAATGGAAGATGCTTCCGACGAAGTCTATGACTATATCCTTACCTGCATCTGCCCTGTGGATCTGTCCAAGCCGGGACTAAGCTACAACGCAGTGGAAAACACCTTCCAGAACCGTATCCGGGACTGGGTGGTAGGTATGCCGGACGCTGCTTTCCTGTTCCCCGCTTTCAATGACCGGAGTACCGATCTGCACAGCACTCTGTACTATTCCAAGGATGCGGAGGAATTAAAGGAGAACTTCGTGGATCTGATGTTAGGCTGTCCTCTTCCTCTGTCCGCAGGCGGTCAGAAGGAAACCTTCCAGTCACTGGTGGAGGAGACGTTAGGCGATACCTGTGATATCGAGACGGTGAAAAATATCCACGAGAAAATGAATGAGATTGCTCAGGAACATAAAGAAGATCCCAAACCTGTGGTATTGGATAAAAATGAAGTAAAGACCATTTTTGCCAGCAGCGGTATAGCCAATGACCGCATGGAGGTCTTCGACCAGTGTTTCGATGCCACTGCCGGTGAAGCTACTTCCCTCATGATGACCAACGTCTACAATCCCCGCAGCTTTGAGGTAAAGACACCAGATGTGGTCATCAAGGTCAATCCCGAGCGCACGGATCTCGTCAACACGAAGCTGATCGACGGCAGACAGTGCCTCGTCATCGAACTGGACGGTAATATCGAGGTCAACGGCATTGCCGTACGGGCTGCCGGAAGCGAAGCATCTGATAATTCCATAGAAGATTAAAACATCTTTACTATATTCATGAAGTCAGGGGCAAAAACCCCTGACTTTGTTGCCTACGAATTGTTCCGTGCTGCGCACTCCCGCTTCTCCGCTCTGTTTCGGTCCGTGCTAAGCATGTGGGCTTAGACCTTTTGACCCTGGTATCATATACATTGCATTATGATGCTCTCGCACTTAGGATATCCGATCTGAGAGCTGTTCAGGGACAACGTATAATTATCTGCCATCCCCCATTTCTGATCCGTATAAAAATTGTAGTTTGTTCTGCGCCTTTTATCTGTATCATTTATCTTTTTTACTGCATCAGCTTCACTGACATTGTATAGTTTGCAGATGCGCTGTACCTTTTCCTCCATATTACCGTGTATGAAAACATTCAGTACATCATCTCTGCTTTTTAAGATAAAATCCGCATTTCTTCCTATGATCACACAGCTTTCCTTTTCAGCAATTTCCAGGATCACTTTTCTTTGTGCCTCATACACTATGTCCTCAATCGATTTCCCGGTAATGTCACGTCCTGTAAAGGCATAGGCAAACATGCCTTTCTTAGGAGATAACTCTGCATTTTCCTGAATGTATTTCGGTGAAAGTCCCGACTGTTCTGCGATCTGTCCTATGATATCCTTATCATAATAAGCAATACCAAGTTTTTTTGCCACTTCTTCACCGATAAAACGGCCTCCGCTTCCAAACTCTCTGCTGATTGTAATGATCCTTTTTGTCATAGCTGCTTCCTCCTTAACCTAAGCTTTCTACTTTGTTCCTTTCGATTTTCTTTAAAAATACATATCCTGCCAGACATGCTATAAACTCCGTAATGAGAAATGACCACCAGATCAGAGAAACTCCCGTCTGTCCGTTTCTTACAAAAATGGAGAATATCCCGGCAAGCGGTAATATAATGACAAGCTGTCTGAGCAGTGAAATCACAAGGGATTCCAAGCCTCCGTCCAATGCCTGGAAAATTCCCTGATATGCCACATTGATCCCTGCAAAAATAAAGCTGATGGAAATAATTCTCATTGCTCCGATAAAATACTCTCTTGACTGTCCTGCATTAAATAAAATAGCAAAAGCCCCCGGGAATATTTCCGTGATCGCCACTCCTATAACCATAAGCGCAATCGTATATAGCAATCCATATCTGATGCCATCCCGGATTCTCTGTTTACTATGCATTCCGTAAGCAAAAGCGATGATCGGCGTGATCGCATCTCTAAGTCCGAAAGCAAGAAATAACACAAACTGCTGTACCTTATAGAACAATCCATATGCTGTCTGCGCCGAAGGACTGAATTTTAAAATCAGGTTCATCACATAAACCATGATAGACATAAGTGCCTGTGCAATAATGGCCGGAAGCCCAATCGCATAGATTTCCCCGATGATCCCACCATCCGGCTTCATATATTTCACACCATGCTCAAATTCCTTATTGCATTTTATGTGGAATACAAACAACAGTACCGCAGACGCAACCTGTCCGATCACAGTGGCATAGGCAGCTCCCTTTACTCCCATTTCCGGAATAGGACCGATACCATAAATCATAATCGGATCCAGAATAATATTGACCACTGCTCCCACGACCTGACCGATCGTAGAATACAGGGAACGTCCTGTTGCCTGCAACTTTCGATGCTTTTTTCCCATTTCCCTGTCCAAGTGTTCTCGCAAGCAGCGCATTTGTCCCTACTCCGGTTCCGATCGCAACTGCTACCATAAGCATCTGAACCGGGAACACCAGCGTAAGTGCATTGAGCGCAGACTCACTTCCCGATCTCATATTTCCAACAAAGGCGCTGTCCACAATGTTGTAAACTGCCTGCAACGCCATAGATAATATCATCGGTATTCCCATCTTCACCATGAGCTTATTTACCGGCATCTCCTTCATCCTGTTACTTTCTGCCATCTTCATTTCATCCTCCTTGTTTTGCTTTTTTGCACAAAAAAAGTGTGTGCTCACCGCATAAGCTGGACTTACGCTGATAAGCTACACACTTTTTATTGCATTATATTTTTATTTTTTCAAAAAGTCAAACATATTTTTCAGGGTTGACTTTATTCCCTGCTGCTGTGGCAGGTAAAATAAATCACCTGATATTCTTTCGCGATCTCTGTAAGAAACCGCATTGCTCCCTTGGTCCGGTTCTCATCCAGATTCACAAAAGGATCATCCAGAATCAAAAACGGCTTCTGTTCCTCATACATGGCTTCCACCAAAGCAAGTCTCATACAGATACCGATCAGGTCACGGTTGCCCAAACTCAGATATCCGATGTCTCGGGGCATATTGCCTTCAACGACCTGCAATCTGGTATTGGCATCCATCTGATAATTTTCGCATTCCGTTCCCGTGAGAATTCTGTAATATTTCCGGAACCCCTGCATGACAGGTTCTGTATATTTCGCAGTGAACGAACTCTTTGCCTGTTCCAACAGATTTTTTGTCATTCCAAGCAATTCATATTGTTTGAGTCCTTCCTCTGTCTTCTCCTGCAACGCTTCCAGCTCTTCCTGCATATTTTCCACATTATCCCAGGATTCCTGTAAGTCGGAAAGTTGTTTCTGATAGCTGTCAATGGTCTGAAAACGTTCTTCCATACGCTCCGAAAGGACCTGCATTTCATCTGCCAGACTTTCCAGGGATTCCTCTCCCTCCGGGACCTTCAGTGCCAGAAGTGACGGAATGTCCTCTTTCGCTTCAAACGCTTTTATCTCCTGCTCGATTCTCCGATATTCCTGTAACTCCTTCTCATAATCCTTTCTATGACTTTCCAGTTCGGCCAACTGTTCTTCCGGATGCTCCTCCGGAATCAGCTGCAACGACACAAAATAGTCTTTTACCTGTTCTTCCAGCGCTTCGTATTTCTGTTTTTGCTGTAAATATTTCTTTTGTTTTTCCAGTAAAAGCTGTCTCTGTCTGCACTTTCCCGCCAGTTCATGCAATGCCGCAAGATAATTTTGTGTTTCCGGTACTTCTCCGTATTCTGCAAAAAACTGCTGCAAATCTTTCTGCAATACGGCAATTCTCGCAGTCTTTTCATCCGATCCGTCCTGCTTCTGCCGCTCCAAAAGTGCCTCGTAATCCTTTCTCTTATTCTGCAGTTCCACAAGCCAGGAGGTCAGTTCCAGTCCTTCCCGAAGTCCCCAGCGAATGCAGAAATCCTCAATCTGTCCTTCCTCTATGCGGACCTGTGCCTCAAGTTCTTCCATTTCCTGTTCCAAATAGGAAAGCTCTGTATTTTCTCCCGTTTGGACTTTGGATCTGCCTGCTGTAAACAACAGTGCCGCTGCCACAGCTGCAATTCCCAGTACGATCAGGACTCCTCCGATCACTCCCTGTCCCAACAGGATCACAGCAAAACCGCCAAGCGCTAAAAGAATGCCAAAAAGCAATAGCATTTTTTTCCTTTTACCTGCTTCTTCCTGCTCCCGTAAGCATCTGGCATCTTCCTGTGCCTGTATGGATTGCAGGGTTTTCCTCTGTATTTCTTTCGCCTGCAGAAGACTTTTTCCTTCATTGCGGTTCGTCCAGGCATTTTTTACACTGTCAATCTCCGCCTCCTGCGGCATTCCTTCCGCAAAATATCCGGAAAGCTCCTCTAACCGTCTGCTCTCTTCCCCTGACAGGGCATTTTTTCTTGTCGCGCTTTCCAGGCTCTCAAGTTCTTGTGCTTCAGCATATTTTTCTTCCAACCGGGCATTGTCCGCCATGGGAAAATTGTCTTTACACTGCGCCTGTTCTTCCTCTGTCAGGCAATAGATTTCCATTGCTTTGCGGACAGAAATCCCCTGATTGCAAACGGCCGTTTTTTCACGTAATTCTTCCCCTTTTGGTATCACGCCGTTAAAATAGCTTTCCGCTTCTTTTAAAGTCTGCTGTCTCTGTGCCATTTTTGCACGCAGATCCAGGTACTTCTCTTTTTTCGCCTGTTGATCCTTATAAATTCCCAGTTTCTTTTGTCTCTCCTGCAGTTCTGTCAGTTCCGCAGAAAGCTTTTCTCTCTCCTCGATCGCCGCCTTTTTCCGGGTATCAATACTTTCCATCGTATTCTGTATCTCCTGCCCGTTACGGATCTGCGTCTTCAGTTCCGTAATGCGGTCCTTGCTCTGACGGAGCGATCCGGTCTTACGAGATGGTGACATGCTGTTTAACAGATCGTTCAACCGCTTGTCCGCTGTCTCAAAATTATTGATATCGTCCGTATTCTCCGCCAGATTCCCGATCTTGGCATTGATACCGTCCGTAACAAAGGTCTCGCAGTCATTCTGTGAGATGAAAATCGTTCGTTCAAAGGATCCTGCATCAATCCGGAACAACTCTTCTCCCAGATTTTGTGTAAAATCTCTGCATGGCAGATTTGTTTTCGTATCTGTCAGCTGAAATTCATCTTCTGCGCTTTTACTTCCGAAGGTTCTGCGGACAGAATATTGCTTTCCTTCACTTTCAAATTGCAGTTCTCCGCCGTAGACGCCCTTTTGCCAGGGACTGTATCTCTTCCTCTCATTTTCCAGTGGATCTCTCTTCCCTTCATTCCGGAATCCGAACAGCATTACCCGCAAAAAAGCCGCCAGTGTGCTTTTTCCCCAGCCGTTTTCCTCACAGACGGTGTTGCAGCCATCTGTAAAGTCATATGTAAAATCACTTAGCTTTCCAAAATTCTCAATGTGACATTTGATGAGTTTCATGCGTCCAGGATCTCCTCTCCGGCCAGTGCCTGCAATCCGTAATGTATCACTGTCGCCTTGTCCTCTTCCGGCAGATCCGCTCTGCCCATGACAGTACGGATAAACTCTCCCTTTAAGGACTTGTCCTTTGCAAAAGCAGCATAATCCACCAGATACGCAGAGTTGTCCTTAATCTTCACAAAATAAAAAAGGTGGCTGAACTGATGTAGCAGAAAATCAATATCCTTTTCACTTTCCACATCTATTTTCCCGACCAGTTCATACTTGATCAGACTTTTCTCCGGGTAACCTTTCCCGGTTGTCTCATCTCTCATCCGTTCCAGGATTTCCGTCGTGGATTCACAACCGGTAATATCCACCGGAATGGTATAGAGCTTCCGGGATGCGAAAGGAATAAAAGTACTGTCAATTGTACCTGTCAGCTCATCAATGTCAAGCATCACAAATCCATGCTCTCCGCATTCGTCAAACCCTCTGCCCTCCAGACAGCCTGGATAGCAATAGACGCCTCTCGCATCCAGACGCTCTTTTTTATAGCTGTGGATGTGTCCCAGAGCAAGATAATCAATTCCCTTATTTTTCAATGCCGTCAGATGAATGATCTCCGCCTTATCTCTCGCACTGTATTCCGATTCCTGCCCATGCAGGACTACAATGTTGCATTGATCTGCGTCCAGAGACAATGTATGATAGATGCTTCCGCTGTTTTCCGGTGTCAGTTCCACCCCGGTAACTGCAACTCCCTTACCTGAGGTATTCTCCGTCCCTGAAAGTTCATAGCTTGTCCAGTTGTTCCCGAATAGATGAAGATTCTCCGGAAGTTCCGAAAGACTGGACGTAAAGCTTCCTTCGTCATGATTCCCCTGTAAATAATAAAAAGCTATTTGGGGATGTCCCTGAATTAAGTCTTTTACCACATTCCGGGCGGTAGCGGATACGTTTTTCGTATCGAACAGATCTCCTGCGATTATGATCGCCGACACGCCCTGTTCTGCCCCGTATGCAACCATATTCTGAAAGGTGGTCAACAATTCCGTCTTACGTTCTCTCGCTTTTTCTTTGGTCAGATTTGCACTCATTTTGGAATCCAGATGGATATCCGCACAATGGATGATTTTCATATTGCTGCCTCCCGCATTAACCCTGTAGCACCTGTTGCAAAAGATTGTAACGATGCAGAACCTCATTCGCAAAACTGCATCTTTGATGTTCTCGTTTTGCAGACATATTCATTATATACGAATCTTTGTTCGATTACAACAAAAACGTATCGGTAGTGAGACATTCGGTCTCGTTTTCCGATACGTTTTTTTAAGATGCTGAATCACCTGTGTTTATGACTATACCTGCAGTCTGCCGGCTGTAATGAGTTTTCCGGATTTTCTGTCAAATAACAGAATATCTTCTCCACCGATCTCGAACTTCACTTCCTGGCCGATCTTGTAGGCGGTATTGCCGAAGACCACGCCGGTCAACAGGAAATCACCGATACGAAGCTTAATCGTGGATTCCATACCCGTGGGCATGGCACCGTAGATCACGCCGTCCAGTCCTGCGCCATCGTGTAATTGCAGGTCTTCGGGACGTACACCGATGACAAAATCCTCGTTGGTGATCACGGGAGCTTCCTGCAGTGCATAATCATCCTCGTTCACTCTGGCAATATGATACTTGAAGACTTCATCCTTGTTGGATTTCTCCACAGCTTTCTTATCCTGCATTTTCTCTTTGTGACGGGCTGCCTCATCGGCTTCGTTCTTATCTCTCTCTGCAAACCATCTCTGCAGATCCAGATGTTCTTTCGGAACAAACTTTGCCTTTCTACCGTCTAAGATCGTCACATCCAGGCTGCCGTTTTCATTCTGCACACCCTTGGCTTCGATAAAATTAATGGAAGGATTTCCTACGAAATCAGCCACAAACAGGTTGTTGGGTCTGCTGTACACAGTCAACGGTGCTTCATACTGCTGCAGCACACCGTTGTTGATCAGGCAGATCTTCGTTGCCAGTGTCATAGCTTCCATCTGGTCATGGGTTACATATACGAAGGTGCTTCCGGTCTCTACATGCAGACGCTGCAGTTCATATCTCATTTCCAGACGGAGTTTCGCGTCCAGGTTAGACAGCGGCTCATCCATGAACAGTACCTGGGGTTCCGGTGCCAGTGTTCTGGCAATAGCAACTCTCTGCTGCTGTCCACCGGACAGTTCTGCGGGATAACGGTTCATGAACATTCCGATCTTAACGATACGAGATACTCTGCGTACCGCCAGGTCTATCTCTTCCTTGGAATATTTTCTGACCCTGGTTACTACCTTGCCACCGGATACGACTTCGAATTTCTCGTTAAGCTCTTCCCCTTTTTCCTTATGACCTGCCAGGATGCTGTCCAGCTTGGCAGTCAGTTCCTGCTTCTTTTGTTTTGATGCACTTTCTTTGTCTGCTGCCTCGTGGAGTTTGTAATTATACAGCTCCTTTGCAGTATAGATAGAAATGGTATAATTATCGATCAGCTTCAGGTAGACCATATCCAGGTCTAATTTTCCCTTTTTATCTCTGCATTCCTCAATGAGTTTTACCAGCTCTCCCGGATTCTCCAGTGCCTTGATCATACTTTTTAAAGCTTTGGCATCCTCATCGATCACGGGAAGTTCTTCCTTGATATTGCCCAGTCCGAAGGAGATGTTCTGGTATACCGTCATGTTCGGCCACAGTGCGTAGTTTTGGAACAGGAATCCGACTTTTCTCTTATTTGCAGGAACATTGATTCCCGCTTCACTGTCGAATACCACCCGGTCTCCGATCTTGATCTGCCCGCTGGTAGGGGTCTCCAGACCGGCGATCATACGTAAGGTAGTGGTCTTGCCGCAACCGGAGGGACCAAGCAGAGTGATAAAGGAATTGTCCTCCATATCCAGACTCAGATCATCTACCGCATAGAATTTTCCCCAACGTTTTGTAACATGTGTTAATTTGATTTCCGGCATAGTTATTTACCTCCGATACCTTCATCCAGGCTGGCCCCGGTCAGTTTATTTACCAAAGTGTTAAAGATCAGGATCGTTACGATCAGGATCAGGTTGATGGCGCTGGAAAATGCATACAGTCCCATCTCATCGAAATAATCCAGTGTCGTGGAGAGGATAAAGCCCTGCGTACATAGCAGTAAGAACAGGGACAGCTCTCGCAGACAGGTCATGAACGGAAGCATATATCCGTTGATAATGGAAGACTTCTGGATCGGAATGATGATCCGCAGCATCCGCTTGTACCAGGGAATATCCTGGATGATGGCCGCTTCCTCAATCTCTCCCGACAGCTGCAGCATGGAGTTCAGTGCACTTCTGCTGGCGAAAGGAATGTACTTGATCACGCCTGCGATGATCAACAATGTGTAAGTATTGAACAGGTTGATCTTGTCATTGGAGAACAGGATGAAGAAAGCTGCGCCCACTGCCAGGGACGGCATCAGGTACGGCAGGAATGCCACACCATTGACGTAATTCGCCCACTTGCTTCTCCGGTTCTTAGATACTGCATAACCGATCAGGGTGCCGATCGTACCTGCGATCAGAGCACAGCAGACAGCGACTAACATTGTTCCCTTGAATGCTCTCCAGATCAGCGGATTGTGGAGGATACCGGGCTGTCCGTACAGAGCACCGGCTCCGTTGTTATCCGTCAGCCACCACTTGGTGGTCAGAGCACTGGGATCCATGGTATACAGGAAACTGTAATCTCCCGGATTCGGAAGGAAAGTCTCCAGTGCGAAGGACAGGATCGGGAAAATACTGGTGAAGAAAGTGATGACGATCAGGATGATCGCGATCAGATATTTCCCGACTTTTCCTAAGTTGATCTTGGATATCTGTCCGGATTTACCGGTAACCGTCGTATAATTCTTACGGCTCTTTAAGCTCATCTGGTTCATTAACAGGATCGCCACACCGAAGATCATCATGATGATGGCAAGAATACTGGCTTCCCCGGTATACTTGGAGTTCATGGAGATGTACTTGGTGGACAGAGTGGTCAGTCCCAGGTAGTGAGGTACGGGATAACTTCCCATGGCGCTTCCGAATACCAGCAGGATTGTGGAAAGGATCGCCGGTTTTACCATGGGTAAAGTAATACGGAACATGGTCTTCCACTTCGGTGTATCCAAAATCGTCGCTGCTTCCTCCAGATTGGCATCCATGTTGCGGAAGATGCCGCCGATCAGGATGTAGGCAAAGGGGGCATAATGCAGTCCCAATACTACTGCACTGGGGAACAGCCCCAGGCACCACCATTTGGGCATCGTAATGTGAAAGAGCGAAGCCAGCAGTCCGTTGGAGGTTCCGGTGACTGCATTACTGTTGAACACATTCTGCCATACCACAGCCAGTGTCCACTGGGGCATGATGTAGGGGAAAATAAAAATGGAGCTTAAATATTTTTTACATTTTAAATTGGTTCTCGTAATTAAGAATGCGAACAAGCCGCCGAACAAAATGGAGATCAGGCAGGTAAAAACTGCCAAAAGAACAGTATTTAACAGCGGTGTCCACAGATTTGTTCTCGCCAGTTTACTGGTGAACAGATCCACATAGTTGGCAACGGAATATCCGCTTGCTTTTCCGGTAAGATGTGCATCGATGGTGCCCGGATGGATCTTGAAGGTATCCTCGACGATTGCCACGATCGGCGCCACTGTGGTAAAGGAAAGTACGATACCAAACAGAAGCAGAATGATATTTTGTGGCTTGGAGAAATACGTCTTGATCTTGTTCAGAACAATCACCATCTTGCTTGTTTTTTTTGTGGCACTCTGATTCATGGTTAACCTCTCTTCCCAATACAAGCTTTTGGTCCTGTAAACCATCCACCCCTGCGAATAAGAAAACTGCTACTTACATGCAGGCATGATGTAGCAGATTTTCTTATTCTGACAGGACAAATAGTCACTTTTTTATATCATATATCACTCAGCAGTATACTTCGGTAACAGCTCGATCCAGCTTCCTACCGTGAAGGATACGGATGCACAGTACTCAGGATCTTCCAGCACCAGTTCGCCATCGGTAGACCACCAGTCGAAGCCTCTGTCATTCTTGCTCTCGTATACAACATTACCGTTCTCATCATTACCGCCGGTGCTGTGCTGATAGGTAGCTTCGATTGCCTTTGCCACTTCAGGGTTAGCGGAATAACCGCCCATGTCTTTGCCCCATGCGCTGAAGCCGTCTTCCGTACAGGTCATGTATGCGATGAAAGCACATGCAGTCCAAGGCAGCGGGCTGTTATCAGTAACGAACAAGTAATGACAGTAGCCGTAGCCACCAATTCCCTTATAGCCATCCTGATAAGCGGCAACCTTGATATTGTTCACAGATACACCTGCGGACTCTTCTACGGAGCGCAGTTTACTGTATACTAACAGTCCACACTGATCGGTAGCGGAATCGGATACCAGCGTATTACAGATAGGTCCATCATCGGTCTGGGCATTGTAGCTGCCTACCCAGAGCTTGATCCATGCCAGGGCATATTTACCATCAGCGCCTAAGCCTAAATCATTTGCCTCGGATTCCATCTCATCAATCGTGGGCTGGAAGTAAGCCTGCTCATCAGCGGGTAATGCATTGAAAGCATCCTTTAACATGGCTGCGTATTTGTCTTCGGTCAGCATGTACAGGAAATTCTTACCTACAACCTCGGAATCAATATCCATGAACAATGCGTGAGTTCCTTCCGCTACGAAGTCCCAGCAGTTGTCATATACTTTATCTCCGGTACAGTTGTATTCGAATACCTTATTCAGCGTCTGTAATGCCAGATAACCGTCCACCGCATCTGGTGTGGTTCCGTTAGCCTCTGCCCATTCCTTGGGAATGAACGTATCCAGTATTCCGGTCTGTGTCATCTTGGATTCGATCTGATTACCATCCTGGATCAGGGTCATTGCGAAGGTTCCTTCCGGCTTCAGGGAATCAGCGGTCAGCTGTTCAAAGATCTTGTTGTTCTTAGGCTGCTGCCAGTCAAATTCCATGCTGTAAGAAGGATCAATAGACTGCAGATACTCGATGAACAGAGGAAGTGCTGCTTTACCACGGCTGGAATTACCTACACCGTAAAAGGTCTTGCCGTTGGATTCTTCGATGGCCTTCTGTGCCAGTTCCTCCATGGTCATTCCTTCTGCCTGTTTGATGATCTGCTGAGTTGCAGTAAGATTTGCGTCGTCGGCTACCTCCGGGGTCTTGGTCTCTGCCACCGTCTCGGTTCCGGCTGTCTGTGTGTTATCTGCGCTTCCAGTTGCCTGGTTCTGGGTCTCGCTGCTGCCGCATCCGGCTAACATACCAACACTCAGTGCACAGATCATAAGTAACGATACTACTCTTTTCTTCATATGCTGTCCTCCCTTGAAACATATAGTTTGTATAACCCTTCATGGTCCACGTACTTGGAATGGGATGTTTCCCACTTCCGTTCTGATGATTCTATTATACGTTGGGAATTCAGCAATTTGTATAAGGCAAAACTGTTATTATTTTAATATTTCTGATACTATGTATAGTTTTTCTGATATTTTATCGTTTCTTTTGTGCATCTTTGCTGTTTTACATGCTTCTATCCTGGTATTCGGAGGGAGTAACACCAACAATTCTCTTAAAGCTGCTGGAAAAATGTGCAACATCACGATAGCCCACCTGCTCCGCAACTTCATACACCTTATTCCGGCAGTCATTCAACAGTTTCATGGCAGTGCGCATACGAACTCTGGTGATGTATGCCGCCACCGTGTAATCCGTCTCCCTCTTGAATGTATGACTCAAATGTCCTTCACTGATCCCCAGGTGCTCTGCGATCTCTGCCACACACAGTTCCGGATCCCCATAATGAACGGAAATATAGTCTACAGCTGCCATGACATATTTGCTCTTATCGCCTTTATTTAAGACCAGTTCGGGAAGCGGCTCATCTTTGCTGTTTTCCAATTTTTCCTGTGTCCTCTTACGTTTCTCCAGTGCATTGTTCATTGCCTGTTCCAGTTCCCCGTCTCCAAAAGGCTTTAACAGATAGTCACTGGCCAATAATTTCAGGGCGCTCTGCGCATAGGAGAATTCACTGTAAGCAGTTAAAAAGATCACACTGACATCATTGCCTTCTGCCCGCAGTTCCTTCAGCATTTCGATGCCGTCCATTTTGGGCATACGGATATCGCAGATCAGCAGATCCGGATGATATTTCCGCACGGCTTCCAGTCCTTCGATCCCATTGCCGGCTTCCGCCACGACGACACAGTTCAGTGCCTGCCAGTCTGTCTCCATCACGATTCCTCTGCGCACCAGCATCTCATCATCGATCACGATCACTTTGTACATCGTATTACTCCCTCCATTGTCTCTTCCAGTTTTCTGTATATTCCCCACTATCCGGTAAAAATTCCTCTCTGTCCGTTGCTCTGTATCGGTTCCTCAGGCTTCTCCGTATCTTACCGGCAATCGTAATGTCACTTTCGTACCGTGGACTTCGCCTTCCTCTTCTGTTCGCTGTCCGTCCGTAGGGTTTTCGGCGTTTAAGGTAAGACTCTCCATATGAATGCCGTATTCTTCCCCATAGGTCAGCCGGATGATCGTGTCCACATTGGATACTCCGATATGCCCCACCAGCTGCTCCTGTCTTCTGTGATTGATGGCATCCATCCATTCTTCAGGAGCGCCACAGCCGTCATCGGTTACTTCAATACACAGAACATCTTCCTGTTCTGTGATCCGCACAAGGATATTTCCTTCTTCACTCTCCTTTAATCCGTGCAGTACCGAGTTCTCCACGATGGGCTGTATGATCAGCTTTGGGATCACACACTCTTCCAGTCCCTCCTGCAGATCCACGGTGTACGAGAACTTATCATTGAAACGGATCTTTTGGATATCTACATAACAGTTCACCAGTTCCAGTTCTTCTTTCAGATAGATGAACTGTCTCTTGGAGATACTGGTCCTAAGGATCTTCGCCAGTCCCGCCGCCATGGTAGCGATCTCCGGGATATGGTTGGCCTTCGCCACCCATTTCATGGTGTCCAGTGTGTTATACAGGAAATGAGGATTCAGCTGTGCCTGCATCATGGCAATATGGGAAGCATTGAGTTCCTTCTGCTTCTCCACCTTATCCTGCACGCTTTGCTCCAGTTCGTTGGCCATGATATTAAAGTTCCGGGACATCTGTCCCAGCTCGTCCTCTCTGTCGGAGACGATCCTGACAGTAAGGTCTCCTTCCTGCAGTGTACGCATGGCCGTATTCATCCGTTCGATAGGACGGGTCATATTTCTACCCAGCCGGGAAGCCACCAAAACACACAGAATGACACTGATGGTCAGCATCACGATCAACACACTGTACATGGAGTTCAATACTTCTGTTGAAAACACGCTGGGACAGGACAATGCAGTATACAATCCACTGTCTCCCAGCGGCTGGACCAGCAGTTCTCCGGCACGATATACTCCCAGCAGCTTATGACCAACCATGAGTTCTTCCCGGATCTGCTCTTCCTGCAGGTTACCATTATCATAAATGGTTCTCCAGAAGGGGTCCATGATTGCTACCTCCGCTTTGGCATTTCCCTTATCATGAAGCACTTTTTCAAAATTTTCTGCGCGCATGCTGATCACAATATAACCTTCCGGTATACCGTCTTTTCCCATAAGTTTACCCGCTGCATACAATAAAATCTTGCTGTCATTAGTATCTGCACGCCGCAGCACCAGCGTCTCTTTACTATCCTCGACTGCTTTCAGGATGCCCCAGTATACCGGCAGATCTGTCTTGGCACTTCCCTGTGCCGTAGTGTAAATACATTTTCCGTTTTTATCATACAGATCAAATTGGGCATATTCTCTGTAATCAGCCACTTCCCGATAGAATTGCAGGTAAATCTTGCTCTTCGACCAGGTGTCATCTTCACCTATCTGTTCCACGATCCGGGTGTTAGCATTTATATTCTCCACTACCATCTCGAACTCCTGAAACAATTCCAATATGCCAGCATCTATCTGTTCCGCCTGCTCTGTTACTTTTTTCTCATAATCGCTGTTGATCTTGGTCTCCATAGTCTGGATCAGGAATACCCCAAAAAGCAATAACGGCAATAACGCAACTACACCGAAGCAGACCAGCAACTGTCTGTGAAACGACTTTTTAATCCACTTTTTCATCTGTTCTCCCCTGTAACGTCTCCCATGTGTTCAGAATTTTTTCCTTTTCCTGAGAAGCCCAATGAATATCATAATCGATCGTTTTTAATTTTGTCTGCTCCGGTGCTGCATACTCTTCCATATCATTGCGGACAGTTCTCCGGAAAAAGACTTCCTCCACCAGTCTCTGTACATCACTACTGACGGTAAATTCCAGAAATAATTTAGCATTTTCCATATGCTTTGCGCCCTTGACGATCGCTGTAGCGTCCGGTATGGCACTGGTGCCGTCCGTGGGGTAGATCACTGTAATATCTGCCCCTTCCAGAATCTTTTGTCTCGCCATTCCCTCTGTGGTAATACCTACCAGTCTGGTTCCGGCATTGACTTCCTCCAGTACTGCTACAGATGAGGGTGACAGGTAACCATCCAGTGCACCGGTAAAATCCTCCAGCGTCTTCTGCTCATCCTGATCCGATACCTGAAGCATCGTACAGAGTGCTGTATAACTACTGCCGGATTTCGTGGGATCTGCGAACGCGATCTTTCCCTTCCAACGATCGGTCTGTAATTCCTCCCAGGTTCTGGGAGCCGCTACGGGATAGACCAGTTTATTGTTATAGATAAATACCGTCGGCAGCACAGAAAAGGGCGTATAGGCATCTCCCTCCGTGCGATACTGTTCAGCAATTTGGTCGATTTCGCTGACCTTATAAGGTTCCAGATAGTCTCTGCACTCCTCAAAATTTTCAACACCTCCGCCGAACATGACGTCAAAGGTACCGGGGGCATCCTGTTGTAATTCATCAAAAAGTGCCAAAGTATCTCCTGCTTTGAGCTCCACAAAAATCCCTGTGCGTTCCTCAAATTCCTTGATGATCGGTTCGTATACATCTGCTTTGTGAGCGGTATAGACGATCAGTTTTCTGTCCTCCGGGATCTGATAAACCGTCTCTTCAGACTTGCTGCAAGCAGTAAGTAACAGGAGCGCCGCAGTCAGTCCGGACAGAACAGATATTCCTGCTTTATGTTTTTTACTATACGAAGTCCTCATAACTTTGCCCTTATCTTTTTCGTTTGTTTATTTTCACTGTATTGGTTCTGTTATCTCTCTGGTTTTTCGATTTTGCTCCCGGCTGCTGTCTGTTGCAGTCTCCGCATCCGGTCGTACTGCACATACATTTTCTGCACTTCGTTCTCCAGAATATAATAGTGACGGATGTACGGGATCAGCAGGATCAGAATCACTACCGGAAGTAATAAGGTAAAAAGGCTGTCGGAGATCACACTTAAGACGATCGCCAGCATCTCTAACAGTGCAAAGGTCACCGTAACGATCAGATGGATCAGGCGCTCATGCTGGAAAAATCCCACCTGCACAAGATGCTCCTTAAGTTTGTCCTGAACCATTTCCTGCATGGTCTGTTCCTCGGTATCCGTTTTCTTTATGTCAGTTTTCTTTATGTCAGTTTTCTCTGTGTCAGTTTTCTGTGTATGCGTCTGCCTCTGTACAGCCTGCGTTGAGTATTCACCGTGCTGTGACAATGTCTGTACGTTCTGCTCCATTTCTGTCAGCCATTCATCTATCTGTTTTCGATATTGCAAAATGCGCTGCTCCATTATTTTCCCCACCTTCCCGGTACTTGTATTACTCCATCATAGCTATTCTTTCGTTTTTCGTCAATGTGCCATAAATACAATTAATTCCAAAACATAAAAAAACGCCTCTATGCATACGCATAGAGACGATTTAAGAATTCCGGACATAAAAATGGGGCCTATAGGGCTCGAACCTATGACCCTCTGCTTGTAAGGCAGATGCTCTCCCAGCTGAGCTAAGACCCCACAAGGATTAAATAATCCTTTAACGACCCAGATCGGACTCGAACCGACGACCTTCGCCGTGACAGGGCGACGCTCTAACCAACTGAGCCACTGGGCCATTCCTGAAAATACATTGTTTGTACCTTCAAAACCGAACACTGAAATCTAATCTTTTATATCCTAACTTCCATCCTGCTTTCCTATCCAAAACCTTTGGTCAAGCCCTCGACCGATTAGTAAATGTCAGCTGAACACATTGCTGTGCTTACACCTCATTCCTATCTACCTCGTAGTCTTCAAGGGGTCTTACTCATTTCTGAGGGATATCTCATCTTGAGGGGGGCTTCACGCTTAGATGCCTTCAGCGTTTATCCCTGCCGGACTTGGCTACTCTGCCATGGCTCTGATAGCCAACAGATACACCAGTGGTCCGTCCATCCCGGTCCTCTCGTACTAAGGACAGCTCCTCTCAAATATCCTCCGCCTGCGCCGGATAGGGACCGAACTGTCTCACGACGTTCTGAACCCAGCTCGCGTACCGCTTTAATGGGCGAACAGCCCAACCCTTGGGACCTGCTACAGCCCCAGGATGCGATGAGCCGACATCGAGGTGCCAAACCACTCCGTCGATGTGAACTCTTGGGAGTGATAAGCCTGTTATCCCCAGGGTAGCTTTTATCCGTTGAGCGATGGCAATCCCACTTTATACCACCGGATCACTAAGTCCTACTTTCGTACCTGCTCCACCCGTCGGTGTCGCAGTCAAGCTCCCTTCTGCCTTTGCACTCTTCGAATGGTTTCCAACCATTCTGAGGGAACCTTTGAGCGCCTCCGATACCCTTTCGGAGGCGACCGCCCCAGTCAAACTCCCCGCCTGACATTGTCCCATTGCCAGTTCATGGCAACTGGTTAGAAACCCAGTACTACAGGGGTGGTATCCCAACAGCGACTCCGGACAGACTGGCGTCCATCCTTCTCCGTCTCCCACCTATCCTGTACATGCAGTACCGAATCCCAGTATCAAACTGGAGTAAAGCTCCATGGGGTCTTTCCGTCCTGGCGCAGGTAACCAGCATCTTCACTGGTATTTCAATTTCACCGGGTGCATTGTTGAGACAGTGCCCAAATCATTACGCCTTTCGTGCGGGTCGGAACTTACCCGACAAGGAATTTCGCTACCTTAGGACCGTTATAGTTACGGCCGCCGTTTACTGGGGCTTAAATTCAAAGCTTCGCTTGCGCTAACCTCTCCTCTTAACCTTCCAGCACCGGGCAGGCGTCAGCCCATATACCTCACCTTTCGGTTTTGCATAGACCTGTGTTTTTGCTAAACAGTTGCTTGGGCCATTTCTCTGCGGCCACATCTCTGTGGCACTCCTTCTCCCGAAGTTACGGAGTCATTTTGCCGAGTTCCTTAACAACACTTCTCCCGCCGGCCTTAGGATTCTCTCCTCATCCACCTGTGTCGGTTTACGGTACGGGTACTTATGAAACAATAGCGGCTTTTCTTGGCAGCTGGCTCACACGCTTCTCTACTAATGTTCGATCCACATAACGCTTTACATTTTTCATGCGGTTTTGCCTGCATGACTGCTATACGCTTGTACCGGCTTTTCCATTTCCGGCTCGTGCTCTCCTTCTGCGTCCCCACAGTTCTGTCCATAAGCAGTACAGGAATTTCAACCTGTTATCCATCGACTACGGCTCTCGCCCTCGCCTTAGGCCCCGACTTACCCAGGGAAGATCAGCTTTACCCTGGAAACCTTAGATATTCGGCCTTTAAGATTCTCACTTAAATCTCGCTACTCATTCCGGCATTCTCTCTTCTTAACTCTCCACTGCTCCTTACAGTACAGCTTCATCGACTTAAGAATGCTCCTCTACCATCCTTTCGGATCCACAGCTTCGGTGTCGTGTTTTAGCCCCGGACATTTTCGGCGCAGGACCTCTCGACTAGTGAGCTATTACGCACTCTTTGAATGTATGGCTGCTTCTGAGCCAACATCCTAGTTGTCTTCGAAATCCCACATCCTTTTCCACTTAACACGCACTTTGGGACCTTAGCTGTAGGTCTGGGCTCTTTCCCTTTTGACTACCCAACTTATCTCGTGCAGTCTGACTCCCGTACATCATCTACGCGGCATTCGGAGTTTGATAATCTTCGGTAAGCTTTGACGCCCCCTAGGATATTCAGTGCTCTACCTCCGCAAGACTAATACGAGGCTAGCCCTAAAGCTATTTCGAGGAGAACCAGCTATCTCCGGGTTCGATTGGAATTTCTCCCCTACCCACACCTCATCGCCACCCTTTTCAACGGATGTGCGTTCGGTCCTCCATCGCCTTTTACGGCGACTTCAACCTGGACATGGGTAGATCACCCGGTTTCGGGTCTTCTTGTACTGACTTATGCGTGCTGTTAACACTTGCTTTCACTTCGGCTCCGCACCTTAAGTGCTTAACCTTGCCGGTACAAGAAACTCGCCGGACCGTTCTACAAAAAGTACGCGGTCCTACCTTAACGTAGTTCCACAGCTTGTAAACACAGGGTTTCAGGTTCTCTTTCACTCCCCTCCCGGGGTCCTTTTCACCTTTCCTTCACAGTACTATGCGCTATCGGTCACTGAGTAGTATTTAGCCTTGGAGGGTGGTCCCTCCGCCTTCCCACAAGGTTTCTCGTGTCTCGTGGTACTCCGGATCCTGCTAGGCGTGTTTTCAATTTCGCATACGAGGCTTTCACTCTCTTTGGCGGGACTTCCCAGACCCTTCTGCTATCGTTAACACTGCCATGTTGCAGTCCATACCCCGGAGTGCACGCACTCCGGTTTGGGCTCTTCCGCTTTCGCTCGCCGCTACTAACAGAATCGATGTTTCTTTCTCTTCCTCTCCCTACTTAGATGTTTCAGTTCAGGAGGTTCCCGACCTATACCTATGTATTCAGTATAGGACGACTGAGGTTTGCTCAGCCAGGTTTCCCCATTCAGAAATCTGCGGTTCATTGAATATTTGCTTCTTGCCGCAGCTTATCGCAGCTTATCACGTCTTTCATCGGCTCTCAGTGCCAAGGCATCCACCCTGCGCTCTTTCTAACTTAACCTTACAACACACGTAGCTTGATGTGTTGTGGTCTCTTTCTAAAAAGCTTTAAGATATTTGTCTACTTTATCTTTTGGTTTTGTACCTCAATCCACTTTGCATTTTTGGCTTTGTAAGTGCTTCGCACTTACTAACCTAAAATCTGCTCTGCAGATTTTGGTAATAGATGTCTTGTTAATTATTAATGGCTTATTATAAACTTATAATAATTATCTCTTTCTGTATGAAATTCTCAAGGTACATATTTTGGATGTTTCCATCCAGTGGAGATAACGAGATTCGAACTCGTGACCCCCTGCTTGCAAGGCAGGTGCTCTCCCAACTGAGCTATACCCCCGTATGGAATTACAGCCTTTCGGCTAATGGGCTTAAATGGACTCGAACCATCGACCTCACGCTTATCAGGCGTGCGCTCTAACCAGCTGAGCTATAAGCCCATTTTCTTTGGTGCTTACACTTGATAAGCAAATTTGGAGCCGGCAGCCACCTGCTCTCCCACACCGTCTCCAGTGCAGTACCATCGGCCGCTTACGTCTTAACCGTCGTGTTCGGGATGGGTACGGGTGTCTCCCATAAGCGCATCACCACCGGCAAATTTTTATGCTTTCTTTTATGACGAAATGCCCAATCTCCTCTCCGTTATCACTCCGAGTCGATTGATGGCTTGCGCCATATGCTCTATACTCAAAATACGTCTTTCTGTGAGCAAGCTCACACCGCCGTCTTTTTCGTATTTCGCGCATTTCTTGAAAGCTTAACAACATAACAACCCTTACTATCCATTTCCTTAGAAAGGAGGTGATCCAGCCGCACCTTCCGATACGGCTACCTTGTTA
>OHJK01000431.1_pt1 | contig 27445 bp, 23 predicted proteins | sample 1568541 | NCBI WGS metagenome assembly OHJK01 (sample SAMEA3879535, study PRJEB24766) | human gut metagenome | biome: human-associated habitat; feature: feces | place: USA | collected 1985/1987
GAGAACACGCGCATGACCTGCAGCATGACCTTGCCCAGATAAGTACCGGTAATCTCGGAAATGCTGGCGCCCTTGTGCCGCATGGACAGCATACCGCACATATAGTCGTGGACGCCGCCGGCGAAGATGGTACCGAAGACGATCCACAGATAGACGACAGGTCCAAACAGAGCACCGTTCAGAGCGCCGAAGATGGGGCCGAGACCGGCGATGTTCAGCAGCTGAACCAGGAAGATCTTCCAACCCTTCATCGGGACGAAGTCAACGCCGTCGTTGAGCGCGATGGCAGGCGTCTCCCGGTCGTCAGAGCCAAAGATCTTGTCTACGCGCTTGCCGTAGAAGATGTAGCCGACGACCAGAGCTGCAATGCAGAGAATGAAAGTAAGCATAGGTTTCCTCCTTAGTTAAGTTACCCTGCGGTGGCGTATCACCGCCTGGCGAGTATCATTATATGTCTAAACCGTGAACAAATCAACCCTTAGTATAGCGAAAAAAGATTTTCGTAGCATTAACCAAATTTATGGCGGTTTTTTCCTTCCGAGGAGTGGCGTGACCCTGATTTTTTTCGTCAGATTGCATAAAACAGCACGCAGAAGAACTGGAGCAGCGCGCCCAGAACGACGAAAATGTGAAATACGGAGTGCATCCACTTCCTGCGCTTGCCCAATCCGTACAGAATGGAGCCGGCCGTGTAGGCAATGCCGCCCAGCAGCAAAAGCAGAAAGCCCGGGAAGGTCAGCGCCTGCATCGCCTGCTTCGCAAAGAAGATGATCGCCCAGCCCATGCCGATATAGCAGATCATGGAAAAGACCCGGTATTTCTTCAGGTCAATGGCCGTCAGGGTCGTGGCCAGCGCCACCATGCCCCACTCAAAGCCGAACAGCACCCACGCAAGGACGGGATTCTCCGGACGGATGGCGGACAGCAGAATCACTGTGTAGGTTCCCGCAATGAGGAAATAAATGGTGCAGTGGTCAAGTACCTGCATCACCTTTTTGCCAAGCGTTGGCTTCAGACCGTGGTAGACGCTGGAAATGGTGAACATGGTGACCATGGCGCTGCCGTAAATAGCGGAGGTGACGACGCCCCAGGGATTGGCGTGGAGAGCGGCAAAAATGACGCACAGTGTCAGCGCCACGACGCCTACAGCGCCGCCGACGATGTGGGTGACCATGTTCATGATCTCTTCGCCCCGGCTGTAATCCGGGAGCTGGCGGTCGGACAATTTCGTTCGTTTCATTCTGGTTTCCTTCCTTTGTGAAGATGGAGGGAGTATAGCACATTTTTCACAAAAAAGAAACCGCCATTTTGTCGAGTTCTCTCCCCGGCGGAGAAATTCGGTTTCTACCGGGGTGAGAAGTGGATACGGGGTTGACAAATGTCCTTCCATACAATACAATTCTCCTAGTCACGGCGTAAAGTACGCCGTTTTTTGCATAGAATAGAGAGGGTTCGAGCTATGAAAAAGATACCGTTTTTGACTCTGGAAAAAGCAAAGGAAATCCGCGAGCAGATCCCCACCCCCTTTTACGTTTACGACGAGGCCGGCATCCGCGCCAACGCCCGAGCGCTGAAGGCGGCGTTCTCATGGAATCCCGGCTTCAAGGAGTATTTCGCCGTGAAGGCCGCTCCCACCCCTGCCCTGCTGAAGCTGCTGCACGAGGAGGGCTGCGGCTGCGACTGCGCCACCTATACCGAGCTGCTGCTGTCCGAGGCCGTGGGCATCACGGGACACGACGTGGTCTTTTCCTCCAACGTCACCCCGGAACTGGATATGCGCAAGGCGCGGGATATGGGCGTGTACATCAATCTGGACGATGCCACCTATGTGGATTTTCTGGCATCCATGGGGCCGGTCCCCGAGACGGTGTGTCTGCGGTATAACCCGGGCGGTTCCTTCTCTCTTGGCAACACCATCATGGACATGCCCCGGGACGCCAAATACGGCATGACCGAAGACCAGATGGCAGGGGCCATCACCCGGCTGATGAAGCTGGGCACGAAGCACTTCGGCGTTCATGCCTTCCTTGCCTCCAACACAACCACCAATGAATACTACCCCGCTCTGGCCGGGCGGCTGTTCCGTCTGGCGGTGCGGCTGCGCAACGCCACCGGCGCGCATATTTCCTTCATCGACCTGTCCGGCGGCATCGGCGTGGACTACCGCCCCGAGCAGCCCAGATGCGACATCGGCGTCATCGGTGAGGGCGTGCGGGTGAAATATGAGGAGATCCTGACCCCCAACGACATGGGTGACGTCGCCATTTTCACCGAGCTTGGCCGGTTCATGCTGGCGCCCTACGGTCACCTGATCTCCACCGTCATTCATGAAAAGCACATCTACCGGGAATACGTGGGTCTGGACGCCTGCGCCGCCAACCTGATGCGCCCGGCCATGTACGGCGCTTACCACCACATCACCGTGCTGGGCAAGGAGGACGCCATTCTCGATCACGTCTATGACGTCACCGGCGGTCTGTGCGAAAACAACGACAAATTCGCCATCGAGCGGAGTCTGCCGGAAATCCAGATCGGCGACATTGTAGCCATCCACGACACCGGCGCTCACGGCTTCTCCATGGGCTACAATTACAACGGCAAGCTCCGTTCCGCGGAGGTTTTGCTGAAAGAGGACGGCAGCTTCCAGCTCATCCGCCGCGCCGAGACGCCGGAGGACTATTTCGCGACCTTCGATTTTTCTGATTTTTACTTTGGAAAATAGAACTGTCATTCCGCACAAAAACAATCGTGATTTTTTGGATGGCTGATTGCAAATTAACAAGAAAATTTCATACTTTTCCGTTTCGTTTATGCTATAATGTATAAGGCGGCAGTAAGGCATCCTCCCAATCAGCCGCGCCGAAAAGGAGAACCCCATGAATAATATTCTGTTTTTTCTGACACCAAAGGCGATGTGTGCATATTTGTACGATGATTATACCATCCGGCAGGCACTGGAAAAGATGGAATCCGCAGGCTATGCCGCGATTCCCATTCTCAACCACCGTGGCGAATACCGGGGAACATTGACAGAGGGCGACCTTCTGTGGGCCATGAAGAACATGTGCTACATGGATATGCGTCAGGCCGAAGCCCGCCGGGTCATGGAGATCGCCCGCCGGAAGGATAACGTTCCCGTCCGGGTCACCACCTCTATGCACGAGCTGGTGGAGCGGGCGTCCAATCAGAACTTTGTTCCTGTAGTAGACGACAAGGACGCGTTCATCGGCCTCATCACCCGAAAGGCCATCATCCGCTACTGCCGGGAAAAGCTGTTCCCCGAGGACTGACACCACTGCATCAAATACTTATGTAATTGCATACAGACAACTAGTGTTTTATCTGCCCATCGATAACGTAGCATTTGTTATGAACTTATCGTTCTCAGCATCTGGATGGCAAAGGCGAACTGGCATGGTTTTTCCCAGTCATACGGTGGAGTCTTTTGCAGATAGAACGCTAGTTTTCTGCCTGTTTCGTAAATTAAGTCAATCCTGATTCCTCGCGAAAAAAACAGAGCATATATAGAGTACAATTTCTATGGGGGTCATTAGATATGGAAAACAAAAAAGCGATTCTGAAGCAAGAAGATATTATGGAACTCCTGAACAAACTCTACGGTTGCTCTGTTTCCGGGATACCCAAGGTTAGCCCGCCAATTTCAAAGCTTGCAGACGATTATATAAGCAAGTCTAAAGACATAGAAAGTGCAGCCAAATCGTTTATAAACTATCAGATTGTTAAGTGTACCACCTCCGGCTTTATAACAGGGCTTGGAGGACTTATTACGCTTCCCATCGCAATTCCCGCTAACATAAGTAGCGTCCTGTATGTTCAAATGCGTATGATTGCATGCCTTGCCCAAATGGGCGGGTTCGATACAAAAAGCGATCAGGTTCAAACCCTTGTTTATGCCTGCCTTGCAGGCATCTCCCTTGACCAAGTTGTGAAGCAAGTTAGCATAAAGTTTGGTGTTAAAGTTGCAAACCAAATGGTTAAGAAAATACCCGGAACTGTTTTGACAAAAATCAATCAGAAAGTCGGTTTTCGCTTTCTGACAAAGTTCGGCACAAAAGGGCTAATCAATTTTGGGAAAGCAATTCCCGTTGTTGGCGGCGTAATCAGTGGTGGATTTGATTTTGCCGAAACAAAGATAATTGCTAACCGTGCATATCGAATGTTTATTCTCGGCGATTTTTCCTCCCCCAAAAAAGGAGGAGAAGACGCATTGGATAATAGTGATGATGAACTTGAAATTGTCGAAGATGATACGTAACCGAGTAGAAAGTTGATTTGACCTTTGCTGTCTTGTTGTTTTCAGATACGCTCCAAATTTTCACAAAAAGCGCTGTCACTTGGACCTCAATGGTTCTAAGTGACAGCGCTTTTGTTATTTTCCTGTATACGCCATGGGTTGGTTCAGATACTGCTCCCATAGAAAGTTTTCCGGGGATTTTTTCAGGCCGAAAGCCTCCCGTATCCCCTGACACAGCATTTTCAGCTTGTATTGCAGGGGCGAGGCCGCAAATAGCGGCTTGTTTCCCGCCGTCATGGCATACTCAAAGATCCGCGCCCGGTCTTCCTTGGGATAGCTCATGGAGTAGGTGTCCACAAAGCTGCGGGTGTCCGGCTGCAAAAACTCGCTGCCGTCCCGCTGAGCGTTGGCAAGGTAATCGTAGTCGTACTCAAATCCTACGGGATTCAGCTTTGCCCACTGGTCGAGGGCGATGCTGTTGCCTAAGATGTGGGTCTCCATCACATGGTAAAGCTCGTGGTACAGCGCTTTTTCCGAGGTATCCCCCGCCGCCAGCACGATGTAGGCGTCCGTCCCGTTCATAAACTGGATGCCGTTCGCCCTGCTCACACTGCCGGATTCGGCGCTGCCGATGATCTCCCGCACCAGACAGATCTTCAGAGAGGAAAAATGGGAAATTGCAGCTTCCAGCATCCCCTCCGGGAAATTGGCAAGGCGCTCGTTCAGCCAGTCCAGCTCCCGTTTGAAAACCGGCACCAGATATTCCGTTTCAAAATTGTAGTCCCATGGCTGCACCAGATTGGCGTCCTCCCACAATAGCACCTCAACGCCGTAGGTATCGCCGATGGTTCTCGCGTAATACTCGCACCACACCAGCCCGTGATAGTCCGGCTCCTGGTTGGAATAATAGGGGCCGGTGTAGACCTCCGTGTCGGAAACGGCGAATTCCAGCGCGGCTGTGTCCCAGCGGTAAATGACCGGCCGACCGTCGTTGTTGTAAAGCAGGAAATAGACCCAGCCGTCGGCGGACTCCTCCACCGTCAGGGGCAGGCCGAAGAACGGAAGGGTCACGGAACTGCGGCGGCGTCCGGTTTCCAGATCGTAATAGTCCAGCTTGATCTCCGTATCCGACGCAACGCTGGCCGTCACCGCGTCGGCGAAGGTCTCCAGAAGAAAGTCCTCCCCGCTCAGCTCCGCCGGGGTCAGCGCCAGAGGGGCTTCCTCCCCCGCCTGCCCGAACAGCAGCGCCCGGGTGCAGCCTGTGGGGAAGGAGATAAAATAGCTGTCGCCCCGGGAGCGCATCGTCAGCTCCTGCGCCCCTTCATATAATATCCGCCCGCTTTCCGTGGAAAGCAGCAGCGTGCTGGCATTGCCCTCGTTGTCCGCCACGCGGCATTGCAGGACGGTGTCGTTCAGGTGCAGCCCCGTCACGCTCTGTTGGGCGAACCCGGCTTCCTTGATGACCCGGCGGATGCCCGTTTCCAGATTCCATGCGCGGACGCCCGCTTTTGTGCAGTAGTACAAGGTCTCCCGGTCGCGGGACAGCAGGGGCGTTCCCTCCAAGTCCTCCGGCACGGGAATGTGTGTGATCTCCCGCAGAGAAGCATCCAGCACCACCGTCTGCCGGTTCACCGGGTCAAAATAGCTCAGGCCGCTTTCCGTGACCTGTAGGGACGGGTTATCCGGAGTAAGGCCAAAATCCAGCCGGGCGGTGGCCGCTATGTACAGTTCCTCCCCGGAAAGCCGGGTGATGCGGGTGCTGACCTCGGTGTCGGAGAACACCAGCAGGTCACTGCCCATGGCCTTCATTCCGGCCACATTGGGGGCGCTCAGGGGATACGCCCGCAGGGCGTCGCCGTAACGCACTTCCACCGGGTCACTCGGGTCATGCAGCCCGGCAGGCGGCGCTGCTTCCACGGGAACGGCCTCCGTCTGGGTGGGGAACGTCGTTTCCTCCCCCTTCCCGGAACAGCCCGCCAGCAGCAGGCACAGCAGGATCAGCGCGGGATACCATCGTTTCATCTATTGTCTCCTTGCAAGGGTGTAGTCGTCGCCCTGCCGGTAAAAGGGGCAGTGCCGGGAGGGGAAATTGGCGATGCGGTAAACCTCGTCCTCGTCCAAATCCATCATGCAGTAGTATTCGTCGTACTCCTCATCATAATCATAATACCAGCAGGTCTCGCATTCTGTCGAATCCACGGTCATTCCTCCAAAATCCGAAAAGAAAATTCTCCGTTTTCATAAATCAGACAGCTGTGGCTCCCGTCCTTGGGGATGGAGACACTGCCGGGGTTCAGGCAGCGGACGCCGAAGCGCACTTCGTCCATCTTCACATGGGTGTGCCCAAACAGAAACACGCTGCCCTCCGGCAGGGGCGGAAGATCATCCGGGTTGTGGTGATGTCCATGGGTCAGATAGAAGGTTTTCCCGTCCAGAAGCAGCTGAGAAAACTCCGCCATACAGGGAAATGGCAGAACCATCTGGTCAACCTCCGCCTCACAGTTGCCCCGAACCGCGATGATGTTTTCCCGGTACCGGCTCAGCATGGGGATCACCTGCTTCGGCGCGTAATCCCGGGGCAGGTCGTTCCGGGGGCCGTGGTACAGCAAGTCTCCCAGCAGGATCAGCCTGTCCGGTTTCTCCGTCTCTATCAGGTCACAAAGGCGGCGGCACCAGAAGGCGCTGCCGTGAATGTCGGACGCAATCAGCAATTTCATAAGAAATCCTCCGTATTCCAAATGCTGCACAAGGGTCGGTGAAGCCACCGACCCTTAATTTTTCTATAACTGTTCCAGATACGCTTTCACGTCGAAAGGCCTAAGCTTTTCATCCTTCCGCAGATACAGCGGATGATGGGGGTGTCCCTTCCGGGAAATGGCCCCGGCGCAGCACCACTCGGCCCCGTACTCCTCCCCCGCCAGCAGCATATCCCGCAGACAGTCGGGCAGGTACTTCCGCTTTTCAATAATCGCGCCCCATGCCGCCCACACCACCGGATGCTCTGAAAGAGACAGCACATACCGGAACGCTTTCAGGTTTTCCGCGTGGAGCAGCGGGTTGCAGACCTTTTCCATATCGTCGGGAGAGGTCGCCCGCTGGGCGTAGACGTTGAACATGATGAAGCTGTCAAACCCGTTCCCCAGGGCAATCCGCTCCACGGATTTTAAGGTGTTGTCCAGGGCGTCTGGCCTGGCTGTGGAGGGGTTGATGCCGATGCAGATCAAGGGCTTGCAGCCCCGCGTCCCCAATATGTAACGGTACTCCGAGTAAAAATTGGGGGCGTAAATCCATTTTTTGATGTCGTATTCGTCGCTGGGGGTATCGGCGGCTTCCAGCGCCTGCCGGAAGGTGACCAGCTTCAGCTCCTGGGTCGTTCCGCTGGGAATGTGCGCCATCAGCTTTCCTCCACCGGCGGGAACCACAGGCTCTTGCTGGGGTCGTGGAAGTCGCAGCTCTCAGGGTCGCGCCCCGTCTGGAGGCACCAACCGGCAAAGGCGGTGTCCAGAAAGGGATACACGCCGTCCATGGTGGATTGCAGACTGACAGTGGAGCCGTCCTTCAGGTACAGCTCCGCCACGATGCTGCCGCCCTGCACCACGTACAGCTTCTGCCCTACGATCTCCTCATAGCGATGCACAGCGTCCTTCTTCCCGAACCGGGACATCAGGAAGCTTTCCCCGTCGTAAAAAATGCCGAAGCTCAGGTAGTACACCGCCAAAAAAATGCCCATGGCAAACACGATCAGGCCGCCCACGATCAGCACCGGCCCGTCGCCGATGCCAATGCAGAACGCCATGACGCCCAGCACCGTCAGCACCACGCCGAACACGCCGAAGCGCTTGTTCGCCCGGACAGCCATGCCGGAACGGTGCTGCGCCTTGCCCCGGAACGCCCTGGAAAAGCCCTTATCCACCAGATAGCACACGCCGAACACGGCGGCTGCGATCAGCAAAACAATGACAAACTGCATATCTTTCTCTCCTTATATTCAAGCCCAAAGCACCACGTCTACGGGAATGTCATGTTCCTCGGTGTCCAGATGGGGCAGCATCTGAAAATCGTAGCACAGCGCCAGCGTGGGATGGTTCGGCTCCCGGGACAGGAACTTGTCGTAAAAACCGCCGCCGTAGCCGATGCGGTGTCCCTGGGGGTCGAAGGCCAGCCCGGGCATCAGCACCAGCGCCGTCTCGTCATGGGCGACCGGCTCGTCCGCAATGGGTTCCGGAATCCCGGCGTAGCCCTTCGCCACTTTGGTCAGGTCGTCCAAGTAAATAAACTTCATTTCGTCGCCGTAACACTTGGGCACGGCCACTTTTTTTCCGTCCCGGAGCGCCTGCTCCAGCATGGGGACGGTGCGCACCTCCTGGTTGTAGGGCATATAGCCGTAAATGGTTTTGGCCTTGCGGTAGGCTTCCGTCGCGGCGAACTGGCGGCCAAGCTCCCGGCTCCGCTCTTCAATTTCTTCCGGCGTCATCGCCCGTTTTTTCTCCCGAATCCGGCGGCGCAGTTCCGTCTTATCCATTGTCCGTACCCTCCGCTTTCTCGCTCACCGGGTGGAACATCCGGAACCACAGGAAAATGGCGATCTGCCCCGGAATGCCCAGAAGGTAAATTTTCCAGAAATTATACCGGAAGATCAGCAGTCCGGAAACATGAATGGCGATCAGGAATCCCCACACGATGGCGGAGATCAGCAGTCGGTTTTTCCGGAAATCGTGCCACGCCGACAGCAGGCTCAGCATCACGATGGCGTTGATGGGTACGGCGTAGAAAAAGGCAAGCCAACTGTAGCGCTCCACGGCCCTGAACGAGGACATGATGACGAATATCAGCAGCGCAATGAACCACACCAGCGTGGACGACAGCGCTAATATCACATTCTTGTTGGCCCTGCGCTTGAGCGCCTTTTCGGACACCTGCGTCATGGCTTTTTCCAGGGTGCCGGGGTTTCCCGGCAGGGCGTTGGGGTCGGCCAGCAGTTCCCCCACCGGTATCTGGAACAGCTCTGCCAGCTGCACCAGCGTCATCACATCCGGCACGGATTCTCCCCGCTCCCATTTGGAGACGGCCTTGTCGGAATAATTCAGTTTTTCCGCCAGTCCCGCCTGGGTCAGTCCCGCCTGCTTGCGGTACGCGGCAATATTGGAGCCGATCTGATTTCTCAAAGTCGCGTCGTCCATGGTTCCCCTCCAGCATATAGTTACAGCTATCTTATCACAAATGGGAACCCTTTGCAACAGGGAAACCGGCAGATGCTTCCGAAATAAATCCGTTAATCCTCTTGCATTTTCTTCCAATCCATGTTATGATTGGTTTGTACACCATGAAACCTTCCCGCTGTAAGGAGGCAACGCTATGAACATCCGAAAGCTTTTGACCCGGCTCGTCTCTCTGGCACTGATCGCGGTCTTTCTGCCCACCGTCGCAATGGCGGATACCTGGTACTTGGAGGACGGCAGCATCACCGTCTCCGCCACGGAAAGCGGCCAGAACGTCAGTCAGGGCGGCGTGACCAAGGAGGATTCCGCCCCCGTCATCCGGAACCGGGATTCTTCCGCTTCCACCACCAACAATGTCACCATCAGGGCGGACACAGGGGCGACGGCCAACGTCACTCTGGAGGACACCAACATTGACACCACCGGCGGCGCAGGGCCGAAGGGTGCAGGCGACGCGGCGGTGAGAACCGAGGGTGCCGGCAACGTCAACCTGAACGTTGAACTGGACAACACCCTGCAAAGCGGAAACGGCCACGCCGGTGTGGAAAAGGGCAACGGCGGCAATCTGACCATCGGCTCCGAATCCGGCTCCGGCCAGCTGGTAGCCGTCGGCGGCAGCAGCGGTGCAGGCATCGGCGGCGGTGAAAACACAGGTGCCGAAAACATCACCATTACCGGCGGCGATATTTTTGCCATCGGAAACGGCGGCGGCGCAGGGATCGGTGGTGGCTGGGACTGCAGCGCCTCCGACATCACCATCACCGGCGGAAATGTCACAGCCGTAGGGAAACAAGACGATCCCGGCCGTATTGGCGGCGCAGGCATTGGCGGCGGCGGATCTCAGACTTCGGACGTCGGCAGCGGCAGCAATATCAAAATCACCGGCGGACGTGTCACAGCAGTCGGCGGCAATTACTCTGCGGGTATCGGCGGAGGCTATGGCTCCAATGGTGAAAACATCACCATTTCCGATGCCGAAGTAATCGCCATAGGCGGCACATGCAGCGCCGGAATCGGCGGCGGCTGCCGTAACCTCGACTCCACTGCCGCCGGAGAAGGAAAGAATATCTCCATTTCCGGCAGTGCAAATGTAAAGGCCGCCGGCGGCGTGGGCGACAGTATGGACGGCGCAGGCGCGGCCATTGGCGCGGGCGGATCGCATCAGGGGACAACCCTCGTCGATGCTCAGGAGGGGGATGTGGATACCTCCGGCCTGTCCCCCGACGGCAGCGTCGAGCGCTTAGACCCCGGAACGACCTTTGACATCCCCCAGCCCAAGCCCCGCAGCAGCTTCCTGACTACCCCTGCTGAACCCCAGCCGGTGAAAGCGGCGCTCTATCGCGTCATCGACGACGCGGGCAAGGCGCTCCCCGTGGAGACGAAGCAGGAGGACGGCGTTCTGCTGCTCACCGCCCAGGCCGACATCGCCATTCTGGAAGGTGCCATTTCCGGGCTGCAAACCCTGCAGAGCCGGGGTATCGATACCATCACCTTCACCAACGGCACCATCTCCGTCAGCTTCTCTCTGGCCGAGGTCATCGCCAAGGGCGCGTCTTCGGATGTCTACCGCCTGACCCTCTCCGGCGGCGAAGCCAATTTCACACTGGCTGACGCGGACATCACCGCGCTGCTGGGCAAGTAATCCCATAAAAACAGCACGCCCCGGACATCCAAAGATGTCCGGGGCAATTTGCTGCTCAGCTCAATTATCAGCCGCCGAAGAAACGGCGGAAGTATTCGTACCAGTCGCCATAGTCTCCTTCACTGGGCATGGAGGAATCCTCCTGGGGGGTGGTTTCCACAGTGGTGTCGTGGGGCTTTTCATCGAAGGTGATGGTCAGCGTCAGCTCCCGGCCGCTGCGGACGACGGTAACTTGGGCGGTGTCCCCTGCCTTGTAGTTCCGCAGGGTGCGGGTCAGGTCGGTTCTGGTGGTGATCTTATGATCGTCCACCGCGGTGATCAGATCCTTGGACTGGATACCGGCCTTGTCCGCGCTGCTGCCCGGCGTCACGTCCACGACGTATGCGCCGTCCGTGGGCAGGCCGAACTGGGCGGCGGCTTCCTTGTCGTTGTCCTTCACGCTGATGCCCATGTAAGCACCGGTGACGTAGCCGTAGTCGATGAGGTCGGAGATAATGCCCATCACGTCGTCAATGGGGATGGCGAAGCCGATGCCCTCGATGGACGCGCCGGAATTGGTGGTGCCGGAATACTTGGCGGTGGTGATGCCGATGACCTCGCCGTACATATTGAACAGCGGGCCGCCGGAGTTGCCCGGGTTGATGGCCGCGTCGGTTTGCAGCATACTGATAACGGTATTGTCGGTGGTGACCTCCCGGTTGATGCCGCTGACGTAGCCCACGGTCTCCGTGGCTGCCAGACGGCCAAGGGGATTGCCGATGGCGACCACCATGTCGCCGATGGAAAGATTGCCGCTGCTGCCAATGGTCGCGGCGGACAGCCCCTCGGCTTCCACCTTCAGAACGGCCACGTCGTTGGTGGCGTCGTAGCCCTTCACCGTAGCGTCGTACTCGTCGCCGGTGTGAGTGGTGACGGTAATATTGCTCGCGTTCTGCACCACGTGGTAATTGGTCACCACATAGCCGTCCTCCGTCAGGATGAAGCCGGAACCGGAGGACGTTCCCTCCACGCTCTGGCCGTAGGCGGTGGTCTGCATGGTGCAGGAAATGGCCACCACGCTGTCAACGTTGCTCTGATACAGCTGCGCCGGGGTCATGGCCGAGCCGTCCGCCGCCGGGAGCGCACCGGATGTGCCGGAAGGGGCGCTGTCGATCTGCTTCTGCAAATCGTCGATCTGTCTGCCCAGCTGCTGGGTGATCTGGTTGGTTTTCTGCTCCCATCTGCTGTTGACGCTGGACGCCGTAATCAGGCAGCCGGAAGCCACCAGCGCCACAACAAGAACGGCGGCGATAACGGTCTTCCAAGGCGACTTGCCGGATCTACGGGGTTTTTTCTCCCGCTTCTCTGGCGGCTGCGTCTGGGGCTGGTACTGATACTGATACGGCCGGGGCTGGCCGGTCATATAGGGGGAATTGGCGTAGGGAGACTCCCTGCGGCCCGTACCGGCGGCGTGATAGGTGCCGGACTGGGGTTCGCTCTGGTGCTCCTGAGGAACTTCATTCCGTGGTTCCTGAGGAGCTTCGTTCTGCGGCTCCTGCGGGGCGTCGAAACTCGCTTCGGGAGCCGGGTTATTTTCTTCCGGATATTCGCTATTTGCAAAGGTGTCCATGGTGGTTACCTCCTTCTCTTTTCTTATCCTACTCTATCCGTCACATATGAAGAAATATGTATCGACATGTGAAGGATATTTGAATTTTACAATTTTTCCGGCTTTTCGTCAAGGGGAACAGCAAATAATAAAGGAAGCTCTGATTAAATCGGCAAGAACTGTGAGCGAGAGATTTTTCGTCCAATCGAGGCATCGGAAACGGAGGAATACTTTGTGTATTTCCCGTTTTCGATGCCGAAGAGTGGGCGGAAAAGATCCGCTCACAGTCGCAGACGATTTATTCAGAGTTTCCTAAGAAAAAATCGCGGCAGCTTTCACTGCCGCGAAACAAGTTACTTCTTGCGGAAGGACATGCAGTCGGTACACTGATCCACGGTGGGGCAAGCCTCGTGAGTACCCACCAGGATGCGATCCAGAGAGCAGTAGTTCTCGCCCTCGCAGTGGTTGGCGCACTGCTGGACAGTACACTCGATGCTCTTGTTGGCATGACAGTTCATAGTAGCAGCCTCCTTTTCTTTGGATTCGGGAATAGTATGCGCCGCCGTCGGCAAAGCATACAGGAACTTTTTTCCAATGTTGCTTTCCCGTGGCTTTTGTGGTATCTTAAAGGAAAAGGATTTTTGCTGGAGGTCTTTCTATGCCTGTCATTGCTCCGTCTATTTTATCCGCCGATTTTGCCAATCTGGAACGGGATATTCACGACATCGAGCGCAGCGGCGCCGACTGGGTGCATGTAGATGTGATGGACGGAATTTTCGTCCCCAACATCTCCATCGGCATTCCGGTGGTGAAGGCGCTGCGGCCTGTCACTTCCCTGCCGTTGGACGTACATCTGATGATCGACCGTCCCATCCGCTACGCCGAGGAATTCATCAAAGCCGGCGCGGACTGGCTGACCATTCACTTAGAATCCGACCAGCCCCAGAACACACTGGCCTGTCTCGACAAGATCCGGGCTATGGGCTGCAAGGCCGCCATTTCCCTGAAGCCGAAAACCCCGGCAGAAGCTGCCATTCCCTACCTTACCAAGTGCGACATGGTGCTCGTAATGACCGTGGAGCCGGGCTTCGGGGCGCAGAAATTCATGGCCGACATGATGCCCAAGGTGAAAAAAATCCGCCAGATGCTGGACGAGGTAAACCCCGCCTGCATCATCGAGGTGGACGGCGGCGTAGACGCTGTGACGTACAGAACCTGCCGGGAAAACGGTGCGGAAGCGCTGGTCACCGGCTCGGCCTATTTCAAGGCCGCCGACCGGGCGGCGTTCGTCAAGGCCCTTCGCGCGTAACCATTTTCCCGTAAGAAACGAACCCGGCTCCCATCTGGGAACCGGGTTCGGATTGTGTGTGCTCAGCAGTAGAAGTCCCGAATCTTCTTGGCGCGGCTGGGATGGCGCAGCTTGCGGATGGCCTTGTTCTCGATCTGGCGGATACGCTCCCGGGTAACGCCGAAAATCTGTCCGACCTCTTCCAGCGTGTGGGTGCGTCCATCGTACATGCCGAAGCGCATCCGCAGAACGTCCGCTTCCCGCTCCGTCAGGGTGTCCAGAATTTCCTTCAGCGCCTCGGCAAGCAGGGCGTTGGAGGTGGCGTCGGCGGGGCCGGGGGTGCGCTCGTCCTCCACGAAGGAGCCGATGGAGGTATCTTCCTCGTCACCCACAGGGGTGTCCAGGGACAGCGTATCGGCGGCGGTACGGTTGGCCTCGATGATCTTCTCAACAGGCAGGTTCAGCTCCGCGGCGATCTCCTCCACGGTAGGCTCGCGGCCAAGCTCCTGCACCAGCTTCCGGTTGCAGCGGGTGGCCTTGTTGATGACCTCCACCATATGCACCGGGACACGGATCGTCCGGGCCTGATCCGCGATGGCGCGGGTGATGGCCTGCCGGATCCACCAGGTGGCATATGTAGAGAATTTGTTTCCCTTTGTCCAGTCGAATTTATCGACCGCGCGGATAAGGCCGGTGTTGCCTTCCTGAATCAGGTCCAGAATGTGCAGGCCGCGGCCGGAATATTTCTTTGCGATGGAGACCACCAGACGCAGGTTCGCCTCGGTGAGCTTGTTCTTCGCTTCCTGATCCCCCTCGGAGACGCGCTTTGCCAGCTCCACCTCTTCCTCGGCGGAAAGGAGCTTGATCTGGCCGATCTCCTTGAGGTACATCCGCACCGGGTCGTCCAGGCTGTACTCGGCGGCAAGGTCAACGGGGTCAACCAGTTCTTCCTCGTCAAGGCCTGCCAGATTGATATCGTCGTCCGGCCCCAGGTCGAGATCGTCGTCCCCCAGATCCAGTTCCAGATCGGCGGTGACCACCTGAATATTCATGGCGTCCAGCCGGTCGTAAATGTCCTCGATCTTTTCCGGCGTCAGCTGCATTTTTTCCAGCTGGGCGTTCAGGTCGGAGGCACGGATCATGCCGTCCTTCTTCGCCTGCGTGATGAGCGCCTGCAATGCGGCATGAACATCGTCCATATTGGCTTTTGGAGCCTTCTTCGGCGTACTACTACTCATAGAGAATCTCCTTTTTTCTATGTAAAAATCCATAAAACTCTCGTGCCGTTAAACTATACCCCGTTTTTTTCTGTACGGCAAGGGCATTTCCCAAAAATTTTTCTTTCATCGAGGACAGTTTTCCCCTGATTTCGGGAAAACATACGGTTTACTTTTGGGGAAAAATTCGTTATAATTGTGAGAATAAGGCAGTATGCCCATTTGGGGGCGCGCAAGCTCCTTCGATCCCACATTCATGAGGTAATCCATATGACCGAATTATCCAACATCCGCAACTTTTCCATCATCGCCCATATCGATCACGGCAAGTCCACCCTCGCCGACCGGCTGCTGGAGCAGTGCCACGCCATCGACCAGCGCATCCGCGCCGAGCAGATGCTGGACTCCATGGACTTGGAGCGGGAGCGGGGCATCACCATCAAATCCAGCGCCGTCACCCTGCACTATACCGCCGCCGACGGCGAAAAATACGTCCTGAACCTGATCGACACCCCGGGTCACGTGGACTTCAACTACGAGGTCTCCCGGAGCCTTGCCGCCTGCGAGGGTGCGATTCTGGTGGTGGACGCCTCTCAGGGCGTGGAAGCCCAGACCCTCGCCAACACCTATCTCGCCATCGACGCCGGGCTGGAAGTCCTGCCCGTCATCAATAAAATTGACCTTCCCTCCGCCCGTCCGGCTGAGGTGAAATCGGAAATTGAGGACATCATCGGCATCCCCGCCGAGGACGCCCCCGAAATTTCCGCCAAAAACGGCATCAACATCCCCGCCGTTCTGGAGATGATCGTCCGGGACGTTCCTGCCCCTACCGGCGAACGGGACGCGCCATTGCAGGCGCTGATCTTCGACAGCCAGTACGATTCCTACCGGGGCGTCATCGTCTACACCCGCATCAAGCAGGGAACGGTGAAGCCCGGCATGGACATCAAAATGATGGCCACCGGCGCGGTCTACAAGGTGGTGGAAGTGGGCACCATGATCCCCGGCGGGCTGAACCCCTCGGACGCCCTGGGCGCCGGGGAAGTGGGCTACATCACCGCTTCCATCAAAACCGTGGCGGACACCCGGGTCGGCGACACCGTCACCGGTGTGGAGAATCCCGCCGCCCAGCCCCTGCCCGGCTACCGCCCAGCCCAGCCCATGGTGTTCTCCGGCATCTATCCCGCCGACGGCGCCAAATATCAGGATTTACGGGACGCGCTGGAAAAGCTGAAGCTCAACGACGCCTCCATGAGCTACGAGCCGGAAAGCTCCATTGCCCTTGGCTTCGGCTTCCGCTGCGGCTTCCTTGGTCTGCTGCATATGGAGATCATTCAGGAGCGTCTGGAACGGGAATACAACCTCGACCTCATCACCACCGCTCCCAACGTCGTCTACCGGATAACGAAGACCAACGGCGAATCCATGTATGTCTACACGCCTCTGGACTACCCCGACCCGGCGGACATCCAGCTGGCCGAGGAGCCTTACGCCAAGGTCAGCCTGATCTCCCCACAGGAATACGTGGGCAACATCATGGAGCTGTGTCAGAACCGCCGGGGCGAATTCAAGGACATGGTGTATCTGGACGCCAGCCGCGTGGAGCTGCACTACGAAATGCCCCTGAACGAGATCATCTACGACTTCTTCGACGCCCTGAAGTCCCGCACCCGTGGCTACGGCAGTCTGGACTACGAGCTGATCGGCTACCGTCCCAGCCGTCTGGTGAAGCTGGACATCCTGCTCAACGGCGACGTTGTGGACGCCCTGAGCTTCATCCTCTTTGCGGACAACGCCTATCCCCGCGCCCGGAAGATCTGCGAAAAGCTGAAGGAGAACATCCCCCGCGCCCAGTTTGAAATCCCCGTTCAGGCCGCCATCGGCGGCAAGGTCATCGCCCGGGAGACCATCAAGGCGCTGCGCAAGGACGTTCTCGCCAAGTGCTACGGCGGCGACATCACCCGTAAGAAGAAGCTGCTGGAAAAGCAGAAGGAAGGCAAAAAGAAGATGCGTCAGCTGGGCAGCGTTTCCCTGCCCAGCGAGGCCTTTACCGCCGTGCTCAAGCTGGACAGCGACGACGATTGATCTGCAAATATACAAAAGGGATGCTGCGTGCGCGGCATCCCTTTTTTGATGGGAACTCCCAAATGTGAAATCCGCCCATGGCAGAGATGCACTCTTTGCTTTTCCTACTAAATATGTTATAATTTATTTATATATCAGTTTTTGTATCCGTTTTTGGAAAGATGGGCTGCGGCCTTGTGCTGCGCCCTTCTCTATGCAACGTTCCCCGGCAGAAAGGATGTGGCCTTTATCAAAGCAAAACACGGAAAAGGCGCAGCGCAAAACAGCAGACATACACACAGTGGCGGCGCACAGAGGGCAACGCCCCCCTGGAAGCAGGTGCTGCTGACGCTGCTGGTTCTTGTTGCCCTGCTCGCCCTGCTGGGCGGGGCGCTGTGGCAGAATATCTGCTATAACCGCACCCACTATACGGCAGAGTTCTATCAGATCCATTCCCGCAAGCTGACCCAGAGCTGCCGGGTCGTTTTTCTGACCGATCTGCATCTGCGGGAGTACGGAGCAGATAACTGTGAGCTGGTGCAGGATGTCCGCAGCCTTGCCCCGGATCTGATTTTGCTGGGCGGCGACTTTGTGACCTACGGCGAAGGCACCGACTATGATAATATGCTCTCCCTGTTCCGTCAGCTGAGCGAGATTGCCCCGGTATGCGGAGTGCTGGGCAACCACGAGGACGAGCTGTATTTTCTGGACAACGACCGGGAACTGGTGGAAAAGTTCACCGCCGCCGGGGTGACCGTCCTGCGCAATCAGGAGGCGCGCTATACCATCCACGACAATGTTATCAGCATTCTGGGCGTGGAGGGCAGCCCGGCGGATTTTTCTAACTACGGTGCCAGCACCTTTATGGACAGCGTGGAGCCGCAGACAGACTACGACCTGCGCATCTGTCTGGCACACGTTCCCACCTACTTTCCCGAGCATCTGGAAAACTATTCCTTTGAGCTGGGACTGGCCGGGCACACCCACGGCGGCATCGTGCGTCTGCCGAAGATCGGTCCGCTTTATACCGCCGAGGAGGGCTTTTTCCCCGACTATGCCGGGGGCAGCTATACGCTTGCCAACAACGCCACCCTCATTGTAAGCCGGGGACTGGGCGATTCCAGCCGGGCGCCCCGCATCAACAATGTGCCGGAGCTTTCGGTCATTGACATCGACTAAGCAGTCTGCACCGCGCGTGCAGGCCGCTGCAAAAGGGTAGAATGCCATGGATGACATCAAAGAAAAAATCAAACAGGCGCTGCGCCATATCTGGATCAATAAATACCGTCTGTTTTTCTGCCTGCTGACCTTGTGCTGTCTGTTCGGGCTGATCCACTATTTTAAAAGTGCGGACAGCGCCACTGCCAGCATCTCCTTCAATTACTCCGAGGCGGCGCTTGGCATGAACCCCAACAAGACCCGCTTCAACGCCTACGAGATCGTTTCGGACGAGGTGATGGAACGCGCCATCCGGCGGGTGGGCTTGCAGGACAGCCTGACTGCATCCCAGCTGGCCCAGTGCCTTTACCTGAGCCCGGACGGCACCGGCAGCGCCAACGGCAGCGAGTATATCAGCACCAACTACTATCTCTCCATCAACACCCGCAAGCTGAACCTGGGCAACCGCAAGCCCACAGATCTTTTGCAGAGCGTGTGCGAATCCTACCGGGAGATCTTTCTGAGCAACTACTGCGATAACCAGAGCATCCTCAAGGAAAAGCTGGAAGTGACCACCGCGTGCGAGCCTTACCTGCGACTGAACGAGCTGGAGGTGCGCGCCGCCGCGCTGAACCGCTATCTGAACGCCCGTCTGGGGGAGAACAAAAGCTTTACGGACGAGGCAAATCCCGACCCTTCCACCAACAACTTTACCACACTGGGCAAAATGATCAACAATCTGGTGGATTACGACCTGCCCAACGCCATGGCCTTTGTCATCGAGGGCGGTGTTGCCCGCGACCCGGCCATGCTGACCAGCATTCTGGAATACAAGAACAAGATCGACGATCTTGCCATGCGCACCCAGCAGGCTTACTATGACGCCGACAAAAAGGGCATTTCCATCTACGAAAAGTCCATGACCTCCATCATGATGATCCCCACCGTGGATGAAGCAAGCGAGTACTATATGTCCCGCACCAAGACCGCCATGGATGCGCTGGCGCGGGCGGCAGACGCTTCTCTGGCCGATGCCACCGACTACCAGTCCGAGATCGTGAGCACGAATTATGTGATCCAGAAGATCCGGGAGCTGGATGCCGGTCAGCCGCGTCTGGCCGAGGCGCAGGCCATGGTGAACAAGCTGGAGACCGCCATCAACGAGATCTCGGAGCAGCTGTTTGTACTGGACAAGGCGTATATCAAGTACAAATCCCAGAACTATATTACCTTTACCTACGGCTCGGCCTCCTTCCTGCAGCGCCTGAGCCTGAAAAAGACCCTGATGGAGTCCGTTGCTGTTATGCTGGGCAGTGCATGGCTGCTCCACGAACGCAAACGCAGAAAGGCAAGGCACCGCAGATGAAAAAGTTTGAGATCCTGCGCTATCTGAAGCGTTTCAGCCTGCTGATCTTTCTGGTGTCGCTGGCAGGTGCGGCCGCCATCTACCTGTATGCGGACGGTCGGCAGAAGTACACTGCATCGGTCATTATCCGCTATACCAACGACGGCATCTCGGACGGCTACACCCCGGACGGCAGCGAACTGGACGTCAACGAGATCTACTCCTCCACCGTCATCTCGCAGGCCATGGATGCACTGGGTGCTTCCGGGCGGCTGAGCACCATCCGTTCCAACATCTCGGTGACCCCGGTGATCTCGGAAGATCAGCAGACCATCAACGAGGCACTGCTGCAAAAGGGCGAAGAGGTGACCTATTTCCCGGATACCTACAAGGTGAGCCTTGTGGTGGATGGAGAGCAGGGCGCGGGTTATGCCCGCAATATGCTGGATGCCATCATCCAGAGCTACTGCACCTATTATACGGAAAAATATGTGGAGCAGAAACTCTCGCTCAACCCCTCGTCCGGCCTGCTGGATAACGGCTATGACTACTACGAGTGCATCCGCATTCTGGAAAACGATACCAACGAGATGCAGGACTATCTGCTGAGCAAGCGGGAGCACTACCCGAATTTTCGCTCCTCCCGCACCGGCTACACCTATGCAGACCTGTGCGATATCTATTCCGACTTCAAAAAATACACCATCCCGGCGCTGTACGCCTATGTGCTCAACGGCCCGCAGGTGCGGGACGGCACGGTGCTGCAGGAATATCTGGCCAACACCATCGAAACTGCAAAGCAGAACGAACAGATCACCACCGAGCAGCGGGACAGTCTGTGGAGCCTGACCGACCAGTATGTGTACAAGAACGCCGATCTGCTGCAAAACTACTTTACTGACCGGGGCGAGGTGGTGTCCTCGGACTATATCCTGAATAACATCGAGCTGGAAGGTGCTGGCGATAAGGCACAGACCACCTACGACGGTCTGGTGCTGAAACTGGTATCGCTGGAACAGCAGGTCGCATCCAGCCAGATCGACCGGCAGTTTCAGGAGGAGATCCTGCAAAGCTTCCGCAACGTGGATTTTGGCGGTACAGGCGAGCAGCACGCCAAGATGGAAAGCATGATCAACGACTACGAGGCGCAGCTGAAAAGCTACTACGAGATCATCAATACCAGCAGCAAGGAGCTGAACCTGTACATCAGCGCGGATTATCTGAAGATGATCAGCTCGGTGCAGGTGGCTGCCGCCATCAATGTCAAGCTGTATCTGATGCTGGCGCTGGTGCTGTTCTTTGTCATCGGCTGCTGCGGTGCAATTCTGCTGGGCCGCATCTCGGATGCGGTGGATTATCTGCTGTATGTGGACAAAAAGACCGGTCTGCCCAACCGCGAAAAGCTCAACGTGTATATCACCGGCATGGCCGACCGCATCCTGCCGGAGGACTATACCTGCTTTGCTTTGCAGCTGGACAACCTGACCGAGATGAGCCGCCGCTTCGGCTACCATGTGGGTGACGGCATCCTGAAGGATTTTTCCGGTCTTTTGCAGCTGATGGGCGATACCGACGGCACGGTGGGCTACAACGGCGCGGGCAAGTTCCTTGCCTTCTTTGATGAATGCAGCACCCGGAAGGCAGAGGTCATGATCCACATCCTGCAAAGTCAGGTGGACGAGTACAATAAGCTCAACCCGGAGTACCCCATCCTGTTCACCGCCGCATGGGCCACCACCTCGGAGGAGGAGCTCTACCATGTGCGCGACCTTGTGCGCTGCGCACAGAAAAAGATGTCCCTGATCGCAGAGGAGGGCGGCGCTGTCCTTGCCGGAACGGAGCGTGGTGAAGCATGATCCAGAACCGACGCGCTTACCAGCTGATCCACTGCCGCACCCGCAGCCGTCTGCTGGCGGGCGCTGCCGCCGTGTGCGGCGCAGCCTGCGGCCATGCAGACCTTGGGCTGTACCATCTGCTGCACCGGGGCGGTGCCCCGCTGCCGGACAGCACACAGGCCGACCGCGCCGCGCTGGCAGCCCTGTGCCCGAAACCTGCAGCAGAAGAGACCTGCCCGCTGCTGCCGCCGCAGGACCCGACGGTGACCCTTTCGGTCATTGTGCCGGTGTACAACGGCGAAGCTACCATCGGCCCCTGTCTGGACAGCATTTTGCAGCAGGAGACCAGCTGCACCGTGCAGCTGATCGTGGTGGACAGCGATTCCACCGACGGCACAGCCGCCGTGCTGGAACGCTACCGGGCACTGCCCGGGGTGTTGCTGTGCAATTGCAGTGCGCCCCGCAGCGCCGCCGCCGCCCGCAACGAGGGGCTACGCCACGCCGTGGGCCGCTGGCTGATGTTCGTGGACAGCGACGATCTGTTATTGCCCGGTGCCATCCGCACCCTGCTGGAGGCCGCACAGCGCCTTGACGCCGATGTGGTGCAAGGCGGCTGGCAGTACCTGTACACCGACGGCACCCGCGGCCCGGTGCAGCGCTACCCGGCGGCAGTCTACGCCGGTGCCGCCGCGCCGGAGCGGTTCGAGCTGCCCGGGATGCCATGGGGCAAGGTGTACCGGCGGGAGCTGTTTGCACAGGTGCGCTTTCCGGCTTACTATACCTGCTTTGAGGATGCCATCATCCATTTTCTGGTATTCCGGCTGGCAAAGACTGTGGCCTCTGTGCCGGAGATGGTCTATCTGTGGCGCAAAAACCCCAAGGGGCTTACCGCCACAAGTCAGCACCGCCCTGCCGCCGTGCAGAGCTACTGGATCATGGAGCAGCTGGCAGTGCAGGATGCTGCGCTGGGCCTGCCCCACGATGCGTTGTACCGCTGCACCCTGACGCTGCAGCTTTCGGCTTTCTGCTATGCCACCGTATCCGGCCTGCCGCCGGAAACGCAGCAGGCTGTTTTCCGGCTGTGCTGTGCTTTGTACGCAAAGGCGCTGCCGCAAGAGGGCGCACTGCCCCGCCGTGCCCGCTGGGGTGCCCGGGCGCTGCGGCAGCAGGACTTTGGGCTGTGGTGCCGCTACGGCAGAAGATTTCAGTTGTTATAATGTAAGGAGTACCCATGATACGAGTGCTGCATTCGGTCAGCAATATGGACCGCGGCGGGATCGAGACCATGCTGATGAACTACTACCGGCATATCGACCGCGAAAAGGTCCAGTTTGATTTTATCGTCAACAAGCAAAAGCCCGGCGATTACGACGACGAGATCCGCCGTCTGGGCGGGCATATCTACCAGAGTCCGGGATTAAACCCGCTGCACTACCCGGCGTATCTGCGCTTTGTGCAGCAGACCGTGGCCGCAGACCCCCGCATCCGCATCCTGCACGCCCACAACGAGGCGATGGGGCTTTATGCCCTGAAGGGTGCGGAGAAGGCCGGGCTGCAAGTGCGCATTGCCCACGCCCATAATATCTGGATCGTCCGGGACTACAAGTGGCCGCTGAAGATGTTCTGTAAGCAGCTGCTGCCCGGCGCCGCCACCCACCTGTGGGCCTGCGGCCGGGATGCGGGCATCTACTACTTTGGCAAAGCGGACTGGGAGCGCCGGGGACAGATCATTCCCAACGCCATCGAGCCGGAGACCTTCCGCTTCTCCCCCGCCGTCCGCGCCGAAATGCGGGCGCGCTACGGGCTGGAGGACCGGGTGGTGCTGGGTCATGTAGGCCGCTTTGATGTCCGCAAGAACCACGAGCGTCTATTGGAGATCTTTGCCGCCTTTTTGCAGCTGGAACCCCGGGCGATGCTGGTGCTCATCGGTACCGGCAGGCTGGAGCAGGCTGTCCGTGCACAGGCGCAGGAACTGGGCATCACAGACCATATCCTGTTTGCCGGGTTGCAAAGCAATGTGGCCGACTGGTACCAGATGATGGATCTCTTCGTCATGCCTTCCCGCTTCGAGGGTCTGCCGGTGGTGGGCATCGAGGCGCAGGCTGCCGGGCTGGGGTGCGTATTTTCGGACGCAGTGCCGACGGAGGTGCTGCTTTCTTCCCATGCCATCCAGATTCCGCTTTCCGCCAGCAATGCAGACTGGGCAGCAGGCTTGCAGCGGATGCTCCACCAGCCCTGCGACCGATCTGCTGGTGCAGAACTGATCCGACAGGCGGGCTACGATATCAACATCGCCGCCGCCCGCTTGCAGCAGCAGTACCTGCAACTAGGAGGGCAGGCGTAACCCCCCGGCGGCTGCGGGAACACCCACAATAAAAGGAGAGCCCTTTTCATGCGCACATTGGATCAGATCCTGACCAAAAAGGATTACAGCCGGAAAACTCCGGCCTCTTTATTTTATAAGGACAGCCCGCTGTGGCAAAAACTGCTGACCATCGGTTGCGTGGTCTTTTTGGCCGGTGCCGGGCTGGGAGAGTGGAAACCAATCAACAGCGCAGTGGGCGGCCTTCCCAAAGCCATCTCTCTGGGGGTGATCGGGCTGGCAATGCTGTACACTCTGTTTTACCCGGACGAAAAGCGTCTCCGGGAGTTATGGAAGCCTACCCTGCTTTATATGTCCCTGATGGCGGCGCTGTTTTTCTGGTCGATGGTCATCTGGATCGAAAGCTTTGCCGCAGTGTCTTCCATGATCCGAAGCTGCTCCAAGATCGTGTTCCAGAGTATTGCCATCCTCACTGCCGTGGCGCTGGTCTATCTGTTCCGGGAAAAAGCCATCGAGCTGTTTACCATCAGTATCTGCATTGCCAACACGGCCATCATGCTGCTGAGCATTCCTGGCTACGGTTTTGCAGCCAGCATCCAGTCTCTCGTTACCTGTCTGATCACCTTCGGTGATGCGGATGGCTATGCGCTGCAGCTGGAGATTCACGACCTGACCTTTGTGTTCGGGCAGATGATCTTGTACTACGCCGTTTTTGCTCCTCGTACTACCCGGCAGGAAAAGCGCAAGCGCTGTCTGTATCTGCTGCTCTGCTGCTGGTTTTTTCTGGTCGGCATGAAGCGCATCGCCATCCCGGCGGTGGTTCTGTTCGTCCTGATCGCTCTGCTTCTCCGCAAGCGCAAAGTCCCCGGCTGGTTTTACCCGGCAGTGGGCGTCTGCTGCATCCTGTTTTTTCTGGCATTCCTCTACTGTGTGCGCTACGGTGTTATTTCAAGGTTGCTGAACAGTTTTGGCATTGACATGATGGGACGGGACTACCTGTGGAGCATGGCGAACCCCTACTATGAATTTTCTATCACCTATATCGGCCGCGGTTTTGAATATGTGGACACCATCATCGCCCAGTGGTATAATGACGGGCTCATCAACCAGCCTTACCCCTTCCACAACGACATCCTGAAGGTCTTTGTAGAGGTAGGCTTTCCGGGTTTTCTGCTCTGGTCCAGCATCCAGTATGTTCTGACTCCGCTGTTCTGGCAGCGCTATGCAGACCAAGAGACCACGTTGCTGTATCTGTCCGAGCTAGGCTATATGACGGTGACCTACCTGACCGATAATACCGCCTTTTATTTCTGGAGCACGATGGCGCTGCGTCTGGTGACGCTTGCCTACGCCATGGAGCGCAAAAAGCCCCCGGAACCCAAGGTGTGGATGCCGGACAGTCGGCAGGAGATGCGGGACCGCATCCATATTCTGATGAAGGAAGTGTGACGGCAAGGAGTGAAAACAATGCCCTGTATCTCGTTTATAGTGCCTGTTTATAATATGGAGCGCCTGCTGCCCCGGGCGCTGCGCTCACTGCGGGCGCAGACTTTGACCGACTTCGAGGCCATCCTCATCAACGATGGCTCTAAGGACGGCAGCGCCGCGCTGTGTGCACAGGCTGTTGCCGAGGATGCGCGCTTTCGCTTCATCGACCAGCCCAACGGCGGCGTAGCCGCTGCCCGCAACGCGGGTCTGAATGCTGCCCGGGGAGAGTATATCTTCTTTCTGGACCCGGACGACTGGGTAGAGCCGGATGCGGCAGAAGTGCTGTATCATGCCGCCCGGAATGCTGATGCGGACTGCGTGGAGTTTGGGCTGTATCTGGACAGCTATGATGAAAACGACCGGCTGCTGCACACGCAGACCAGCGGCAGCACCCTCTCCGGCGTGTACCGGGGCGCGCCCTTCAAGGAACATTTCGACGAGATGGCGTCCTCGTATCTGGTCACCAATAAGCTGTTCCGCCGGGCGTTTCTGGAGCAGCATCGGCTGCGTTTCTCCTGCCATCAGCTGGGGGAGGACGGGCTGTTCTTTGTAGCCTTTTATCGTCAAAATCCCGGCTGTCTGGTGGTGCTGGAAAAGCCGCTGTACCACTACACCGCTGCCCGGCGGGGCAGTCTGTCCAACAGCTACCACCCGGAGCGTCTGGAGGATAACTTTTATCTCAGCGATGCAGTGTGGGACACCGTTGCCGCGTGGGGCTTACAGGACAGCCCCATGCACCGCGCAAAGGCGAGCTACTGCACGATCCGCGACCTGATGATGGGAATCAAGAATCTTGGATGCAGCCCGCTTTCCCTTGCAGAGCAGACTGCTTGGCTGCGCAGTACCCTGCAAAAGCCCCGGGTGCGCACGGCGGTGCGCAGCACCCCACTGCACGCCATGCAGAGCCGGAACGACCAGGTAAAGCTGTTGCTGCTCAAGCTGCGGCTATGCCGCGCGGTGCTGCTGCTCTCGGGCGCAAATCAGCGTAAGAATACCTGAAGAGAAACGCAAAAATCCCCCCGCTGCCGACTGGCAGCGGGGGGATTTGTTACCGATTTAAATGAAAATCAGCGCTTAGTTCTGCTTCATGCGAGCGAAGCAGTCAGAGCAGTAGACCGGACGGTCCTCACGGGGCTGGAAGGGAACCTTGCAAGCCTTGCCGCAAGCTGCGCAGACAGCATCGAACATCTGACGCTCACCGCTGTTGCTGCGTGCGCCGCCGTTCTTGCGGGCGTCACGGCAGGGCTTGCAGCGCTGGGGCTGGTTCTCGAAGCCGCGAGAAGCGTAGAACTCCTGCTCACCGGCAGTCCAAACAAATTCCTTACCGCAGTCCTTGCAGACCAGAGTCTTGTCTTCAAACATAGTAGTATCTCCTCTTTAGTTAGTTCTTGCCCACGGAAGGATTGTAACCATACCTTTGGTTTTGGGACCATCGCGCTGATCAGTAAGCTTACCAGGGGCTTGAATAGATAAACGCCCTCGGATTGAGGACTTTCCTATTGTACCGTTATTTTTGAGATTTGTCAACCAAAAAACAACCGTTCGCCCTTTTATTTGTACACATAGCACAAACCGACAGCATATATTTGGGTAAAATCACCGCCTTAAGATGGAAAAGCGGCGCGCCGCACAGGTTATGCGCAGCGGCAGATAATTTATGATTTGCGGTTCAGAAACACCTGCGGGTGTTTCTGAACCACTTTTTCATACAAGCAAAAAGGGGCTGCCGCACATTCTGTGCAGCAGCCCCTGCAAAGCCCTTTGGGAAAAGCTTACTTCTCGATGACTTCCTTGGTGTCGCGGGCGATCATCAGCTCCTCGTCGGTAGCAATGACCAGCGTGCGCACCTTTGCGCCCCAAGCGGTGATCTCGCACACATCGCCAACAGGGTGCTTGTTCTTCTCGGTGTCGATGCGGATGCCCAGCCAATCCATGTGGTGGCAGATCTTTGCACGGGCAATGGCATCGTGCTCGCCGATGCCGCCGGTAAAGACGATGGCATCCACGCCGCCCATAGCTGCAA
>OHJK01000456.1_pt1 | contig 26733 bp, 21 predicted proteins | sample 1568541 | NCBI WGS metagenome assembly OHJK01 (sample SAMEA3879535, study PRJEB24766) | human gut metagenome | biome: human-associated habitat; feature: feces | place: USA | collected 1985/1987
TGATTTCTATGAGTCTGATGGTATTCGTGGTCGCCGAAGTTACGAAAATTTTCGCACAATCCTCTGAAACTACGACATCAGAAGGCCAAAAACCGCTCGCTATGGTTTCAAGTTTGCCTTTCGTGTAGTCACCGCCTGCTCCCGGAGTGAGTTTTCTGACAGCCTGGGCAGTCACATCGCAGAAATACAATGCACCGTCTTTTGCGCACCAGATTCCGTTCACCTTGCCGATTGTACTCTTGCCGAGCAGGTCGCCCGGAACGCCGTCTCCTTTGGAGCCCTTGGCATTTCCTTCTCCTGCAATCTGCTTGATTTCGCCGTCCTTGTCTATCATGTAAAGATAGCCGGAGTCTTCAGTGCCGACGATAACTCTTCCAGCAGCATCCACGGCAGAACATGTAGGCATAGGAATACTATAAATCTTCACCACGGCATCGTCCTTGAACTTGATTACCTGGCCTCCGTCAGTGTTTCTGTTGGAGAGGTATCCGAAGCCGTCAGCATCGAATTTGACCCCCATAGGGTTCTGCAAGGTAAATCCTGAAACTGCTTTCACGACTCCGGCAGCATCCATCTTCATGAGCTGGTTGCTGCTCTTGTTGCAGAAGTACAGTTCTCCCGACGGCGCGACTGCACCTTGCCAAGGATGGTGAAGTTCCGCGCCAGATGTCTTCACAGTAGTTACCCTACCGAAAGAATCCATTTTTCTGATAGCGAACGAACCTCTCTGCAGAATGTAGTAACTGCCGTCACCGGCAGGGATGATACCTTCTGGGGATGAGAATGTCGCAGAGGTGGCCACTCCGTCTTCAGAAGCATTTGTTCCTACCTTTCCAGCATACGATTGTAAGGTCCCATTTGTTGGCATCCAGCACTTTGGCTTCTTTTCCGCCGATAAGGACCACATTGTCCTTCGCTTTCTCGCTGAAATTACGTCCGAGAACTTTCACGATGGCGCCGGAATATCCGCTTTCAGGGTCCATGCGCACAAGGCTGAGTTCCGTCACATTGGCGACGTATTTATCATCTTGGCAGGCACTTGCAAGTGTTACAAGTGCCATTGCCGCTAAAATTATCGATTTTTTCATATACGCTTATTTTGAGTATATCCTTCTTATGGTAAAGCCGGTTCCATCCGCAAGCAGCATTGAACCGTCCGACATCGGAAGCAATCCGCAAGGGTATTTGAATCCGGCGTTGGTTCCAAGTCCGTCAACTCCAGGATATTTCGGCACGAAATTCATACCTGCACGAGTCTTGACGGTTCCCTTGATATAGTCTCCGCCTTCCCCAGGAACCAATACGCGGACTGTAGCAGTAGTCACATCGGAGAACCACAGGTTACCTTCAGCATCGACAGCCATACCTTCTATCTGGCCGATAGTCGCAGTAAGAGGATTGCCCGGTTCGCCGTCCGTCGTAGCCGCTGCATTGGCAGGCTTATCCTTGGTACCGGCGATTTTCTTCATTTCTCCCGTAGCAGGATCGAATTCGAAGATTCCGAATGGAGCACCAGTCGTGCCAATGTAAAGTTTAGTCTTGTCCTTGTTCCACGCCATGTGTTCAGCAAACAACTTGACAGGCCAATCATGCTTCAGCACAAGGTTCTTGTCATATACCGAGATGTAACTTGGTTTAGCCTCAGTTCCGGCATCACGGTTCAGCAAATAAAGATTATCCTGAGCATCCGTAAGCACGCACATCGGGTTTGTAGTCAGTTTATGTGCCGGAAGCGGCAATACGCTGATTTCATTGGTCCCAGCGGCAATCTTGAATACCTTGCCAGCTGCTTTGCCTGTCGCATAATAGTTCCCCTTGGAATCGAATGTAGAGCCCCATGGATGAGTATTCTTGATGAGCACATTGTCAATGCCGATAACCGTCTTGACCTCCCAAGTCTTAGGATCCAGTGTCCTGATGGCATCCCTTCCTGCTCCTCCACGCGAAGTGAACCAAACTTTGCCGTCAGGTCCCATCGCGAGATGCTGGACAGTTTCCAGATTGGCAGCCTTACCAATTCCGTCCTTTGTTCCGCGGACAGAACTTCCAGCGACAGTCTCCACATACCACAGAGGAGCCACGGTAAATGAGCCGCCTGTGCAGACTCTCTCGCCCACCTTCACGGTAAATGTATAAGTACCGGTTCCGAGTGCAGGCATCTCCACTTTCAATGTCGTGGCGGTAGCTTCCGTGACAGTCAGTACCTGGTCGCCGACCATCACCACATTGTTCGCAAGCTCCTCGCTGAAGCCCTCGCCGTAGATGGTCACGATAGTTCCGGCGCCGCCCTCTGAAGGAGTGGACTTGGATATCATCAGTTCCACGTAAGTGAATTCCGCAACAGCCGTCTTGGTACCGTTCTTCACTTCCACGGTAACGCATCCGCGTGCGTGTTCAGGTGCTGTTACTGACAATGCTGAAGATGATGTCGTGAGAATATTCGCTTTCACGCCGTCGAAGGTAACGGACATGTCGGCCACTTCATCAGAGAAGTTTTCTCCGAGGATGGTGACATTGTCCCCTACGAAACCGAAAGACGGCCTCAACGCGGTAATCTTCACCTCCGGTTCAGCGAGTGTCACATAAGTGAAGTCCAGGCCGGAAACCTCTGTACCGTTCACGGAAACTTTCACATCTACCTTTCCGTCAGCATGTTCCGGGGTCACTATCTGGATTCTGTTCTTGGAAGAAGACACGACCTGTGCCTCTTTTCCGTCCATAAAGACCTTGTTTGCAGACTGTTCCGCAGCGAAATTCACTCCGGAAATTATGGCTGTACATCCGGACGCTCCGGATACAGGGATTATGGATATCAGCTCCGGCTCCGCAGCAAGCCCGTTCCCCGATGCGGAGTCCGAACAAGACGCTGCGCCAATAAGCAGCAGAGCCATCTGAAGTATCAATATTATTCTTTTCATTGTCATCAATTATTATGGTTCATCTACTGTTACGGCCCAGCCTGATACTACCGGTCTTTCAGCACCGTCAGCAGGATGGTTGCGAATCTGGAACACCTGTGCGATAGGGTGACGCACCATGAATTGGGCAGAACCGCCGCCGTCCAGATTTGCCGCACCAGAACATCCGAGAGACTGGAACATGTATGCCATCTCCTTATAGGTAAGGCCTGCGGCACCGAATGTCCTGCGTCCGTCAGCCGTAAGGAAATACACGATGCCGTCATCCGTATATCCGATAGCGGTACGCGGGTCTCTTGCAACCCATTCAGTTCCAGAGAAATGGCCGTTTGACAGAAGGATCAGACCTGCGCCCGTACATTCCTTCAGACTGGTTTTCATCTCCTCGTATTTTGCACGCTCGGCAATCACCATCTTGTTGTCAAAACCGACTCCGACGAAGCTGAGAGCCTGCTGCTCGACATTCGGGTTATAGTCCCATGCTGATGAAACAATCGTTCCTCCACGATGCACGGGGCCTCTCGGATTGATAGGAGTGTTGATATTCCAGAAATCTCCGTTGATCATACCTACGACCCTCGCGCGGCTCTTGTCCATAGCGGCCGCCATATCTGTCAATGTCTGTTTTCTCCAGCCGTCCGAGATGGAATTGCTGTTGTAAGGCATCGCTACCTTCACTTTCAGGCCCGGAGTGTTGGTGTCAATGCGGAGGATACATATCTGCTGCACATATCCTTCCATTGTCTGGAGGTGCAGATCGGTTTCCTCAACTCCCACAGCCACCACGAAAGATGTGTCCTTGAACACTCTCGCCACCTCCTGGCATTTGTCCACGAAAGTCTTTCCGATTTCCGTAGTCGGCTCATACAGGAAGTCCGTGTCCTGAGCCTTGTCGCAAGCTGCGCAGAGTATCAACACGCTGGCAGCCAACCATATTCTGTTTAATATTTTCATATCGTTATTTCCAAAGTTCATTCTGATGCAGATTGACAGTATTCAAATCCAGCTGTTTCTGAGGAATAGGGAAAACCGTATATTTCTCAGGAAGACCTGTTTTCTTCATATATCTTCCAGTACGGACAAGGTCATACCATCTGAATCCCTCTCCGAGGAACTCCAGACGTCTTTCTGCGAGTATCGCATCAATGAATTCCTCCTCGTTCTTCGGCGCAGGTGAAAGGTCCTGAAGTCCGCGGGCGCGTCTGAGTTCATTGAGTCTGGCGAGACCGCCTCCGGCAAGACCCTTGCCCTCTGCACTGATGAGATACATCTCGGCAAGACGGGAGATAATGATAGGGTCTGAGGATGACTTGTTGATATATTTGTTCAGGACTGTCTCGCTTCCGTCCACCGTTATCGAGATCGACTTTCTCTTGTCGTTATCAGTAAACAATGCAATCACCTCTGGCACAGGCACATAAATAGTAGCAGGCTGCAAGAATTCGCCAGCGAATTTGATACCGTTCTCTTCCGGCAAGTTGGCAAATGTGAATATTACCTCTGAATTGGCCTCGCCACGGAAAATCTTGGAAAAATCATCCAGTGCGAACAGCGGATCAGCTATGAGTTCATCAGCAAGTTTCGCCGCCTCGGCCTTTTTGCCCTGGGCGATATATGCTCTCGCCGCAAGTGCCTTGGCTGCCTGCAATGACACATAATATTTGGTAGAATATTCAGGGCACATCGCCAATGCTTTTTCGAGGTCCTCATTGACAAAAGCCCAAAGAGCCTCCTCGGTAGAGTTCGGCTGCGGATCATTGCTGGTAACCCTCATGAGAGGAGCGATCCTGTATTTCGTGACAATGTTGTAGTAGTCCAATGCCCTGAAGTAATATGCCACTCCGAGCATCTGGCGCACCTTGTCACTCTGAGGAGCTTTCTCTGCAACTTCGATGAAGCTGTTTATCTGATAGAGCAGGGCATAATATCCTGTATAAGGGGCTTGGATCCAGCCGTTGGTAGGCAGGAAAAAGTCCTTGATCCATGACGGAGCGTCCGGCCATACGGAACCGCCTCCACGGAAGAAGTCACCTCCCGTCATATCATTCTGGAAATATCCCTCGAAGCCCGGCTTGTACTGCGAGTAGCAGTAAAGACCCGTGTAAAGAAGCTCCAGATCTTCTTCTGACACGCTGTCCCTTGATACTGCATCATGCGGATATTTATCCAAAATGTCGCAGGACGAAATTATTATGGATGCTGTCAACAGCGCTAATATTATCTTTTTCATATCGACAATTAGAATTTAAGATTGACACCGAACATGAACGTCCTAGGCTGTCCAGGATTGAGCCAATCGACACCGTAAGTGGCTGCATTGGAATTATATGACACTTCCGGATCAAGATAAGGCCACTTCGTGAACACGTAGGCATTGTCCAACTGGAAATATACCCTTACGCTGTTCATCTTGATCGCGCGCATCCACTTCGAAGGGAGATTGTAACCCAATGTAATGGATCTCAGACGAAGGTATGATGCATCGTGCAGGAAACGGGTATTGACGAACTTGGTACTGTTCCAGCTCTGTCCGTAAATTGCACGAGGAGTCTTGTTGGTGGTTCCGGGACCAGTCCATCTTCCTTCACATGCGGACTTGAGCTGCGGCCATGTTCCGTTTCCGAGCCTGAGGCCACCAGTCCAATATTCATATACGCTCTGTCCGTATGAGTATGTCATGAACACGGACAGTTCCAGATTCTTCCAAGTAAATGTATTGTTGAAACCGCCGCTGAATTTAGGATTGGCGGAGCCTACTATCTGACGGTCATCAGCAGTAATCTTTCCATCTCCGTTATAATCATCATAAATGACGTCACCGGCACGTACTCCCTCATTCTCATAGAGATACTCAGGGACATCCTCGTCATGCTGGTAGATGCCGAGCATCTTGACCATGTAGAATGAACCGACTTCCTTGCCCACCTGCAGCGCATGGAATGAGTCCGGCATGATTATCTCGCTGTCATCCAAGAGCTTGGTCAGTTTATTCTTCACAAATGAGATATTGAAATCACCTCTCCATCGGAAATCCTTCTTTCCGGCGTTTCCGGCAACGGTGAGCTCAAGACCCTTGTTGTTCATTGAACCGATATTGCAGGTATAGCTGGAATATCCCGTAGTAATCATCGTCGGCTTGCTGTAGAGCAAGTCGCGGGTGTCTTTGTTGAACACATCGGCAGTGAAGGACAATGCACCCTTGAAGAAACTCATGTCGATACCCAAGTCTTGCTGCACGGCAGTTTCCCATTTCAGGTCACGGTTGCCAGGAGTGCTGAGACCTAGGCCGTTGACCTTGTTATAGTTCACACCGCCGGATGCAAGTGCCTGATATGCATAAGGTCCGATGTTGCCCTGGTTACCTGTTGCACCGATGCTGGCACGGAGCTTCATGGTGATGCCATCAGCATGCCACCAAGATTCCTTGTCGGCATTCCATCCGAGGCTGGCAGAAGGAAAATATCCGTAACGGTTTTCAGGAGCGAACTTGGAAGATCCGTCGGCACGCATCGTGAGAGTTCCCACATAGCGGTCCTTGTAGTTCAAGTTGACACGGCCGAAGAACGACTGGAGCGCATAAGCAGTACGGCTTGAATTGGCCTTGCTGATTTCCGCAGCGACAGAGTTCACGTCGAATGAGCTTGACGGGAATCCGATACCCCTCTGCAAAGCCATCGAGTTCTCATCCACCTGTGCGGAATGACCGAGAACGACGTTGAGTCCAAGTCCGAAATTGAATTTCTTGTCGTATGACAATGTATTTTCCCAAATTACAGAGCTGCGTAACTTGCGGCTGTCGGTCAATGAACCTCCCTGAGGATTATCCTTCGACGGATATCCGCCCGGATGCTTCGCCGTATAATAAACATGCTCTTCCAATGCTGAGAAATCCTCTCCCAGCGATGTCTTGAAATCAAGTCCAGGGACAATGTGGAAATTCAAATATGCATTGCTCAACGCCCTGTAGGTCTTGAGCCATACATCGGACTCCTTGATTGCCTGGAGGGCATTGTTGTTCACGAGCACATTCTTGGATGTAGCCCAGTCTCCGTTAGGGAGGAACGGCTCATCCCAAGGGTACTGCTCCACAGCAGCCTTGATGACATTATATCCGCTGTAACCGGAAGAAACTCGGTTGTTCTTGGTATAGCTGAGCTGCATGTTGATACCGAAAGAAAGCCATTTTCTGATATCTCCGGAAATGTTGGACTTGAGGCTGTATTGATTCAGGGCATTGCTCAATGCTGTTCCTTCCTGATGCTTGGCAGTCGCCGAAACATAGTACCTTATCTTTTCGGAGCCACCTGATACTGAAGCGGTAATATTACGTGAAAAGCCTGTACGGAGCACATCTTTAAGCCAGTTATGAGTCGGCTTTCCAGGCATAGGATTGATGAAACGCTCCTGAGTCTTGCCGAACTGGATGTTATAATTGTCGATAGCCTCGTTGAAAGTCTCGATCAGAAGGTCGCCGCTTGCAAGATCCAGCTTGTCCAGACGCGGCTGCTGGCTTAGACTCATGCTTGCGTCAATCGAAATTACCGGAGCGCCTTTCTTTCCCGACTTGGTGGTCACGATAATGACACCGTTCGTGGCACGGGAACCGTAAATGGCAGCGGATGCCGCATCTTTCAGGACTTCCACAGACTCGATATCGGACGGGTTCAATGTCGCAAGACCTGTCATGGACTCACCCTGCGAGAATGCTCCGGTATCTCCAGAAGTGCTGGTAATTGGCACGCCATCAATGACATACAGAGGTTCGTTACCGGCATTGAGGGAACCGATACCACGGATGCTCACACGGCTGCTGGCTCCCGGGATACCAGATGCTGTGGTGATATTCACACCCGCGATACGTCCCTGGAGAAGCTGGTCCACAGAGAGAACGTCACGTCTTTCGGAAGCCTTAGGCTTGAACTGACCGATAGCGGAAGTGATGTCCCTACGTGTCATGGTACCATATCCGACTACTACGGACTGGTCGAGCGATAGCGCCTGAGGCTCCATCTTCACTTCGATGTTGGACTTGGAAGATGACAGCTGCACGTCCTTGTCCTCATAACCGAAGAAAGAGAACGAAAGCACCGGGCTCGTTCCCTTGACTTTAATGGAGAATTTTCCGTCCACTCCGGTAGAAACCGCATTGTCAGTTCCCTTTTCCACCACGAACGCTCCTGCCATAGGAGAGTTGTTCTCGTCGAACACGATTCCTGTGTAAACTAGTGCCTGTGTCTTGGCTGCCGTTTTTGCAGCTGGAGCCGGCTGAGGTTTATTGGCTACTACGGAAATGTTCTTTCCATTGACCTTATAAGATACATTCTGTCCTGCGAAAATGCGGTCGAGCGCACTCTCGATTGACACATTCTTGACCTGTACTGTCACATGCTTGTTTATGTCAATGTCATCTGTTCCGATCGTGAACGAGTAATGGTACTCTTTCTGCAGATATTCCACTGCCGAGCGTACACTTACATCCTTCAGCGACATAGAAACCTGCGCATTGGCTGATACCGCAAACAGCCACGAAAAGACTGTTGCGATGACAAGACAGCACAACTTACTACATCTTGAATAATTACGCATAAATTGGTTATTAATTAAACGAATAAAATAATTTCAGATTTGACCCGCCGATGAATATTTTTCAATTCGCATTTCTAATTTGCTGATATATAATAGGTATTGCCCTGCTGCAGGACTTTCATGCCTCCATCCACACTGAGCGCCTTGAGTATATCGAGCGGCGACTCGTCATTCACGAACGACGCATAAAAGCGTTTTCCCAAAAGTGACTTGTTGCGGACCACGACTTCGATTTCGAACTGGCGCTGGAGTTCCATTATTATATTCTGGAGTGTCTCATCATTGAAATACAATGCTGTACGCTCTGTCCAGGACACGTATTTTTCCGGCTGCATACAGGTCCGCGTGACCTTTCCGTTCTCCAGATCGGCCTTGACCACCTGTCCCGGGGTGATTTCTACGGACTGCCTGATTCCGGGTACTGTAAAATCCATATCTACAGCACCTTCCACCAATGTCAGTTCTGCTTCCGTGGACTTGGGATATGAGCGGAAATTGAAAACCGTTCCCTTCACCTTGACATTGACATTATTGGAAGACAGTATGAACGGATGCCTCTTGTCTTTTGCGACCTCCGCGAACACTTCTCCTGATGTGAACACCTGACGTGTGCGGCCTGTGAACTCGCTCGGATACAGAAGCCTGGATTCGTTGTGAAGCCAGATTACCGTACCGTCCGGAAGCAATACTGATTTTTTCTCGCCATAGGCCGTAAGCACCTCCATCCAGTTCACGGTCTCGTCTTCAGAGCGAGGCACGACGTTAAGGACCACTGCCAACACGACAGCCGCCGCTGCGGAAATGATGCCGGCGACATAAGGCCACACTCGCCTTTCTCTACGGCTTCCGTCCTCCCCTGACAATGCGCTTTCTTCTATAGCCGCATCCAGCCGGGCTTTCACCCTTGCTTTTCTTACTTCAATATCGTAATCGTTATAATCCATTTTCAAGTCCTTTGCATATGATACGCAGGACTGGTGCTTTACCCTCAACCGTCTGGTGAGTTTTTTTCCGCGTGGTTTCCTGTGTGGATTTTCGCGGACGAAAAGACTGCTGCGTGGATTGCCGCGAGCGAAAAGGGTGGTTTTTCACATAGAATCCCCACAAAGTTTCTTCAATACCTCCTCAATGTTTTAGAAAAGATTCCAAAAAAACTCCACCTACACTTGTTTTTTCAAAAATTATCCTTACCTTTGCGTTCCACTTCACAAAAAACAGGAGTGGGCGAAATAAAATTCGACATTGGAGAGATGGCAGAGTGGTCGAATGCGGCGGTCTTGAAAACCGTTGATCTTAACGGGTCCGGGGGTTCGAATCCCTCTCTCTCCGCTGAACTTACTGGACAGAAATGGACAGTAAACGGACAAAAAGCTACAAATCAATGATTTGTGGCTTTTTTTATTGCCCGAAAGTCCTGCTTTCAAGACTTCAAAAGTACGGTAAAAGACAAAGTTTCGTTACTAAATCGTTACCTATTCCCTGCCGGACAAAAACGGTAACGAATTGTCCATAAATGACCTGATAATGACTATATTAGTCCATAGTCTGCATAACTCGAAAACGAGAGGTAAAAACTAATTTTGCAACTAAAAATTTTGAGTTATGAAATCGACATTCAAGGTTCTTTTTTATTTGAAGAAAGGTTCTGAAAAGAAAAACGGCGAGGTTATGATTATGGCACGCATCACCATAGACGGCAAACTTTGCCAGTTCAGTACGAAACAGAGCATCCAGCCCGACAACTGGAGCATTGCTGCGGGCAAAGCCAAAGGCAGGGATGCCGGGAGGATAAACGCCCTTTTGGACGACATACGTTCTTCCCTGAATACCATTTACCACGAAATGCAGCGGCGTGACAACTACGTGACCGCCGAGAAAGTGAAAAACGAGTTTTTAGGTCATAGCGAGAGCCACGAAACAATCCTTTCATTGTTCCAAAAGCACAATGACGATGTGAAGCAGCTTGTGGGCATATCCAAGACGATAGCGACCTACCGCAAGTATGAAGTGACCCGCCGCCACCTCGCTGAATTTATCCAAAGCAAGTACAATGTATCGGACATATCCATAAAGGAGATAAGCCCGATGTTCATTACCGATTTTGAGTTGTATTTGCGTACCGCCTGCAAGTGCGGTTACAACACCACCGCCAAGTTCATGCAGTTCTTCAAGCGTATCATCATCATTGCCCGTAACAACGGCATACTGGTGGGCGACCCGTTCGCCAGCTATAAAATCCGGCTGGAAAAAGTGGACAGGGGTTATCTGACAGAGGACGAGATAAAAATCATCCTTAAAAAGAAAATGGTTTCCGAACGGCTGGAACACGTCAGGGACTTGTTCGTCTTTTCCTGTTTCTGCGGTTTGGCATACAGCGATGTCGCCAACTTGCGGCAGGAGAATATCCAAAAGTCCTTTGACGGCAACCTTTGGATAATCACCAAGCGGCAAAAGACGAATACGGACGTGAATGTTCCCCTGCTGGATATTCCCAAGATGATTTTGAAGAAGTACAAGGGCAAGTTGCCGGACGGGAAGATACTTCCCGTAATCAGCAATCAGAAGCTAAACGCCTACTTGAAAGAGATTGCCGATATATGCGGTATTAAAAAGAACCTGACATTCCACCTTGCCCGGCACACGTTCGCCACGACCACCACGCTGTCAAAGGGCGTACCCATTGAAACGGTGTCCAAGATGCTGGGACACACCAATATCGAAACGACACAAATCTACGCCCGCATCACCAACAGCAAGATAGGCAGCGATATGCAGGGGCTTGACAAGAAGTTTGTCGGCATCGAGAAGATTTACAAGGAAGTCGCCATGTAATCTTGATTATTGGGAACTGGTCACAATTTGTGACCAGTCCTTACTATTATTCCAACATTGCTAAATCTCCTAAAATATACGATTATGGATTTGCAGATTATCCAAAACAAGATTTTTGAGGTCAGAGGTTGCCGGGTGATGCTCGATTATCATTTGGCAGAACTCTACCAAGTGGAAACACGAGCCTTGAAGCAGGCGGTCAAGCGCAATATCGAGCGTTTTCCAAGTGATTTTATGTTTGTTCTCACCCAAGAGGAAGCTAACTTGCTGTTATCCATAGGGGTATCACAAAATGTGATACCCCCTGCTTACAACTTCGGCGTTGCTATGCCTATGGCTTTCACCGAGCAGGGCGTAGCCATGCTTTCTTCGGTTCTCCGCTCCAAAGTAGCCATAGAAGTAAACATTTCAATCATGCGGGCTTTCGTCCTCATGCGCCAAATGGCAATCGGTTACGAGGAACTGTCAAGGCGCATCGAGGAACTGGAGGTAAGCACCGATGCGCAGTTCAACGAACTGTATCAAGCCCTTACCCAGCTTTTGAGCCAGTCGAAACAACAGAAAGAACGCCGTCCGGTAGGTTTCGTTACCTATAACCGTGACAAAAACGAATAGGTAACGATTTCGGTAACGAAATTCCGCCTAACAAACTATATCCCAATGAAGTACATTCTTCCACCTTGCGGGCAGTCCACCGACTACCCGCATTTTTTATATCCTTTTCCAACTGGCACATTCCCCGAAACGCCAGCCGTGCGTGGCATGGCTGACTGTATTCCGTGAAAAGAGCCGTTGGAAACCCGCACAAGCGTATTGCAAGCAAGCTCACAACACCCTTGCCTTTCCCGCCCGCATGGAGTGTTCCCTAAAAGATGAAAGAGAACAGGCACTTTTTCCCGGTTTCCCTATCTGTAAATCTTCCTCTTACGCAGTCCCCCAGCCGGGACAGTCGTTTTAATCATTTCAATAGGCAAAGGTAGTTACGTGTTCTTCACGATTTTGCAAGGTCGAGCCGTTCCGGTTTGGCGAAAAAATCTTCCCTGCCTTGCGAGGTATTTTTTGCCCAAAACCTTGCAAACTCTAAACACTACCCTTTTACGCCTATGTGAAACGAAAACGACCGACCCGACCGGAAGACGCATAAAAAAAAAGTCGGATTTACGGGAAACAGGAAAAAAGTTCAGTGAAACTTCAACTCCCTCACCTCTCAAATCCGCATAAAATTAAAAACTTAAAAATTACAGCAATATGGAAGCAAAGGTATTATCGGAAGCAAAAGTTTATGTAGGCACTTATGCCAAGTACAACAACGGTTCATTGTCCGGCGCATGGCTCGACCTTTCGGACTATTCGGACAAGGAAGAATTTTATGAAGCCTGCCGGGAACTTCACAAGGACGAGGAAGATGCGGAATACATGTTTCAGGACTGGGAGAACGTGCCGGAGGGCTTAATCGACGAAAGCTGGATTTCTGAAAACTTCTTCGCCCTGCGTGATGCGGTGGAGGATTTGAGCGACACCGAGCAGGAAGCCTTTTTCGTGTGGTGCAACTATAAAAGCCATGATTTGGGCGAGGAAGATGCGGACGACCTTGTACGTGATTTCCGGGATGAATATCAAGGGGAATATGACGATGAAGAAGATTTCGCCTATGAAATTGTAGAGGAATGTTACGACCTGCCGGAGTTCGCAAAGACCTATTTCGATTACAAACAGTTTGCCCGTGACCTGTTCATGTGCGATTACTGGTTTGATGACGGCTTTGTGTTCCGTGCGGCATAACAACCAATCCGGGCGGGGTGTCAAAGCCCTGCCCGCTTAAAACAACCAAGTTTATAACCATAAAAAATAAGACATCATGCAGTCACTTAACAAAAACGGGGTAAGCATCACCCAAACACCGGGAGAAGAAAAGTTCGTGAAATGCCGTTTAGGGGCTTTCAGGGGACAAATTTATTATCAATATGACTACCGCCACACGGACGGCGAACTTTTCAGCACGGTAGCCAAAACGCTGGACGAGTGCCGCCGCAGGCGTGACGAATGGGTAACGAAGAAGAACGGAGTAATAAACAAGTAAATTTCAGGGACATGAAAACGACAGAAGTAAACAAGGAGCTTATCGGCAAGCGTTGCGAGTGTATTTTTACGGGCTTAATGGTAACGGGCGTTATCGAGGACACAGAAGAAAACGAACACACCATAGAGGTAAAAGTCCGTTTCGACCACCCGCACCAGTGGGGCGATGATTTGTATAATGATGTGTGGGCGTGGGGGCGCAAAATAGACGAGTTCGGCACGCTGCACCATTTGCAACTGTTGGAGGACAAACCGGACTTTCAGATAATGACGGTAGTTTTCGGCGAGCCAATCAGCCGGATAGACCGCAGTGTTTTTGCAGATGTGGAAACGTGGGGCGTCTGTTCCCTGCAAGGCTGGGTAAACAGCTATGAAAGTGTCCGGTTTGTAGCCATAGACGACCATACGGCAATCATCACGGGCGAATATAACATGGAGCAGGTAAAGGTGTGGTTAGAGAAATACACGTCCATAAAGAGCCTTAAAACCAGTTGATAGAGGACGGCGGCTGCTTGCCGCCGTTACTTTCTTCCGTGAGCCTGCCAGCGGGTGAAGAAAGTAACAAAGAAGCCTTTCGTTTTCCCTATCATGGAAACAGCCCGCCGATGCTTCCCGGCGGGCTGTCTGCCCGATATTTACGCTTTGCGTATCATTCCATACCCGGTTTCCCAAGAGGATGATAAAAACGGATGTCGCAACTATAAATCCTCATAGTGAATAAATTTTACACCAAGTATGCACACGGTTTCTTCTTCCTCGATGTCATATTTCCATGTCCGCTTAGTGACAAGCATTTCCGTTTCGCAATCGAACCATACCATTACGGGCGCATCATCTTCTTCGTCCGCCCATTTGAAAACCTGATTGGACGGCGTTTTCCATAATTCAGCACTGTCACGTTCGGAAATACAGTCCTTGTCCACAATGATGATGTCACCTACTGCCGGAACTGTATCTGTTTCCAACGTGGTTTCTATGTACCACGAGATACCTTCTATATCCAATTCTATTTTTACCATGTCGTTTTATTATTAGGGGGTTATTGTTTCCGTTCCTTCTTCGCTGTTGTCATTATTGAATGATAGTGTAAGTTGCTGCATCTGCCCGAAGCTGTCGATGATATAAATGTCAATCGTCTGCTGGTCGGTCGATGCCGAGGTGTAGTAGAGCCTGAACGTTTCTTTCTCCAGCGGGTAGAGGTCATTGGGCAGGAACACCGTGCCGTTATCCATTTCCAGCTTTCCTTTGCCGTCCGGCTGGAAATACCTTATCTGATAGGTAGTCGGCTGGTAATAGCCGCCACGCACCAGTCGGCAGCGTATTTCGGCGGTTTCCCCGACTTTCATCCTTTTGGGTACTGGCAGTGTTTCGATGCTGAACGGGTACGCCTGCTGAATATCCAAGTTGTCATTACAGGCGGTGACAAGCACGAGGGCGGCCACGATGTAGCAGCCCATGATGATTTTATACATTACATTCTTCATATACATTATTATATAGCGGTCAGTTGATAATGAATTTCAGTCCCAAAGATACCTGCGTGTGGAACTTGCCTATGTCCGAGCCGAACAACGCCCGTTCCCTTGCGTTCAACAGCAGAGCCACCCGGTCGGTCAGGTAGGTTTCCAGTTCCAGCGTCAGCGCACCGCCGTAAATGAAGCAGTCCTTATCCAGCAAGGTAGAGCCGTCCGGCAGCAGCTTTTCGCTTCGGTTGCTTGTTTCGTACCCGGCGAGAGCCGACAAGCCCAATGAAAGGAAAAAGGTCTTTCGTCTGTCCGAAAGGAATTTCAGGTAATAGCCGCCCTCTGCGGTGAACTGTTCTACGGGTATTCTCATATCCTTGTAGTCATACTTCTTGTGCAGGTATTCGCCGCCAATCACCCAGCGGTTGGCGTTCTTGGTGTAAACGCTGTACGCCGCCCCGATGTGGTAGGCGAAATCACTGCCAGCGTTCCAATGCACCCCGTCCGTCATGCCCGCCGTGAACTGCAAGCCTTTCATGCCCGGCAGGTATCTTTGTGCGTGTGCCTGAAACGAGGTCAGGCACAGCGCAAAGAGCATCATTATAAAGATGTGTCTTTTCATTCCCTATTTGATTTTTAGTTCGTCAATCACTTCTGCGTTCACGATGTCGGCGTTTTCCACCCGTATGGTCTGATGCCGCCCGCCGTTCTTCTCGTAGAGTTCCACGACCAGCAGCTTGTCGTCAGGAATGGTAAACTTCGGCAGGGCGTACACCGTGCGCACGGTCGATTTCCCGGCAATCTCTATCACCTCGTTGTAGCTGCGTACCGCATCCAGTACCGTTTCCTGAATAGCCGTGCGTTTGGGCACTTTTTTATCGGTTATCTTAAACCTGATGAAGTCCGTGTCGAAAGGCACGTTGGAACTGTTCTTTGTCTGCGTGTGCACGTAGAGCATCCCGTTATAGGTGTAAATCCCCTTGATTAAGAACTGTATGCCGAAACGCTTGCTACCCAAGTGGCGCACTTTCCGGTCATTGTTCTTGTAGATGCTCTGCATTATCAGCTTCACTAATAGCGGGCTTTCACCTGCCAGTTCCCGGAAATGGATGTTCATCCGGGTATGCGAGAAGTCGGACGTATCTTCATTCTCCAAGAAGTCCTTCATTTCGATGTTGAGCATTTCCGGTTCACGTGCATATTTGGCGTTGAATGAAAAGAAACTCCCGTCCTCGCAAATGACGGAGAAGTTCGTTTCGCCCGGAAAGCCCTCTGTCGTGGCTTTCACCCGGATTACGTTCTCCGCACCGTCCGCCTTGCCCGCTATGATGTGGTTGCTTCCCAAATCCACGTAGCGGACGGCGGCGGGGAAGATGATATGCACCGTCTTGGCAAAGGTCACTTCCACGCCGTAGGGCGTAACCATTTGGCGGTACGGGAGTTTCCGGGTAATCCCCCGGTACAAGTCGTTGCCAGCCGCATACTTCACGGTGTCAGCGGTTTGTGCGTTTGCCGCACACACGCCCAGCAAGAGGGCGAACAATCCAAAAATCTGTTTCATTGCTAATTGAAATTTTAACGGTTGATAAAATGGTTATTGTTGTTTGGCATACAGCATGACTTTATAGCCTGCTTTCAGCTTCACTTTCACGGTTCGGAACTTCTTGGCGAGGTAGCCGGACGTTCCTTGCAGCAAGCCCCTTGTCACGTCCATAGCCACCTGCTGCCCGGCACTTTGGGCAAAGGAAATGCTTGTACCCAGCCCGCTTCCGATATTCGCCATAGCTTCGTTGAACGCTTCCTGCTCCATAGAGGACGGTACGGAAAGCCCCTTTTGCCCGTCCGTGTCGAACACGGCGAGTTCCACCGGGATGATGTTGCCAGCGTACTCAATCGAAGACACCAGTATGTCGAGCCGTTCGCCCTGCACCTTTGCCGTACCCGCTACAAGGGTATTTTTCGGCACGACTATGTTCCCGGCCTGCATAGGTTCGAGCAGCCGGAGTTTCACCGCCTGCCCGTCCGTCAGCGTTTGGTCTTGGTGGATGCAGGCGGCTACCGTGTTCTTTCCCATAGCGTAGCCCGTGCCTACCGCCGTGTTGAAGCCGTAGTTTCGTGGCTGGCTGTAAGCCCGGATGAAGTCGGCATCGCTCATGGGCTGCTGCAATCCCGATACGGTCGTTTCCCGGATAGCCTGCACCGGAATAGCCGGAGTGCCGATACCGCCGCCGTTCTGCCCGGCTGTCGGTATTTGGGCAATCTGTCCCCTTTGTCCGTCCTGCCCGTTCATGTACTTTGCCGCCAGCTCGTAGGACTTTTCCAAGAGTGCCATTTGGTCGTCAGCCGTAGGCGTGGCGTTCTGCTGCTGTTTCAGTCGGTCGGTCAGTTCCGCCACCTGCCGTTTCAATTCCTCTTTTTCCTCGTCCACAGGGGGCGTTTCGTAGAACGTGCTTAACTGGCGGTTGATGTCCCGGTAAGCCGCCCGTGAAGAAGCACCGCCGCCCCTTTGTGGCTTCGGATCTTCTTCCGGCATCAGATTGATTTCCTCTTGTGGTTCTTCCGTATCATCGTCCAGCGTGAAACCGAAGTCCTGCAAGGATTGTATCTTGTCCTGCTGTTTGCGGCTTGTCACCGCCTGCTCGTAAGCCTTTTGCTTGTCGGCTATAATCCCGTCCTCTGCGGGCAGGGGTATGTCGGCATTGAAGCCGCCCACGCTTTCCACATTCACGTCCTCTTTGCCGGAGGGTGCGAATATCAGGTACATGCACCCTGCAAAGGCAAGGAACATCAGCGGGAAGACTATCATTTTCCTGCGCTGCTGCACCTGCTGCGGGGTAAGTTCCCGTTTGGGTTTATCTTCCTTTTTCGGCTTCCCGTCCGCCTGCGGTACGGTCGTACCGTTCTCATTCTTCTGTACTTCTTCCATATTGCGGTCTGTTTAACGGGTTGATACTTTTGGTTGTGTCATTGCCGTGCAACGGCAGTTGTCTGATGTGTTCTATTTGCAGCCTCCTGCCGTCCCGTTTCCCGATATTGTAGATTGATGAAACGGTGATGTAGATAGACAAGCCGCCGAAAAAGAAGAACATCACGAGGATAACCGCCAGCCTTTTGCCCGGCGTAATCCGTCCGCACATTCGGCGCAGTCGGTCGTCCGCCCAGTCCTGCACCTTTTCGATATAATTTCGTTTTCTTTCCATAAGGCTATCTCTTGACGGTTTGTAAATCCTTGTTTTCGGTAATGGTGAACGCTTCGATGATGAAGCCGTGCGGGTTGTTGTCGCTCCGTGTGGCGTTGAGCAGGCGGCACGAGGTCACAAGGCTTCGCACCGTCAGGCTGCTTTCCCGGACAATCAACTGGCGGGCATACGTGTTCACCTTGTAGGGGTACTGGTCGAAGTCGCACTTCACGCTGTCAATCTCCACCGTCTGCGTGACGTTTCCGGAAATCACCCGGTTGTAGTAGCCCTTTTCCGCCAAGTCCTTGTAATAGTTGAAAGCGGTCTTGTCGGCGAGAAACAACGAGCGTTTGATGTTGCTTTCGATAGCCCCCTTTTCGGGTGAGAGCGTGAAGAAAAGTTCGTGGAAACGCCGCACGTGCGACTTGGCTTCCACGGGTCTGTTCTGCGCCATGTCCTGCGAGAGTGCCAGCATCAGGCTTTTGCCGTTGTCGAGGACGTATATCTTCTGCCGCTGCTTCTCGGCGAAGCTGTACGAGTTCCACACGGCAAAGCCCGTCACCAGTGCGCACAGGCAGATGAATACCAGCGCAAAGAGCCGGATTTGCCGGAAACTCGTTTCGATGTTCGTTAATGACTTAAATTCCATATACTAAATATTGATGTTGGTTATTTGAGTAGTTTCCCGGTTACTTTCCCGCTTGCCGCACCGACCGCAGCCCCGGCGATTGAACCAGCCCGTGCCACGTTGCGGTTATAGGCAGACGTACCGCCAGCCGACACTATCCAGCTTGCCACCGTTGGAATGGTGAAGTAGCCCACGATGCCGATAATCATAAAGATTATATACACGGTGCTGCTCCCGTCCGGGATGAAATCCGGGTCTGAAAGCTGCTCGATGTCTTTTTGGAGCATCAGGGTTTGTATGCGTGCCAGCACGCTGCTGAACAAGTCCGACACGGGCAGCCACAGGTAAATGGAGATATAGCGTGAAATCCACCGGGTCAGCGTGCTTTGGAAACCGTCATAGACGGAAATCGCAAACGCCAGCGGACCCAGTATGCTTAACACGATTAGGAAGAACGTGCGCAGCGTGTCTATAATCAGCCCCGCCGCCTGAAAGAGCATTTCCAATAACTCCCTGAACCAGTCCCGGACGGACTTCTTTATATTATAAGCCGTCCTGTCCATGTACATGCCCGTCATAGTCACCATGTCGGAGGGCGACCAGCCCAGTTCTTCCAGTTGTCGGTCAAATTCCTCGTCCGATGCGAGGTAAGCCGTTTCGGGGCTTCGCATCAGGGCTTCATATTCCAGTCGGTCTTTCTGCGCCCGGTACTCGTTCATGTCGAAAGTCTGCGTTTCCATAAGCTGGTTGCACCCTTTTACCACTGGCGACAATACCGTGTTGATAGTCCCCAACACGAAAGTTGGAAAAAACATGATGCACAGCCCCAGTGCAAAGGGACGCAGGAGCGGGTACACGTCTATGGGTTCGGCACGTGCGAGCGACTGCCACACTTTGGCGGCTACATAGAACAAAGCTCCCAGCCCGGCTATCCCTTTGGCTACCCCCGTCATGTTGCTGCACAAGGGCATCATTTCATCGTACAGCACCCGCAACACTTGGTGCAGGTTGTCAAAATCCACTGCTGCTAATAACATAGGCATACCGATTTATATGTTACCAGTAGCGTTCATCCGCCGAGCCGTAGAGAGCCAGCACCCGGTCGGTGTCGTTCTTCTTCTTCGCCCGCAGGTAGGACACGGATATGTTCTTTCGGGTGTAGTAGTTCACGAGGTTGCGGTAGTTGAGCAGGCTTTTATAGGCGTTGTTGATTACCGCCAGCCTTTCGGCATCCGTCAGCGACATGCCCGTCACGTTCACTACATTCTTCAAGTCCTGCAACACGTCCGCACTTTCGGAGAGCAGCTTTGCGTACCCGGCTGAAATGGCGGTGAGTTCATCCGGCGTGTAGTTCGGGTCTGCCAGCATGTTCTGATAGTTTCGCACGTAGATTTCGGATATTTCCGCCACCAGTTCAATGGACTTCTTCACCTTGATGCCGCCCTTGACAACATCGTGTACCGCTTTGAGCGCATCGTAATATTTTTTACCCTGCTGGAAAATCTTCTGCGCTTCCATGAAGCCGTCCAGCGTGTTCTTGGCAGTGGTGGAAGTCTGCACTATCTGCTTGGTGGTGTTGATGATACCCTGTGCCAAGTTGCCGGGGTCTGACACCACCCACTGTGCGGATGCCTTGCCGATGAAGCAAAGGCACACCGCCATAAGGAGAATTGTTCTTTTCATTATCTTTTGTTTTCAGGGTTTGTAACTCGTTTGTATTCGCCGCCGGGCATGAGCGTTATCCGGTCGGTCTTTTTGTCATAGGTGAACTGTATGCGGAAGCCCGTTTCGATGAACAGGCAGCCGTTCCGTTCTGTTACCGGGTAAGCCGTTTCCAGTATTCTGCCCCTGACATTCGCTTTCCGGGTGACGGTGTATCTGCCGCCCGTTTCCGAGAGTGTGAAAGCCGGGTGTCCCCTGACGTGTACCCAATAGCCCTGCATCCTTTCCAGCTCCTTGCTTCCGCTGTCCTCGCAGCCCGCCAGCAGGCAGGCGGACAATAGCGTGTATATCAGATTGTCAATCCATTTCATGTTCCTAATTTTTAAGTTGTTGATGATTGGGGATTTCTTTTGCTTTCTGCAAGCCGCTTGATAGCCAGTTCAAGGTTGCCGCCCAGCTTGTCGGCGAGGGCGAACAGTTCCATTTTCTCGCTTTCCTCGGTCGTGTACGTGTAGGCTAAGTACCCAGCGCCTTGTCATATTTCTATGATAGGTTTCCGGGCACTCGCCCCCGAACCGGACTTACAAGTCTCCCTGTATCCGGCTCTCCACTAATTAATTCAGTCTGATCCGTCGGTCGGGGTCTATCTTTGCATGACATTTCGAGCAGACCGCCAGCGTTTTGCGCCGCCGTGCGATCATGTTCTTCTCCCAATCGGACTTACCTTTCAGGTCTTTGAGTTTGCGGACATGGTGCATTTCGAGTTTGTCCGTAGCACCGCATAATTCGCAGACTTGGAGTTTCAGCCTTTCCATTAGGCTGTTACGACCGCCCGTTATTGTAACTGTCCGCGGGATAGTGTCGCATGAGGTAGCCCCTGCGATTTTTTTGCGTTTGAAACCGTCGTGATAGAATGATTGGTAGAGCGTTTTACCCTTACTGTTCTCATATGCCACTTTGAACGTCCCGTCCTTTTTGTACTGGAATAGGATTTTCTTTACAGACGACTTGTACTTTCTTGCGAAAGTCTTGTACATGCTGTATGACATGATGTGATAGAAAGAGTTGATGGCCGGACTGTTATTGGCTATCGAGTAGTAGTTGTAAAATCCCCGGATCTCGGCGTTGAACTGGCTGACTATTTCCAAGTCATCCAAATCGATCATGTACGTTCTGACGATGGATTTCCATATCTCTTTACCGTTTTCAACCGCTATTCTCGCAGCTTTATAGTCAAAGAGTTTCTTTCGCATCGTTTCGTAATTCAGATACAGTACCGGAACGTGTCCGAGCGAACGGATTGTTTTGCCGTTAATATCCTTGCGTAAATCGTTGCTCCTACGGATAAAAATGTCGAATCCGAGGAACTTGGCGGGTTTCTGTGCGTTGGTTATCAGAGTCTTCTCATCTGACAGTTCCAGTTTAAGAGCCTCTTTCAAATAGTTCTTAATGTCCTCTTTTACTGTTTTGCAGTCTTCCAGACTACCAATAACCCCAATCAGAAAATCGTCAGCATACCGCACATATTTCAATCGTTTGATACTGCTGTCCATTTCATTACGCGCGGGGAACTTGTTCCTTTCTTCCCGAAGCCGCTTGATTTCAGCGGCCATCTGTTCTCTTACCTTTTCATCTTTCTCATTTTTCAGTTTCTTAGCCAGCCGGTATCTCCGCTGCTCGTAGAGCTTGTACTGAGCGTTGCCTTTCCGTATTTCCCCCTTGTTGAACCGATTGATGTATTCCCGGATGTACTTGTCGAACTTGTCGAGGTAGATATTCGCCAATATAGGACTGACGATACCGCCCTGCGGTGTCCCGCTGTACGTTCTGTGAAACACCCAATCTTCGATGTATCCGGCGTTAAGGAATTTGCGGATAAGCCGTAGAAATCTCTCGTCGGCGATGCGTTCCCGCAGGATGCCTATCAACACATCATGATCGATGTTGTCGTAGAACCCTTTGATGTCGCCCTCGATGAACCATTTCACGGCTGTGAATGACTTCTGTATGCTGATAAGTGCGGTATGGCAACTACGCCCGGGCCGAAACCCGTGTGAGGTATGCTCAAAACTGCCCTCGTAGATAGCTTCCAGTATCATTCTCACCACTTCCTGCACCAACTTGTCGTTGAATGAGGGGATGCCAAGCGGACGTTTCTTGCCGTTTTTCTTCGGTATGTACGCCCTTTTGGACGGAGCTGGTTGATAAGTCTCGTTTTTCAGACTTTCAATCAGTTGCTCAATGCGTTCAATGCTCATTCCACTGACGGTTTTACCGTCAGTTCCTGCTGTCATGTTGCCCGGTTTTGCGTAAATGCGCTCGTAGGCCACATAAAACATTTCCGCATTAAACAGCACTCTATACAGCCGCTCAAACTTGTAGTTTGAATTACCGCTGTGTTTAGACAGACTGTTTAACACATTCTTTGGATTTCTCATGTCTCACACATTTTCCGTTAAATTGTTAAACTTAATTAGCTGTTCCCCTTCGCCATGTACAGGGCGTTACCCTGCTCGGACTACTATGGGAACTCCGTTGCCATGCCGGATATTCATAGGTCTACACCTAATAGCCTTGCGGCGTTCCGGTTTAGGCAATCCCCGTTTAGGAACTTGACAACTGTTTGGCGCGATAGATTGTCGGATACGACTTTCGTCCTTTACTGCTTATGGCAGTTGCCCTGCGGTCAGTTCATGCTACGCCTGCTATCTCTCATCAGTGTAGTACCGCAGTGTGACGTATATAACTATCTTCCGTCACCGCCCAAGGATACGACTGCTCGGACTATCGTTCAACCAATGCAGGCTTTATCCTTATATCTATCGTTTTAACTTGCCATTCAGTCGCAGCCTGATAGTTGGCTGACTTATGGCTTTACCGACATGCTGCACTCCCTGTCCGGTTTCCCTTTCAGATAAGTCGGTTGTTAATGGGCCTATAAACTCACGCCCAGTCGCTTGCCACAGCGACATTTGTCAAATCCCCTTACGGGCGCACGTAATATTCTTCCAACGAAACTTCTGTGGCGTACACCGCCGATTGTGTGCCGCCCAGCGAGAAGAAAACTTCCTTGTACTTCCGTCCGGGGTGGTTCGCCATGTTGATAGACAATATCTGCGAACGCTCCTTGTCGGTCAGTCCCAAGAGGTTCTGTATGCTGTCGAACTTGTTCAGGTATTTTCGCTGGTCTAACAATATTTTGCAGTCCGAGTTATTGATGATACTCTCTTTCACGATAGGGGAAGAAATAATATCCTCTACCTCTTGCGTGACTACAATCGCTTCCCCGAAATACTTTCGGACGGTCTTGTGTAGGCTAAGCACCCGGCGCCTTACCGTATTTCTACGGCAGGTTTCCAAGAACTCGCCCCCGAACCGGACTTACACCTCTCGGCGTATCCGGCTCTCCACTAATTTTTTTTCAGTCTAAACTTTTCCCAGATGCCGCAGCCTGTGGCAACTCGGACACAACGCAATGGTCTTGCGTTTTCGGGCTGACATGAGCCGTTTCCAACTCTCTTTCCCTTTCAGGTCTTTGAGGTTGCGGACATGGTGCATAATCAGCTTGCCCGTTGCCCCACACAATTCGCATTTTTCCGCTTTGAGCCTGTCCGTCAAATTGGTTCGGCTCACGTCTGCAATAGAGTACGGTTCGATGTCGCAGCTTCCGTTGAACGCCGTTGTCCGGCGTTTGAAACTTGTCTTGTAAAAGGTTCGGGACTTGATTACCCCTTTCTGCTCGTACTTTACGGTGAACAGTTTGTTGAGACGGTACTTTTTGTTGATTTTTCGTACCGTGCTCCTATATTTGCCCGCAAATGTTTTATACATGCTGTACTCCATGATATATCTGAAGTTGTGCAGTACGACGCAGTTGTTGGCGATCAGGTAATAGTTGCAAAATCCCACTGTTTCCCGATTGTATCGGTCGAGGATTTCAAGATCGTCGTTGAATATCAATCCTGAACGGCATTTGGGTTTCCAAATCTCTTTCCCGTTGCGGAGCTTGATTTCCATAGCTCCGTATTCCAGAAGTTTGTCCCGCAGCGTTGCCATGCTGACATTCAGCCGGACACGCTTGCCGTAGGTGCGTCGCAGACGTCCTTGCACATCCCGTCGTTGATGATTGTTCCGTGTTACCGTAATCTCATATCCGAGAAATTTCGCCGATTTACCCGTATGGGTTATCAGCGTCTTTTCTTCGGACAGTTCGAGGGCGAGGCTTTCGGATAGGAATGATTTAATATCCTCCTTTATCCGCAGTGCATCCTCTTTGCTACCGATTACACCCAGAATAAAATCGTCGGCGTAACGGATGTATTTGAGCCTGCGGTAACTTCCGTCCATTTCATCTCCGCTTGGAAATGCTGCACGTTCCTGTTCGATGGCTTTGAGTCTTGCGACCAAAGCCGCCTTCTCAGTCCCGTCTTTTATCTTTTTCAGTTTCCGCACAGTCCGTTTTCGTTCATTGGCCAAATCGTTGCTCTCTTTGCCCGGCCTGCGTTTGGTTCCCATGTCGAAATGTCGGATATACTCTTTCACGTACTTGTCTAATTTATCGAGGTATATATTCGCCAGAATCGGGCTGACGATACCTCCCTGCGGCATTCCGCTGTAAGTGTTGTGAAACGTCCAATCCTCGACGTATCCCGCTTTCAGGAATTTCCGTATCAGACGGATAAAACGGTCATCTGAAATGCGCTCCCGCAGGATTCCGACAAGTACATCATGGTCAATGTTGTCGAAGAACCCTTTGATGTCGCCCTCGATAAACCATTTCGCCCCGCTGAACGTCTTTTGAATATGAAGTAATGCAGTGTGACAGCTCCGTTTAGGTCGGAAACCGTGCGAGGTGGTCTCAAAATGTCCCTCGTAAATGGCTTCCAGAATCATGCGGACTACCTCCTGCACCAGCTTGTCTTCAAAAGCCGGTATTCCCAGAGGGCGCGTTTTCCCGTTTTTCTTCGGGATATGCACCCTCCGCGACGGGTGAGGCTGATAACTTTCGTCTTTCAACGAGGCTATCAGCGTTTCGATCCGGGCAAGGCTCATCTCGTCGATACTGCGACCGTCGGAGCCTTTGGTCGTACTGCCTCCGTTCGATGCGATCTTTTGGTAGGCAACATAGAACAACTCTTCGTTGAACAGAATCCGGTAAAGGCGTTCGAACTTGTAGCTCGAATCCTTACTGTGTTCGTTCAGACTGTTTAATACTCTTTCCGGACTTCTCATAATGTCTCTCACATTATCCATTAAATTGTATTAAAGAAAATTAGCTGCCTCCCTTCGCCATGTGCAGGGCGTTACCCTGCCCGGACTACTACGGAGGCTCCGTTACCGTGCCGGATATTCAGAGGTCTGCACCTCATAGCCTTACGGCGTTCCGGTTTAGGTAATCCCCGTTTACTTACTTAGTAACTGTTGGCATGATGGATTGTCGGATGCGATTTCCGTCCTTTACCATTTATCATGGTTGCTCTGCGGCAAGTTCTTGCTTGCGTCCGTACCTATACACCGGAGCAGTACCGCAGTATGACGATTTCAGTTACCTTACGTCATAGCCTTCAAGTAGAGCAGCTCGGACTGTCGTTCAAACAATTCGGTTTTCATCCTCATATCCATCGTTTCATCTTGCCGTTCAGTGGCAGTCTGGTAACTGACTGACTTACGACGTTCCCGACATGCTACACTCCCCGTCCGGTTTCCCTTTCGGATAAGTCGGGTGATGATAGGTTTTTCAAAGAACACTTACCTAATCCCTTGCCAGTGGGATATTTACTAAGCAGCTTGTACGGGCGCACATAAATATTTTACGTAGTCCGCCATGTTCGCCGATGCAATCGCTTTCCACGCTTCCTCGATTAGTATTAACTTCCTTATTCCCTTTAACTTGCGCATTTTGTTTATAAAGGCTTCCATGATGATGATAGTCGTTACCGGGAATAAAATCTTGTGGTCTTTGATATTATCCAATTCAAAGACAATGAAGCGTTTATGCAGCAAATCCAGCTCCTTGTCGGAGTTCAGCAGGTAGTCGTACTCACCGCCACGATAGTACGGTTCAAGCACGTTCAGGAAATTGTCAATGTCAAAATCCTTTTCCCTGACGTTCTTCTGTTCAAGCTGTCGGCGGTAATCATCCCGGACAAACTCGTAGAACGTGTTGAAGCAGGGCGTTACCGAACGGTCTTTGCCTATCAGTTCGATATAGGCACTCACGGCGTTTGACAACGCCACTTCTTCCGACCGTTTGGGGGCTTCATCATCCCGCTTCCACAGGGTGAGTATCAGGGTCTTGATGCTCTCTTTTTTCTCGATGTCAAATACCCCGTGTAGGCTCGGCACTCGACGCCTTGTCGTATTGCTACGACAGGTTTTCGAGAGCC
>OHJK01000465.1_pt1 | contig 26374 bp, 20 predicted proteins | sample 1568541 | NCBI WGS metagenome assembly OHJK01 (sample SAMEA3879535, study PRJEB24766) | human gut metagenome | biome: human-associated habitat; feature: feces | place: USA | collected 1985/1987
CCTGCCTTATCGGCGAGCCCGGCGTCGGCAAGACCGCTATAGCCGAGGGACTTGCCCTGCGCATAGCAAACGGCGAAGTTCCCGCGAAGCTCGCCAAAAAGGAAATACACCTGCTCGACCTCACCGCTCTTGTCGCCGGCACTCAGTTCAGAGGTCAGTTTGAGAGCCGTATAAAGGGTCTTATAGACGAGGTCAAAAAAGAGGGCAATATAATCCTGTTCATCGATGAGGTGCATAACCTCGTCGGCACAGGCGATGCCGAGGGCTCGATGAACGCCGCCAATATCCTGAAGCCCGCCCTTTCGAGAGGCGAGATACAGATAATCGGCGCAACGACCTTCACCGAATACAGAAAATATATCGAGAAGGATGCCGCCCTTGAGCGCCGCCTTCAGCCGATAAAAGTCGAGGAGCCGTCGATAGAGGAGACCTATCAGATGCTCGTCGGCATCAAGGACTATTACGAAAATTTCCACAAGGTCACTATAAGCGACTCGCTCGTCCACAGAGCGGTTGTGCTCTCCGAGCGCTATATAAACGACCGTTTCCTGCCCGATAAGGCTATCGACCTGCTCGATGAGGCGTGCACTTGCGCGAACCTCAGAAACAAGAGCATAAGCGACCTTGAGACCGCCGAGGACGACCTCAAGCTCCTCAACGACCGCCAGCAGGCGATGATGGAGGAGACCGAGAATACCGACTACGAGGGTCTGCTCAAAGTCAAGAGCAGTATCGCCGCCAAAGAGAAAGATATCGAAGCGCTGAAGCCTCTCGCCGCCGACAATGCGGTGACTGAGAGCGACATCGCCAGAGTTATCCAGCTCTGGACAGGCATACCCGCCAATAAGATAATGGAGAGCGACCTTACCCGCCTTGCCGATATGGAACAGCATCTCAAAGCGAAGCTTATCGGTCAGGATGAGGCAGTTGAACTCGTCTGCGCCGCGATAAAGCGCGGCAGAGTGCAGATTAATCCGCGCCGCCGCCCGTCGTCGTTTATCTTCGTCGGACCGACCGGAGTCGGCAAGACCGAGCTTGTAAAATTGCTCTCTCAGGAGCTGTTCAACACTCCCGAGACGCTTATCCGCCTTGATATGTCTGAGTTCATGGAGAAGCACTCCGTCTCGCGTATCATCGGCTCGCCGCCCGGCTATGTCGGCTATGACGAGGCGGGTCAGCTGACCGAAAAAGTCCGCAGAAAGCCCTACTCTGTTATACTCTTCGACGAGATAGAGAAAGCGCATCCCGATGTTATGAATATCCTGCTCCAGATACTTGACGAGGGCAGAATAACCGATGCGCAGGGCAGAACAGTGAGCTTTGAAAACACGATAATCATCATGACCTCCAACGCCGGCAGCGAACGCCGCGAGGGTGTCATGGGCTTTGCAAAGAATCAGAGCGATGCCAATAAAGAAAAAGCGCTCAAGGCACTCAGAGAGTTCCTGCGCCCGGAGTTTATCGGCAGAGTTGACGAGATAGTCGTCTTCAACGACCTGACCCCGGAGAATCTTGAGCAGATATCGAATCTCATGCTCACCGAGCTTGTCGAACCTCTGCGCGACAAGAGCATCGCGTTCTCGTGGGATGAAAGCGTGCCGAAGCTTATCGCCTCGATGTCCGAGGGCGGTCTGCGCGGAGCGCGCGACCTGAGGAACAATATCAGGCGGCAGGTTGAGGATAAGATAGCCAACGCTATTGTTGACCACGCTTCGTCTCCGCTGAGCGAAGTCCGCGCTCTTGTCGAGGACGGAAAAGTAGTTATCGACGCAAAATGATAATCGGGGACTGTCCGCGCGGCAGTCCCTTGTTTTATAAAAGTGAGGAATATTATGGATATTTGTTTTATCTTCGCGCGGAATACCCGCAGTGAGCGCTATGAAAAAGCTTATGTGGAGGCGGCAAAATGAAAGTTCTGACTTCATCGCAGATGTTCTCTGCCGAACAGGCACAGGTCAACAGGGGAATGAGCTTCACCCGCCTGATGGAAAACGCCGGCAGCGCTTGCGCAAGGGAGATAAGAGAGCGCTTTGCCTCTCTTGAGCAGTCGCGCGGGCTTATATGCGTGCTCTGCGGAAAGGGCAAGAACGGCGGCGACGGCTTTGTTATCGCCCGCAAGCTCGCCCTCGCGGGCTTTAATGTCGCCGTTACGGAGGCTTTCGGCGAGCCTACCGCCGAGGACTCGATACTCATGCGCGAAAAGGCTGTCGAAACAGGGCTCGTCCCGGAGTTCTTCTGGGGAGAGGAAAACGCTAAAAATTCAATCGAATCCGCCGCGGTTATAGTTGATGCCGTGTTCGGCACGGGCTATAAATACAGAGAGGACGAGCGGGTGAGAGCGGTCTTTGAGGCTGTCAACGCTTCGCCCGCAAAAGTCGTTTCAATCGATGTCCCGAGCGGACTCGAAAGCAACAACGGCGATGTGCCGGGCAGCTGCATAAAAGCGGATATCACAATAGCCGTGTCGTGCATGAAGCCCGTCCACATATTAAAACCCGCGCGCGTGCTCTGCGGCGAAATAATAACCGTCGCAATAGGCATCGATGACGATATAATCGACGGCATTGAGGACGATACCCTCGCCGTGCTGACTCCCGCCCAGGCGAAAAAGATATTCCCGCGCCGTGACCTTATGGCGAATAAAGGCACATTCGGGCGCGCTCTGAGCGTCTGCGGCAGCCGCAATATGCAGGGTGCGGCGGTGCTTGCCGCCTCGTCGGCTCTTAGATGCGGAGCGGGTCTTGTAACTGCCGCGTTTCCCGATGCCGCCTATAACGCGATAGCCCCGAAGCTCACGGAATCATTGCTTCTGCCCCTGCCGTCAAACGAGGCGGGAACTTTCTCGTCCGGCGCGATACCCGCGCTGCTCGAACAGGCTGAAAAATCCTCGGCTGTGCTCGTCGGATGCGGTCTTGGACTCAATCTCCATACGAAAGAACTCGTCTCGGCGCTCGTGCAGAACTGCACAAAGCCCATGATTATAGACGCCGACGGCATAAATGCGCTCGCCGCAAATATAGATATACTGAAAAATATCAAAGCTCCCGTTATCCTCACTCCGCACCCCGGCGAGATGTCCCGCCTTACCGGCATGAGTATCGCCGATATCGAGCGCGACCGGGTGAATGTCGCCCGCCGCTTCGCCGATGAATACGGCGTTGTGCTCCTGCTCAAGGGTGCGAGCACGGTAATAGCCGGCGCGGGTAGACACGACGCGTATATCAATGTCACCGGCAATCAGGGTATGGCAAAGGGCGGCAGCGGAGATATGCTCTCGGGCATCATTTTAGCGCTCCTCGCTCAGGGCGTGTATCCGTTTGATGCGGCGGTGCTCGGCGCATATATCCATGGTGCCGCCGGAGATGCCGCGGCGCGCGAACTGTCGCTCTCGTCGATGCTCGCCTCCGACTGCATAGCGGCTCTGCCGCGCGTGCTGCGAACCCTGGAGAGGTAACGGGCAATTGGAGTGATAGCTTGAAACGAATTTTTCCGTTTATCTTATGCTTGCTGCTTGTTTTGTCTCTCTTCGGATGCAAAAACGCACCTTTGAAAAACAGCAAAGACCGGCCGCCGGATATCCCGACTGCGTTCACAGCCGATTTGTATATCATAAACGGCGAGCGCGAGTATGAGGCAAAGTTCGATCAGACTTCGCTCACCGAAGCTCAGCTTGAGTTCACTTCCCCGGCAACCGTTCGCGGCTTGAAAGTGAAGCTCAGCGGCTCGACCTGCACATTCAGCTACGGCAATCTGACTTTTTCTGCGGATCTCTCATCCCTGCCGCAGAGCGGGGTGGGCGAGCTGATAACAAAAACGCTCAGAACTTCGTCCGACACGGCGAATACACAGACCGTACATATGGGCGACGCGTGGGAGACGAAAGGCACCGTCTCGGGCGTGGATTTCACTCTGCGACGCGGCGATAACGGCTTGCCGCAGAGCCTCGAAATACCGAAAGCCCTGCTGACTGCGGAGTTTCGCAATGTCTCACCCAAATAAAAACAGGACATATAATGGACTGACTTGAAATTTTTGCTCCCCGAATAACAAGTTAATGTTTAATCGCGCTTTTGTCAGGCAAAAATACTCTTGCCGGACAATAAAAACGGAGAGTGATTAAAAATGACAGTAAAACGGGGAGATATATACTACGCTGATCTGAGTCCCGTCGTCGGCTCCGAGCAGGGCGGGATAAGACCCGTGCTGATAGTTCAGAACGATGTTGGCAATCGCTTCAGCCCGACGGTCATAGCCGCGGCGATAACCAGCCAGAAGTATAAGACCAACCTTCCCACTCATATAAGAGTCAATGCGGACGGCTGCGGACTTGCCAAGGATTCGATAGTCCTGCTCGAGCAGGTGCGCACGCTCGACAAAAAGCGTCTTAAGGAAAAAATGGGCGCGCTAGGCGGTGCGGATATGGGCAGGGTGGATCAGGCTCTTTCCGTCAGCCTCGGAATCAGAGAAACGGACGTCTAACATAGAAACGGATATCGGCCGGGAGAGAGTTTCTCTTCCGGCTCGCTTTCTCTGTGAACCAAACAAATTAATCAGCCTTTGTATGGCGCGGCGACCTCGATGACCCGATGCCGCATGAGCGCAACAAAATCTTTTCAATATCGCTTCTGCTCCGCTCCATTTTTCCCGTTCTTCAAATCCTTCTGCCGTCCCGCTGAAAATATTAAAAAAAGCTTCCCAAAACTTCAAAAAAAGTCAAAAAGGTATTGGAACTTTTGCCCAAATCTATTATAATATAATTCGTATGCACTATCATTTCTTGAATTGGAGAACTACAGGAGAGAAGTATGGGTAAATATTCCGTTTCACTCAAAAAAGTAGTGGAAGATAATTCACTCGGGATACTTTATGCGCCCAAGCCCGTCGAGGATGTCTATGTCACATCGCAGGATGTCAACCGCCCTGGGCTTATGCTCGCAGGCTACAGCGCGTATTTCGATGCCGAGCGTATCCAGTTCCTCGGCCTCGCCGAGATGAACTATATTTCGAGCCTCGATGAGGATGCCGCCGCGGCGAGCATGGAGCGGCTGATGGCGACCGAGCCCGTCGCCGTCGTTATCACCCGTTCGCTCGAGTGCCCGGATAAGCTGCGCGAATATGCGCAGAAATATTCCGTGCCGATCCTGACAAGCCCGGATTCCACTTCCGGCTGTATGTCAACTCTTATATCATATCTGGGCGTCGAGCTCGCCCAGCGCATCACGCGTCACGGCGTGCTTGTCGAAGTCAGCGGCGAGGGTGTCCTGATCCTCGGTGACAGCGGCGTCGGCAAGAGCGAGACTGCCCTTGAGCTTATAAAGCGCGGTCATCGACTGATAGCGGATGACGCGGTCGAGATTCGCCGCGTCTCTTCGAGAACGCTCGTCGGCAGTGCACCGGATAATATACGCCACTTTATCGAGCTGCGCGGCGTCGGCATAATAAACGCCCGCAGGATATTCGGTATGGGCGCTGTCAAAATGACCGAGAAAATCGATATGGTCGTTCAGCTCGAGCCGTGGGATAATGAAAAGGTCTATGACCGCCTCGGCCTCGATAACGAGTATGTCGAGATACTCGGCATAAATATTCCGCTGACCGTCGTCCCCGTCAAACCCGGACGAAACCTTTCGATAATAATCGAAGCGGCGGCGATGAATAACAGGCAAAAGAAAATGGGCTATAATGCGGCGCGCGAGTTGCTGCATTCGCTCGGCATGACGGATGATATAGTTCCCGAGAAGAAGGAACTTGAAGTCTGGCATGATTTCTGATATAAAAAGACAGGGAAAGAGAAACTGTCTATCTGGAGGTAAAAAAATGTACAGAGTAGGAGTCGATCTCGGCGGCACGAATATCGTTGCCGGCGTCATCAATGAAGAAATGAAAATCATCGGCAGAGGCAAGCTCAAGACAAATTGCCCCCGCGCGGCGGAAGCCATTCTTGAAGATGTTGCCAAGGCTGTCGAGGCTGCTGTTATAGATGCGGGCATCACCATGAACGATGTTGTCAGCGTAGGTATCGGAACCCCCGGTTCGGTCAACAAGAAGAACGGCGTTATCGAATATGCGAATAACCTCGCTTTCGATAATGTTCCCGCGCGCGATATCCTTGAGTCGAGACTCAAGAAGACTATCTATCTCGACAACGACGCGAACTGCGCCGCACTCGGCGAAGCAAAGGCGGGCGCAGGCAAGGGAGTCAACAGCTTTGTCGCCATCACTCTCGGAACCGGAGTCGGCAGCGGTATTGTCATAGACGGCAAGCTCGTCACCGGTGTCAACGATGCCGCGGGCGAGATGGGTCATATGGTCATCGTCTCAGACGGCGAAGCCTGCACCTGCGGACGCAGAGGCTGCTGGGAGAGCTATTCTTCCGCCACCGCACTTATCCGCCAGACTAAAGATGCCATGCGCCACGATCCCTATACCGCCATGTGGGATCTCGTCGGTAACAATATCAGCCGCGTCAACGGCAGAACTTCTTTTGATGCCATGCGTGCGGGCGACGAGACTGCTAAAAAAGTCGTCAATCAGTATATCTTCTATCTCGCAGCCGGCATAACGAATGTCGTCAATGCCCTTCAGCCCGATATGATCTGCATCGGCGGCGGCATCGGCCATGAAAAAGAGAACCTGCTCGTTCCGCTGAGAAAGATGGTCGAGCGCGAGAGATACAGCATCCATGCAAAGGTTCAGACTCAGATAATCTCTGCCGAACTCGGCAACGACGCCGGACTCATCGGCGCCGCTCTGCTCGACAGATAAATAAACGCCGCCCGTGCGGCCGACATATTGGAGATATTATGAATAATATCGAAGCGTTGGAAAAATACGCCCTCTCGCTCGAATGCAGTGCCGAGCGCGGAGTGTCAATGAAAAATTATACGAGCTTTAAAGTCGGCGGCCCTGCCGAGCTGTTCCTCTCTCCCGAGGACGCCGGGCAGACCGCCAAGCTTGTCCGTTTCTGCGAAAAAGAGGATATCCCGGTGTTCGTCCTCGGTAAGGGCAGCAATGTCCTCGTCAGCGACAAGGGCATAAAGGGCGCCGTTATATTCACCGGCAAGCAGTGCGGAATAACCCTGACCGATGAAAACACTGTTCGCGCCCAGAGCGGCGCGAGCCTCGCTCAGCTTTGCTCATTTGCGCTCGAAAATTCGCTCTCGGGTCTCGAATTTGCCTATGGCATACCCGGAACCATCGGCGGCGCGGTGTTCATGAACGCAGGAGCTTACGGCGGCGAGATGAAGGATGTGCTCATAAACAGCGAATATGTTTCGCCAGACGGAACTTCCGGCGAGCTTGACAATGAGGCTATGCAGCTCTCTTATCGCCACAGCGCATATGAGGACAGCGGCCTTGTCATAACCGCCGCCTCCGTTCGCCTGACTCCCGGAGACCCGGAGCAGATAAAAAATACCATGCACGATATCATTTTCCGCCGCAGGGATAAGCAGCCGCTTGAATATCCCAGCGCGGGCAGCACATTCAAGCGCCCCGAGGGTCATTTTGCGGGCGCACTCATTGAACAGTGCGGACTCAAGGGTGTCAGCGTCGGCGGCGCGCAGGTCAGCGAGAAGCACGCGGGATTCATAATCAACCGCGGCGGCGCTACCGCGTCCGATATTCTCAGCCTTATTAAGCACGTCCAGGCGCGCGTCAAGGCTCAGACAGGCGTAACGCTCGAAACGGAGATCAGACTCATCGGCTGATTTTATAGGAGAAAATAAAATGGAGATCACCATCGTCACCGGACTGTCCGGTGCAGGAAAATCAAGAGTTGTTGATGCGCTTGAAGACATAGGCTATTTCTGCGTGGATAATATGCCGCCGAAGCTTATGCCGACCTTCGCGCAGCTTCTGCTCAATTCCCGCGAAAAAAGAGAAAAGGTCGCCATTGTTACCGATATCCGCGTCGGCGCGTCGTTCGGCGATCTGTTCAACGCCATCGTCGAGCTCAAGGAGCTCAAGTGTGACACAAAGCTTCTGTTTATCGATGCCTCCGACGATGTGCTCATCCGCCGCTATAAAGAGACAAGGCGCAAGCACCCTCTGCTCGATAAATATAACGGCTCGATAAACGATGCCCTCGCCGCAGAGCGCAGCATTCTCGAGCCTGCGAAGAGCATCGCCGACTATGTTATCGACAGCTCGCATATGACCCCGACAGATTGCAAGAACCGCATCTGCGAGATGTTTCTTGACAATCCCGGCAACGCTCTCAAAGTTCACTGCGTGTCCTTCGGCTTCAAATACGGCATCCCGAACGATTCCGATCTGATGTTCGATGTGCGCTGTCTGCCGAATCCTTTTTATGTCGAGGAGCTAAAACAGCACACCGGGCTTGAAGATCCGGTCAGGGACTATGTGCTCAAGTGGGACGAGGCGAGGGGGCTCGAAGCGAAGCTCTGCGACCTGCTTGATTATCTTATCCCGCTTTATCGCAAAGAGGGCAAGAGCCAGCTGGTCATTTCCGTCGGCTGCACCGGCGGCAGGCACCGCTCGGTCGTCTTTGCGGAATTACTGAAAGCTCATCTTGAAAAAATCGGCTGCATCGCGACCGTTCAGCACCGCGATATGAAAAAATAGGAGGAAAAACTGTGTCGTTCTCATCGGATGTCAAGCAGGAACTCGCGCAGGTGCCTGTGCTTTCGGATTGCTGCGCGCAGGCAAGAGCCTACGGAATGCTGCTCTTCGGCAGAATGTTTTCCGTCTCCGAGATATCCTTTGTTACCGAGAACGAGAATATCGCGAAGCTCTACTGCGATGTTATAAAAGAGCTTTTTGATATTACGCCGTCCGTCTCGTCGGGCGTGTCAAAATACACGGTTTCTGTTGCCGACGAAGCGGACAGAAAACGAATCCTCGAATTTTTCGGCCACAGCGAAAGCGACATTTCTTTGCGTATCAACAGGGCGAACCTCCCCGAAGACTGCTGCTTCGGCGCGTTTTTGCGCGGCGTTTTCATCGCCTGCGGAACGATAAGCTCGCCCGAGAAAAACTATCATCTTGAGTTTTCCGTCTCGTATAAAAAGCTCTGCAACGATTTGATTCAGCTGCTTGACGAGGTCGGCTTTGCCCCGAAATATGTCAAGAGAAAGTCGAGCCATATCGTCTATTTCAAAGTCAGCGAGAAGATAGAGGAGTTCTTGACCCTCGTCGGCGCGATGAACTCGACGCTCGAGCTTATGGGAATCAAGATGCATAAAGATATGGTCAACCATGTCAACAGGCGCGTCAATTTTGAAAATGCCAATTTGAGCCGCACTGTCGATGCCGCGATAGTGCAGGTTGAAGCGATAGAAAAAATAGAAAGAACCGTCGGACTCGAGAGTCTGCCCGCGCCGCTCGCCGAAATGGCGAAGCTGAGGCGGGACAACCCCGAAGTGAGTCTGAGCGAGCTTGCGGATATGACTGATCCGCCGCTCACGCGCTCGGGTGTCAATCACAGGCTCAAACGCCTCGTTGAAATCGCCGGCGGCATAGGGGGCTGACCCCGCGGAGAAGAGCTATGTCATTTACACACCTTCATCTTCATACCGAATACAGCCTGCTTGACGGCGCGTGCCGCATCGAGCAGCTTATGGACGAAGCGCAGCGCCTCGGTCAGACGAGCGTTGCCGTGACCGACCACGGTGTTATGTACGGCGTCATCGACTTTTACCGCGCGGCGAAAAAGCGCGGGATAAAGCCGATAATCGGCTGCGAGGTGTATATGGCGGCGCGCACCCGCTTTGACAAAGTCCACGCCCTCGACTCCGAGCGCTATCATCTGATACTGCTCTGCGAAAATGAAACAGGATATAAGAATCTGATAAAGCTTGTGTCGGAGGGATTCGTCACGGGCTTTTATACAAAACCGCGAATAGACCGTGAGCTCCTCGAAAAATATCACGAGGGTCTTATTGCACTTTCTGCGTGCCTCGCGGGCGAAATCCCGCGCGCCCTGCTCAGCGGCGACTACGAGGGCGCGAAGAAAAAAGCCCTCTGGTATCGCTCCGTCATGGGCGAAAACAACTTCTTCCTCGAGATTCAGGATCACGGCCTGCCCGAGCAGAGGCGTATAATCCCGATGCTCGCCCAGCTGTCAAGGGAGACGGGGATTCCGCTCGTCGCCACGAACGATGTCCACTATATCTCCAAAGAGGATGCCGAGATGCAGCAGGTGCTCATCTGCATCCAAACGAATCATACCCTCGGCGAGGATACGGGCATGGAGTTCCAGACTCAGGAGTTCTATTTGAAAAGCGAGCAGGAGATGCTCTCGCTCTTCCCGGAGTACCCCGACGCGGTCGAGCGGACTTCGGAGATAGCAGAACGCTGCAATGTCGAGTTTGAGTTCGGCAAAACAAAGCTGCCGCATTTTGAAGTGCCGGGCAATCAGGATCACTTTGAGTATCTTAAAAATATGGCGCAGGAGGGGATGCACCGCCGCTACGGCGAGAATATCCCGGAGGAGTATCAGAAGCGCCTCGACTACGAGCTCTCGGTCATCAGCCGCATGGGCTATGTTGACTATTATCTGATAGTCCACGATTTCATAAATCATGCGCGAAGCCGCAATATCCCCGTGGGCCCCGGCAGAGGTTCGGGAGCGGGCAGTATAACCGCCTATGCTATCGGTATAACCGGCATCGACCCGATGAAATACAGCCTGCTGTTCGAGCGCTTTCTCAATCCCGAGCGCGTCAGTATGCCCGATTTCGATGTCGATTTCTGCTACGAACGCCGAAGCGAAGTTATAGACTATGTCATTGAAAAATACGGCTCCGACCATGTCGCGCAGATAGTGACCTTCGGCACCATGGCTGCGCGCGCCGCAGTGCGCGATGTCGGCAGAGTGCTCGGCATGCCTTATAACGATGTCGATACCGTCGCGAAGCTCATCCCGCGCGAACTCGGCATAACGATAGACAAGGCACTCAAATCGTCGGATCTCCGCACCCTCTATGAAAACGACGAGAATGTCCGCAGACTTATTGACCTCTCGCGCAAAGTCGAGGGTATGCCGCGCCACGCCTCGACCCATGCGGCGGGCGTAGTTATAACCCGCGACACGGTCGAGAGCTATGTGCCCCTCGCGCGAAACGACGAGTCGATAGTCACGCAGTTTACCATGACCACACTCGAGGAGCTCGGACTGCTGAAGATAGATTTTCTCGGTTTGCGCACTTTGACAGTTATAGATTATGCAAAGCGCAGCATAAAAAAACGCATCCCGGATTTCTCCGAGGATATGATAGATTACGAGGACGAAGAAGTGTTCAAAATGCTCTCGTCCGGCAAAACGGAGGGCGTGTTTCAGTTTGAATCCGCGGGTATGCGCAGTGTGCTCATGGGTCTCAAGCCGCAGAGCATAGAAGATCTGATAGCTGTTATCTCGCTCTATAGACCGGGTCCCATGGACTCGATACCTACATATATCGCGAACCGCCACGACCCGTCAAAAATACGCTACAAGACCCCGATGCTCGAGGGTATACTCAAGGTCACCTACGGCTGTATGATTTATCAGGAGCAGGTCATGGAGATATTCCGCACCCTCGCGGGCTATTCCTACGGCCGCGCCGATATCGTCCGCCGCGCCATGTCGAAAAAGAAGCACGATGTCATGGAGCGCGAACGCCATAATTTCATATACGGGCTCGTCAATGAGGACGGTACGGTCGAGTGCGAGGGCGCGGTGAAGCGTGGAGTTGACGAAAAGACCGCGAATGATATCTTTAATGATATGTCCTCATTCGCGTCCTATGCGTTCAATAAATCCCACGCCGCCGCCTATGCCTTTGTTGCCTATACAACGGCGTGGCTCAAGTGCCATTATCCCTGCGAGTTCATGGCGGCTCTCATCAGCAGCGTGCTCGATGATACGCCGAAAGTTGCCGAATATATCGCGGAGTGCTCGCGCCTCGGTATCGAGGTCGTGCCGCCCCATGTCAATGTCAGCTCCGAGCGTTTCACTCCAAAGGACGGAAAGATATATTTCGGCCTGCTCGCCGTGAGAAATGTCGGCGCGGGCTTTATAAGAGAGATTGAACGCGAGCGCGAAACGGGCGGGGAGTTCAAATCCTTCTATTCGTTCTGTAAGCGTATGCAGGATAAGGAGTTCAACAAACGCGCGGTTGAGAGCCTCATAAAATGCGGTGCGCTCGACGGACTCGGCGCGAACCGCCGCCAGATGCTCTACGCTTTCCCGGAGATATCGGCTCAGCTCGAGAACGACCGCCGCCGCAATATCGACGGTCAGCTCGGCTTCTTCGATGCCGCCCCGAGCGAAGCGCCGCAGGGCGAATATAGAATGCCGACCCTCGAAGAGATGGACAAGCGCGAATTGCTAAGACTCGAAAAAGAGATGACCGGGCTCTACCTCATGGGTCACCCCATGGCGGAATACGAACAGCTCGCCGAGCGCCTCGGCTGCGCCAATACGGCGGATCTCCGTAACGCCGATGAGGTCGGCGGCATATATAAAGATGAGTCGCGCGTTGATCTTCTCTGCATAATAACGAATGTCAGAAAAAAGATAACAAAAAATAACACCACAATGGCTTTTATAACGGCGGAGGATGTGTTCGGCTCAATAGAAGTCATAGTGTTCCCGAAAATATATGAGCGCCAGACTCAGCTCTTTACCGAGGGCAATGTAATTCTTATCCACGGCAGACTCAGCGTGCGCGAGGACGAGGAAGCAAAGCTCGTCTGCGAGTCGGCGGAGCCGTGTCCGCCCGCGGACGAGAAGAGAAAAGTCTCCGAGCAGGTGAGACAGGCTTCAAATGCTGTCACTCAGCCGCAGAAAAAGGCTGCAAAAACGCCCGGACTCTTCCTGCGCTTTGCGGGTGAAAATTGTCCCGAGATCGAGCGGGCTCAGAGAGTTCTCGACTTCTTTGACGGCAATAATACAGTGTATTTTTACTATTGCGACACGAAAAAATATATCCGTCAGCCATATTCTCACAGCGCGGATGTCAACGCGCCGATGCTCAAGGAGCTCAGGCGGATCCTCGGCGAAGAGAATGTTATTTATATCGATGACAGGCAGGGAGGACAGTGAAAATGAAGAATATAAACCCGCAGAAAAGCAACAGCCTGACAATAGACATCTGCAAGTTCCTCGGGGCGTATATGGTCGTCGCGATACATACGACGCCGTGGAATCTTTTTGGCACCGGAGCGTTCAATACGGTGTATCTGAATTTTATCTACTGCGCCGTGCCCTGTTTCTTCATGGCGTCGGGCTATCTGCTCGCCGGGCGTATGGAATGGCCGCTTACGGCAAAGGATAATCTTCCGAAGGTCGCCCATGCGTTTTTCAAAATGCTCAAGCTCTATCTGCTTTGGTCGCTCGCTTATCTGCCCCTTGCGATATTCGATTACAGGCGCTCGGGTTTCGGCGTTCGCGAAGCGGCGATAAGATATATAAAAGGACTCGTTTTCAGCGGCGAACATTACGGTTCGTGGATGCTCTGGTATATGATCTCGGCAATATATGCGCTCGGGATTATTTATCTTCTCTTAAAAATAAAAGTCAACCCCTGGGCAATAACCGCGCTCGGACTTGTGTTCATTCTCTGCGGAGCGGCTCTCGATATGCTCTCCGGCACGACGAACGATATCTCGCCCGCGATAAACTTTATCAGAAAGCTCATGTGGGCGACTACCGGCAACGGAAAGGTGTTCCGCGGTCTGTTCTATATTTCGTTCGGCATGCTGCTCACGAAGATAAAAATACCCGTGTGGGCGGATGTTTTGATCACTCTCTGCGGCTTCGCCGGGTGCGTGGCATTCAACAAATATACCGGATTTTTTGTTATTCTCTGCGCCGTCGGACTTTTCGGAATAATAATATCCGTGAAAGTGCCGTATGTTTCGGACAGAAAAATACTCAGACGCGCGAGCATGATAATATATTTCATGCATCTTTATGTCTATATGATTCTCGTGCTGCGCTTCGGACTGCACAGCGGAAAACGGGCATTTTTAATAGTTGCCCTGATAACAACGGCGATCGCTTTTGCATATATTGCAATTTGCGACCTCATAAAACGAAAAAATGCGGTAAAATGCAAAGAAAAAGCTTAATTTTGCAGAAAAAGTGTATTTTTATTTGACTTTGATTCGATAAAAGTGTATTATATAAAAACAGTGTTTACTAATTAACAGGAATAAGATCATAAACAACGACGGAGGAATGACGATGAAGAGCATAGCAGTGCTTACAAGCGGCGGAGACGCGCCGGGTATGAATCCCGCTGTACGCGCAGTCGTGCGTACGGCCTGTCAGAGAGGTATCAAAGTTTACGGTGTTGACAGAGGATACACCGGACTTATAAACGGCGATATACATGAGATGAACCTCCGCTCCGTGTCCGATATAATCACGAGAGGCGGCACGATTCTCTATTCCGCAAGATGCCCCGAGTTCAAGACCGAAGAGGGACTTCAGAAAGCCGTTGCAACCTGCAAAAAGTTCGGCATCGACGGCATGGTCATCATCGGCGGCGACGGCTCGTTCAGAGGCGCAAGGGATCTTTCTCTGCGCGGCATTCCGTGCATCGGACTGCCCGGAACTATCGACAACGATATCTCCTGCACCGATTATACAATAGGTTATGACACCTGCCTTAACACCATCGTTCAGATGGTCGATCGCATCCGCGACACTTCCGAGTCTCACGACCGCTGCACGGTCGTCGAGGTCATGGGACGCGGCGCAGGTTATCTCGCACTTGAAGCGGGCATCGCTGTCGGCGCAACGTCGATAATCGTGCCCGAGGTCGAGTACGATATCGAGCGCGATGTTATCGCGCGTATCCGCGAGTTCCAGAAGACCGGCAAGAAGCACTTTATAGTTATCGTTGCCGAGGGCGTCGGCGGAACCGCTGAGATAGCAAAGAAAATCGAAGCCGAGACCGGCGTCGAGTCGAGAGCAACCATTCTCGGCCATGTCCAGCGCGGCGGATCGCCGACTGCGAGAGACAGGATAATGGCAAGCCAGATGGGCTCGCGCGCCGTTGACCTGCTCACTCAGGGCATAGGCAACAGAGTTATTGGCATAAGAGACAACAAGATAGTCGATTTCGATATCTTCGAGGCTCTCAAAATGACCAAGACCATAGATATGAAAGACTATGAGCTTGCGCACGAAATCTCCATATAAAGGTGTAATATGAGCATAGAAAAACTGATTTCTTTAAGACAGCAGATAATCAAAAAAGACTTCAGTCGGATGAATGATATGCAGCTTGAAGCGGTCCTTTCTACCAAAGGACCGCTTTTGGTACTTGCGGGAGCAGGCAGCGGAAAAACCACCGTGCTCGTCAACCGTATCGTAAACCTCGTCAAATACGGCGAGGCTTATTATTCCTCCGACTTTTCCCGCCCGATACGCGAGGGCGACGAGACGCTGCTTGAAAACTATCTCGCAGGCGACACGAGCCTTTTCGAGGCGGAGGATCTTTTGAGCGTCCGTCCCGCGAAGCCGTGGCAGATTCTCGCGATAACCTTCACAAATAAAGCCGCAGGCGAGCTCAAGGAGCGTATCTGCAAGGCTCTCGGCGAAGACGGCAACGATGTCTGGGCGAGCACATTCCACTCGACCTGCGCCAAGATTCTGCGCCGCCACGCTGACGAGATAGGCTATACGCATAATTTCACTATCTACGACTCCGACGACTCCAAGCGCGCTGCCAAGGAGTGCATAAAGCGTCTCGGATATGACGAGAAGATGATTCCAGTCAAGTCCGTACTTGCCGAGATAAGCCGCGCCAAGGACGAGCTGATTACCCCCGCCGAGTTCATTTCGACGAACCAGGCGGATATACGCCTGAAGAAGATAGGCGAAGTCTACGAGGAATATCAGAGGTTCCTCAAGGCGGCGGACGCCATGGACTTTGACGATCTGATAGTCAACATGGTGAAGCTCCTCAAAACGAACAAGGAGACCCGCGAATACTATCAGAACCGCTTCAAATACATAATGGTCGATGAGTATCAGGATACGAACCACGCGCAGTATGTGCTCACCGCACTTCTCGCGGCGGGGCACGAGAATATATGCGTCGTCGGCGATGACGATCAGAGCATCTATCGTTTCCGCGGCGCAACTATCGAAAACATCCTGAGCTTTGAAAAGCAGTATAAAAATGCGAAGGTCATCCGCCTCGAGCAGAACTACCGTTCGACTCAGACGATACTCGATGCCGCCAACGCCGTTATCGCGAACAACGAACAGCGAAAGGGCAAAAATCTTTGGACAGATAACGGACAGGGCGCAAAAATTGAGTTCTATGTCGCCGAAGACGAGATGGCGGAGAGCCGCCATGTTGCGGATACGATAGTGTCCAATGTTGCCGACGGCGAGGAGTGGAACGACCACGCGGTGCTCTACAGAATGAACGCGCAGTCGAACCTTATCGAGCAGTCGTTTATCCGCAGCGGCGTGCCCTACAGAATGATAGGCGGTCACAGATTCTACGACCGCAAGGAGATAAAGGACGCCATGGCGTATCTCCATGTCGTCAATAACACGGCGGACGAGATAAGGCTCAGAAGAATAATCAACGAGCCCAAGCGCGGAATAGGCGAGACCTCGCTCAATGCTGTTTTTGAGATAGCAAACGGGCTCGGCGTTGAGCCGTTTGAGGTCATACGCTCGGCGGATCAGTATGCGAAGCTTTCGCGTGCTGCTTCAAAGCTCATGGCGTTCGGCAAGCTCATCGACTCGTTCCGCGAGAAAATGGAGATTATGCCCCTCGCCGATCTGCTCGGCGTGATACTCGACGAGACGGGCTATACGCTCTCGCTCGCCAACGAGCCCGAGAAATATCAGGAGCGCGTGGCGAACCTGGCGGAGCTCGGAAACAACATACGCCGCTACTGCGAGGAAAACCCCGAGGGCGACCTCAACGGCTTCCTGCAGGAGACCGCGCTGCTCACGGATATAGATAACTACAACGCCCAGACCCAGGCGGTCGTCATGATGACGATACACTCCGCCAAGGGACTCGAATTCCCGAATGTGTTTATAGTCGGCATGGAGGAGGGAATATTCCCCGGAATGCAGACGATACTCTATGAGCCGGAGAATATCGAGGAGGAGCGCAGACTCGCCTATGTCGCGATAACGCGCGCGAAGAAGAAGCTTTATATCTCCAGCGCATCAACGCGAATGCTCTACGGCATGACGAACCGCAACCGCCCGTCGAGATTCGTTGAAGAGATACCCGAGGAGCTGCTCGACAAGAAGGGCGCAAGACCGATGTCTTATCAGACCCACGGCATCCCGCAGCAGCGTTCCGCAGGACAGGGAAGCTCGTCGAGAGGATTTTCAAAGATTTCATCTCAGTCACCCGCAAGAGCGTCGAATTCAATCCCGTCGAAGCCCGCTTACAGCTTCTCCGCTTCGTCCGGCTTCTCCGGCGCGGGCGCGAAAAAGCCCGCCGTCGCGGCGCAGAGCTATTCCGTCGGCGAGACAGTCAAGCATAAGGCATATGGCACGGGCGTGATACTCAGTATGCAGAAAATGGCGAACGATACCATGCTCGAGATAGCCTTTGAAAAAGTCGGCACAAAGAAGATAATGGCGAACTACGCCAAGCTCGAAAAAGTATAAAAATTATAATAAACCCCGGTCAGTGCATTTGATTCTGCACTGACCGGGGTTCTTTTTTTATAGGTACTTATGCGAGTGTTGAATGCGAGCAGCCTTATTTTTTGACAACCGACGACTTGAACATTATCTTCGCCGCGAATATTCTCTCGTCCGCGCAGTCGAACGATGCCTGTCCGCCGTATTTTTGAATTATCTTGCTTATGCGCGCCGCCCTCTCGCTGTTCTTTATGTCCGGCGAGCCGTCCACGCTGTGGCGGACGTTGAGCACTACATATGCCTCGTTGAAGCTGCCGATGCTCATGTCGATAAAGCGCTCTTCTGATTTTTCGGCGGATTTGTATGCCCCGTTGAGGATGTTGTCGAGTAATATTGTGAGGTCGCTGTCCGAAAGAAAAGAAAAATCAATGCTGCGCACATCGCAGTTAAATTTTATCTCCGAATTTGCGCACAGATGCGCGTATCTGCTGATTATAACATTCGCGAGCTTGTTGCTGCTGAACTGCTTCACCGCGCCCATCGCGCCGCTGTTGTATATCGAGTCGATGTAGCTGTTTATGCGGTCGTTTTCTCCGTTTTGCGAGAGCTGCTTTATCGTGCGGAGATGTCCCTTTATGTCGTGGATAATAATGTCGCGCAGGTCGTATTGATGCTCAAGCTCCGCATAGTATTCCGCGTTCAGCTTCTGCCGCTGTTCTTCGAGAAGCGATTCGGTGGAGTTCGAGATTTTGCAGACCAATTTTCTGTGCGCCATGCAAACTGCGGATATCGCCAGCGGAAGAATGACCGATATCAGTGTCAAAACCAGGTTGCTCCTCGGGAAAAATGCAAAGCCCGCGATCATCGCGGCGCAGACCAAAGAGAGCATGGACACCAGCACCGAATAGACGATCATGTCGTCTTTGTGCCTTGACACTGCATATGAAAATGTAAAATACAGTGCGCTCGAAGAAATTCCGAGCAATATCATTCCGTTTCCGGGCGGCTCGTGGCCGATGATTTTCGGCAGACCGAACATTATTATAAACGCCGACATCGCGGCGAGCACTTCGAGCAGTAAGCAATGGATCAGCGACTGCTTTATGCCCGCTCGGTATATTATGAACGCGGCGCAGAGATTGTTTATAAAAAGCAAGGCTATATTGAGCGCGGCAAGCCCCGCGAAGCTTACGGCGAATTGGACGGCAGCAGCCGCCGCAAAGAATCCACAGACTGCGGCAATCGGACATTTTGTTTCAAACCGCCTTGAAAAATAGCAGTACGCGGCAAATTGTCCGAAAGCGCAGGCAATCAATTTACACACAGTGTCCATCATATGCCTCCCGCGAAGTTAAAAAATGCCTTTCTGAAGGCGGGGTATTTGCGCTGGGACATATATACGCTTACCGTTTCGCCGTCGCCTTTTCTGAGCGTGACGCTGTCTTTTGAAAAGTCGATGACGTTTTGCAGATTGACTATGTAGCTCGCGTGGGAATAGACAAAGCAGTCCGGCTGACCGGTCTTTGCTATCCAGTCCTTTAGCCTGACTCCCGTCGCATATTCGGCATCTTTCGTCACGAGCAGTGCGCCGTAGCGCCTGTTTTCGATATAGAGAATGTCTTTTGTCTTTATCTTTTTGACAATGTCGTGTGTTTCGAGAATTATCGTCTTGCTCAGCGTGCGGTATTCCTGAACAGCGTCAAAGAGATTCTTGTTGAAGCGATTGACATCAACAGGCTTCGAGAGATATCTGAAAACATGGATGCGCATCGCGTCGTCGAGATATCGCTGAAACGAGGTCAGAACGATAATCAGCACATCGGGATTCTGCTTCTTGAGCTCAACGGCGAGCTCGAGTCCGCTCATTTCCGGCATCTCGATATCAATAAAAGCGATGTCATCTTTGTGCTTGTTTTCGAGAATGAATTTTCCCGACTGACGGCAGTCTATATTGAAGCTGACAGTGTTCACTTTTTCCCATGCGCACAGCAGTTTTTTAACCTGTTCAACTATTTCCGCGCTGTCGTCGCAGACAAGTATATCTATCAAAAGAATCACGCTCCCGCAAATATTATACCACATTTTGTCGAAAAAGCAAACAGAAAAATAAAAAATGTCATCAACGATTATTTTTTACTGTTTGCCGGTCACCGCCTGAATTGAGTTTTGCGACCTCGGCAAATTAAACTCACGAAAAACATCGTTTTCGCCCAAAATCGCATCACTTTTGCAAAAATTCACACTTCCGGCGGCAAATGCGCTAAAATAGTGTTGACCTCTGAAAAGAGCATGAATTTGAAATCTATCTCCTACATAACTCCTATATAAAAGAAAGCGGGCAGGGTACACACCTTGCCTGCTTTCTTTATTTATAATGACAGTGTCTGAGAATAAAAAATATTTCAACAGACCGCGCGGATATTTTCATATAACCTCACACCGCGGCGGACTTATATTTATTGTAAAGTATCTTCTTACACTTTTTGTAAACTATCTTATTACACTGTACAAACAAAATGTCGTTCATGTGCCTAAAATGGCACGCGACAATTTGTCAAAATATGTCGTATATTCGCTACATAGAAAAATAACTGCTCAAAATATATCGTTTTTGCCCATTTTTACATCACTTTTTGAAAAATCAACACTTTTTGCTTGCAATGCGTTAAAATTATGGCGTACTCAAGCGAAGTACGTAAATGAAGCCAACTACCTCCTATACTCCTATACGGCGGGAAGCGGGCGGGTTTTTCCGTCTGCTGCCTGACCGCCGGAAGCGCGGAGGCATACGGCAGGTGGCAAAACGCACCTGCAGATAAATTTAAGGGACGGATAGTAATGCTAAAAGAATACGACGGACTTCCGGATGTCGGCTCGCGCTATGTGCTCGAATGCCGATGCAAGAAAATCGGAGAGGACGGCAGCGAGATAGGCGCATGCGAGGACACCGTCAACCCCGTCAGCGGATTTATTTATGCCGAGAATGAAGAACAGGCTGTCAACTACGGTATAGACTTCATCATGAAGTATGCGGGAGATAACCTCCTGCTCGAGGATAACAGCATTCTCCTGCTCGACGATAATCGCCCGATGGATCTGTACTATGACTTTTCGGCAGTCGAGGTCGGATGATTTAGACTGCCGGGCGAGAATAAGCAGAAAGTAATGCTTCGCTGATTTCACCATCCACGCAAAACGCAGAATCCCCAACCTGCGTTTTGGAATTTCCATATTATCTTTTTTATCTCCACTTCCTCAACGATACGGGCGCCGTGATCCACCAGAGTCACGGCGCCTGTGTCTATTTTATTTTCAGCAGTCGCAGGTCTTGGTGCGCTGGACTGTTCCTGCCGCGTGGTGCGGCGGAGCGTATACGGAATATACCTTGAGCGGGATGCTTCCGCTGTTTGTTATATTGTGCCAGGTTCCGGCGGGGATGAGGCAGGCGTCGCCGCCGTTTGCCCTCTGACCGTCGCACATGGAACATTTCGTCGCGCCGAAGCTTATTGTCGCGCAGCCCTGCACGATGCAGACGAGCTGATCTGTGTCCTCGTGGATCTCCGCGCCGATGTCGCAGTTTGTGGGTATGCACATCAGCGTTACCTGCAGATGCTCGCCCGTCCATGCCTCTTTTCGGAAATTTGTGTTCTCTTTCGTCTCGCGGTCAATGTCCATGACTGTCGGCTGTCCGCCGCAGCCGCAGCGGTTTTGATTGTTGTTCATTTGGCACCTCCAAAGTTTTTTCTGTATATTCTATGCGCCGAAGTTCATTTGCGATACTGTTTTTCTTGAAACGCGGCGGCGGATGCCGTATAATTATTTTATATACAGCCGAAGTTTTCGGTCGGATTCGTCCGTTGATTTTTATGAAACAGTTTTCGGAGGTGCGGTATGTACAGGCTCTTTATCGTTGAGGATGACCCGGGGATAGCGAACGCCGTCGCGGCGCAGGCACAGGCGTGGAATCTTCAGACGCATATCGTGCGGGATTTCAGCAATGTCATGCACGAGTTCGCCGAGTTTTCGCCGCATATAGTCCTGCTCGATATCATGCTGCCGTTCTTTGACGGCTATCACTGGTGCAGTGAGATTCGCCGCGTCTCAAAGGTGCCGATAATCTTCGTCTCCTCTGCGTCGGATAATATGAATATCGTCATGGCGATGAATCTCGGAGCGGATGATTTTATCTCGAAGCCGTTTGACGGCAGCGTCCTTATGGCGAAAATTCAGGCTCTTCTGCGCCGTACTTACGATTTCGGCGCCAATGTTCCGGTGCTCGAGCATCGCGGCGCACTGCTTGATACGGGCGAAAATTCTCTCGTTTTCGGCGATGAAAAGATAACGCTGACCAAAAATGAATATCGCATTCTGCTCTGCCTGATGGAAAATAAAGGCAAGGTGGTCAGCCGCGAAAAGCTGATGGAGCGCCTTTGGGAGACGGACTCGTTTGTCGATGAAAACACACTCACCGTCAATGTCAACCGCCTTAGAAAGAAGCTTGACGCGGCGGGACTCAAGGATTTTATCGCCACAAAGTTCGGCGTGGGGTATATAATAGCTTGATTTCGGAGGGGTTATGAGCTTTTTCAAGGGTTATCTCAAGGAGCGGTGGAAGCGGCTTTCGATGCTTCTGCTTTTCGTCTGCATATTCGCGGTTTCGTTTTGGTTCTACCGTCTGCCCGTGCGCGCCGTGATGTATCCGTGCGCCCTGTGCCTGCTTTTCGGCGCGGTGTTCGCCGCCTATGATATTACAAAAGCGTATCGCCGCCACAAGTTTTTCGAAGAGCTTCACCGCAGGAATACCGAATTAATATCTGCTTTGCCCGAGCCGGAGGGGATAGTTGATTCCGACTATCAGCAACTGATATCCGTGCTCAAAGAAAAAATAGCGGAGATAACGGCGCAGACGGACAGCCGCATACGCGACACCGTCGATTACTACACCGTCTGGGCGCATCAGATAAAAACGCCGATAGCGGCGATGCGTCTGACTCTTCAGAAAGAGGATGTGCCCGAAGCGCGCAGACTCGCATCCGAACTGTCGCGTATAGAGCAGTATGTCGAGATGGTGCTCGTCTTTGTGCGTCTCGGCTCGGATTACAGCGACTATGTTTTTGCTCGGCAGGATATAGATGAAATAATCAGAAGCTCGGTGAAAAAATTTGCCTCGGAGTTTATCGACCGCAGGATCCGCCTCGAATATGACAGCGTTGATATTCAAGCCGTCACGGACGAAAAATGGTTCGCGTTTGTCATCGAGCAGATGCTCTCAAATGCGCTCAAATATACCCGCGAGGGGAGCATAAAGATTTATTCCGAGGGAAAAGTGCTTTGTATCAAAGACACCGGAATAGGCATCGCGCCGGAGGATCTGCCGCGCGTGTTTGACAAAGGCTATACCGGCTGCAACGGCAGAACCGACCGCCGCGCGAGCGGGCTCGGGCTTTATCTCTGCCGCCGCATATGTCAAAACCTCGGTATTGATATCTCGATTTCTTCAACAGTAGGCGAGGGGACAACGGTTCGCCTCGATCTCGGGCAGTATAAACTGGGAAAAGAATAACTTCTTACAAAACCGTAAGATTTGAAAGGGGAAATGTAAGCCTTTTCTATGGAGGCGCATTTCCCTTTTCGGCTATAATAGAGCCACAAAATGACAGGAGGTCAACTACAGTGAGTATTTTGGAAGTCAACGGACTCAAAAAAGTCTATTCAACCCGTCTCGGCGGCAATAAGGTCGAGGCTCTTAAAAATGTTAACTTCAGCGTGTCGGAGGGCGAGTATGTCGCTATAATGGGCGAATCCGGCTCCGGCAAGACCACTCTGCTCAATATTCTTGCGGCTCTTGACAGACCCACTTCCGGCAGCGTTATGATCGACGGCAGGGATCTTTCAAAGATAAAGGATTCGGCTGTCTGCGCTTTCCGCAGAGACAACCTCGGCTTCGTGTTCCAGGATTTCAATCTTCTCGATACATTCACGGTTGAAGATAATATCTATCTTCCGCTCGTCCTCGCGGGCAAGAGCTACGATGAGATGCATTCCCGCCTCGAGCCGATAGCAAAGCGCCTGGGCATAACGGAGCTGCTCAAGAAATATCCCTATGAGATATCCGGCGGCCAGAAGCAGAGGGCGGCTGTCGCCCGTGCGCTGATAACCGAGCCGCGCATGATTCTCGCCGATGAGCCGACCGGCGCGCTCGATTCAAAGTCCACCGATGAACTGCTGCGCCTGTTCACCGAGGTCAACGCCCTCGGACAGACCATTCTTATGGTCACGCACTCCGTCAAGGCGGCTTCCTCCGCAAAGCGCGTGCTCTTCATAAAGGACGGCGAGGTGTTCCATCAGATTTATCGCGGCGCCGATACCGACAGCCAGCTCTATCAGAAGATATCCGAGACCCTGACTCTGCTTGCGACAGGCGGTGAGCGCAAATGAAAAAGTTTTTCTATCCGCGCCTCGCGTTTGATGGGATAAGAAAGAACAAGCGCCTCTATCTGCCGTATATCTTGACGCAGATAGGCATGATAATGATGTATTATATCGTTATTTTTCTGCGCTACGGCGAGTCGCTCAAGGGCACGTTCGGCGAGGGTACGGTCAGCATCGTGCTCATGCTCGGCGGCTGGGTCATCGCCATATTCGCCTGCATCTTTCTTTTCTATACAAATTCGTTTCTTATCCGACGCAGGAAGAAAGAGTTCGGACTCTATAACATCCTCGGCATGGACAAAAAGAATATCAGCATCCTGCTCTTTTGGGAGAGCCTGATAACTTCTTCCATATCGCTCTTCTGCGGTCTTGTGCTCGGCGTCGCGCTCTCGAAGCTTGCCGAACTCGGACTCGTCAAGGCGATAGGCGGCACTGATATCAGCTATGTTTTCCATGTCTCTCCGACTGCAATATTGCTGACCGCCGGCGTTTTCGCCGTTATCTTCCTGCTCCTCTTCATCAACTCCGTGCGCCAGATAATGGGCGCGAGCGCGGTGACTTTGATAAGGAGTGAAAACCTCGGCGAGAAGCCGCCGAAAGCTAACCCGCTTCTCGGCATCATCGGCACAGTTTTGCTCATCGGCGCATATATTACCGCCGTTGTGATAACAGAGCCCCTGAGCGCGATACTTGTGTTTTTCATCGCGGTCATAATGGTCATCATAGGCACTTATCTTCTGATGATATTCGGCTCGGTGCTCCTCTGCCGTTTCCTGCAAAAGCGCAAGAACTACTATTATAAGCCGAATCATTTCATCTCCGTCTCTTCAATGACCTACAGAATGAAGAGAAACGGCGCGGGACTCGCGTCCGTCTGCGTGCTCGCAACAATGGTGCTCGTCATGATATCCTCGACCACCTGCCTGCTCTTCGGCACTGAGGACAGCATCAACACCCGCTATCCGCGCGATATCGTGCTCTCGACAGGCTTTGATACTATCGACGGACTCGATGACGGCAATATCGAAAAAGTCGCCGCAGGCGTCGATTCCCTTGCTGCTTCGCATAAGGCGAACGCCTCAAATTTTGCGTCCTACAGATCCGTTGTGACTGTCGGCACGATTTCCGACGGCGGTAAGCTGATCGCAGGCGGCACGGGCGTAGCAATCGGTTCAAACTCGAATGCGTATACCTGCTTCGATGTCGTGCCGATAGAGGACTACAACGCCGTCATGGGCACGAACGAAACCCTCGCGCCCGATGAGGTCATAGTCTATGGCTACAGAATGAAGTATAAATATGACACCGTGACTCTCGGCGACGGCAAGACCTACAAAGTCAAAAAGACAGCCGACAGCTTCCTCATTGACGGCGACTCCGCCGTAAATATCGCGTCCTCGATATATATTTTCGTGCCCGACTTCAAAAGTGCAGCCACGGATTTTGCAAAGCCCGAAAACCACAACGGGGTGCGCACCGTCAACTATAAGTATTTCAGATTTTTCGATACCGAACTCGACACCGCCGGCGAGAGAGCGCTGTGCAATGACTATATCGACGCGACAAAACCGGTAATGTCGTCTTACGGCAATATGATGTCCTTCTCGATAGACAGCCGCAATGCCGGCAGGGATGATTATTATTCTGCCTTCGGCTCGCTGTTCTATCTCGGAGTCATGCTCTCGGTCGTGTTCATCTTCGCGGCTGTGCTGATAATCTACTATAAGCAGGTTTCTGAGGGTTACGAAGATCAGTCGCGCTTTGAGATAATGCAGAAGGTCGGCATGACGAAGAAAGAGATAAGAAAGAGCATCAATTCCCAGCTGCTCACGGTATTCTTCCTGCCTCTCGCGGGAGCGGGTCTGCATATGATATTCGCGTCTATAATAATCCGCAGAATATTGCTCGCCTTCAACTTCAACAACCCCGTCCTCTTCGCCGTGACAACTCTTGTGTGCTTCGTCGTGTTCGCGCTGTTCTATACTCTTATTTACCGCGTCACCTCCAACGCCTATTATAAGATAGTCAGCGGCGCAAAGGAGAGAGAGTAATGAAAAGAGCAGCGGCTGTTCTGCTGACTCTTGCGCTGATGCTCTCGCTCACGGCGTGCATGAGCCGCGGCAGTATGCAGCTCAAACGCACGGACAGATACTTTGACGATCTGCGCGGCGCGTTCAAAATGTCCGATGTCACGAACAGCGCCAGGCTCATCGGCAAGCGCGAGAACAACGGCAAGGATTGGTTCACCGGCAGCTACACCGCGCAGTGTGAGAACGAGACCGGGCGCGATACCGTGTTCGGCGGCGCGTCGGCGCGCGACAAGCTGATAAAAGTGAAAGCTTATATCAAAACCGAGTC
>OHJK01000467.1_pt1 | contig 26345 bp, 20 predicted proteins | sample 1568541 | NCBI WGS metagenome assembly OHJK01 (sample SAMEA3879535, study PRJEB24766) | human gut metagenome | biome: human-associated habitat; feature: feces | place: USA | collected 1985/1987
AAAAATAAATAACATTTAATCAATGAATATTATGGAAGAACTTTTGAAACAAATCAAGAAGGCGGCGGAGTCGATGCTTCGCGACGCTACAGCACAGGAGAAGAAGGGAAACAAGGCGGCAGGATTGCGCGCACGAAAAGCTTCCCTCGCATTGGAACCGATGCTCAAGGAATTCAGGAAAATGTCCATCGCCAAGATGAAAGGACTTGCATGCCTCCTGGTTATAGTATCATTGGCAGGAACAGCCTGTGTATCCTGCGAGAATGTGGACCCTACTGACCTTACGGAAGCCAACCTTCCGGTGAAGAGCATTGTCTGCGGTCACGTGAGATTCGTTCCTACAGGCAAAGATCCGGTTCCTGCAGGTGTAGGTCTGGATGTGAACATTTTCTATGGACAGAAAGATGACAAGGGAAATGTGGAATATGCATTGAAAGCCATCAAGACTCTCCCTAACGGGTATTTTGAGACTACTATCGGATGTCCTGTAGGCCAGAATCTGGAAATCAAAGTGGAATGCTCCGCAATGTCACAGTCAGAAGCATCAGAAACAGGCAGCTCCTCCAAACACACCGGCAACACGTATTTCCATGCGGAGGTTGCCAAATCGGTTACTTGTGGCACTGCAGCCTATTTCCAGCTTGACATGAAACCTGCTGCATATATTTCCAAGCCTGGACTTGTTCAGCCGTAATGCTCTTCATGTCTTGCATGACAGATGTCTGCATGTCTGAATTTCAACAACTAACATTTAATCGACTTTATAATGAAAAAAATTCTGATATTGAGTCTTGCGGCATTGACATTGGCATCCGTGGGCGCTAAGGCACAGGGGGAGAGCAATGTCCCTGAAGGCAAGCGTATCACGTGCAATCATGTGTACTCTGACAAGGCTCCCCATTTCTCACCAAAGCGCGGCGATTGGTCCATCGGTGTCACTTTCAACCCTGCGACTCTCTCGTATAGGCTGAAAATGCAGCCGGACAATGGTGATTTCGCCGGTGATTTCATCGAAGGGATGGCAACGTCCAGCAAACAGATGTTCATCCTTTCGCAGGATCCTCTGGCAGCATTCCGCGTAAGATATTACCTGAGTGACAATTGGGCGGTCCGTGCCACGCTCGGTCTCAACGGAAGCCACATCAATTACCGTGAATATGTGGACGATGACCTCGCCAAGGCTGTCAATCCGGATTCCAAGAATCAGGTTGCGGATGCGGTGCTGTCCAATCTCAACAGCGGTAGCCTCTCTGTCGGTATGCAGTATCTGGCAGGAAAAGGCCCTCTCCGCTTTTCTGCGGGATTCGGCCTCACCTATGCCATCGCAGGCGGAAGTCTGAACTTCAAGTACGGCAACGCCATGACACCGGAAAACCGCGTGCCTTCGTCAATGCCGATGACACGTCCGGCTCCTGCTGGTTCCAAAAACCCTACACTCAATGACTTCCAGTCACAGCTCGGTATCGCATACGCGCGTCCGACAAGACGTTACAATGTAGGTTACATCCACGGTATCGGTATCAATGCCGATATGGGTGTGGAGTGGTTCATGACCGGACGCATTTCTCTTGCCGGTGCCATGACATTCACTCCTGTGATGTTCATTTTCCAGCCTCAGACCTGGACCAAGTTCGAAGGCTTCTCTTCCAAGACAGGAGGAGTGGAGCAGTACAATGACCTTGTAAGCCCGGGCAGCAGCGCTGTTCTCTATGGAACTGAAAACATTGGCTTCAATGTTTCGCTCAACTATTATTTTTAACAGTTCTTGTTTATGAGAAATACCACATTATTGAAAACCGTCGCGCTGACAGTATCGCTTTTGGCTTTGACGACACCTTCAAACGGTCAGGGTTTTCTGAAGAAACTGAAGGATGCGGCAAATAACGCTACAGAGAAAGTGAATACGGCAGTGGACAATGCCGGCTCAGCATCATCAAGTGCTGTGGCTGTGCCGAGAGCTTCAGGCCCGACATATTATGTGTCCCGCAGCGGCTCCAACAAGAATGACGGACTCAGTCCTTCAACAGCGGTAAAGAACATCCAGAAGGCCATTGACCTGGCTCCTGATGGTTCTGAAATCAGAGTTGCGGAAGGCAACTATTTCGGCCTCCTGAACAAGGGCAATATCATCATTGACAAGCCACTCGTGATTATGGGCGGCTACAATGCGGATTTTTCCGAGCGTGATGTGCTCAAGTATCTTACGACCATCGCTCCGGATGACAATTCCAACGGCTCTTCACAGGGACGCGGAACCATCCAGATCCGCAGCATTGAAAAACCTGCCTCTACCCTCGTGATCGACGGTTTCGTGTTCAACAAGGGCAATGCCATCGGCTACAATCTCCGCGGCGAAGGCTGGCCGGAGGGAGTGGAGACCCCGTTCATGATGCGTGAGGGTTCCAAGGGACAGGGCGGACCGAATCTTGAAAACAAGGAGGTCTATACCCAGGAGACTTACTTCATCTATTTCGACGGCGTTGCCGGCAAGGTGAACAATCTCAATGTCTTCGTGCGTAACTGTACTTTCGTGAATGGTCCTAACACCACCATCTGCGGCCTTCTGAAAGGTTCATTGACAGTGGACAACTGCGCGTTCATCAACAACCGCGTGACCACGATGGATGTACGCGGACCGGATCCTAATGCCATTACCAAGGTGAATTTCCGCAACAATACCGTGCTTTTCGTATGGTCTTACACCAAGGATCTCCAGTCTCAGGGCTTCGGCTTCAGGTTCCAGCCTGGCACAAGCTGTACTCTCGAGAACAACATCATCGGTCTGACCATTTTCGCAGGTCTTGACAGGACTCACATTGACAGCGACGCGAACCGCGAGGCGAAACGTCACGATGCAGTGAAGAACAATATCTTCTTCCTGAACCGTATCACCGACCTGACCATCCCTGGAGGCGGAATGCTCACCAGAGTCAAGGTAGAGGATTTCGATGATGTAGAGGCTATTGCAGAGTGCAGCGGCAACAAGTCGCTCACCGATCCGGCCCTCTTCAAGGGCAAGATTGACGAGGCTTACCTGAACGGCTTCCTGAGCGTTTCCTACAAGGAGACTACGTCATATAATCCGAATTCCGCAGCCAACACTTTCCGCTCGGCAATGGGAATGAATATGACCGGTACGATGACATCTTCAGTATCCATGTACTTCAACCGTTATCCATGGCAGAAGGCTCTCGACGTCTTCGGCGCTGTTCCAGGATGCGGAGCGCAGATACCAAGATGAATCGGATTTGTCATATTCTGATTTCCGGCAGTCTGAACAAGGCTGCCGGTTTTCCGTATGGCGAAAGAGGTGGTTTCTGCTGCGTGTGCAGATGCAGGCACTTTGTGTTATTTTATAGAATCCGGTACATTCGTCGTGTTAAGGCAAAAAAATCTTTGTTCGTTTGGAAAGAGAATCCATTAGATGAATAGAATCGTGTAGTCCGAGGGTTATTGAGGGCATCAACGGTTATGAATTGGCAGCCTGCTTGTCGATACATGGAAAAAGTACCTGCGACAAATTCTATAATAGCCATTCCAATTCCATTCCCTTGATATTCAATAGCAGTTCCTAAATGCCCGATATTGATTGCCGGATATGAAGATTGTTGCTTGAAAAAATCCACGATGTTTTCGTCTTCATCTAATCGCAAGTCTTCAAAGAAATCTGCTTTTTCATCATTTCCACCAATCATAATGGAATCATTCATCAAAGTGAACGCTGCTACTATTCCATGAGATTCTGTAAAAGCGCAATATGCGGAAAGATACCTTCGCTCAACGCACTCTTTAACTTCGGTTCTGAAGAATTTATCAAGTTCATCAACCCCACACGAAAACGCAGACATATTCTCATAGTCTGCGTCCGTCATCATTCTTATCTGGATGTCAATATCCGAGTATTGGGTTTTTGCCACCGCAATTAGCTATTATGCGTTTGGTTATAGATTCTGTACGAGCCTTACGCTCTTCAATGCGATGTCGTTCGTTTGCACTAAAATCCCCCCGGAGATGTTTCTCCAGATTGCGGTGGAAACGGGCGACATCTTCTCGATCCATCGGAGGATTTGGTATTGAACGTATCATAGCTTCAATTATTTCTTTGTACAAAGGTACAATATTTATCTTGAATACCAATACTACTAGGATGAAAAACTTCCGGGGTGGCCTGTCAGGTCGCCCTCCTTTTATATATAGTGGCGGCAATTGTTCGGAAAAGTCCGGGAAATGAGTTATCTTTGCTTGGATAATAAAAGGCATCTGGATGGCGATACTGGAAAAACTTGTAGTTCAGGACTATAGGAACATTGCATTGGCGGAACTCGAGTTCTCTGCCAATATAAACTGCATATCCGGCGGCAACGGGGAGGGCAAGACGAATCTTCTCGATGCCATCTGGTACCTGTCAATGACCAAGAGCGCTTTCCGTACATCGGAGAAGGACAATTTCCGTTATGGGGCGGACAGCTTTTCCATATCAGGTACATACTTGATGCAGAATCAGTTGCGCTCGAGATTCTCTATAAAGGTCGCTTCGAAAGGGGAGAAGAGACTGCGCCGTGACGACAAGCCTTATCAGCGTATATCCGAACATATAGGTGAATTGCCGGTGGTGATGGTGTCTCCGGACGACATTTCACTGGTCAGTGACTCAGGTGAGGACCGCAGGCGTTTCCTGAATATGGTGCTGTCTCAGATGGACAAGACATATCTGTCTGATGTCCAGCAGTATAACCGTCTGCTAAGCCAGAGAAACGCTGCATTGAAAACAGACTCTCCTGATATCTATTTCCTGGAGGTCATGGACGGACGTATGGAATCCTACGCGTCCCGCATATTCGAGAAACGCAAGGCCTTCATAGAGGAACTGTCCGGAGTGGTGCAGCGTTATTATGAGTCATTGTCCGGCGGCAGGGAAGCGGTAGGCATCTCTTACAAGTCGGATATGGAGAAGGGAGGTCTGGCAGATGTGCTCGCATCGGTGCGGAACAAGGATATGGCTCTCGGCTATACTTCGGCGGGGCCCCAGAGGGATGACCTGATTTTCAGTATGGACGGTCATTCCATCAGGCGCTGCGGCTCGCAGGGACAGCAGAAGTCGTTTCTGGTGTCATTGAAATTCGCGCAGTACGAACTGATGAAGAACTGTTTCGGAGTGCCTCCGATGTTGCTTCTTGATGATGTTTTCGACAAATTGGATATGGACAGGACTTCCGCGCTTCTGGCGATGGTGGCCGGCAATGATTTCGGACAGATATTCATTACGGACAGCAACAAGGTGCGGCTTGCAGGTATTGTGGACAGCATAACTGACGACAGGTCCTACTTCGAAACGTCGGACGGCAATTTCAGAAGGGAGGAAATCTGATGGGGTACAAGGGAAAGAGTCTGTCATTGGAACGCAAGGACCCTTCGCAGCTGGGAGAAATCCTTCCGCAGATGTTGAGGATAATGCATCTGTCGTCCGGAATGGATGAGCAGCTGGTGATGAGGGCGTGGGACAAGGTGACCGGAGCAGGTCCATATACATTGTCCAAGTCGATGAAGAACGGGGTGCTTTACTGCTCCATTTCTTCTTCTGTAGTGCGTAACCAGCTGTTTTATAACAGGTTGGCCATAGTGGAGGCGATTAACAATGAAGTGAAGGCCGATCCACTGTATAATGGACGGCAAGGACGCGAACCGCTTAAAATATTGATATTGAAATAAATATATTGGAGGAACCGAATGGAACCTAAACCTAAATTTAATATCGTGGCCGACAGCGCCATCCCTTTTATGGAGGGTGTCTTCGAGCCGTATGCCAATGTGAAGTACATCCCCGGGGAGGATATCTGCGCTGTGGATGTGAAAGATGCAGATGCTCTGGTCATCAGAACCAGGACCAAGTGCAATGCGGAATTGTTGGACGGCTCGGCGGTGAAGTTCATTGCCACGGCCACCATCGGTACGGACCACATTGACTTTCCTTATTGCGACGCCCATGGAATTACCGTAAGGAATGCTCCGGGCTGCAATGCCGGGGGAGTGATGGAGTATGTTTTCTCTGCATTGTACGGACTGGCTTCGCGCAGGGCGATCAACTTGGAGGGCGACACTATCGGAATTGTCGGAGTGGGACATGTGGGTTCATTGATAGAGAGGATGGGACTGGCTTTGGGCTTCAAGATTCTCAAATGCGACCCTCCACGTGCTGAGGCGGAAGGCCCGTTCGGTTTCTGCGACCTGGAGTATCTTCTGGCGAATTCGCAGATTGTCACGATGCACACTCCGCTGAATGAGACGACGCGGGGAATGGCAGACAGGCATTTCTTCTCGCTGATGCAGCCGGGTGCGTTCTTCATCAATGCTTCGAGAGGTGAGGTGGTGTGTGATGAGGCGTTGAAGGAGGCCATGCCGAAGCTCGGGCCGGTCATAATCGACACCTGGAATCATGAACCTGACATTGACAGGGATCTGATGGATATGGCTGCGATAGCGACTCCGCATATTGCCGGTTATTCGTATCAGGGCAAGCAGAACGGTACTGCAGCGGCTGTGCGCGCTGTTGCACACTATTTCGGGATCACTGCTCTGTATGAGTTCTTCCCTAAGACTGATCTGCCTGAAAATGAGGCGGTAAAGCTCGATTTGAAGGGGCTCGGACAGGGAGAGATTGCGGCAATGCTGCAGTACAATTATCCGATTTTCACGGACGATTTCATGCTCAGGCTGAATCCTGAAGATTTCGACAAGCTGAGGTCGGAATACAAATATCGCAGAGAAGTTTATATTGACTAAAACTGATAGCTATATGTTTGAGAAAGCAGATGTTAGAAAAATCGAGGAGCGTGGCTCTTCAGTTAGGACAGTGGAAGCTCAGGTGGAGCGTTTCAAGAAAGGCTTTCCGTGGATGAACATTGTTTCGCCTGCGACTCCACATCGTGGAATCAAGGTGCTGACTCCGGAAGAGGCTGATGCTGCCGTGGCTTATTGTGACAATGCCTCTGTGCACGGCAAGTGCAAGTTCGTGCCTGCTTCAGGTGCCGCTTCCAGAATGTTCAAGGATATATTTTCCGGGCTTGCCGCTCTCGAGGATGGCGGTGATCCGGGTGCAGATTCGCCTGTCGGACAGCTCGCAGGCCGGATAAAGGATTTCGCTTTCTATACGGAGTCAATGTTCGGTGAGCCTGAGGATTCTGCGGATTATAGAAAGGATGTTGCAGAGAAAGTGCTGACAGACAAGGGATTGGGCTACGGTTCCAAGCCTAAGGGCGTTATCCGTTTCCACAGATATGCTGACGAGTGCCGTACTGCATTTGCGGAGCATCTTGTCGAGGCGCAGGAGTATATGAGGAATGCGGACGGTTCCGCCAATATCATATTCACGATATCGCCTGAGTTCCAGCCGTTGTTCGAGCAGGCTCTGGAAGAGGTGAAGGCTGTTTATGAGAAGAAATACGGGGTCAAGTTCAATATCTCGTTCACTTTCCAGAACAAGTCCACCGACACTGTTGCTGTGGATCTGAAGAACAGGCCTTTCCGTGACGAGGATGGTGAGCTTCTGTTCAGACCGGCAGGTCATGGGGCATTGATCTATAATCTCAATGAACTGGATGACGAGCTGGTTTCCATCAAGAATATCGACAATGTGTCCAATGAGCGTTTCCTCCCGGTTACTGCCAAGTACAAGAAGGTTCTTATGGGCAAGTGTCTGGAACTCAGGGACAAGATATTCTCTTACCTGCATCAGTTCGATGTCATTTCCGATGTCAAGTCAGATGCCTGCCGCCAGCTTTGCGACAAGGTGGAGTCTTTCCTGGACGCCGAGCTTTGCATTCAGCTGCCTCTGACACGCAGTATCGAGGACAGGGTGGAGCTGCTCAGGTCCAAGCTGAACAGGCCGATTCGTGTCTGCGGTATGGTGCGCAACCAGGGTGAACCTGGCGGAGGCCCGTTTGTAATCGCTGGTAAGGACGGCTCCTCAAATCTCCAGATTCTCGAGAGCGTGCAGATCAATATGAATGATGACCGGTCCAGGGATATTCTCGCCCATGCCACCCATTTCAATCCGGTGGACCTTGTCTGCTGCATCAGGAATTATAAAGGTGAGAAGTTCAATCTCCTGGACTATGTGGATGAGGATGCCGGTTTCATCAGTTCCAAGAGTTATCAGGGACGTGAGCTTAAGGCTCTTGAGCTCCCCGGCCTGTGGAACGGCTCGATGAGTGACTGGAATACCAGCTTCGTGGAAGTTCCGCTGGATACGTTCAATCCGGTGAAGGTCGTTCTCGACTTGCTGAGACCTGCTCACCAGTAGTGAGGGTTACATATCGAGATGAAAAACGGGGCCGATTCTTATAAATCAGCCCCGTAATATTTTATGTCTCAAGAATGGATTACCATCCGAGAACGTATGCGAAGATAAGAGGTGCTACGATGGTAGCGTCTGACTCCACGATGAACTTAGGTGTCTCAGGTGCGAGCTTGCCCCAAGTGATTTTCTCATTAGGAACAGCTCCTGAGTAAGAACCGTAAGATGTGGTACTGTCTGAGATCTGGCAGAAATATGACCAGAGCGGAGTGCCGTGCCACTGGAGGTCCTGTTCCATCATCGGAACGACACAGATAGGGAAGTCACCTGCTGTACCGCCACCGATCTGGAAGAATCCTACGCCTGCGCCTACAGCATTCTTCTTGTACCAGTCAACGAGGAAGAGCATTGTCTCGATACCGTTCTTTACGAGATCCGGTGTGAATTCGCCCTTGATGCAGTGTGCTGCGAAGATGTTTCCTGTGGTGCAGTCTTCCCATGCAGGGCAGATGATAGGAATGTTCTTTTCGCAGGCTGCGAGTACCCAGCTGTCCTTAGGGTCGATCTCGTAGTATTTCTCTAGAACACCGGATCTGGTAAATATATTCGTAAGGAAGGTATCTCTTGCCTTCTGCCTTTGCCTTGTTCCATACATCTACGAGTGCGCCCTCGAGACGGCGGAATGCCTCCTCCTCAGGGATGCAGGTGTCGGTAACACGGTTGTAGTGGTTGTTCAGAAGTTCCTGCTCCTGCTCTGCGGTGAGGTTTCTGTAACCAGGCACTCTGTAATAGTGAGAGTGTGCTACAAGATTCATGATGTCCTCTTCAAGGTTGTTTGCTGAGCAGCATACGATGGAGAACTTGTCCTGACGGATCATTTCAGCAAGTGAAAGTCCGAGCTCGGCTGTACTCATGGCGCCGGCCATTGCCAACATCATCTTTCCGCCTTTTGCGAGAAGTTCTTCATAAGCTTTCGCAGCGTCAACAAGGCTAGCCGAGTTGAAGTGACGGTAATTGTGGGTGATGAAATTTGAAATTGGTCCTTTTTCCATTTCCAACTTTTAATTTACAGTTATCCTAAGTCGGGGCGTGAAACTATACTCCCCGAAATTTTGTGCGAAGTTATGTTTTTTTGAGTAATTTTGCAATTTGTTCGGCTTTTATTGGAAGATTTATGCTCAAGTTCAATGATTTCGGTAGGGTGGAGGAACTTGCGACACCTTTCTGGTATTACGATATGGATGTATTCCGCAAGACTGTAAAACTTGCTGCATCTCTGTCGGAAAGATACGGAATAGGTGCGCATTATGCTTTGAAGGCCAATGTGGAGCCGCGTCTGGTCAGTTATATCGCATCCAAGGGGTTCGGTGCTGACTGCGTGAGCGGCAATGAGGTGAAATATGCGGTGGAGAGCGGTTTTGCACGGTCTTCGATCGTGTTTGCCGGAGTCGGAAAGTCGGATAAGGAGATTTCAGACGCGCTCGATCTGGGAATCGGCTGTTTCAATGTCGAGTCTCTGATGGAAATGCAGGTGATCGATGCCCTCGCTGCCTCGAAAGGGGTTCGGGCCAATGTTTCCCTGCGTATAAATCCCAACATCGACGCGCACACGCACAGGTACGTGACCACAGGCCTGTATGAGAACAAGTTCGGTATCTCCCGCCACGAGTTCGAGGCGGCGATAGATATCCTGAAGGGCAGCAAGGCATTGGATTTCAAAGGCTTGCATTTTCATATTGGTTCGCAGATTACTGACGTGGAGTCTGTGTATTCGCTTGAGTGCGAGAGGGCTGCGGAGATTGTGGAATGGTTCGAGGCGCACGGGATGGAAGTGGGCAGCATCGACCTTGGCGGCGGTCTGGGTGTGGATTATGATGAGCCGGATGAGAATCCGGTGCCGGATTTCGAGAAATGGTTCAGTATCATTGACCGAAAACTGAGGCGCAGGCCGGAACAGAGTGTGAACATTGAGCCTGGCCGCTCGATGGTGGCGCAATGCGGTTCGCTGATCACGCGTGTGCTCTTCGTGAAAAGCGGCGAGACGAAAACGTTCCTCATCATGGATGCCGGCATGAACGACCTCATCCGCCCCGCCCTCTACGGTGCCTACCACAAGATCGAGAACCTCTCCGCCCACTATGCCCGCACTGAATCAGCTGAATCAGAGGACTTAACAAGGCATCATCAGATGCCCGGCCGGAGCTGGCGGGCCGGGGAGCCTTGCGGCGATGGAAAGCCCGTAGGAAAGTCGTCATCAGACGACCGGCCGGGTCCGGGTATTTGCGACAGCAAATACGTGGAGGACGCAAAGGCCGCACGGAGTGTCAGGGTTTGGGACAGAGTCCCAATGAAAACATAGAGACCGCCCCGAAAGGGACGGCCTCATTCTATGTTTCGGCAGTCAGGAGACCGCCATGTTATGTAATCAATTACTTCTTGGCAGCCTTAGCAGCTTTTCTCTTCTCGTTCCATACGTATGCATCATACATAATAGGAGTACCGATGAAGATGGAAGCGTAAGTACCGAAGCAGATACCGAGTATCAGGGCTACGGAAAGACCACGGATAGACTCGCCGCCGAAGATTGCGATAGCAAGCATTGTCACGAGAGTAGATACTGACGTATTGATGGTTCTGGTGAGCGTGCTGTTGAGCGCGATATTCGCATTGGTCTTGAAATCAGTCTTAGGGTGCAGAGCCTTGAACTCACGAATACGGTCGAAGATAACCACGTTATCGTTGATTGCGTATCCGATGATGGTCAGGATAGCCGCGATGAAGGTCTGGTCAACGTCCAGGTTGAACGGAAGAATTCCGGAGAACAATGAGAAGAATCCGATCACGATAATCGCCGTATGAGCGAGTGAAAGGACACCACCGAGTCCCCATGTCCAGCCATTGAAACGGACAGCGATATAAGCGAAGATAACGAACAATGCGATGAGCACTGCGAAGATAGCTGAACGCTTCATGTCGTTTGCGATAGTAGGACCAACCTTGTCAGAAGAGATGATACCGTTAGGGTTGTCCAATGTAGATGTGAACTCACCGAGAGTCATATCCTTCTCTGCAAAGAAACCTTTGAGAGCATTGTACAGCTTGCCTTCAATCTCAGCATCAACATCTGTAGATTCCTGATCAACCTTGTACTTGGTAGTGATCTTCATCTGGCTCTCACCACCGAACTGCTTAACCTCGACAGTCTCGCCGAACTCGTTCTCAGCGGCGCTGCGGACCTGCTCAGCAGTAACAGGAGTATCGAATCTTACCACATAGGTACGGCCACCGGTGAAGTCAACACCATAGGTAAAGCCCTTGAAGCTGATAGATGCGATAGCGATTACGATGAGGATTCCTGAGAAGAGATAAGAGTATTTCTTCTTGTCGATGAAATTGACATTGGTGTGCTTGAGGAAGTCCTTGGTAAGGTTGTTCTCGAAGCTTACGTTCTTGCCCTTGGAAACTCTGTCGTCGAATATGATTCTGGTGATGAAGATAGATGTCACAACAGAAGTGATGATACCGATGATAAGAGTGGTAGCGAAGCCCTGTACAGGACCTGAACCGAAGATGAAGAGCACGATACCGGTAAGGAGTGTGGTAACCTGACCGTCGATAATTGCAGAGTATGCATTTGAATAACCGTCAGCGATAGCCTTGGACAGACCCTTGCCGGCTGCAAGTTCCTCTTTCACACGCTCGTAGATAATCACGTTGGCATCGACCGCCATACCCATTGTCAATACGAGACCGGCAATACCAGGCAACGTAAGCACTGCTCCGAATGATACCAATGTGCCGAAGAGGAGAAGAACGTTGCACAGAAGGGCGATATCAGCCACGAAACCTGCACCGCTATAGAAGAATATCATATAGACGAGCACAAGCAGGAAGGCGATGACGAATGAGATGAGACCTGCTTTGATGGACTCAGAACCGAGCGTAGGACCTACTACCTGCTCCTGGATAATCTTTGCAGGTGCCGGAAGTTTACCGGAATTGAGCACGTTTGCAAGGTCAGTTGCCTCTTCAACGTCGAAGTTACCCGTAATCTCTGAGCTGCCGCCTGTAATGGCGCTGTTCACGTTAGGGTAAGAATATACGAGGTCATCGAGCACGATGGCGATCTGATGTCCTACATTGTCCTTGGTAAGACGAGCCCAGATGGAAGCGCCTTCTGCGTTCATTGTCATTGACACTGAAGGGTTACCTTTGTTTACACCCTGTCCGTTGTAAGATACACGGGCGTCGGTAACTGCGCCACCATCAAGAGGAGCCTTTCCGTCTCTTGTAGCAACCTTGATAGCCACGAGTTCGAAGATGTTTCCGCCCTTTACATAGGTTGAAGGCTTGACTGACCATACTGGTCTGAACTCAGGAGGGAAAATACCCTTGACCTCAGGCTGATTGAGAAGTCTGTTTACTTTAGCTGTATCGCTACCGTTTGCGAAACCGATGCAGGCGCCGCTTCTGAAGCCGGATGGCTGGAGAACAGCGAAGAGAGGATGTGCCTTTCTATATTCTGCAAGAGCTTTCGCTTCAGATGCTGAAGCATTCACCTCATCACTGAGCACTGAAGAAGAGTCTGAAACAGCCTCTTTCACATCAGCTTCTGCAACAAGCGCTGAATCAGGCTCAACTGTAGCAGCGAGAGCAGCATCAGCCTCCTGAAGATATGGAGCGATGTCAGCATTGTCAAATGTAGGCCAGAACTCGAGGGAAGCAGTTCCCTGGAGCAGCTTTCTCACACGCTCCGGCTCCTTTACGCCAGGAAGTTCGACGAGGATACGTCCTGTGTTTCCGAGCTGCTGGATGGAAGGCTGTGTAACACCGAAACGGTCGATACGGTTACGGAGGACATTGTATGAGTTCGCTACTGCACTCTCTGCATTCTCCCTGATCACCTTGAGGACGTCCTCGTCAGAAGACTGAGGGCCGATCTTGGAAGCGAGATCGTAGGTGCCGAACACCTGAGCGAGCCTCTGTCCGTTAGAAACCTCTTTCCAAGCCTGAGCGAACAATGTGATGAAATCATCCGGTGAGTTCACGCTGCGCTCTTTTGCAAGAGAGATGGCTTTTGTAAACTCAGGAGTCTTGTTTTCTCCGGCAAGTGCACTTACCAAGTCTTCAAGCTGAACCTGAAGCATGACGTTCATACCGCCCTTAAGGTCAAGACCGAGGTTGATCTCTTTAGCTTTTACATCTTTGTAAGTGTATCCGAAATAGACCTTTTCACTCGAAATGGAGTCAATGTACCTGCGGTTCTCATTCTTTGCGAGAGAATCAAGGTAAAAGGCCTTGTCCACATCAGGGACATTGGCGTATTCTGATGACTGCTTGAAAGTCTCTACAGCTTTCTGCGCGTAAGACTCCGCCTTTCCCTCCTGAATAGATGTCACAAGAGAGAATGACAGCTGCCAGATGCACGCGATAGCGAGCAGAACCGCCACGAATTTGATTGCACCTTTACTTTGCATTTGATTGATATTTTTAAATTATATTAGTTTCCAATCTGTCACAATAGACAATAGAGTGCAAATTTATCTAATTTTTTCGTAGAAAGAAACTTTCTGCAAGTAATTTCTTATTTTTGCAGTATCGGATTATGAGAAAGATAACGTACTGTATTTTGATATTGTCGTCAATGGCCGCCAGCATCCCCGCGATGGGAAAAGAAATGGCGGATTCATTGACTGTACCTGCACGCAAGGTCGATTTCAGCAGACTCAAGGAATCTGCTGATTCATTGACAAAAGCATATAAGTTCAATGCCGCCGTCGAACTGCTCCAGAATGCAAAAGAGGCGGCAGATTCCGCTGACGCAGTCAGGCTGGACGAGATGATGGTTCCCGCCCAGAACGGAAGCAACATGACCGGGTTCTGCAGCAACCCTGTTCCCGTAGCCAAAGAGCGGTTTTCGCTGAAGGATTTCTTCCTTTATTACCCGCTGCAGGACAGGAGCTGGAGAATAACGCCGAACCAGCTGGATTCCACTGCCAATGATCCGTTTGCGAAGGCCATCTACATTCCGGACGACGTGAAGCAGATCTACTGGTCCGGAAAAGACTCCGACGGCATCAGAAACATTTACAGAACGGCATTGGGCGACTCTCTGTGGACTGTCCCGGAACTTGTCAATGAACAACTGACCTCCTCTTCCGATGAAATCTATCCGATGATATCGCCTGACGGAAAGCAGTTGTTTTTCGCATCCAAGGGCCTGTACGGAATGGGCGGTTACGATCTTTACGTATCGAACTGGGACAAGGAACTGAATGACTGGGGAGTACCGGTCAATATGGGTTTCCCATACTCCTCACCATACGATGATTTCCTCTATATAAATACGGCGGACGGCAAATACTCGATGTTCGCCTCAAACAGGGAATGCCCGGCTGATTCCGTGGATATCTATGTCCTGGAATTCGACAGTATGCCGGTAAGAAAGGAAATCAACGACCCTGACGAACTGAAAAAGCTATGCAGTCTGACACCGGACAATGACCCGACACGCATAGACAACCACTCCGCTACCACCGACGAGAACGGCCAGAACAATGCAGATATGAGCAGATATTCCGAGCAGATGCTGACTGTCAGGTCGTTACGCGATTCCATCTACAAGTTCAGCACCGATCTGGACAGGGACAGGAGCTGGCTTTCGGAGACTTCCGGTGAGGAAAGGAGCAGGCTTGCCGCATCTATCCTGAGCAAGGAGGCGATGCTTCCGAAATTACAGGATTCATTGGCAAGAGCATCACGGGAGTTGCAGAAAATAGAACTGGAGTTCCTCCAGAGCGGCATTGTCATTGACCCGGAAAAGATTCACAGGGAGGCCGACAGGGAACTGGTAGGGGCTGATGCGGGCTACACTTTCTCCAAGAAGAGTCCGGGGGCGCGGATCCGGCTGGACATGGAAAAGCCGGCGCCTTCGTTCGACTACACTTTCCAAATACTCGAGCAGGGACGCTTTGCAGAGGACAATACTATTCCGCAGGGGCTGTACTACCAGATCCAGCTTTTCTCAATGATGTCCAAGGCTACCGTAAAACAGATAAAAGGTCTCAGTCCCGTATTTGAAAGACCTGGCTCGAACGGGCGCAGAATCTACTCTGTGGGACTGTTCCACACGTACAAGGACGTATTGGCAAACCTGAACAAGGTGAAACGTGCAGGCTTCCGCAGTGCCATCATCGTGGCATTCCTTGACGGCAAGCCGATTACTGTCCAGAAGGCCAGGGCCATAGAGAAGAACATTCACGAGCTGTTCCAGATCAGAGTGTTCCCTATCGACGGCAATTCATTGAACGAAAACGAGATAGCGACCATCAAGGCATCTACCGACTCGGATATGTCCAAGACGACTGAAGGCGGAATGATCTCATATATTCTCGGTCCTTACGACAGCAGGCAGGAAGCGGACAGCGTTACGGAAACATTGAAGAAAGCAGGTCTTTCCAACTTGAGAATTGAGTCGGCAGGTCTTTCCAAAGCCGAATAATATTCATATATTTGGATACATAACACTAACTCATTGAGTATGGGACTTATAATAACATTGGTTTTAGCAGGGATCATCCTTATTTTAGCTGAGATTTTTCTGATTCCGGGCATCGGGATCGCCGGAGTCCTGGGCGTGCTGTCATTGTGCGGCTCCTGCTGGTATGCATTCGCCTATATGAGCCCGCTGACCGGAGCAGTTGTCACCATTGTCAATGTCGTACTTCTGACGGTGCTGCTGTGCTATGCTTTCCGCGCGAAGACTTGGAAGAAACTTGAACTGAGCACTGTCATTGACAATGCTGAAAGCGAGGAAAAGGCAGGCGTCGGCGACAAGGGCAAGACTGTCACGAGGCTCTGTCCGATGGGGACCGCGAGAATCGGGAACAAGAATTATGAGGTGACCGCATTCGAGGGAATGATCGACGCAGGAACTCCTGTGGAGGTCGTCCACATCGAGAACAACAAGATATACGTGAAAGTCATCATGCCCGACGAGGCGTTCTGAGCAAACGCAAATAAACTGAAGCATATTCACAAAACTAAATAAACCCTGAATTATGGCAATTCCACTGATTATCTGGGCCGGCATCATATTCGTCGCCCTGATCGTACTGCTCTGGTTCTTCCCTGTAACACTGTGGTTCCAGGCTATCCTGTCCGGAGTTCATATTCCTCTGATCCAGCTTGTTCTCATGAGATGGAGAGGCGTAAATCCCAACACCATCGTAATCGCGATGATTACCGGTACCAAGGCCGGCCTGAAGCTCAGATCCAACGAACTTGAGGCCCATTACCTCGCCAAAGGAAATGTGGTGAAGGTGGTCAATGCGCTTATCTCAGCAGACAAGGCCAATATTCCGCTCGACTTCAAGACCGCTGCCGGCATCGACCTCGCAGGACGAGACGTTTTCGAGGCTGTGCAGATGTCCGTCAACCCCAAGGTCATCAACACCCCTCCTGTTACAGCTGTGGCCAAGAACGGCATCCAGCTTATCTGCAAGGCAAGAGTGACTGTACGCGCCAATATAAATCAGCTTGTGGGCGGTGCAGGTGAGGAGACCGTATTGGCGAGAGTAGGTGAAGGCATCGTTTCATCCATCGGTTCTGCAGAAAGCCACGCTGAGGTATTGGAAAAACCGGAGTCCATCTCCAAGGTCGTTCTTGCAAAAGGTCTGGATGCTGGTACCGCATTCGAGATTCTGTCCATCGACATCGCAGACATTGACATAGGAAAGAACATAGGTGCCGTGCTGCAGATGGACCAGGCAGATGCTGACAAGAATATCGCCCAGGCTCGCGCAGAGGAGCGCAGGGCAATGGCGGTGGCGCTGGAGCAGGAAATGAAGGCCAAGGCTCAGGAAGCCCGCGCGAAGGTGATTGAAGCCGAGGCTCAGGTGCCGCTGGCAATGGCTGAGGCATTCCGCAACGGCAATCTCGGAGTAATGGATTACTACAAGATGAAGAATATCCAGGCCGATACCGATATGCGTGAGAACATTTCCAAGCAGTAGATGTTACGGCACTGTTCCTGCGTAAAAGCCGGAATAGTAACAGACCGAAAAAGGAGGGTGGTGATTGCCATCCTCCTTTTCTATTATATGTCGGCCGCGGGTATTACAACGGGCGGACTGTCTCTTCTGCAGATGCCTTGGTCTGAGGTGAGTTTCTCACTTCGTCAGGAATCGTTGTCCTCTTATAGACTGATACTGACGCAGGATTTGTCGTGCTTGTCAATGTCAGCACATCACCTTCCAGAGCAATGCTATATTTGTCAGCGAAGCCAGCACCGTCATCATACTTGCCTGTAAGCACATCACCCTTGCTGTCGAATGTGCCGGTGAGGTGGCGGTAAGTAGATGTGGCAAGCTTCTGGTACAGATTGAATTTTCCGTCAGAGAAAAACTCCATATAGATATCGAACGCCTGCGGAGTGGTGTTGTTCCAGGAAACAAGTTTCCATTCGCCTGAAAGGCCTGATTTAACAACAGGACTGTCTTTCTCGCAGCCTGCAACGCCAAGAAGCATTGCAACGGCCATTATCATTGTCAAAAATCTTTTCATACTTCATCTTGGATTTTAAAGCCATCCGCCGTTTGATGCGCAGTGGTCACGAACGACAATCGCAAATTTCTTGGAAATCTTCATTCCGCCTGCGCCTGTATCAGAACCTACTGTGCTGCCGCCTGCGATTGCAGAAACGGTAACATTGCAGGTACCTGTCTTGGCACACTTGATCATAAGCTGGCCGTTGTACATTCTCAGCATCTCTACGCCGAGTTTGGACTTGTCTTCTGATGAAATGACAACGTCCTTGTCATAAGTCAGAGTCTTGGCTGAGCCGCCGAAATGCTTGTCGAGAGTGATGGTTTCCAATGTGCCTACAGGAATCACCAGGCAAGGTGTACCCTCAATCTGCATGAAGAGCTGGTATGTGTCAATGAGACCTGTGCCCATCTTGCCATACTTGTAGTTCTCAAGATTGATCTTGCCCTGGGTCTGCTTTGTTCCCTCGAATGCGGACTCGATATCATTGACAGAAGTAAGCATCATGGCGATATATTCGTCGCGGGTGAACTTCTTGCCGATTTTCAATGCGTAAGAAAGACCGAGTGCAGCTACACCTGAAACATGAGGGCAAGCCATTGAAGTTCCCTGAAGGAACGCATAGTCAGTATCCTGAGTGTCAGGAAGTTCCGAGCAGACTGTGGAAAGAATGCCGGCCTTGGCGCCACCGGAGAATCCGCTCACCTCTCCACCAGGAGCGGCGATGTTGCATCCAGGACCATAGTTGGTGTATGCTGCAGGAAGACCGTCAGGACCGATAGCTGTAACTGATATATTCCTGCAATATGCGCCAGGATATGAAGAAACAAGTTTGCCGTCGTTTCCTGCTGCATAGATTGCGATACCGCCGTCAAGAGCTTCGCAGTTCTTGGACTTGTAGAAGTACTCCAATGCCTCGACAAGCAGCGGAGAGAACTCCTTGAACTTCTTGTCAGTGGTCATATTGGATCCGCCACTTGCACTCGAATAACCATAAGAGCACTGGATGATGCAGGCTCCATTGTCGGCTGCATATTTCACTGCACGTGCCGTAGCAGCGTCGGCAGCGGATTTTCCTCCTGAGAACAACTGGCAGGACATAATCCTTACGCCGTCATTCTTGCCGGAGCCTCCTGCTACACCTGCCACACCGATACCGTTGTTGTTTACGGCTGCGACTATACCGGCAACGTGTGTTCCGTGACCGCTGTCTCCATTGTTGCTGCCATCAATACCGATAACTGCCTTGTCCCAAGTGATCGGACCGTTATCTACGAAATTATATCCGTGAATGTCATCTACATAGCCGTTTCCGTCATCGTCATTGCCGTTCTCGGACTCCTTAGGGTTGGTCCACATGTTTGCGGCAAGGTCAGGATGGGTGTACTTCACACCTTCGTCAAGCACTGCTACCACGACCCTCGGGTCACCGGCTGTAAGTTTCCATGCATCAGCGACATTGATATCCATTCCTGCGACAGCCTTGGTGGCGATAGCCTGGTCAGCGTTGTTGATAAGGCCCCACTGCCAGAAGAGGTCAGGGTCATTGAACTCTGACTTCACGAACGGTCTTGCAGCCTGAGCTGTGAAAGGCACGATCTTGTTGGTGGCGTCAGCCTTGTACATCTTGTTGGAGTACTGAGTCTTGGAGATCTCAGAAACAGATGAAAGAAGACGTGATGCCTCGGCGAGGTCCTGTGACTTGTCGAAGTGCACCTCATACCATCTGTCCAGTCCGGCAGCCTTGGTAGCCGCCTCATGGGCCTTGTCAGAAGGGAATACGCGCACAAGACCGGTAACATTGATCCTCTCGAAGATTTCATCTACTGAAGGAATACCGGAAGTTGGCATTTCAGAAGACTTGGTCGCCATGAATTTCTCAGCGGCAGCCTCTACGGAAGGGAGGGCAGCAGCGGAGAACTTGACGATGACCACGCCATCCTCCACGTCTTTTGGAGCACTGGGAAGATTTGCCTGCTTGTCCATATCAGGATTTCTCAGCGGCTCCGCGGTACAGGCTGCCAATGCGATGGCAGCCAAACCGATGGAAAATATCTTGTTGATGTTCATATTCTAAACTTGTTATTCATTATCTATAAAGTCCGTTCAATATAAAGCCACCGCGGGAAGCTGCCTTCGAAGCAATGCCGCTTTCCACTTTAATATTCGCTTCAGCGTGCTTTGCGACAGGAACTGCTACCGGAGTCATATCCGCAGCAAGGTTTCTGACATATTTGGTCTTCTGCTGTGCAGATGCCAATTCAGGAATCTCCACATAATTGCGACGGGCGAATACCTCTTTTGCCTGCTTTCTTATCTCAGAAATCTTGCTCTTAGGAAGGTCAGGAATACCGCCCTTGTCCTTGGCAGGATCCACAAGCATCATCTCTGTCATAGCACTTACGGCAGTAGTAGATGAACCTGTGTAGAGATATCTGAATGTGAGTTTTTGTTCTATGGCATCTCTTGCAGGAACGCCATAGAGATATCCGTCAGCTACTTCACCGAAATACATTCCGGGACCAAAATATATAGCTCCTTTGGATATTTCCTCAATAGGTATGAAGCCGGTAAACATTTCTGTGCCTTCGTAAGTTGCGAAATCTTCATTCTTAGGAGCAATCAGAACGAACGCACCCTTATATTTGGACAATTCCTCGATTTCAGGAATGTAACTTCCTTTCCAAACTCCTCCCTTTTCGAACTTGACACCTGCAAGGCCTTCGATATCGAAATCATACTTCGTCTCAGTGCTCTGTCTGATGGAAACGGTACCACGTGCATATCTGGTAAGAGTCTCATCCTCTACGGTCAAGTCCATAGCGTAGTAATTCCAATCCTTGATAAGTTCCTCTTTTGAAGGCTGCTGCTCAAGGAAGTCCTCATAGTCATAGGTGTCCATACCCGGATTGTAAACACCTGTGGTGTGATAATCCTTGGTGGTAATCGATGTGACATAACCGTTGTTGGCCATGATGACCATAGTGTACTGGCAATCACCGTTCAGGCCCTTGATCATCGAGCTGAAGCCCTTGCCGTTCACTTTTTCAAGTTCCTCTGAAGTGAATGCCTTGCCTGAATCCTTGAGGACGTCTTCGAGTTTCTTGCCCACAAGATATTTTGACTTGTAGAATCCGTAAGTGAGGGACTCGATATCCTGGCCATAAGCATAGAACTTGGCAGAGTTGTCAGGATTGATTCCTTCTCCGGCGAACTCGTTTGTAGCCTCGAGACCATAAGTCAGGATAACCGGCTTCTCTTCACCTTTGGCAACATAACCGAATGAAACGGAAGCATAACCCTGCATTGTGCCGGCCGCATCATAAACACAGCCTACAAGAGTGTATTTGCCTGTCTCCTTACAGCTCAGGTGCAATGTAGAGGTCTCAGTAATTTCTCCGTCGAATGTGCCGGCCTGATCCAGTTCCTGAGCGAGGAGGCTGGCTGCTCCCTCGTCAATGGCACCTTCGCGTACTGAATATTTGAATTTCTTCACATCAGAAGAAAGGGTTGCAACAACATCCACTACACCGTCCTTGCACTCTTCCTTGGAAAGAGATACCGTATAGTCAGGAACAGTGACGCCCGGCATAAGAATACGTGTAAGACCGTTCATGTTTGCGTAAGCATAACCGTCAAGTGTAGCGATGGTGATCATGATGCCCTGTACAGGGAACTCGATGACGCCATTCTTCATTGTACCATACTGTGCGGCACTCTCGTCCAGCGAGAAGTTTTCCGGAACATAAGAACCGAATGAAACCTCGCCGTCGCCTGAGTTGAATGTCACACCGGCAGTCTGAAGAGGAAGATATACCTTGTCAGGATCGCTCGCATTGACAGTAGTCCAGACGTCCTTGTCCTCAGCATAAGAGTAGTTTCCGCCGGTAAAACTCCTGATGAAATTGGTGCCGCCGTAAACCTTCATCCTGTACAGACCTTTGACGTCAGAGCGCTCGTAAATCTCCACATCCAGTTCCGGATTAGGATTGAATGTGGCTGACTGGATGCTGTAGAGACCTACGATGATGTCATCTCTCCATTTTCCTTTTGTCTCACCATTAGGGCCTTTTACAAGTTCCCAACCGGCGCGTACCACCGAGAATGAAAGACTCGTAGCGCTCGTTCCATAGAGAGAAACATATTCAGGATCGTCAATGCTGATGGTACATTTGTATGTAGTTCCGACTTCAGCCTTGTCGAATTTCACTGTCACATTTGTTTCGGCTGCGCCCTGCTTGAAGGCAATCGGAGATATAGTGAAGACATCCTTGTTCTCGGAATCCACATTGAACGGAACAATGATGGCCTCATCTGTTCTCTTTCTGGCAACCTTGAATGTAACTTTAGTTTCAGCCTTCGGATCCACTTCCACAGTTGTGGAAACGGTCTGCTCCGGGAAATATACTCCGAAATTGTCCGGATTCTCTTTTTCGCCAGGAACATACGAAGCCTCGTCTGCGCAGTTTGTCAATGCAAATGCAGCAAATGTCAGAAGCAGTATATGTTTGATTGTTTTCATATCATTCATTGATTATGAGTTAATTACCCGGTTCTATTTCCAAAGTGGCACAACCTGTGACGGATCCGGATTGTTCTGATTGGCTACCGCAGGGTTGTTCTGCATCTCGTTACGTCCAATCACGAAGTTCCAATATGGAGCCCTGCCTTCGCAGTTGATTCTATATGAAGCCGGAGCATTTGTTCCGGTATATCCTCTCTTGGAAGAAATGTTGAGACGCTTCATGTCGAACATTATGATACCCTCACCCCAGAACTCGACTCTCTTCTGAAGAATAAGTTCATTGATGAAGCCTGTCATAGTAGAAGCTTTGGCAGAACAGTCATATTTTCTGTCACCTACTATACGGTAGTTGTTCATGAATTCGTTGAGCAGCCTGATACCCTCAGAGAGTTTCTCGTGCGCTTTAGCCTCAGCCTCAATGAAGTACATCTCCTCAACACGCATCATACAATGGTCAGCGGCACCACCTGTAATATAATCTTCGTAAGCGCCCTGAGCAGGACGGAACTTGATGTTGCTGTAGTTCTTGAGCTTCGCGAAGTACTCCTTGGCGTCCTTTCTGCAACTCTTGTAGTTGTAGTAGTTCCTGTCAGGATCAAGCCATGAGTGCTTGCGGAAGTCAGAACCGCTGATACTGTTGTAAAGGTTCTTGTTGATGGCGCGGCAAGTATCGTGACCATAGGCACTCCATGCATTCTCGGTGCTCATGTGAGCTGTGAAGCAGAGGAGGTTGGAAACGCTCTCGCTTGGAATTGCAAGTCCCCAGATCCACGCATTGTTGGAGTTCGCGTTGTTGAATCCGTTTGAAGGATCTTCCCACTGGTCCTGAGTAAGAGGCGTGCAACCGCTTGTCTCGATGGCCTTGCGGGCATAGGTTGCTGCAGAAGCATAGTACTCGGCTGACTTGACTTTGTCGTTGTCCTCTTCGAGAGATGTGGCACGCTCAAGGTAAGCTCTCGCTTTCATACCGTAGATCAATGCGATGCTGATGGTATATTTGTCAGCTGCCTTGAATGAAGAAAGCAATTCTTCAGCTTTCTCGAGGTCAGGGAAGATCAATGTGTCGTAGATGTCTGAAACCTTGGCTCTCGGGTTGTTCTTGGCCTGAGCCTCAGTGGTTTCAGGAAGCACGATAGGAACGCCGAGACCGATCACATCTTCACCTTCTGTATATTTGTTTCTCTTGAACTCATACATACGGACAAGGTCGAAATAGAACAATGCCCTGTAAGCATAAGCATAACCGAGATACTGTTTCTCTGATGAATCCAGAGCGGAGAAATCAGCGTTTCCGATACGTCTGATGACGCTGTTGGCACTCATGATCCAACTGTAGAAGTTGTTCCATGGAAGAGCGCCTACCGCATACTCGGAACCGAGAGCAATATTGCTTCCCCACTGGGAGAACCAGTCATAACCGGTATTTCCCGGAACGACGAGGTCACCGGTCATTGACTCGGTAGCGAGATGGATTGCAGGATAAGCGAAATCCCAAGCCAGACCGTATCCTGTAGATCCTGCCTGTACAAGCGCTGCCGGAATACCCTGAATCAATGTCTCAAGTGTAACCTGTTCTTCTGTTGCACCGCCTGTCAGCTGAGCCTCCTTGATACAACTGCTGAAAGCGACTGCAGCAATGACTGAAAGAGTCGATATTTTAAATATGTTTTTCATACCACAATAGCTTTTAGAACTGAATACTTACGCCACCGGAAATCGTTCTTGCCGGAGAATAGCCGGCCTGTGTGGTGGCTCCTGAATAAGAATATCTTGGATCGAATCCGCGTCTTGCAGACCAATACCACAGGTTCTCGCATGACAGATAGAAGCGGAGCTTCTCAATGTAAGCCTTCCTTGTAATCCTTGCAGGAAGGGTGTATCCGAAATTGACTGTCTGGAGATTGAGATAGCTTGAGTTCGTCAAGAATCTGTCTGATGAAGCGTTCTGGTTCTGGTCTTCGTACTGGAGACGAGGAATGTTGGATGAGGTGTTGTCCTTGCTCCAAGCTTTCAGAATATCCTTGTGCCAGTTCATACCCGTAGATTTGTTGGCCGGAGAATACATTGCCGAAGCATATCCTGAATCCATAGCCTTACCGCCTATCTGGTAGTTGAATGCCACGCTGAAGTCAAATCCGTAGAAACTGATGTCAGTTCCGAAACCGCCATAAAGGTCAGGAATAGGATTTCCGCAGATATAGTCAGATGCCTTGGTGTAATCCTCTGTAGGAACGCGCTTTACGGAGCCGTCTGCCTGAGTCTCATCCATATACCATGTAGATTTTCCTGTCTCGGACACACCTGCGTACTTCTTCATATAGAAGGTGTACATCGGAAGGCCCTCACCGAAGAATGTGCTTCCGCTTACGAATCCTGAATAACCCTCAACTTCCTTGTTCTTTCTTTCCTCAGGAAGCATTGTGATCTTGTTCCTCAGATGAGTGAGGTTCAAGTTGATGCTCCACTGGACGTTGTCGTTCATGACAGGAGTGTAGTTCAATTCGAGTTCCACACCGCTGTTTCTCATGTCACCGACATTGGCATAGTATGAAGAGTAACCCATTGAAGGAGCAACCGGGAATGCGAGAAGCATGTCAGTAGTCTTTCTGTAGAAGTATTCGGCGCCTCCGGAGAGCTTGCCCTGCCAGAAACCGAATTCCACACCGGCATTGAAGTTGGTGTTGGTCTCCCAGGTGATCTTGTCAGAACCTTTGGCATTGAACACTGTTGATACATTGCCGTTGGAGTTCTCGATGGAGTAGGTGTCCACGTAACGGAAGTTTCCGATATTGTCGTTACCCTGAGAACCGATGGAAGCCTTCACTTTCAGGATGTCCACCCAGTTGTAGGTATTGCTCATGAAGTTCTCCCTGTTCATCACCCAGGCTCCGCCGACTGACCAGAAGTTACCCCAACGGTGCTTAGGATGGAAGCGTGATGATGCATCACGACGGAAGGAAGCAGATGCAAAGTATTTGTTGTCAAGGTCATACATCGCACGGGCGAAATATCCCTCATTGAAATACTCGGTTCTGGATGAGTTTGCACCCTGGGAGTCAATGATGGCTCCTGCAAGCTCGTCATTGTCCTGAGTCAGCATGTTGCTCTTCGTTGCAGAAAGTGCATAGTACTTGGACTGGTATGACTCGTGACCGATCATGACATTGATATTGTGACGGTCGAGCTGCTTGGTGTAGTTGAGAATCTGCTGGAGGTTCACGTCGAATGTCCTTACGTGGCCTTTGGAAACGATACCCTTCTGGCTGGCGAACTGTCCGTACCAAGGGTTCTTGGTAGCTGTAGTACGGGATTCGTCCAGAGAGACACCGGCATTGAAAGTGAACTTGAAGTCTTTCAGGAAAGTCACCTCAGCGTAACTTGTACCGTTGAAGGCATTGCCCTCGACATAGCTCTTGTTCAGTTTGGACTCTGAAAGCGCGTTACTGTTAGGGAGCAATGAACGCTCCATTCCGGCATTTGAGCCTTCACCGAAGTCATATCTCACATTTCCGTTCTGGTCATAGAGGATGTTGCCCTCTCCGTCGCGGATATAAAGAGGATAGATAGGACCTACAGTGGTCGTATATGCGAAGACGTTACCTGAAGAGTTGCTCTCTCCATTGTCGTTGATACTGTTGTACTTGAAGTTTGAATATGTGGCGTTGGCGCCGAAACGGAGCCATGACTTGGCCTGATAGTCCATCTTCAGACGTGCGGTATAACGCTCCATGTCAGAGTTATAGACAATACCCTGATTGTTCAGATAACCGAATGATGCATAAGCGGATATCTTGTCATTGGAGCCGGAGATGCTCGCATTGTACTCCTGACGGAGAGAATGACGGTATGCAGCGTCAGTCCAGTTGTCCGGAGTAATGTAGTATTCCTCACCCATATAGACCAGACGACGTCCGATGGTCGCATTCGGGTTTACCTTTCCATTGATACCGATGAACTCCTGTCCCTTAGGAACATTGAATA
>OHJK01000473.1_pt1 | contig 26021 bp, 24 predicted proteins | sample 1568541 | NCBI WGS metagenome assembly OHJK01 (sample SAMEA3879535, study PRJEB24766) | human gut metagenome | biome: human-associated habitat; feature: feces | place: USA | collected 1985/1987
TGCCCTTCGGGCAATTAAAATCTTTTCTAAAGATTTTAATTGGAGTTCAGTATGAGGGCTAAGATTTCCGCAATGCTGCGGTAATGGCTGATACTATTTCAGTTCTACCGTGCTCAGATCCCATTCCTCATGAATCTTGGGAACGTCGCTGATCAGGCGCTTGGTATACGCGGCCTTGGGATTGAGGATGACCTCGTCCGCCTTGCCGAATTCCACAAACCTGCCATGCTCCATGATATAAACGGTATCGGAAATGTAATACGCCAGGCCAATATCGTGGGTGATGAAGATAACGGTCATGCCGATCTCATCGCGCAGCTGTAGCAGCATATCCAGAATGGTGGCGCGGGAGCAGGCGTCAACCATGGAGGTTGGCTCGTCCGCCAGCAAAATCTTGGGCTTGAGCAGGAAAATACGGGCGATCATCAGACGCTGCATCTGGCCGCCGGAGAGCTCGAAGGGATACTTATTGGTCAGCTCCGCGAACTTCAGGTTTACAAAGGAGCAGGCTTCGGTCATCATTTCGATCTTCTTCTCCTTGGGGAGATGCTTGCCGCCGCGCATGTTAATGCAGTCGAGAAGCACGGTGTCAATTTTATTGAAGGTATTGAAGGAAGAGAAGGGATCCTGGAAAATGGCCTGAATGCCTCTCCAGTATTCCTTTTTCTTTCTGTGGGAGGAAACGTCCCGGGGCTTGCCCTGGAACAGGATCTCCCCTTCCGTCTGATTCAGCAGACCCAGCAGCATTTTGGACAGGGTGGTCTTACCGGAGCCGGACTCACCGACGATGGAGACGAACTCGCCCTCGTGAAAGTCAAAGTCCACATGGTCAACAGCCACGGTTTTCTTTTCGCCAAGTCCGAATACCTTGGTTACCCCGTGGCCGGACAGGCAAAGCGGTGCGTTGGTGAAATCCTTCGTTTCCGGAACGTAATCACTCATGGCTGTACACCTCCTTCAATTCATCCTGACCCAGCAGGCAGCGGTACATACGTCCGTCGCCGAGGTCCTTTTCGGGGATGGCGCTGTAGCGGCACTCAGGCCGGGCGTACTTGCACCGCTCGGCAAAACGACAGCCCTGAGGCGGTTTTTTCAGGTTGGGCGGCGTACCGGGAATCGCAGTCAGCTTGTGTCCGCGCGTGCCCTCCTCGGGAACCAGAATGGAGCTCATCAAGCCGTGGGAGTACGGATGCACGGGATCGAACACCATTTCTTCCGCAGTGCCCTTTTCCACAATCTGTCCGGCGTACATGACCATGATGTCATCGGTCACATTGTAGAGCAGAGGCAACTCGTGGGTGATGAACAGCATGGACTTGATATAGCCCTTTTCCATCAGCTCCCGCATCATCTTGATAACCATCTTCTGAGAGGTCACGTCCAGCGCGGAGGAAGGTTCGTCGGCAATCAGAACCTTGGGGTTCAGAATGGTAGACACAGCGATGACGGTACGCTGCTTCATACCGCCGGACAACTCCACCGCGTGTTTATCCAGCACCTCGGGCGGCAGACCCAGTTCCGCAAACCGTGCTTCCGCCAACTCCCGGATCAGCTTCTTGTCTTTCTTGGGGTCATGTGCCCGCACCACGTCCTCGATAAAGCGGATGATTCTCTGGGTTGGGTTCAGGGCGTTCATGGCAGCTTGGGGAATGTAGGCAATTTCCGTGCCGAGGATGCTCTTACGGACATCATCCGGCTTCATGCCGGAGATATTTCTGCCGTCGATGACGATATCGCCGCTCATATAGTGCAGAGGCGGGAAATAGTAGCCCATCATAGAAAGCGCCAGCGTGGATTTTCCGCAGCCGGACTCGCCCGCGATGCCCAGGGACTTGCCTTCCTCGATTTTGAAGGAGACGCCGTCCACGGCGTAAACATCCTCGTGGAAGCGGGTCACATATTTGGTTTTGAGGTTTCTGACCTCCAGCATTACTTTACCCATTGCGTCGTCCTCCTTAGTCTCTCAGGGTGGGATTGAATACCTGGTCGAGACCCGTGTTCATCAGATTCAAAGAGAAAGAGATGAGGGTGATGGTCAGAATCACAGGGAAGTAAGCCCACCAGGAACCGTTGGTATGCGCGGAATACAGCATGGCCCAGTTCATCATCAGACCCAGCGTAGGAACCTCGGTGGTCTTGGGGCCAAGACCCAGCAGTGACAGCTGTGCTTCGCTGAGGATGCCGGAGGAAACCTGAAGAATGAAAGCCATGACGACATAGGAAGCAATGTAGGGCAGGATATCCGTCAGCACGATGCGAACCAGGCTGTGTCCGGAGAGCTTGCTCAGGTTGACGTGGTCACGGTTGCGCAGGCTGATGACCTGAGAACGGACGGAACGAGCGGTCCAGGTCCAGCTTGTCAAGCCGATAACCAACGCGACCACCGCCGCGCCGCGCTGTTCCTGACCGATGGAATAGGAAATCAAAATCAGCAGGATGAAGCTGGGGATAACGGTGAAAATGTTGGTGATGAACATAATCAGATCGTCCGCAAAGCCGCCCAAGTAACCGGCCAGCAGGCCCAGGGTCAGGCCAATGATTGTGGCAACGGCACCGGCGATCAGGCCGATTCTGATGGAGGTGCCGCAGGCGGACACCAGCTCTTTAAGGACGTCGCGGCCGAAGTTGTCGGTGCCCAGCGGCAGAGTCTTGACGTTGGCAACGGCACGGATGTTGACATAGTCGGTTTTGCTGATGGAATTCACCTTTTCCAGATCGCCCTCATCATTCTCATCGGCGATAATCCGCACGTCAGCGGAGCGCAGCTCCAGCAGAGCGTTATTCAGGCGCTTGTAATAGTTCCGCTTTGCCATGGTCATGCCGGCAGGCTTGGCGGTAACCTCGTAATTGTCGTTCCACAAATCCACCAATGCGTCGGTGTCGTTAATGTCCAGTCCGGACACGTCGATGCCCATAGCGGTGAACCACTCTACCATGGCAACCCTGTCCTCAGCGGACAGAGCCTTCGCGATTCGGTTATCGTCCGCGTCGGAAAGGCGCAGCGTCTCGGTGTCGGTGCCCACGGCGTCATACAGGGAAACGTAAGTACCGGGAGATGCGAAGGTGCCAACGCCAATCATTTCCAGAGGGTTTCCGGGGTTGAACATGGGATAGATCAGCATGATCAGAAGGATAAACACAAAAATGCCAAAACCAGCCACAAATTTGGGGGAATGAAAAACCTGGCGCAGTGTATTCTTCATTTTTAATTCCTCCCTTAGCTGTCAAACTGGGCGGCTTTGACTCTGGGATCGATAAAGCCGTAGATGATGTCCAGCAGGAACGTCACTATCAGAACCATGATGGTGATAATCAGAGTAGTAGCAGAAATCAAGGGATAATCCGCCGCGGTCACGGCGCTGTACATGGTGCTGCCGAGACCGGGATAGGAGAAGATGATCTCAGCGACCAGAGCGCCGCCGATCATGGTGCCGATGGACAGCGCCAGGCCGGTGACCTGGGGCAGCATGGCGTTGCGGAAAACATAACCGACGATCTTGCGATCCTTGATGCCAAGGAACCGGGCATACTTGACATAGTCGGCATTAAGTTCATAGATAGACATGGAGCGCATACCCACGGCCTGACCGCCGATGGAAACCAGGACAATGCTCCAGAAGGGCAGCTGGTAGTGAGAAATCACAGAGGAAATAAACTTCCAGCTGAAATTGGGAATCATATCAAAACCATAGCCGCCGGAAATGGGAGCCCATTTCAGTTTCACGGCGAAGAGAACAAGAAGAATCACTGCCATACCGAAAGCCGGGACGTTGCCCAAAAACAGGAAGGTCGGGAGCAGAACCTTGTCAAAGCCCTTGCGGATGTACGCCGCCAGGGCGCCAAGCAGGTTACCAAGCAGCCAGCCAACCAGGATTGCGGGCAACTGCAGGCAGATCGTCCACATGATGGCGCTGGAAATAATGTTGCTGACGGATCTGGGATACTGGCTGAAGGAAAGCCCAAAGTCGCCGTGGATGGCGTTCTTGCAGAAGATCAGAAACTGCTCCGCCATAGGCTTATTCGTACCGAACTGTTCTGCATAACGCTCGTAAATTTCCTGCACGGCAGAGGCGTCGGACATACCGTTCGCCATTTTACCGGTGATGGCCGCGACAGGGTCGGCAGGCATCAGCCGGGGCAGAAAGAAATTGAGGAATACTGCAACGACAAAAGTAATAAGAAACCAGATTATTTTTTTCCCAAAATATTTACGGTAGCCTTTCATGCTACTTTTCCCCCCTTAGCATAAAAACGGGAAGGGCCATGCTCCATGAAGGAGCATGGCCGCTTCGAATTAACTATTAGCCGACCAGCTCGAGCTCGTACAGCGCGGCAATACCGTAGCCATCGGTGCAGTCAGCAGGGGGAATGTTCCGGCCGTCATCGCCGGCGGGGAAGTTGGTCCAGACAGACTCGTTGACGCAGTGGAACACGGAAGGACGATACATCAGGGAGAAGCTGGGAACCTCGGTCAGGTAGATCTCGGTCAGCTTGGTGTACAGATCCTTCAGCTCAGCAGTGTCAGTGGTGGTGGGGATCTTCTTGATGAGAGCCTCAGCCTCGTCATTGACGTACTGGCCCCAGTTGCCGGACCAGTTGTTGGCAATACCCACATAGTCCTTGCCCATAAACTGGTTCACACGGCCCCAGGGATTGGAGGGAGTGGAAGCATCGGGAGACCACATGAAGATGGCGTACTCAGTCTGGTCGGGATCGACAAACACGGTCTGATAGATGGAGTACTCGGGATACAGAGTGGTGATCTCAACGCCAATGTTCTTACCGGCAGCGGCAACCACTTCCATGGAGGCCTGCCAGTCAGTCCAGCCGTTGGGGCAAACAGCGTTCAGGGAGATCTTCTCACCGTTCCACTCACGCCATCCGTCGCCGTCGCTGTCCACGATACCGGCTTCGTCCAGCAGAGCCTTGGCGCCTTCGATGTCATTGCCTGCCCACTGCAGATCGGCAACGGCGTCGTGATCGTACAGAGCCTGCTCACCGTCGGTGGGGTTCATCAGGGAGCGGGGAACATCGGAGAAGCTGGGGGACTGATTGGTCATGGCGTTGGCGATGATGGTATCGTAGTCAACAGCCATGGCAATGGCCTTACGAAGGGCGGTATTCTCAGCGATAACGGGGAGGTTCATGTTGTACCATGCGGTAGGCATGGTCAGGCAGACACCATAGGGAGCTTCGTCATAGAAGGTGGAGATGGGCAGGCCGTCTTCCAGCCACAGATTCTGAATGTTGCCGATGAACTGCTGGCAAACGTCAACCTCGCCAGCCTTCAGAGCGACTTCACCAGCGGCGTTATCAGCGTAGATAACGTGAGCCAGGTACTTGGGAACAGGGAGCTTACCCCACATGGAGGCATCCTGACCCCAGTAGTTGTCGTCACGGATCAGAACGACCTTCTGATCGTCGGAGTAGTACTTGGTGTAGGGGCCGGACCAAACGACATCATCACCGGGGTCGTTCAGGATAGCGGTGGCGTCGCCGTTGCAGCGCTCAACGACCTTGTCGATCCAGGCAGCCTGCGCAATGGGAGCCAGTTCCAGGAAGTCCAGAACCTTCAGGGGGTTGACAGGCGCGCCGCTGGCATCAAGCTTGCAGTGGATGACCAGGCTCTTGTCACCGGTAGCCTCGATGCTGTCGATGAAAGCGCCGTAGGAAGAACCGGTGCCGTTGCCGATCTCAACGCCGATTTCCCAGGTGCGGACAACGTCGGCGGCGGTGACAGGCGTGCCGTCAGACCAGTGGGCGGCTTCCTTCAGATTGACAGAAAGCTCAGTCATGTTGTCGTTCCAGGTGTAGTCGCCGTCGGCCAACAGACCGATCAGCTCGCCGGTCATTACGTTCCACATGTACAGGGTCTCGAACATGGTAGTACGGTAGCCGGCACCAGCGGCGAGGGCCATGGCGTTATTCTGGTTGGTTCCGATGACGTTCCAGGAGTTGACGGTACCCCACTGCTGACCAGCAAAGTACAGGGTCTCGTCACGAGGCAGGTCGGTGGTATTACCGGCTGCTTCGGTTTCGGCAGGAGCTTCCGCTTGCGTGGGAGCCTCGGTGGCAGCGGGTGCTTTCGTCTCCGTAGTGGCGGAGCCGCCGCAGGCAGCAAGGCCAATAACCATGACCAGCGCCAGCAGCAACGCGATGAGCTTTTTCATTGTGTTTCCTCCTTTAATTTTTGTTATTGACCTTCTTGGGGAAGGCCATTAACTACAATGGTTTATCATGTCTTTCCTGAAAGGAAAGACACAAAAAGGGATATCCCTTTTTGCCGGATGAAATCACGGTGTCAGCTTTTTCACCGTTTCGCCCGGGAGCAGGGTCCCGCCAACCACATGGCGTCCCGGGATGTAGGATCTTCCCTCTTCCACTGCTCTGGCCAGCTCCTCGGCTGCCAGCTCTCCCATCCGCTCGGCATCCTGCCGCATGGTGGTCAGCTTCGGGCGGAGCATCTGACAGAAATCAATGCCGTCATACCCGACGATGCTGACATCGTCCGGGACGGACAGGCCCATTTTCTCAAGCTCGTTTTTGCCCCCAAGGTGGGCGATGTCGTCGGGATAGAGGATGCACGTTGGCGGATCGGGAAGCTCCATCAGCTTCCGGGTTGCCGCCGCCGAGGATTCCGGATCCAGATACATGCTCTGAACCAAATATTCGTCCGGCAGGGAAAGCCCCAGTTCCTTGCAGGCTCTGCAGAAGCCGGAGATTCTGCGGCGCGTCACCGGCGTATCTTCTCCATAGGCGAACGCAATCTTCCGGTGTCCCATACTATACGCATATTTCACCAGTTCCGTCATCCCGCCCACGTTATCGGACAGGACACTGCCGCAATTTTCAAACACACAGTCAATCGTCACAACGGGGATGCCGCTGTTCGCCAGATCCACCACGGCGTGCTCCGTATAATCCACGGAGGCGATGACCACTCCGTCACAGTTACGGTAACGGGCGTGATCCACATAGCTGATTTCCTGACCGCCCATGTGGTCACTGATGAAGGAAATGTCGTAGCCCAGTTCCTCAGCGCGATGCTTGAAGCTGTTGAGAATGTGGGAGAAGAAGCTGTGCGTCAACCCCTTGTTGGCCTGATCCTCAAAAAGGACGCCAAAATTATACGAGCGGCTGGTTTTCAGCATCCGTGCGGCAGAATTTGGTGTATAACCCATTTGGGAAGCCACTTTGCGGATAGTCTCTTTTGTCTCTGCGCTGATATCCGGCGCGCCGTTCAGCGCCTTACTGACAGTGGCAATGGAGAAACCGCACTCCTTTGCAATCATCTTTATCGTCACCATAATGGCCTCCGGGGCCTGAATTTGTCTGTGAATGCAAGGACATGTGCATTTTGAACAATCGGCCGCATATCTGAAACGTTTTCGTATAGCTATATTAACACCATTTTATTTTCTTGTCAAGAGGGTTTCTGAAATTCAAGAATTTTTGTGCAATCCGCTGATAAACTATGAAATATGCTTAATCTGAGTCCAATTTTCACCATTAAGCTATTGACTTTGACGAATAATTGTCCTATAGTGTATTTTGTAAATAAGTCGATTTTGAAAACGTATTCGGAGGTATTGCCAATGAAAACACGCACCCTTAACGGCGCATGGACGCTGGAAATTCCGGGCACCCCCTTTGCTGCTGTCCCCGCCACCGTCCCCGGCTCGGTTTACCATGACCTGCTCGCTGCGGAGCGGATTCCCGATCCATTCTACCGGGACAACGAAATGGAAGCCCTAAAGCTGATGGACAACGATTTTGTCTATTTCCGCAGCTTCCAGGTGGACGATGCCCTTCTCGCCGGGGACAAGGTTTTGCTCCGGGCAGAGGGACTGGACACCATCGCCGCCGTCCATATCAACGGTCAGATCGTCGGTGAGGCCTGCAATATGCACAGAATCTGGGAGTTCGACGTTAAGTCCGTTCTCCATCCTGGAGAGAACACCATCACCGTCTCCTTCCGCTCTCCTACTAAGTATATTAAGGAAGCATACGCAAAGTCCGTGGCAGACGGCAGCTCTGATGCCATGGTGGGCTTCCCTAACATCCGCAAAGCCCACTGCATGTTCGGCTGGGACTGGGGTCCCCGTCTGCCTGACGCCGGCATCTGGCGGAACATTTCCATCATCAGCATCGAAAAAGCCCGTATTCAGGACGTTCGGGTGGATCAGTTCCATAAAGACGGCACGGTTCGTCTGCGCATACATACCAATCTGAACCGTTATACCGATGACGAGGTCTGGGTCAACGTTTCCGTCACCGCTCCCGACGGCTCCGTCCTCACTGCCAGCGGCACCGACTGCGAGCTGATCGTCCAAAATCCCCAGCTCTGGTGGCCTGCCGGCTTCGGCGGTCAGCCGCTGTATCAGCTCAGCGTTTCCCTGTGTGCCAAGGGCAAGGAGCTGGACGTTTGGAACCGGCGCATCGGCCTTCGCACCATGACCGTCAGCCGCCGTAAGGATCAGTGGGGCGAAAGCTTCAGCCACTGCGTCAACGGCGTGGACATCTTTGCCATGGGCGCCGATTACATCCCCGAGGACAATCTCCTTCCCAGAGTCAACCCGGAGCGCACCCGCCGTCTGCTGGAGGACGCAAAGGCTGCCAACATGAACTGCATCCGGGTCTGGGGCGGCGGCTACTATCCCGACGACTTCTTCTATGACATCTGCGACGAGCTTGGATTGCTGGTATGGCAGGACTTCATGTTCGCCTGCGCTGTGTACAATCTGACGGACGCGTTTGAGGAGAACATCACCGCCGAGTTTGTAGACAACGTCCGCCGTCTGCGCCACCACGCATCCCTCGCCCTGTGGTGCGGCAATAATGAAATGGAGCAGTTTGTGGCCCAGGGCGAGTGGGTCACCTCCATGCGTCAGAAGGCCGACTATATTAAGATGTACGAGTACATCATCCCCAAGGTTCTGAAAGCAGAGGATCCCCAGGCCTTCTATTGGCCCGCCAGCCCCTCCAGCGGCGGCAGCTTTGACGATCCCCAGGATCCCACCCGAGGCGACGTCCACTACTGGATGGTCTGGCACGGTCTTCTCCCCTTCACCGACTACCGCAACCATCAGTTCCGGTATGTCTCTGAATTTGGCTTCCAGTCCTTCCCCTGCATGGAAACCATCGAAAGCTTTACCGCGCCCGAGGATCGGAACGTATTCTCCTATGTGATGGAGAAGCACCAGCGCAACGCCTCTGCCAACGGGCGCATCCTGTTCTATCTGTCCCAGATGTACCTGTATCCCCGCAGTCTGGAGCTGCTGGTATACGCCTCCCAGCTGCTGCAGGCACAGGCCATGCAGTACGGTGTCGAGCACTGGCGGCGGCACCGGGGCTGCTGCATGGGTGCGGTGGTCTGGCAGCTCAACGACTGCTGGCCGGTAGCCAGCTGGGCCAGCATCGACTACTTTGGCCGTTGGAAGGCTCTGCACTACTATGAAAAGCGGTTCTTTGCCCCTGTGCTGATTTCCTGCCATGAGGAGGGCATTCTCTCCCAGAATACCAACGTCAATGCCGAGCCTTTTGGCCTGAAAAAGTCCGCCCACCTGAACGTGAGCAACGAGACCATGCAGGAATTCCGGGGCAAGGCAAAGTGGAGTCTGCGCCGCCCGGACGCTTCCGTTATCGAGGAAGGCAGCTTCGATGTGACCGTCCCCGCTTTGTCCGCCGTCTGGCTGCCGGAGCAGGACTTCTCGAATTACGGCACTTATGACACCTACTATTCCTACCAACTGCTGGATGAGGCGGGCAATGGGGTAGGCGAGGGGAGCGTCCTCTTCTGCGCTCCCAAGCACTTCCGCTTTGCTGATCCAGAACTGAACGCCTTTGTCAAGGATGACGATATCATTGTCACCGCGAAGGGGTATGCCCGGAGCGTGGAGATTCAGGCAGGTGCCGATGTGGTGCTTTCCGACAACTACTTTGACATGGACGGCGGTGTAAAGGCCGTGAAGATTCTCCGCGGCAGCGTGGACAGCGTATCGGTACGCAGCGTCTGGGACATCCGTTGAACACTTTGCGCGGGGCATAGACACGCCCCGCGCATAACGAAAGCGTATGAATATGGAACTAACAGGAAAGAAAATCAACTTTTTAGGGGACAGCATCACGGAAGGCTGCTGCGCGACTTCCCCGGAAAAGGGCTATGTGGACGTGATGAAGCGGAAATACCGTCTGACGGAAGCCCGGAATTACGGCATCGGCGGCACCAGAATTGCCCGGCAGCGGATTCCCTCTGGGGAGCCCAAATTTGACCAGGATTTTTGCGGACGGTTTTCCGAAATGAACCCCGATGCCGACATCATTGTGGTGTTCGGCGGAACCAACGATCACGGGCATGGCGATGCTCCCATGGGCACTGAAACCGACCGGACGCCGGACACCTTTATCGGTGCCTGTCATTTCCTTTTCTCCCGGCTGCCGAATCAGTTTCCGGGCGCAATCATTGTCGTCCTGACGCCCCTGCACCGGATGGGAGAGAATATCCCCAAAGGGGAACGCGGTTGGCTGCTGAGAGATTATGTTCGGGTCATACGGGATACGGCGGCATTTTATGGCCTTCCTCTGCTGGATTTGTTTGAAACCAGCGTTATCCGGGCAAACGATCCGGAAATTGCCGCAAAGCTGACCACCGACGGCCTGCACCCCAATGACTTAGGGCACGAAATTCTCGCCGGAGAAATTGGCGATTTTCTGAAAGGACTGGCGGAATGAAGCAGAGAGAAGACACCATTCGGAAATGGTTTTCCCTTTGGCTGGACAGCCGGGAAGCAGAGCTTTCCGATCTCTTCACAGAGGACGCCGCATACATTGAGAGCTGGGGGCCGGAGTATTACGGGCGGGAGATGATTGCCCGCTGGTTCCGGGACTGGCACAGGAGCGGTCAGGTTTTGCGCTGGGACATCCAGGAATTTCTGAATTCCGAAAATACCACCGTAGTTCGCTGGTACTTTCAATGTCAGATTTCCGGGGAAGCTCCAACCGGCTTCGACGGACTGTCTCTGATCCGTTGGTCTGTAGATGGAAAAATCGCCTTCCTTCAAGAATACGCCTGCACCGAAAAGCGGTATTGTCCCTATGGATAAGCAACGGGTGCCGTATTCTCTGTGTTTTCACATTGACACTCCTTATGGAAAGGGAAGGGCTTCAATTTTTTGCTCTTATATCAAACCGACGCAATTATAGCAAAGCCGTGAATGCCAATCTATCACAGGAAAGTCGATGCTGACAATTCTTAAGCATTTCTTGTTGACTGGAATAGATGGTCGAAAAGCGATTCGAAGAATCGCGCAGCCGCAGCCCGAAGGACTGCGTTCATCGGGGCTTGGGGCTGCGCCTCAACAAGCAGAAAAACCATTCGTTCCATGGAAGCGGAATGGATGGTTTTTCGCATTTGTATTACAGGTGCATTGCTTGCCAGTATTATACCAAATTGGGTATAAGAGTAGCAAGCAATGCTTATGGCGCGCCATATGTGAAAACCCTCATTTCTGCGAAAGTGGAAATGAGGGTTTTCTGCTTGTTGAGGCTCTGTCCCAATCCCCGCAGAACACAATTCTGTGTCCTGGAAACGCTGGAAAAATCCAGCAGCTACGCGATTTTGCAAATCGCTAAATGGGCATCAACGCCCGTCCTTTTCAGATTCTCTCGCCACGGTGAGAGAAAAGTTAGCTGCCACTGTCAGCAGGATTGCCACGAACATCAACCACGTCTGCCGCCGCATCAACAGCACCGGGCATTTCTACGATGCCGACGTTGCCGAGCTGAAAGAACGGATGGCTGACGTATGGGAGCTGCTGAAAGTACAGCAGAGAAACGAATTGTGATTCGGGAAAGGAGTACAGATATGCCGCGCATGAGCAAATCAAAAAAGCTGGAATGGTCATTTTTCCTGAACGACCGGGGACGCAAAGCGCACAACACGCTCTGCCGCCGCTGCGTCCACGATTGCAAGCAGAGCTTTCGGGCGGTTGTCGTTATTTGCCCGCATTATCAGTCGAAACGCTCTAAGGCGGGGCGCACCGCCGCGCTTCATGCTGGCGGGCGAATATTCCATCAACGCCAAGCTGCTATATGGGCTTCTGCTCAACCGCACCATGCTTTCCCAGAAAAGCGGCTGGGTGTCCGAGGATGGGAATGTGTATGTGATCTATACGATCAAGCAGATGGCAAACGGTCTTGACCGGAGTGAGCGGACAGTCAAGACCGCCCTGCGGGAGCTGGAAAATGCCGGGCTGATCACCCGCGTCCGTCAGGGCTGGAATCAGGCGAACCGCATCTTTCTGCAAATCCCGGACAGGGTGCAGCTTTCTTCCCGTCCAGAGGGCAATATCTGCCCAATGGACGTGCAGGATTTTTCCCCTTGCATGGGGCAGAAATTTCCCACAACACCAGCTTTGTCAAGGAGCGGGTATTCGATGTGGTTGACAAGCGGCTGCTGACAGGCAAGCCCATGATCGTCACGACCAATATTCCGCTTTCCGTTATGAAGCAAGCTGTCGATCTGGATGACCGCCGCATTTTTGACCGCATCTTGGAAGTCTGCGTCCCGATTCGCTTCGACGGGGAGAACTTCCGCAAAAGCACCGCTGCCGACAATCTGAAAAAGGCGGCCCGTCTGCTCGGCTGATAAACCCAAGAAAGGAGCTTTTACATGGAGAATTGCATCGGCACCGTTCCGATCCATCTGAAAATGACGCTGACCGCCAGAGAAGCAGCAGAATACAGCAACATCGGCATCAACAAGATTGACAGTATGCTGAGAACGCCCAACTGTCCGTTCGTGATTTTCGTCGGCACAAAGAAACTGGTCAAGCGAAAGGAGTTTGAACAATTCATCAGTGAGAAACTGGTGATATAAGAGGTTCCGAAAAATTCACAAATAGGCGGAGAGTTTTTTCACGCAACGGCTTGAGAAAAAGGACGTTATATGCTATAATTTATTTGTAGTAGTGCGTCCTTTTTCGCAAGCGCGGAAAGGATACAATCTATGGGTAAGAATCTGAAAGGCAAAGAATGTGGTAAGGGTATCTGCCAGAGAAAGGACGGTTTATATTACGCACGGTTCGTAGATAAAACAGGAAAGCGGCATGAGAAGTATCTTCCGACGCTCCCCGAAGCTCGCAACTGGATTGAAGAATCAAAATACGCCGACGCGCACGAGGATGTTTTCGTAGCCACCGATACGACGGCGGATCAATGGTTTGACTTCTGGATTGAGAATATTGTGGGTGATTTAGCCCCTAATACGCTCCGCAATTATCGGGAGCGGTATGTCCACAATATTCAGCCTGTTATGGGCAAAATGATGATTGCCAACGTCAAGCCGATGCACTGCAAAAAGGTGTTCATTCAGATGGATGCTGACTATGCGGGTTCCACCATCCGTCAAGCCTATATCACAATGGGTACGATGTTCAAGGCTGCGAAGATGAATGACCTGATCACCAAGCACCCAGTGGACGGTGTGCGGTTTACAAAGCCGGTTCGCGCGACAGACGATATTAAGTTCCTCACCCGTGACGAGCAGCGCGTGTTTCTTGAAACAGCGAAACGCTCCCGCAACTACAATCAGTACGCGCTGATTCTTGAAACCGGCTTGCGTACCGGAGAGATGATCGGACTGACGTGGGACGCGATTGACTTTGAAAAGCGCACGCTCACGGTCAACAAAACGTTGGAGTTCCGACACGGTGAACAGTATTGGCGTGCAGGTCCACCGAAAACACAGCACAGCTACCGCACAATACCGTTGACGGATCGGGCTTACGAAATCCTCAAAGGTATTTGGGACAGCCGCCCGGAGCAAAAGGAGTCACCGACGCTGGACAAAACGCTTGAGTACATAGACAGACGTACAGGCGTTTCTTCTCGGCTTGTCATGCGTGACCTTGTTTTTATCAACTGGCGAACAGGAGAGCCAGCGAAGAACAGTTCCTATGATACCCACTTATATAAGCTCTGCGACGAAGCGGGAATCAAGCACCTTTGTATGCATGCTTTGCGCCACACCTACGCAACGCGTGCAATCGAAAGCGGGATGCAGCCGAAGGTGCTGCAAAAGCTGCTGGGTCACGCCAGCATCAAAACAACAATGGATCGGTACGTTCATGTGACTGCCGAATCGCTGGATTATGCCATCAAGCAATTTCAGCAAAATGGTGTAGTCTGATGAAATCCAATAAAGCCAAATGCGGAAATGGTGTAAAAATGGTGTAACAGCCGAGACACCGAACGCTGAAACCCCTTGAAAATCAAGGAAAATCGAAGGAGAATGAGTACAAATGAAATTAGGTATTGTGGGACTTCCCAATGTGGGCAAGTCCACCCTGTTCAACGCGATCACAAACGCGGGCGTCCCTGCGGACAATTACGCGTTCTGCACCATTGACCCCAATGTGGGCGTTGTGTCCGTTCCGGACGAGCGGCTGGACTGGCTCTCCCAGCTCCATAAGCCCAAGAAAACCACCCCTGCCGTGATCGAGTTCGTGGATATCGCCGGTCTGGTCAAGGGTGCCTCCAAGGGCGAGGGTCTGGGCAACAAGTTCCTCAGCAATATCCGCACCACCGACGCCATCGTCCATGTTGTCCGCTGCTTTGAGGACAGCAACATCAACCACGTGGAAGGCTCCACCGACCCGCTGCGGGATATCGACATCATCAATCTGGAGCTGGTCATGTCAGACATCGAAATGGTGGAGCGCCGCATCGACAAGGCGCAGAAGGCCATGAAGGGCGGCGACAAGAAGTTTGCCCACGAAGTGGAGGTCTTCACCGAGCTGCTGGAGCACCTGAACAAGGGCAAGCTGGCCAGAACCTTCGACGTTTCCGACGAAGACCGGGCACTGATCGCCACCTCCGACCTGCTGACGCTGAAAAAGACCATTTATGTCGCCAATATGTCGGAAAACGAGGTCAACGATCCGGAAAGCAGCCGCCACTACATGGCGGTCAAGACGCTTGCCGACAGCGAGGGCAGTCAGGTCATTCCCATCTGCGCCAAGCTGGAAGCGGACATCGCCGAGCTGGACGACCCTGAGGAAAAGGCCATGTTCATGGAGGAACTGGGCGTCGCCGAAAGCGGCCTGCACAAGCTCATCAAGGCCAGCTACACCCTGCTGGGTCTGATCTCCTTCCTCACCGCCGGCAGCGACGAATGCCGGGCATGGACCATCAAGAAAGGCACCAAGGCCCCTCAGGCTGCCGGTAAGATCCACACCGACTTTGAGCGGGGCTTCATCCGTGCCGAGGTCATCGCCTTCGACGACATGAAAGCCTGCGGCACCATGGCCGCGGCCAAGGCCAAGGGTCTGGTGCGAAGCGAGGGTAAGGAATACGTCATGAAAGACGGAGACATCGTCAATTTCCTGTTCAATGTGTAATACTGAACTCCAATTAAAATCTTTAAAAAAGATTTTAATTGCCTGAAGGGCATTTGTGATTTCTTTCCTTATAAATCACAAAACAGGCAGCGCCGTCAGGCGCTGCCTTCCTGATTAAAATTAAGATTTTAATCAGGAAATAGTATAAGACAGCAGCCCGCCGGGAATGAATGTTCCCGGCGGGCTGTTTTTTGTTGGATTGTGGAATCCTTTGCCGAATCTGAGGAGATCCGTCAGATTTTCCCTGACTGCCGCGGTCAGTATATCTCCTGCTCAATGTCCCGGAAGAGATCGTCGTCAAAGAACTCCTGCAGCTCCATGCCCAGTCCCCGGCATATCCTCAGTACGGTCTGAATGGTAATGGAGTTGTTTCTTCCGTTGACGATATTGTTCAGCGTGGACTGCGTGATGCCGCAGCGGGCGCCCAGTGCGTTCAGCGACAGCTCGTTTTCGTCGCACAGATTCAGAATCCGTATTTGCAGTGCTTCCTTGGAACGCATTTCCCTCACCTCACCGCTGTGATGATACCATCCGTCGCATTGAAGGTTACCTCTTTTCCGTTGACCTTTCGTTTTTGACAAAAAATTGGCAAAGAAGCGCCACACTGGAGCAGGTGTCGCAAGTTGAAGGAAGGAAACGCGCCTCAATAAGCTGCCCGCGCCGGTTTTTCGGAATACGTTTTATTCCAGATTCCTGAACAGATCCGACGTGAAAAATGTCGGCAGATCTATTTCAAGTCCGTCGCAGATCTTCTGGATGGTGGATACGTTGGTCGAATTGTTCCGTCCATAGATGATATTGCTAATCGTTGACTGGTTAAGCCCGCAGACAGAGCACAGGCCGTTTATCGTCATATGCCGCTCCTCGCAAAGTTCAAAGATCCGCAGCCGCAGTGCGTCATTGATCGTCATGGTTTTACCTCCCTGTACAACGATTAACCCAAAAACGCAAAAACCTCTGCGTTTACCCATATTGTCGCATATTCTGACAGAAAATGGTATCCCTTTTTCGAGAAAATATGCACAATATTTCATCCGCGGGAGATTTTTTCAGGGCAATGGGACGGCAGGATAAAGAAAACCGCTCTTGCCTGATAGGCAAGAGCGGTTTTTTCTTGGAGCGGGCGACGAGGCTCGAACTCGCTACCTCCACCTTGGCAAGGTGGCGCTCTACCGGATGAGCTACGCCCGCACGGAACAGAGCTTATTATAGCGGTTTTTCCAAAAATGTCAAGTATTTTTTTCCGGATTTTCCGTTGGTTCCGTGGTTTCCTCCGGCGGCAGCGTCGTGGCTTCTGTGGGCGTTTCCTCCGTTCCCCGGGCGGCTCCGGTCTCCGCGGCCGCCACTGCGGGCACCGCCGGACACTCCGGGTAGGCCGTGTAATCCCAGACATAGCCCGACATCTCCGGATCGGTAAACTCGTGATAGCCGCCCAGCTCGCTGCACCGCAGAAGGTCTACATGATAATAATGCCCGCCATCCAGCACAATGTTCCACGTCCACGGGTCTCCTGCGTGGGTGCCCGTCACCGTCATGCACTCCAGTCCTGCCAGGCGGCACATGGCGGCGTACACCGTGGCAAAGGCTCTGCTGTCCCCTACCCCGTGGCGCAGCAGGCTGTAGGCGGGGGTGATGGACGTCTCGATCTTGTAGTCAAAGCGCTCCATCAGGAACGCGTACAGCTGAGAAAGCTTCTGCCGGTTCTCTCCGTCGCCGCTGACATACAGCGACGCCGCGTCAAACACCGGCTTCACCTGAGACTGCATCTGCCGCAGAGCATCCCGGCTCGTCTGATAGGTAAAGGTCAGCTCCACCACGCGGGAACTTCCGGCGCCATAGGCTGCCGCCGTCACCTGAGGGGTCTCCATCACCGTCTCCGGATGCTCCTCGGCATGATCCCGCACCAACTGTGTAAAGTCCATAGGGGCATAACGATCCACCAGCAGGACCACGCTGGCGTCAAAATTTTTCAGTGCCTTGACGATCTCCTCTGTTGCTTCCCCGCTGTCGGAGACCTCCCGGATCGTCCGCATCTCCATGGGGCTGTGGCGGTAGGCGATGGTCACGGCTACCGCCGGAAGGCCGCCGTTGGCGCCGACCTCATAGTCAATACGATCCACGGCATACGCACCCACGGGGTAGGCTTCCGTGGCATATTTCACCGCTATGCCCATGCCGTTTTCCACGGCGTCCGCGGGGTAGTCCGCCACGTTGATAACGCCGCTTTCGCTGCCGGACTGAATCATTTCCTCCAGTGCATCCATCAAATCCAGATAATCGGAGGCCACGATCACCTCCGGCTGGGTGTCCTGCCGCTGCTCCAAGTGGGGCGTCACGGAAGAATACCGGCCGTCCATCCAGCCGCAGCCGGTGAGCAGCAGGCTGAGCGCCAGCAGCAGCGGCAATAGCTTTTGCTTCATACGGGTCTCCTTCCTTACGTTTCTCCTACAGCGATTGTTTGGAATAATGGGAGAATCCGTCTCCCAGCACCTGATGCGCCTCCTGCACGATGACGAAGGCGTTGGGGTCGATGGCCATGACCAGCTCCTTCAGCTCCGTAACCTGCTGCTTTTTCACAGCGGCCAGCACCACCTTGGTCGGCTCATGGCTGTAGGAGCCTTCCCCATTGAGGAAGGTTGCGCCTCTGTCCAGCTTGGTGCCGATGGCCTCCGCCACCGCGTCGTACTCCTTGGTAATGATCAGCGCCACCTTGGAATAGTCGAACCGGTACACCACGGCATCCAGCACCTTGCCCGTAACAAACACCGCCACGCCGGTATACAGCGCCTTGGTGATGTCCTGAAACACGATGCCCGTCAGGACGGCCACCCCGGCGTCAAAGCACATGGAAATCTGTCCGATGGGGACATCCCGGTATTTGAGCTTCAGCAGCCGCACCACGATGTCCGAGCCGCCGGTGGAGGTGCCGCAGATGAACACCATGCCCAGCCCCAGCCCGCAGATCATGCCGCCGTAAAGGGCGCAGAGCAGCGAATCCATGGGCGGCATCGTGATTTTGGCAAAAGCGTCGATCAGGATCGAGCTGAGAACCATTCCCAGCAGACTGCCGCAAAAGAACCGTCTGCCGATCTTCACACCGCCGAGGATGAACAGCGGCAGGTTAATAAGGATCGTCAGCACGCCCACGCTGCCATAGCCCAGCAGCTCCACCGCCACCAGCGCAAGACCGGAAATACCGCCGGGGCTGATCTCATTGGGCTGTAGGAACAGGGAAAAGCCCAGCGCGAAAACCGCGCTTCCCACAGCCGTCGCCGGAATCCAGCGGTAATCTTCCCAAATCTTGCGCATAAACGTCCTCTTCTTTCCAATCTATTCGTTTTTACACCTCAAAAGTTTGCTGCTTTTCCGCCGAATCCTCTTCTTTCAGCAGCGCCCCGGCGGAGGGGATGGTCTTGGTGCGGTAGCGGCTTTCGTTGACAATGCCGCTTTGGGTCAGCAGCACCGCGTCCCGGAGCGTTGCCTTCTTTTTCAGCGTCATCACCGCCACGCCCTGCGTGTTTCTCGTGGTCTTGGGCAGGAGCTGCGCCGTGGAGAAGATCGCCGCCCGGCCGTCGGTGGAGTACACCACCATCTGCTCATCCGCGTCCAGCGCCACCGCCTTTATCAGCGGACTCTTGTCGCTGTATGCGCCGGTGAGCTTTTTCCGGTTGGTCTTCGTCTCATAGGCGGACAGCGGAACCTTCGCCGCCTTGCCGTTTTCAAAGAAGAACAGAACAAAGCCCTTGTAGTCCCCGCAGAACACCAGCGCCACCAGATTTTCTCCCGCCTCGAAGCCCAGCTTCTGGGGCAGGTAATCGCCCAGCTGGGATGCCTTGCCGTCGTCAAAGTCGGAAAGTCGGGACTTGTAGCACTGGTACCGGTCGGTGAACACCAGAAATTCCGCCCTGTTGGTGGTCTCTCTGGAGAAGGACAGGCTGTCGCCCTCCTTGAATTTCTGCTCGCCGCTCATCCGCAGGGATTGGGCGGTCATCTTTTTCAGATAGCCCTCCTTGGAGACGAACACCGTCACGCCGTAGTCCGGCACGTCGTCCTCTTCCTCGGGCGCGGCTTCCTGGACGTCGTACAGGATTTCCGTCCGCCGGGGCTGGCCAAACTTGTCGGCCACCGCCTGCAGCTCCTTGATGATGACGTTCTTCAACTTCCGGGGGCTGTTCAGCGTGTCTTTCAGATCGTCGATCTCCCCTTCCAGATCGTCGATGGCACGGGTCTGCTTGAGGATGTATTCTTTATTGATGTTGCGCAGGCGAATCTCGGCGATGTACTCGGCCTGCGCCTCGTCAATGCCGAAGCCGATCATCAGGTTGGGCACGACCTCGTTTTCCAGCTCCGTCTCCCGGATGATGGCGATGGCCTTGTCGATGTCCAGCAGGATTCGTTCCAGACCTTTCAGCAGGTGCAGCCGATCTTCCTTCTTCTGGATCTGGAAGAAGATGCGCCGCTTGACGCAGTCCGTGCGCCAGGCCGTCCACTCGTCCAGAATCTCCCCCACGCCCATCACACGGGGCATTCCCGCAATAAGGATATTGAAATTGCAGGGGAAGCTGTCCTGCAAAGGCGTCAGCCGGAACAGCTTCTGCATCAGCTTCTCCGGGTCAACGCCCCGTTTCAGGTCGATGGTCAGCTTCAGGCCGCCCAAGTCGGTCTCGTCCCGCATATCGGCGATCTCTTTGATCTTTCCCGCCTTGATCAGCTCCGCCACCTTGTCCATGATGACTTCCGTGGCGGTGGTGTAGGGGATTTCCGTAATTTCGATCAGATTGCCGTCCTTGACGTAGCGCCATTTTGCCCGGAGCCGGAAGCTTCCACGGCCTGTGGCATAGATTTCCCGGGTGGCGGCTTCGTCAAACAGCAGCTCGCCGCCGGTGGAAAAATCCGGGCCGGGCAGGGTCTCCAGAATGTCGTGGTCGGAATTTTTCATCAGGGCGATAGCAGTGTCGCACACCTCCCGCAGGTTAAACGAGCAGATGTTGGACGCCATGCCCACGGCGATGCCCTGATTCGCCGAAACCAGCACGTTGGGGAACGTGGTGGGCAGCAGCGCCGGCTCCTTCATGGTGGCGTCGTAGTTGTCCACAAAGTCCACGGTGTCCTGGTCGATGTCCCGAAACAGCTCGGCGCAGATGGGATCCAGCTTGGCCTCGGTGTACCGGGCGGCGGCGTAGGCCATGTCCCGGGAGTACACCTTACCGAAGTTGCCCTTGGAATCCACAAAGGGATGCAGCAGCGTCTCGTTGCCTTTGGCAAGACGCACCATGGTCTCATAGATGGCTGCGTCGCCGTGGGGGTTCAGGCGCATGGTCTGGCCGACAATATTGGCGGATTTCGTCCGTCCGCCGGTGAGTAGACCCATTTTGTACATGGTGTACAGCAGCTTGCGGTGAGACGGCTTGAAGCCGTCGATCTCGGGAATTGCCCGGGAAACGATGACCGACATGGCATAGGGCATGTAGTTCAGTTCCAGCGTCTCGGAAATGGCCTGCTCCGTGGTGGAGCCGTGCAGGCCCATAATGCCGTCGGTATTTACTTTTTTCTTTTTTTCAGGTTCTTGCTTTTTCCGTGCCATGGTTGGCTCCTTTACAAGAAAATCGTTTGTGAATTTGCTGTCTGGCTGGTATTACGAAATATCTGCCAGTTCCAGATACTTTGCGCCGTTTTCCGCGATGAAATTCTTCCGCTCCTGCAATCCGTCACCAAGCAGGAAGTCAAAATAATGCGCCGTGCGCTCCGCGTCCTCCGGCATGACCTTGATGAGGCGGTGGGTCTCCGGATTCATGGTGGTCATCCACATCATCTCCGGGTCGTTTTCGCCGAGACCTTTGGAGCGCTGGATGGTGATTTTTTTGCCGTCCAATTCCTTGAGAATTTTCGTCTTCTCCTGCTCGTTGTAGGCAAACCATGTCTTGTCCTTGCAGGTGATCTCGAACAGCGGCGACTCCGCGATATACACATATCCGTCCCGGATCAGCGTCGGACACAGGCGGTAGAGCATGGTCAGGATCAGTGTCCGGATCTGAAAGCCGTCCACGTCCGCATCCGTACAGATGACTACTTTGCTCCAACGCAGCTGGGACAGGTCGAAGGACGACAGCTCCTTTGCCTTCTTGCCCTGCACCTCCACGCCGCAGCCCAAAACCTTCATCAGGTCTGTGATGATGGGCGAAGCGAAAATTTTCCCGTAATCCGCTTTCAGGCAGTTGAGGATTTTGCCGCGCACCGGCATAATGCCCTGAAATTCCGCGTCCCGGCTGAGCTTGACACTGCCCAATGCGGAATCGCCCTCCACGATATACAGCTCCCGCACCCCGGCGTCCCGGCTGCGGCAGTCCACGAATTTCTGCACCCGGTTGGCAATGTCGATGGAGCCGGAGAGCTTCTTTTTCACGCTGGACTTGGTCTTTTCGGCGGATTCCCGGGCGCGCTTGTTCACCAGAATCTGCTCCGACGCCTTATCGGCCTCCTGCTTGTTCTCTATGAACCAGACCTGCAGCTGCTCCTTGAAAAAGGCGGTCATGGCGTCCTGGGTGAATTTGCTGTTGACGCTCTTTTTCGTCTGGTTTTCAAAGCAGCCGATGGTGGAGAAGCAGTTGGTCACCAGTACCAGCGAGTCCTGAATGTCCTGAAAAATGATCTTATTTTCGTTTTTGGTGTACTTGTTATTGTCCCGGAGGTACTTGTCGAAGGCCGCCGTGAAGCCGGAACGAACCGCCTTGTCGGGGCTTCCGCCGTATTCCAGCCACGAGGAATTGTGGTAATACTCGATGTGGCTGATCTGCTTGGAGAAGCAGAAGGAGGCCGTGATCTTCAGCTTCATCTCCGGCCGGTTTTCCGCGTCCCGCCCCCGGCGCTCGGCTTCCCAGTAGACGGGCATGGTAAAGGCGTTGTCCCCCACCAGCTCCTCGATATACTGGCGGATACCGTCGGCATAACAGAATTCCTCGGTCTCGAACTTGCCGCCCACCTGATTGCGGAAACGGAAGGTGATGCCCTTGTTCACCACCGCCTGACGGCGCAGCACATCCCGGTAGTATTCCACAGGGATGTTGATCCTTTTTCAGGCCGCCCTTGTTTCTGCCCTTTTCAAAGTGCAGATCGTACCGGTAGCCGTCCCGGCGGATGGTGGCGTCAAAAAATTCCGAAGCATACTGGGTGGCGCAGGAACCGAGGCCGTTCAAGCCCAGGGAATACTCATAGTTTTCCCCGTTTTCCCCATATTTGCCGCCGGCGTACATTTCGCAGAACACCAGCTCCCAGTTGTAGCGTTTTTCCTTTTCGTTGTAGTCCACGGGGCAGCCCCGGCCGAAATCCTCCACTTCCACGCTCAAATCTTCGTAGCGGGTGACAATGATGGTGTCGCCGTAGCCTTCCCGCGCCTCGTCGATGGCGTTGGAGAGAATCTCAAACACCGCGTGCTTGCAGCCCTCCAGATCGTCCGAACCAAAGATGACTGCTGGGCGCTTGCGCACCCGATCCTCGCCCTTGAGCATGGAGATACTGGAATTTCCGTATTGTTCCTGTTTTTTCATGTTGCATACCTGCCTGCATAATCCATAGTCATACAATTTTATTATATGCAAAAATAAGCCAAAAGTCAAGAAACGCCCCTTGGGGCGGAAAAAGCGTCCTGCATGTTCCGTGCAGGACGCTTTTTCAGGATTCGACGTCAATCGTGACGCTGCTCCCAGTTTTCGTAGGTTTCGCAGAACCGGCCGGAGAAGGACGGTTCCCGTCCCGCCGCGTACAGGTGGGAGGTGTCCCCAAAGGCGGTCATGCGGAACGACGCGATGCCCTCCCGGCGCTCCTCCGTGTTCAGGATGGTGACGGAGGTGGGCAGAGAGCAGGTTCCCTGCCACAGCGGCATGGGGGAAATCCCCAGCAGGTGACTCAGCAGGACACAAGTGACGCCAAAATGGCAGAACAGGACGACAGTATCCTCGTTGGGCTGCTCCGCCCGGTAGTATTCCCCCTCCCGGCGGTAGCCGTGGCGGGCGAGCAGCTCGTCCAGCCCGTCCCATACCCATTGGGCTTCCTCCCGCACTCCGGCGGCGGTGAAGCGGTCGTTTTCCCACCAGTGTTCCCGGTCGTAAAACCCCTTGTCCTCCGTCCAGTCCTGAGGCAGCCAGTCCCATGCGACACCCGGTTTATCCTTCCCCGGACGGAGAACCTGCGGGGAGAATTCCCGCAGCCATGGGAGAATTTCCGCCTGCCGCCCCAGCTTTTCCAGCGTGGCCTTGGCGGTATCCCGCGCCCGCCCTTTGGGGGAGCAGTAAAACGCCTTCACATCCAGTTTGCACAGGCGGTCGGACAGCAGCTCCGCTTCTATCCAGCCGGTCTCGGTCAGGGAGTCGATGGAATAGTCCGGGTCGCCGTGGCGCACAATTAACAGCTTCATGTATGTTCTCCTTTATTCTCCGAACTTTTCCGCAGCTTCTTTCAGCATACTGCGGATGGGCAGATGGTAGGGGCAGCGGCTTTCACAGGCGCCGCAGCCGATGCACTCCGATGCTTTTTTGGTAAGCGTTGCATAGCGGCTTCTCGCCCAGTCCGCCAGCCCGTACCGGGACAGATACCCTTCAAACAGGAACACGCTGGAAATGCTGATGCCCGCGCTGCACGGCTGGCAGTAATTGCACCGGCGGCAAAACTGGGTGCCGAGGGCGTCGCGGATGGCGCGCATCTTGGCTTCTTCCTCCACGGACAGCGGGGAAATATCGTTTACTGCGGCGAGATTCTGATTCAGCTCGGCAATGTCCGCCATGCCGTGTATCACCACGGTGACATCCGGGTTGGCGCAGACGCAGCGCAGCGCCGTCACCGCGTCCTCGATCGCGCCGCCCGCAAGGGGCTTCATGGCGATGAAGCCAATGCTCTTTTCGGCGCAGGCGTGGATCAGTTCTTTTGCCTGATCTTCCACGATGTTGTATGGGAACATGATGGTCTCCACCCATGGCAGCTCCAACGCCATCCGGAAAGTTTCCAGAGAATGGGCGGTGATGCCGATATGTCCGATCTTTCCGGCCTTTTTCGCGGCCGTCAGCGCTTCCAGCGCACCGCCGGGGGAACAGACCTTCTCCACGTCGGCTGGCGGCGCATTGTGGATCTGGTACAGGTCAATATAGTCGGTGCGGAGATTTTTCAGGCTGATGTCAATGTCCTTCGCCATGGCCTCCGCCGTGCGGGACATGCTCTTGGTGGCAAGCACGAAATGCTCCCGAATGCCCTTAAGGCCAATGCCTAAGTATTCCTCGCTGACGGTGTAGCCCCGGGCAGTATCGATGTAATTGACGCCGTTTTCCAGCAGCTTGTGCATAAGCGCTTTCGTCCCCTCCGCGTCAATGCGCTGGATGGGAATTCCCCCAAAGCCCATGCGGGAGATTTTCAGCCCGGTTTTTCCCAGAATTCTGTATTCCATGGTCACGCGCTCCTTTCCTTTTTTGCCATTATACGGCAAAAAAGCGAAAAAAACAACCTTCCTGACCGAAAAAACGGGTCAGCTTTCGCTGACCCGTTTTTTATTTCCCAAGCTCTTTGTTTTTCCTGTAGGTATCGATCACGCAGTCCATCGCCGCGCCGCGGAAGCCGTGATTTTCCAGCGTCTGAACGCCGACAATGGTGCTGCCGCCGGGGGAACATACCGCGTCCTTCAGCGCGCCGGGGTGCTGGCGGGTAGCAAGCAGCATTTCCGCCGAACCGGCCATGGTCATGGCGGCGTATTCCACTGCCTTGGCTCTGGGAAGGCCGCAGGCCACCGCGCCGTCGGCAAGGGCTTCCACAAACATGTACATAAAGGCCGGGCCGCTGCCGGACAGGGCGCTTGCCGCGTCAATCAGCCGTTCTTCCAGCGCGTCCAGCAGGCCGCAGAAGCGCATATCTTCCCGCCAGTCGTTCAGCGTTTCATCCTCCACAAGCGCGTTGCGGCAGTAAGGAATGACCCCTTTGCCGATGGCCGTGGGAGTGTTGGGCATGATGCGGATGACGGGCAGTTCCGTCCCGGCGAGCTGCTCCAATTTCGCAATTTCCATGCCAGCCGCCATGGTAATGAGCAGCGGTTTGCGCTTCCCCAGAACCTTTTGCAGCGGAGAAAGCGCCTCCTGCACCATATGTGGCTTCACTGCGATAAAGATCCGGTCGCACCGGGCGGCGATGGTTTCCGCGTCCGAATAGACGATGCCCAGTTCCTCCGCGAACGCCTTCGCCTTGCCGGAACGGTCGGACACCATGATCTCCTTCGTGGCTCTGCTCAGGGCTTTGGCAATGGCGCCGCCCATGTTGCCGCAGCCGATAAATCCGTACTTCATGTTTTTCCCCCTCAGCGGATATGTCCGTTTCCGTGGATGATGTATTTATAGGTGGTCAGCTCCTGCAATCCCATGGGTCCCCGGGCGTGGAGCTTCTGGGTGGAAATGCCCATCTCGCACCCCAGGCCGAATTCGCCGCCGTCGGTGAACCGGGTGGACGCATTGACGTACACCGCCGCGCTGTCCACATTGGCGGTAAAATACCGCTCTGCCTCCGGACTGCGGGTCACGATGGCCTCGCTGTGGCCGGTGGAGTGCGCTGCGATGTGGGCGACCGCCTCCTTCACATCCTCCACACATTTGACGG
>OHJK01000487.1_pt1 | contig 25531 bp, 24 predicted proteins | sample 1568541 | NCBI WGS metagenome assembly OHJK01 (sample SAMEA3879535, study PRJEB24766) | human gut metagenome | biome: human-associated habitat; feature: feces | place: USA | collected 1985/1987
AAAGTAATCATCAATAATAAATGTATCCGTGATGAGATCTTTTATGATCAGGACCTTGTTTTTATTATTGACGAACGTAATCCCACATTCGATATAAATTTTCTTTTTAAAGAGTCGAAGAATATTGACATGAGTGATTTATTTTTACAAAACTGGCTTTCAATTATTCTGGAAAATAAATTTAATAAATACACAATAAAATGAAAACAAAAATTTTAGATTGTACCTTGCGAGATGGCGGCTACTATACCAATTGGGATTTTGACCATCAAATCGTTGATACATATTTGGATGCCGTAAACAAACTTCCGATTGATTATATCGAAGTAGGTTATCGTAATCTTCCATCTGAAGAATATATGGGAGAATATGGGTATTGCCCTGTATATGTATTGAAACACATACGGGAAACCACTACTAAGAAAGTGGCTGTAATGCTTAATGAGAAGAGCACACAGCCTTCTGATTTAGACAAGCTGCTTTCTCCAATTGTGGGGTTAGCAGATATGATACGCATAGCCATCAATCCTTCTAATTTTGATCGGGCAATAATATTGGCCAAAGCTGTAAAAAGCATGGGGTTTGAGGTGGGATTCAATACCATGTATATGTCAAAATGGAAGGACATGAATTTTTATGATGAATTATATAAGCTTGATGGTGTAGCCGATTTATTCTGCATGGTAGACTCATTTGGCGGTGTATCGCCTCATGATGTAAAAGAAACAATAGACATTATTCGCAATGCAGTAAACTGTCCTATTGGTTTCCATGGTCATAACAATCTTGAAATGGGCCTTGTCAACACCATCGCCGCTATAGAAAAAGAGTGCGATTTTGTTGATGCAACCATATTGGGAATGGGAAGAGGGGCAGGAAATTTGAAGATGGAGCTTCTCCTGACATACATGAACAAGAACTATAATCTTGATGTAGATTTCAATATGTTGGGAAATGTTATTTCAGCCTTTACCCCATTGTATAACAAATATCAATGGGGTACAAATCTTCCATATATGTTGGCAGGCGCAAATTCCTTCCCGCAGAAAGAAGTTATGAGCATGGTAACTAATCGTGTCTATTCGTTTAATAGCATAGTACGCTCTCTTGAAAACAGGAAATCTAATATAGAAGACAATGCAAAGTTTCCTGTCTTAGAGGCCAAGCACTATGATAATGTGATAATAATTGGTGGCGGTGCAATGGCATACGAACATCTGCAAGGTATAAAAGTCTTCATTAACCAACATAAAAATCATTGTGCATTAATATTTGCAACATGTAGAAATGCAATGTATTATACAGACATTGATGTCGATAAGTATTTCTGTTTGGTTGGCAATGAAGTGAAACGTTTAAAGAGTAATGTAGGCATACTTGGCAAAAATGACAAATGTATATTGCCTCCTTATCCAAGAGTGCTTGGCACAGATGTTTATGATGAATATGCTTCTAAAACATACGAGTTGCAAAAAATTGAGTTTACCGAAGAGTATCAGGATTCATGTACAACAGTGGCCTTACAAACAGCGATGAATATGTCTGATAAAATATTCATTATCGGATATGATGGTTATCCTAATGGATATTTGTCAGACAAAGAACGAGAACTAACTTTAGAGAACAGAAAAATTTTCTCATGTGCAGAGAAGTTCCTAAGCCACAAACTGGTTTCTCTTACACCAACGTTATATAATGAGTTAAAAACAAAATCTCTATATCAATATATTGAATGATAGGTACAATAATTGAACTTTGTCTGTTCATTATAGCAACAGCTTTTACCCCCCCCACACACAATAATGAACGCAAATCTGATTTCTTAGGTTTCTGTCAGACGAATTCTATAAGAGGCATAGCCATTTTGATGGTTATTCTTATGCATTCTTCTTGCAACTTTGGTTTAAAAATTTTTACACCTTTGGGTGGTATTGGCGTAGCATTGTTTTTAATTTTGAGTGGGTATGGACTGACAGAATCATATAAAAGAAAAGGACTACTAGTTTTTTGGAAAAGCAAGTTTAGTAAAATTTGGATTCCTTATGCAATCGTGTTGACTGTGTGTACAATTTGGTCCTTATCTTTTAAGCCTTATGTGATTGTTCAGTACTGTTTAATTGATAGTCCTTTTTGGTATATAAGTTTTTTGTTCTACAACTACATTCTGTTCTATGTGTGCCATAAGTATAAGTTTTTGTACAAATACAGGTTTACAATATTTCTTGTGTATGCATTTATTCTGTTTGCTTTTGATACACGAATTAGAGCTGAACAATGCCTTTGTTTTGTAACAGGAATGTGGATTTCTGATTATAAAAAAATAGTTTATAAATTCTTGTCAAACAAGAACATGGTATTATGTACAATCTTTTTGCTATATGGCATTTCTGCTTCTGCTTTGTTTTTAAAACAAATGCCTACATTCCGTGGACAAATGGAGCATGTTAGATTGTTTCAAAATATCATGGAGCTGTTAATTAAATATCCATTTGCGATTGCAACTATTGTCGTTTTCACAACAAACATTTTTGATAGGATTCAAAGAAGTCTGTTGATTGGCAACCGATTTTTAGGATTTTGTTCAAAAATCAGTTTAGAATTATACATCATCCATTTCTCATTAAGAGTTATGTTGAATAAAGAGTATCAAGTCTTTTCTATATTAACTTTCTTAGGATTATCCTTTGTTTTAAGTATATTGTTATATCGTTTAAAAAATCATATTATACTATGGATAAAATAGCATTTTTCTTACCTACCCGAAAGGGTAGCGAGCGTGTTAAAAACAAAAACACACGTCCTTTTGCTGGCATAGAAGGAGGTTTGGTTGAAAACAAAATCAAACAGATATTGGCCACAAAACATGTTGATGAAATAATTTTCTCTTCGAACGACGAGAGATGTATGGAGGTCGCTGACAAGTATTCTTATGACAGCCGTTTGCGTATCATACCACGTCCTGACGAGCTTTGTCTTAGCTCTACCAATCTTCAAGATTTGATATGCTATGTCCCTACGGTTACTGATGCCGACCACATTCTATGGGGTCATGTAACAACTCCCCTGACTGGTGCTGAAGAGTATGACAAAGGTATTGAGTTGTATTTGTCAAAATTGGAAGAAGGTTACGACTCGTTGGTCGGCGTAACAGAGTTTAAGAACTTCCTTCTTAACAAGAATGGTAAGCTTGTAAACAACACGACAGATATGCCATGGCCTCGCACTCAAGATCTTGAGGCTTTATATGAGATTAACCATACTATGTTTCTTGCAAAGAGAGAGGTTTATACTAAATTGAAAAATCGTTTAGGTGAGAAGGTCCTTCTTCATGTAATGGACGAAATTCATTCAAAAGACATTGATTGGGAGGATGATTTTACTATTGCGGAAATAATGTACAAAAATTTGTATGGAAAGAAATAAAGTTGTAACATTCGGAGAAATCATGGTGCGTTTAGGCGCACCAGATTATCTCAAACTTATACAAAGCAATAGTCTTGATGTAAGTTATGCGGGCGCAGAGGCAAATGTAGCTGTTAGCTTGGCACACTATGGAATTTCAACAGATTACGTCACATGTCTTCCTGACAACCCTGTTGCTGAGCGTTGTGTGATGGAATTGAGAGGACATAAAGTAGGTGTGAAACACATTGTTCGTTCCGGCAAACGAATGGGTATTCTATATCTTGAGACAGGAAGCAATATGCGTCCGTCAAAAGTATTTTATGATAGAGAATACTCATCTATCGCTATGATAGAGAATGACAGTATTGATTGGCATGAAGTATTAAAAGATGCCAATTGGTTCCATTGGACAGGAATAACACCTGCTTTATCACAAAACGCTGCCGATGAGTGTTTGAAAGCAATAAAGGCTGCTAATGAGCTGGGCGTAACGGTCTCTTGCGACATTAACTATCGCGGTAATCTTTGGAACTATGGCAAGACAGCTGCTGAGGTTATGCCGGAACTGGTTAAGGGATGTGATTTGATTCTGGGCAACGAGGAAGATTGTGAAAAGGTGTTCGGTATAAAGCCATTAAACTTTGATGCCGAGAACACAAACGGCAATATCAAGCAAGAGTCGTTCCTGTCTGTATGCAAACAAATGATTGAAAAATTCCCTCGTTGTAAAAAAATGGCGGTCACTCTACGAGGTGCTATCAATGCCAATCATAACACATGGAGTGGCATCTTGTATGATGGCAATCAGTTGTATCAATCTTCGAAATATGACATCACCGATATAGTAGATCGTGTTGGTGGAGGTGATTCTTTTATGGGTGGTTTGATTTTCGGACTGCTTCATTATAAAGACAATCAAAAGGCTCTAGATTTTGCAACAGCAGCTAGTGCCTATAAGCATACATTAAAAGGTGATTTCAATTGGGCTACTATTGAAGATGTTGAAGCTTTGATGGGTGGCAATGTTAGTGGACGAGTAAAAAGATAAGTTATGGGATTTTGGAATTTGATGATAAAGAAGGATGATATAATAGTTTCATCTGTAGAGAAAATTAGAGGCCTTAAAAATAGTTTGAGCCCGACATTGAACAGAGTGCATCGAAAAATGCTATCTTTACCACCAATGGGACTTGGACGAGATTTGTATGTTTTACTTAATGCACCATCTCTTAAAACACAAGACTTATCTGTGTTGAAAGGTAAGGACACAATGTTTGTCAATCGCGGTTTCATGCATCCTCTGTTTAAGGAGTTACAGCCTAAATATCATGTCTTTGTCGATTCTAAACTGCTTAAAGGCATTTGGCCTGTAACCTGGATAGATGAAATTGTGAGTCTCTCACCGGACATCACTATCATTTTGCCATTGGAATGGTATACAAATCCTTTATTCCGTCCATACATAGAAAAAGGGACTAAGATTTATTGGTCAAAAAACATTTTACCTTTTAACAACTTGGGAGTTTCCGGAGAGTGTTTTTCTTTTGGTATAGAACAGAAATATGATAAAATTTATTTCGCAGGATTTGATGCTACTGGTATAGGACATGAAATGGTGAAATCGGCAGATAGTCATTTTTATGGTAATGATAGCGAACTAGAAGGTAAGTCTACCAAGCAATTTGTCATAGATTTATTAATGCATTCTCGACATTTACATGACTTGAACCGTCTTTCAGATTATTGCAAAACACATGATATAAAATTAATAAACATTACCAATGGGGGATTATTAGATATGTTTCCTCGTGAAAACATTCTTCCCTTACTAAAATAAATACATGACTCAATATCTTAGTGACAAACTACGAATCCTATCGTTAATTTCTATTATCTTCGTTCTCTATATTCATTCTGGCTTTCATGCAGATGAGATAGAGGGGATGGTGGTGAACGACAGAGTGCAGGAATTCGTTTCGGGGATGATGGGGCGGTGTGCCGTTCCGTTGTTCTATGTGATTTCGGGCTATCTGTTCTTTCTGAGAGTGCCGGAAGGGATGAAGTCTATCTATGGCAAGATGAGGAAGAGGGTGAGGACATTGGTTGTGCCTTATATCATCGGGTGTCTGTTCTTTGTTGGCTTTGGCGTGCTTATGGCGGTATTGCCGGGGGTGTCGAAGTATATGAACAGTTCGTTGATGCCTCTTTTCTCAAAGCCCATAGGAGAAATTCTTCGTTCTATATTCTATGATGCAGACAATGGGGCTCCTTGCGCTTTCCAGCTATGGTTCTTGCGTGATTTGATATTGATTGTTGCGACATCTCCATTGTGGTATCTGTGTCTGAAACATCTGAAATGGGGATTTGTTGCAGTCGTATTCGTGCTGACATATTTTGATGTGCCTCATGTTCCTTTCTATTCTCTGTTTTGGTTCGTCTTAGGCGGACAGCTGACTAAGGTAAAAATAGAAATGGGGGGGGATGGTAGAACTAAAGTAGCGATATTTGGATTGTTCTTATTCTTAATAATATCAATAATACAATTGTTCTTTCCTGATATAATTAATTGGAGCCTGTTGCGTATTCCAAGAATCCTGCTTGGAATTATTGGGGCTTGGGGATTATACGATGTGGTTTTGGGAAAGGATTTCAGCCTGTCGAGACATCAATGGCTTGGCATTGCTTGTCAGTTTACTTTTTTCATATATCTCTTCCATGAACCTACGCTTAATATTGTTCGCAAATTGATAGTCGTCGTATTGGGCAAGAATGAGTTCGGGTATATGGCTTCTTATCTCATTTCTCCTTGGATATTCACGTTTTGCGCCGTATTTGCAGGATTACTGTTCAGAAAGTATCTTCCCAGAGTGTATGATGTTTGCACCGGGGGAAGATGAAAAATCTTTTATTTTAAAATGAAAATCATTCACTATATCCCGAGTATCGACCGCACGGCGGGCGGTACTTCTACTTATATGCAGGCGCTTGCCAAGGGTCTTGGCGAGATTGCTGAGGTGCATATCATTACGCATGCTTCGGAGAACCCGTTGGTGATGGAGAATTGCACGGTGCATTATGTGCCGGAGTATAATCCGTTCAAGGGGACTTGGCAAAAGAAAGTCGCCGAGATGATGGAGGAGGTGAGGCCCGACATCGTGCACGTGAACTGCTGCTGGATGCCGGCATGTGCTGCAGTTCAGCGTATTGCCCAGAAACGAGGATTCAAGGTGGTGCTGACGCCGCATGGCATGCTGGAGCCTTGGATTGTGAAGCGTCACTATTGGACACGCAAGGTGCCGGCTTTGCTGCTTTACCAGAAAGCTGCGGTGAGGAAGGCGGACTGCATTCAGTCTACGGCGGAGAGTGAGCGCGACAACCTCCTGAAGTTGGGCTATAACACTAACATCAAGGTGGTTCGGCTCGGCATTGATGCTGACGGCATTGAAATGAAGAAGTCTTGGAAGAAGACTCGCCAGATATTGTTCCTCTCTCGTGTGCATGTGAAGAAGGGTATTAATTTCCTCATTGAGGCGGCAGCGGCGCTGCGCTCTGAACTGCAGGGCTACAAGATATTGGTGGCTGGTGAGGGTGATGCCGACTATGTGGCTGAGATGAAGAGGATGATTGCCGATAATGGTCTGCAGGACATTGTGCAGCTTATCGGCGGCGTGTATGGTGAAGAGAAGTGGCAGTTGTTCCAGACTTCCGACTTCTTCGTGCTGCCTACTCACTCCGAAAACTTCGGCCTTGCCATTGCAGAGAGCCTTGCTTCGGGCACGCCAGTCATTACTACCGTAGGCACGCCATGGCATGACCTCAACGATACCAATAGCGGAGCTTGGATAGAGATTGGTACGCAGCCACTGGTGGAAGCGCTCCGCAGGTTCCTGGCTTTATCGGACGAGGAACTCGAAGCGATGGGGCGCAACGGAAGAAGACTGATAGAGGAGAAATATTCAGCCCACGTAATGGCAAAAGAAATGATGGAGGTGTATAAGACACTTATCCCTAATCTCACGAATGGGTATTGAGGTAATAGAGAACGAATAGATAAATCGATTTATAGTTATGAATTTAGAACGTCATACTCCGGGGCGTGTGTCCTTGGGTATCAAGTTGAAGCGGGTGGTGTGGAATGTCACGTCAGCCTTGCTGTTCCGTCCTTTTATCACTCCCGTGTTCCGCAAGTGGCGGTTGCAGTTGTTGCGAATGTTCGTGGCAGAAGTGCAATGGGACGCTAATGTGTATGCCTCGGTGAAGGTGTGGGCACCTTGGATGTTGAGGATGGGACACAGGGCGTGTCTCGGTCCTGAAGTGATATGCTATAACCAGGACTTTGTGGTGTTGGAGGATGATGCCATCGTGTTGCAGTATTCGTATCTTTGTACGGCAGGGCATGACATAGACCATGCCAATACTGCTGATAGCGGTCTTATAACGGCCCCGATAGTCTTGCGCCGTGGGGCGTGGATTGGCAGTCGTGCGTTTATCGGTATGGGAGTGGAGATTGGTGAGAATGCTGTGGTAGGTGCCACGGCTTCAGTATATAAAAGTGTTGAACCTTGGACTGTCGTGGGTGGCAATCCGTGTAAAATTATTAGGATGAGAAAGTTAATTAACATTAATTCGGGGGGGATAATTTTTAGAGATTTATCTCACGAACGTCACGCTGCTGTTGTATTGTTCAATAAAGAATGGAGGGCTGTAGCGTGAAAAAAATTTTGATATGTGGTCATCGCTCATTTGTGGCGACAGGCTTGATAAAAGAATTGGAAAACAACGGAATCAGTTATGATTGCTTTTCTAGAGGAAAGGTTATACGTGATGGTAATGTTGTGACTGGTGACGTATTGAATATGGCTGATGATGATTTGTTAGACGAGTATGATACAGTTGTTAACTATATCATATTAAAAGAACAGTCAGTTGAAGACAATATTGCTTATATCCAGTCTTTATTAGATTTCTGTAAAAAGAAAAAAGTAAAGCATCTTTTGCAGATTTCATCTATCAGTGTTTATCAAAATGAGGCAGATGTTGTCACTGAAACAACTAGTATAGAAAAGGATTATCATAACAAAGGTGGATATGCAAGCATTAAGGTAGCTGTAGATCATTATCTAATGGAGCATCCTGTAGAAGGAATGTCTGTATCATTCATACGTCCTGGTTATATATACACCAAGAATCGTGAAATTTCTAAGGCAGGTATCTTGGTTTCTAAACTTGGTATGAATGTCCTTTTAGGAGATAAAAAGACAACTCTTCCTTTGATTTGCAGAGAAACATTACATAAAGCAATAATAAAGATAATTGTTGCAGAAAAGAAAGAACCTGTATATCTTCTATTGAACAAAGATAAAACTACTGGTACTAAATATAACTTTGTATGCCAGCAATGGAATATCAAGCCAGTTTGCTTGCCATATACTCCAATTATGGCTTGTGCCAAACTCTTGAAAGGCATTGGCATCTTTAAGCAGCATCATTACCTGAAGGTTGTCGGCTTGTTTAAGAGAACATGGTTTAATTCAGAGCATACAGAGAAGGTGCTTGGAATAAATCTGGGTAAGAAGCGAATTGTTGTTATTGGAGCGGGTACGTATGGAAGTTATGTATCTAACCTTCTTTCGTTGGTTTATCCTCATGAGCAAATTGATTTATATGATGTAGGAAATGAACATCTGAAAGATGAGAATGAGATAGGATATCTGTCTCATATTACTAATGCACCATATGAAGGTTTGCAAAAGGCTCGTTTCTTTGGTTATGGTGGCGCCTCTGTAAAATGGGGTGGTCAATTACTGACATTTACAGAGAACGATTTTGCAAATCCAGATAAGTTCCTTAGGGATATTGTGGAGATTGATAAGAAATACAAGGATGCAGTATTGGAGCGTTTTGATTTAGAGAATAATATACCAGAGCAGCGAATAAACGATAAGATATTTACTAAGACAGGTGTTTGGTTGAGTTATTTCCATCGTAATTTGTTCAAGCACTTTGGTATCATCAAAAATCCGAAGGTTCATATTGTATCAAATTCACGTGTTACCAAATTTTTATCGTCTGGAAATCATATAACTGGATTTGAGTATATAAATAACGGACAAAAGAAAACTGCTGAATATGATCAGTACTTCTTAACCTCAGGCGCTTTTGAGAGTTCAAGAATCTTGGTTAATTCAGAACTTAGTGCGGAAAAGAATACGATGCCTTTCTCTGATCATTTATCCCAAAGAGCCTTTAAGGTAAAAAGTGGTATAAAGATGGGAGATATTGATTTCCGTTTCCATGTAAAAGGTGCCTCATTGATTACAAAGAGATTTGTGGGAGAGGTAGATGGCTATTCTTTCTATTCACAGCCTATATGTAATGAGGATTTTCCATTCTTTAGGGATTTGAAGAAATTGTTGTTCGGACATAAGTTCAGAGCCGGTCTTATAATGAACATTATCAAGAATATCCCTCAGTGCATAGCTTTTGCCTGGTATATGATTGTTTTGAAGAAAATGTATGTCTATAATAATGAATTCTATCTCCAAATAGACATTGAAGCTCCAAGGGAATCCGGAAAGATGACTCTTAACAAAGAGAGAGACAAATACAGAGAGAAGAGCGTAGATGTAGATTTGTCCATATTGCCTAAGACTGGAGAACTCTTTACCAAGGCTCGCGCAATAATAAAGGATTATCTCGACAAAAACGGAGTGGTTTATGAAGAACTGCCATTCAGTACTTCAGCAGAGAAATATGAGGATGTTTATCATCCGTTTGGAATGTTCTGTGATTTTAAGAATGCAGATGATTACTTCAGTCATTTTGATAATATGCTTGTAGTAAATACAGGCGTTTTACCAAGAGCCGGTGGTATTAATTCCACTTGTGCTGTATTGCCATTGGTTGAAGAATACATTAATAACAAAATGGACTGATATGGAGAAAGCAAGAGAAATAGGCAAGGTTTCCATAAAAAATAAAATGGCAAGAGCGGTGTGGAACATCGTTTCTGCCGTTTTATTCAGACCTTTTGGAACAAAGTTGTTCAATCCATGGAGGTTGTTTCTTCTCAGATTGTTCGGGGCTGAAGTGAAGAATGATTCCGGAGTTTATGCTTCGACAAAGATTTGGGCACCTTGGAATCTTAGACTGGGACATAACTCATGGCTTGGCCCTAATGTCATTTGCTATAATCAGGCTATGATATCATTGGAAGATGATGTCACGGTTTCACAATATTCTTATCTATGTACAGCAGGGCATAAGACAGATACTATTAATGAGAATGATACCGGCTTGATAATTGCCCCGATAACACTGAGGCAAGGAGTATGGGTGGGGACTCGTGCCTTTGTAGGAATGGGTGTCAATATAGGGGAGTTTTCTATAGTAGGAGCAACGGCTTCTGTGTATAAAGATGTTGAGGCATATAATATTGTAGGTGGCAATCCTGCAAAAGTGATAAAAATAAGAACATTAAATGATGGTTGTTAAAAAGGATAATAATATAGAGTTTTTAAGATTTATTGCAACTGTAGGTGTCGTATTCGTGCATATAGGAATTTGCTGGATTTCTTCTTTCGGGAAAACGGCATCTCCTTTACAGAATTTCCAATTTTCTACAATTCAGCATTGTATGTTCTGGGCAGTACCTGTATTTATGATGATAACAGGTTCGCTGATGATGCAGAAGAAGGAGATAACATATCACACGGCTTTCAAATATTTCAAAAGAATAGCAGTATTGTTAATTTTGTTTGGTACTGTTTTTTCTTGGATGGAACTTTATTTCAAAGATCATGAAATCAGTTCAACGCTAATCTGGGGGGGGGATACTAAATGTGCTGGAAGGTAATACTTGGAAGCATTTATGGTATTTGTACATGTTGTTGGGAATATATCTTGTTTTACCTGTCCTGAATGGTATGAACAAGATGCCGATGAAAGAAATCGGACTAATGACTGTCGTGATATTGGTTTTTAATTCCCTTCTCCCCACATTTCAGTTGGAGTGTGGCATAGCTTTCCCCATAGCATCCATTTATGTAGGGTATTTCTTAATGGGGTATCTTGTTTTGAAGACTAATGATTGCAGCTTTATGAAAGGAAAGACCCTGATTGCGCTGGCGATATTGTTATTTACGTTTATATTACTTGTTGGTGACAGGTATCTTTCTGTTGTAAAAGGGGAAAAGATAGGGGTAGACTGTTCGTCATATGTTTCTGCCTTTACAGTTCTTCAAAGTGCGATTGTGTTTTGGCTACTGACCAAGAAAAAGGGATACTTTGATAAATTCTGCTCGATGTGGTTGATAAGGCGCTTTAATAGATGTTCTTTGGGGATATATATCATCCATATGTTATGGATTAATTTAATCATAAAAGTTTTCCATATCAATATTATGCCGTATGGAATATGGGGAATCATTCCTATGGGCATGATGGTTTTTCTACTTGCATGGGTTACAACAGAGGGAATGATAAGACTACCCATCCTAAGGAGATATCTGTGATATTGGCGTAGAATAATGGATTAAGATTAAACTATTAAAGTTCATGTTTCTGACGAAAAGTACTTGCACAAGGTTTCTCCCAAATCTTTGGCAAGGAAGATATGGTGGTGAAGAAACTGTTTAAAGTATAATTCGTCTTATTGCTTATTTTTGCGTTTTAAAATTGATGGACTCTTGTATTGACAAGGTGGAGAATGCTCTGCTGGAGATATTGAGGAGAGAGGTAACGGGAGAGGACGGGACGAAGAAGATGGAATTGTCTGTTGCCGGACTGAATGTCGTTATGCGCCTCGCCAGAGAACATGCCGTTACGGGACTGGTGGCTAATGCTGCAATGAGGAACCGGATTGTGATTGCCGGAGGTGCGGCGGAAGGCAGAGGGGAGGCTGTGATGAGGCTTATGCAGCAGACCATGGCGCACAGACAGAACCAGCGTAGGTTTGAGGATGCCGTGGGGCGATTCGCCCGACTGATGGAGGAGAACAGTATCGCCTATGTGGTGTTCAAGGGACTGGCCGTGGCGAGACATTATCCCGAACCGTTTGTACGGACGATGGGCGACGTGGACTTCTATGTTCCGCAGAGGGATTTCCTGCGGGCGGTGGAGGTGATTGAGCGTAGGCTGAATGTGGTGATGGACAAGGAGGATGTTGACAAACACTACAGTTTTGACTGGCAGGGCATCCGCTTCGAGATGCATTATCAGATTGAGACCTTCGGCAGTCATCGGCATCAGCACCGCTTCGACAGGATGATAGATGAGGCTATGGCGGAGCATACGGATTCGTTCACGGTATGCGACTCCGACGGCAATGGAACCGAGGTCAGCGTATTGCCACCGACAGAAGATTTAATCGTGGTTTTTAAGCATTGGTTTAACCATCTGCTCGTGGAGGGCGTTGGCTTGCGCCAGACCTTGGACTTGGCAGTGCTCTTGAATGCTTATAGGGACAAAATAAATGTCGGTCGGCTGATGACTTCCTTGGACGGTATCGGCTATATGAAAGCATTCCGAGCCATGCTCGCTATGATGAGGCGGTATCTTGGATTTGTTTGGTTTGACAACTTCTTTGTATATAACCGTTGCGACGAACGGTATGCCAACAAGCTCATGGCTGCTGTGATGGAGAGCGGGAACTTTGGCAGGAAGGCTTACCGAAATCATACAACGGGGAAAAAGAAAAGCATGGAGACTGCCACAAGAGCGTTGCGTCATTGCGTGACGTTTTTGTGGTTGGCTCCCAAAGATATACTTTGCTTGATACCACGAAGAATAGGTATCACACTGAAACAGAAATTTTAAATCATGATATTTTGTTCATTAGGAACTATGGATATGCCGTTTGAAAGAATGGCGTATGCTATAGATTTTTTTGCTGCTACGACAGACGAAGAGGTCATCGTGCAGACAGGTTGGACGGACTATCCTTATAAGCATGTGAGCAAGAGCTTCAAGATGTGTACCAAAGAAGAAATGGAACACTACCAAGAGGAAGCGTCTTTGCTTATCATGCAGGGAGGATGGGGTTCGATATGTGAGAGTATGGAGAAAGGCAAGCGGATGGTAATCATTCCTCGCTATGACGGTACGGAGCATATTCATGACCAGTTTCAACTGATAAGGAAATTAGATGAAATAGGTACGGTTGTAGGTGTTTTTCCCTCTGAGTTTAATCCAAAGAAGTATAAGGAGCAATACGACGAAACCGCAAGACTATTGAAATCTGCGGTTGATAAAGCCCAAACCTTCGATTTCAAGACAATAAAGAAAGGCAAGGCTGAACCCTTGCTGAGACAAAAAATAGAAGAACTCGGCTGTGGCAAGCGAATTTGTCTTGCATCGTCAGCAGGAGGGCATCTGCGTGAACTGCAACTTGCTATTGGTACTATTCCAAATTACTACCATTGCTATTGGCTTACTCTTCCGACAACTTCCACTAAAGCCTTTATGAAAGACAAGGAACATGTATTCCTTACTAATTTCCAACCGGCTCGTAAATGGACTCTCTTTGCCAATGCTATTCCTGCCTTGTTGTGGGTTTTAATAAAACGCCCGACTTGTATAATTACCACAGGTGCTGGTGTATGCATTCCTACCATTGCTTTTGCCAAGAAGCTGCTTGGCACAAAGATTCTTTTTATAAATTCGGCTGCTGACGTAACTCATGCAAGCAAAACGCCTCTGTGGATTGAGAAAAAGGCTGACTTGTTCCTTGTGCAATGGGAGGAAATGAAACAGATATTTCCAAATGCTATATGTTGCGGAGTCCTTTGATTTTCCTCGCAACAATAATTTTATTGATTTTTTACAACTATATGAAAGTTTCGATTATAACATCAAGTTACAACCGTGAGAAGACTATACGCGGTTGTATAGAGAGTGTGTTGGCGCAGGACTATCCTGACATTGAGTATATCGTGGTGGATGGGGCTTCTAAGGACGGTTCGCTCTCAATCATCAATGAGTATAAGGACAGGATAAGTAAGATAATCTCTGAGCCTGATCATGGCATGTACGAGGCTATCAACAAGGGCATCCGGGCTGCTACTGGCGATGTCATCGGTCTGGTACATTCGGACGATTTTCTGTATTCTCCTCAGACTGTATCCAATATAGTGAAGCGGTTTGAGGAGACTCATGCCGATTTTCTGTATGGTGACGGATTGTTTGTGAATGCCGAGAACACGGATAAGGTGGTGCGCAACTGGATTGGTGGCGACTATCGTCTGTGGAAAGTTCGTCACGGTTGGTTGCCGCTGCACCCCACTTGCTATATCAAGCGCAGCGCCATAGAGCGTAAGGGACTGTATAACGAGAGCTATAAGATAGCCGCCGACTCGGACTTCCTCTTCCGCTATCTGCTTGGCGGCGAGTTGAGCGTCACTTATCTGCATGAATATATCGTGAGAATGCGCATGGGCGGACTTAGTACGGACTCCGCTCGAAGAAAGCAGATGTGGAAGGAGGATATCAGAATGTATCAGTCGCACGGCATGAATCCTACTTTGACAAAGTTGGAGAAGATGCTGTGGAAGGTGCCACAGTTTATCGGTGCGAAATTCAAGTGATAGGCTCATTATTTGTGAATATACAGAACATCATAGACATCTTAAAATTAGAAAAGTAATGTGGTGGAAAATAATTTTAGGAGTAATAGGATTAGCTGTCGTTGGTTTTATTGGCATGGTCATCAAGATGGTGATAACTGAAGCAAAGGAGGAGACGAGGGATATAGAGAGGGCAAGTAATAATATTTATGGACAGAATGAGAATGAAGGAATTGGAAAATGATTTGTCTGTATATGTAAGCGAGTGGATGGATGCCCGATGGAAATATTGGAATTTTATCAATACATCCATTCATCGTGATAGGAGAACTGGTATCTATAGATTGAAGCAAGGTGAACGACTTCTAGATTATCTTAATTCAATCATGGGAAATATAGAAGACCATTTAGGTATGGAAAAAGGGCAACGTTTAATTCCTTCTAATTTCTCATCTGTCAGCCAATTTGCTAAGTTTCTTCAAAATTTTACACAATTTCTTCGTGACAACTATCATCTTGTTGAGACCAATTTCAAAGGAGAGCAAACGGATTTTATTGTTGTTGATATTGCCAATATGGTTAATGAGATTATAGAAATGTCGAATAGATGTTTAGATGTAATCTTAAATGATGACAATGTGCCGATTCCATATCAACAAGTCAAAAAATGCTTATATGAAAGCGACATCAAAGAGTTCGTTAATCTCATAAATAGCATTATAAAGAGTGTACCTTATCTCATACACAAGGAGAAATTCAACGAGGGCTATTTCCATTCATTCTTTCATGTTGCATTGACGTTGATAGGAATGCGTCCCTTATCTGAAGTTGTCACTTCTGATGGTAGGATAGATATGGTTTTAGGCTGTCCAAAAACTGTTTTTATCATGGAATTCAAATATTCACCGAATGACAAGGATTTGTCAAAAGTCGCTTTGGAACAAATTAAAAGCAAGAAATATCACTTACCATATATCATACAACAGAAGCCTATTGTTGGAATAGGATTCTCTTTTGGTGAAGGAACAAGAGAAATCACAAATTTTACGGATGAGGCATTATATCAGCCAGAACTGAATCTCGATAATAGGATTTTATGAAGAAATATTGTTACGTTTGTGGAAAGGAGCTAAGTGAACATCCATCTTTAGATGAATGTAAGTGCCATGATGAGCATATCATTCCGAATGCAATTGGTGGTCATTTGATATCAAGGGATTTTTTATGTGAATCATGTGGAGGTGGTTTATCAAAAGGAGATAAGGCATTTACAGACATATTCGCACCTTTTATTGTATTTCTAAACCAAGCAGGTCTTCTTCGTTCATTAGATAGAGATAATGTGGACAAAAAGGTATTGCCTGGAAGAATCTTTGAAAATAACGAACTTTCATCAACGCCAATTCATAAGATTAGGTATCAGAAAGGGAAAGTTGCTCCTTGCAAACCTTTTTACCGAATAGATGAAACTAATAAAAAGGTATTCCTATTTGCAGAAAAGAAGACTGCAAAACATTTTCGTGCGTATGTTGAACAGCAAATGAAAAATGATACCAAGAATATTGATCAATACCACTTTGAGGTGTTTGACGATTTGAGCAATTTAGGATTCCTTGGTATCAATTTTTCAAAAGGAAAACCAAATTTTAACCAAGACTTAAAAGATGGTTTGTTAAAGATTGCCACCGAAATTGCTCTATATGCAGGAGTAAAACGTGAAGATTTAGCATCTGTATTGGATATTGATGAAAATACTGGGATTTCAACTTATAAGATTAACACTTGTATATGGCCATACACACCCCAATCTTTGCCTGACATACTGTATGAGAATGAAGGATACAAGATAGATGCAAATTATCCTGCACATATACTAAAAGTGTTTACTGAAACTAATACAGAAGGCGGTAAGAGTTTACTTTGCTACATAGAATTATTTAGCACATTCCAATATTATGTTCTCTTGAATGATGATTACAAAGGAAAAGAAGTTGATTTTACATACGCTCAGAAATTAAGCCCTAACTATGTTGAGTCAATAGAAGATTTGGAAGCAATGGACAATAGCGACTTGGACATAGCAATTAGAGACGCAAAATTTTCAAGAGAAGAATTGAAGGGACTATCAAGAAAAGAGATTTGCGCTAAGATATATGATGTTCAACGTAGAAGGGGAAGTGAGTTTAATTTGAATGCAGCTGTTATAAAGGATTATGAGTGGATTTCCAGGCAAATACTTCTAACCCTTGCTACTATTGTAAAAGAAAAGCATTGTACACATTTGTTGGATTCGACCTTACGTTCGTTTGTGAAAATACAAAAATCACATAAATACACTTGTCAAGAAGTAATGGATGCGTTTGCAGAACAACCAAAGGAAGCATATTTCAGAAAGATGGCAATTGTAAAAGAAGAAGGACAACTTGTAACACGCTCTTATCCAGAGTTGTGTTTACAACTTTATAATAAACACCCAGAATATGTACAAGAATATACAACCGTAAAATTTTCTCAATTATCAAATTATTGCTATAAGAAAGCTGGTGTAAAAACCGAATGATTTGATAATGATATAGAATAGAAAAGCAATAAAATGAAAACAATACGTTTACTACAACTTTCAGATATTCATTGGAAGAAACAACTTGATCCCGCTGACGATTACACAGACATAAGAGACCTAATGCTACAAGATTTGGGTTATTATTGTCAAAGAACGGGTAATAATTTTGATAAAATTCTAATATGTGGAGATATTGCCTTTAGTGGATCAGCAGATGAGTATAAACGAGCCAATTCGTTTATTCTAGAACTGTGTAAAACCGTGGATTGTAAAACCGAGGAAGTTTATACTGTTCCTGGCAACCATGACAAGAATGTAAATGAACATCCCAAATGCGTGAGAGAATTCATTCATCAAGCTATATCTAATCGTGGGAATGATTGTGATTGGTTGTGGAATAAGATGATTGACGAAGATTTTTCTTTCATCAAGAAATTGTATACCCCTTTTAAAGAATACAATAACTTCTGTAATGACGAGAGAGACAATGCTGAACCTTTTATGCTTAGAGCTTTAGAAATGGATGTTGATAAACATAATGATGCAGAAATGTTTTGGCATTCTGAATTTGAAGATGACCTCGAAGGCTATCAAGTCAATTTGTATGGCGTGAACTCAGCATTGATTAGTGATTTAAATGATTATGACCCAGATCCCAATAGAATAGACGGACATCCTCTTTTTCTTCCCCAAATAGCATATCGTGGTGCAAAATGTAAGGATGGTATCATTAACATACTGATGTGTCATCATCCATTAGATTTCTTGCTGAATAAAGATGAAATAGCCAAAGACTTGGATAAAAGATACGCTTTGCAACTGTATGGACATGTTCATATAGCCAACAGTGACATAAATAACAATGCAGTGCATATATACTCTGGCTCTTTAAATCCTGGAGATGTGAATGATAACACATATAAACCAGTCTATAATATCATAGAACTCTCCATTGAAAGGCATGATAATGAAAACGATGTATTGAAAGTGGATTTGAGGGTTCAGAAATATGATGGGGAACAGTTTGTGAAGGATGAAGAACAATCCAAACCATTCAAGGTTACATTGAAAAAACATGATTTATGGAAGGATGGTAATAAACCAGCGGTAGGTATCGAACAGAGACTTCCTGATGGTTTATCCAAACGTGATGTTAGACACATGTTTAAACAATGTCCAAATTCAAAAGAGATAATAAAAAGAATGTACCCACAGATTGATTGTACAGGCTCTGCCTATATGAGAAATCAAGTGTTCTTGGAAAAAATCAGGGAAGACAACAGGTGGGTTGAACTTTATAACATGATAAAGTGATGAATAATGTACTAAACAATATTCTCATGCAATGTGGTCTTATAGTACCACTTGAAGAGACTGAAACAGACGTATTGGCAAAAGCCTGTTCCGAATACATTGGTAATGAGTCGTTCTCATTTGAAGATTTTGAAGAATTGGTCGATTGCTATGTGATGAATCGGGAATGTAAAGAGTTGAACGATTTCGTTGCAGAATATATTTCAAACAATGGCTTGGGGAACTATAATTTTCCCAAACGTATAAAATGCGCTCTTGTTTTCTATTGTATTTATTTGGCTATAGAAGAATGTGATAACGACAAGGATATAGCATTACGCTCTTTATCGTTGCAAAACGTTATGATTCAAGTGCATGGGAATTGGGGAAAATTGAATTATCAGAATATACTATATAAGCTATATTTTAAATATGACCAATATGCAGAGGGAGAAGTAATCGGTGAAAAGAAATATCCAAGAGACTTTGTACAATCAATGTTTACTGGAAGTTTCCGACAAGGTGAAACTATCTCCGATGATATATCTGATAATATCCAATCTTTGGCATTGATGGCATGGGATGAAGAAATGTCTCAATTCATAAAAGAAATAAAAGAAACGAATGATTTCTTGAAAATTCAATTGATATTGGAACATTATTTTATCAATAAGCCGCAGATACCTCAAAAAGAAGACTTTATTGAGTTAATGCAACGTATTTTTCCACGTGGCGGAAATGGACAAAGGCAAAAGATAGAGAAAATTCTTAAGAACTTGGCGGAAACGGACGTATGTCTTGTTGATGAAATAAAATCAGGTTCATCTTTGTTATTGCATGAAATTGAAAATGCGAGGATTAATGAATATGGTGATTACCTAAAAAACTTTGAACTGAGTCCAAAAGAGTTCTTTGTTTATTTGTATCATGAACTACTATTGGAAGACTTATTAAAGGAATAACGCAATGGAAGATAAAAAAAACATATTAGAGTCTTTAGCGGGTGTTGCACAGCTAAAGCATGACAATGTTATAAAGGATGATACAATAGAAAATATAGCGCAATACTATTGCGATTCCATGACAGATGAAAACATCAATGATGTATTAGGTGATTACAATACCCATCTTGTAACCTTAGTAGGTTTTTCAGAGGTTGGAAAATCAACATTTGTAGCTTCTTTGTATCATAAGTTTATGTGTACAGGAGAGATTGATGGGTACAAATTCATAGACTCTGACACTTATGTGGGATTTGAACGTAGAGCTTATATTCGCAATGAATCATTAAAAACTTCCTATAGAAATTCAAGAACGACAACATTGGAAGGACAATTCTTGACCTTAACTTTGTCAAAGGATGATAAAATAAATAAACTTATCATTTCTGACAGAGCAGGAGAAACATACAAGAATAGTTATACCAGTAATTTGTCAGATGTTAAACAAGATAAAGGATTAATCAATTCGCATCATATTATTTTCTTTATAGATTCTTCATCCGTAAATAACGAAGATGACTATAGCGATTTTTGTGATGATTTTCAACTTTTACTCAGCCGTATGGCATCGGCCGGGGTGTTTGATGTTCCAAAAGTGTACGACATAATATACAATAAGATTGACTTAAATCAGACAGATGAGATTAAAGAGTTGTATAAGAAGCAAAGTCAAGATTTGGAAAACAAGATGAAAGTTGATTACGGTATCGATATCTCAAGCAAGTTTGAAATTGTTGCAAACGACATGAAAGACCAAGGCTTGGGTGATGTGTTCAAGTATCTTGTTAATACATTGGATAGTCATACAAATTATCAATATAAAGAATCCAATTGGGTGAAAACATTGTTGAATTAATAAGGAAGAAGGCATATGAATATGACAAAATGTATGATTGCAGGTTTGCCTGGTTCGGGAAAATCCACATATATAGGTGCTTTATGGTATTGTTTGATGCATCCTGATAATATTGAAGACATAAAATTGGTAGCCGATAAGATGAATTTGGCAGATGACCTTACTGTACTAAACAGATTAAGCAATGCTTATAAAAACATGAAGCTTATTGACCGTAACTATTCTGACCAAAATGAATCTGTTCAGATAAATCTTAAGGTAGCAGATTCTGACACAAAAATACAAGTTGAGGTGCCAGACTTTCTTGGCGAAAACTTTCGAGACTTGGTCGAATTGAAAGAATCAGAACTTGTTTCGGAATGGTTGAAAGATACAGATACATTGGTATATTTTATGAATGAGATTACACCGCCTGAATTTGAAGATGACCATGGACCTGAAGATGATGAAAAACCTATGCCTGCTAAAGAAGTTCCGAAGTTTTCCATAAAAACTATTTCTGCAGTGGCCATGAATATCATGGTGCTAAAATGCTTGTTGGACAAGAAAAGTTTCAAGAAAGTAGTGATTGTGTTGTCTTGGTGGGATAAGAATACAAAAAACGGAGTTGTCCCGAACAACCCTCAAAAGTATTTGAAAGAGTATTCTCCTGCTCTTTTCAATTTTATTCAGCATCATATTCGTAATTTTGAAATTATAGGTCTGAGTGCACAGGGACTGGAATATCCAAAAGAAGACCAAGGAAATTATGAGGTTGCAAAAAAAGAAATTAAAGCAAAGACGCGAGAAGGGAAAAGATCATTTGTTGAAATAGGAAATGAAATTGTACATGATTTATCTCTACCATTATATTTACTTATAAAGGAATGATTATAGAACAGACTTTATATGGCTATAACAAAGGCCATGGACTATTGGCGAGCTCTTTTCCGATAAGACCGAATAACGACTCATCTTTAATGTCAGTTCTAAGTGACTGGACAGGTTTCAGAAATGAGTTAGGGGAAGATTCGTATATGACCTTCTATCCATTATCTAATGGCGAAAAATATGCTTTTGCCAAAACATGGTATGCAGAAGAAATGGAACGTCCTGGTTGTGTTTGGACTCATACTCTAATTGTTGACTTGAAAGAAATGGATAGAAATTTTGATTTCCGGGTGTTGGACGATTACTTCAGACGACCTCAAAAGGACGACTATGAATTCTATCAACATAAAATAGAAATCGATAATTTTGAAACAAGAAATTCCAATGTGGTTTTTAATATGTTCGATGACACGTCCTTGCTAGTTCTATATTTACTTTTACTTGGCAACAACAAGAATTTATTCATATATATGGATAAAGCCCAAAGTGCATATCAAGCATTATGTTTCTATCTACTTCAATATCTTCCTTTAGATATGTTGAAATGGATTTCGCTGAGCACAGGGTCTGCATCTCGAAGAAAACTTGGAAGCGAGGACTTTTCTATTCAGTTTACTGACAATATTACTAATATATCATTATCAAATGCTCCTTGGAAGGGTAAAATTGCCAAAGAGAATTTCACTATTGGATTATTGTACATATTTGAACAGTCGAAAAGAGAGAATGATACTTTTCCAAGTTTAATAAGATTATTTAAGGAAGACATTAAAGATGAAAAAGAGAAACTATTTGCATTTGCAATATTGATGAAAGAACTCGACACTGCATTAAATGAAAAAGTTGGAGAAAAAGAATATGCAAACGTGCTATCCTTGTTGGAAGAATATTTTCCGGAGCAAAATGAGGGTATAAGACTTAAAAGCAACTTTCTTTCAGAGAAAATATCTTCTTTGTATGGGACTGAGGAAGATTATCTCTTTCAAATTGCATCTTTGAAAAGAGATACTTTTTTACATCCTTTGATGACTCATTTTGCTCAAAGATTGATGATATTAGACAAAAATCGTCATAATGACTATGTGACTTTGATAGATAAAATTGCAAAGATAGAACATCCTAACGAAACTGCATGTAAGGCATTGTTATATGCCATCGACCACATGGACGAAGAAGAATTACTTGGCTTGACAAATAATAATTGGGAGCATATTTTACCATTGCTAAATAATAATGAAAGATTTTTTGAAACTGGTATATGGTTGCGATTGCCAGCAAAACAATTCAATGATATATTTTTGATGTATGATAGTCACAACTTCGAGAGTTTCAAACACTGGGATGAATTACTGAAAAAAGTGTTAGTTTCAGAAACTCTTACAGGGGAGAATATTTCTTCACAATTAGTAAAGAATGCTAACGATGCTGTCAAAATGATATTTGATTCAGCAAACGATTCTCATTTATCGGTTGTTTCTCCTTTTTTACTTTTATTTTGTATGCAGAAAAAACAAGATTTCTTGGGGTGGTTAGGAAGACAAAAATTTATCAATGAGCGAGTTGAAAAATTTATTATACATCAGATAGATCCAACATCCATTTATGTAAAAGAATCGCAATCTTGTTCTTGGAAAGCATTGTTGGAAGCAGATAATGGAGGTAAGAGTATCGACTTCTACTTGTATTTGTATATACTTGCGCATAATTGGAAAGACAGGCTATCTGTAGAGATGCTAAAACATGGTTTTTACCCTATATACAAAGAATTGAGCAAAAGCAAGTTAAGCAGTAAGGATTGGGATAGAATTAGTAGCGTTACGCCGAATCGTTATTTCATAGCCAATTGGGATAAATGTAAAATTTTAAGTAGAGGACTTGTAGATTATCTAAAGGATTGTGATGTCGATATAGATGAGATACGTGTGTTCTCGCCTAATAAAAAGGTAAACAACCATTTGGTTCATTATTGGAATAAAAACTGAGAATTTATGGGATGGGTAAAGAATAAAATGATAGAAATGCAAGATAATGGAGACTGGCCAAGTCATGATCTTGCTGACAAATATGTTTGTACTTGCCATTTTGAAGACAAGTACTTAAACGAAATAATACAATCACATGGCAAACAAGGTACTTGTTCTTATTGTGGAAAACAAAGTGTTGTTTGTGATATGTATACTTTATGCGAGCAAATAGTATGGAAGATAGGCTTGTACTTCAATTCTTTAGATGATGCTGGGCTGTATTTAACTAATGAGTTTTATGATGATGAGCAAGAAGTGATACCTGGCTATAAGAGAATAGGTGAATATGTAGTTCCTGAGAACTTGACATATTTCGATTCTGTAGATGAACTTATGGATGGTCTTGACTTAACAACAGATGATGATGATTTGAATGAAGACATCAAGAGTTGTTTTACGACAGAACAATGGATTAGTAGCGACATTTATGATGAAGATAGAAGAATCAAATATGCTAACCAATGGGATAGATTTGTCAATACTGTAAAACATCGTGGTCGATTCACATTCCTTGCGACACCAGAGTTCAGGAATATCATTCAAGAAAAAGATGGACATTCTGATGATATTCTAAGTGTGTTGAGTGATTTGATAATAGAACAAGGATTGGTGAAATCACTTCCTAAGGGAACGAATTTATATCGTGCTCGTAAAGTGGATGATGTAAATTTAAACTACAAGTTTGCTGATATTACATCACCGCCAGACAATCTTGCATTTCCAAATAGAATGAGTCCTGCAGGAATTTCTATGTTTTACGCTTCATTTGAAAAAGAAACTGCCACTAATGAATGTGTTGGTGGTGATTCTAAGGGACTGATTGTTGGTACTTTTGAAACAGTAAAAGATTTGAAAGTGATAGATTTGACTTCAATACCAGAGCAATCATTTTGGGTGAACAATTGGCAGGAAAATCAATTTCTTCATCATTTCAATGAGAATATAACCCAAAGAGTTGACCCTAAAGACACCAACCATTTGCAATATATACCGACACAAGTTTTCACAGAGTTTCTTCGCTATATGTTTCGTGATGCTAAAGGAGAACAAGTAGATGGATTGATATATGGCAGTTCAAAGACACGAGAAAAGAATATAGTGCTCTTTTGTAATCAGGCTCAGAGTGAGAACTTTGTTGATAAGAATGTGAAAATCGAGAAGTTTGAACGGACTATTAATTGGAAAATATTGGAATAAAAGCATAAAAATGAATCCAAACAACACCCAACACAAATCATTCCTCTGGCACCTTGACTTCGAGTCCTTCACATGGCACACCTTCTATGGTGAGCAATGTCCGCCATTCGTTACCGAAGAGAATAAGGTGGTATGGCGACGGTATCTGAAAAAAGTTATCAAGAAACATCTGAAGGCAGAAGTGATGAATACACCTGAGTTCAGAGATATTGAACTCCAGATAAGGGAAGAAAAGCTGTGCGCATAAAATGGGACGAGAAGAGAAGACGGTCTATGGAGAAGCAACGGTATCGCGCCAAGATGGAGCGACCGAGGAGAAACGTCAGGAGGTATGCCGCTATATCAAAGAGACGGCTGGACAATACCCCAATCATCGAGGCATGAAGAAGAAGTTAATGGACTTGATGCCAGAGACACCATTTGAAGGAGAGTCGATGGCTGTGACTCGTGAGCCAAACAACATGGAGAAATCACTCCTGTAAATTATCAACTACACCAATGATGAAACAGAAACAATGAGATAATCATAGCACTCTAACAGTACCGCTTGCATCAATCCAATGATACCACCTCGTTAGCGTGGTTACAGGTGTCGCCTACTACGAGAGCTGGAGACACCTGCTGTAATGACATCTTATAGTTCGTTGTCTAAGATTTCCATCATTTCTGCTGCTGTAATCACTTGCGGTTCTTTTGGGAAGTGTTTGAGGTTACCTGTTACTAAGAAGGAATCTTCCTTGCTCAGGCAGACTTCATAGAAG
>OHJK01000499.1_pt1 | contig 25226 bp, 22 predicted proteins | sample 1568541 | NCBI WGS metagenome assembly OHJK01 (sample SAMEA3879535, study PRJEB24766) | human gut metagenome | biome: human-associated habitat; feature: feces | place: USA | collected 1985/1987
AGAATATACGATACCCCGTATGACCGGCGCCGCACTCTGACTGCGGCATACAGGGGCGGGAGCTTGCCTCTCCCTTGACGATTTTCCTGCCGTATCGTCCTGACGGCTTTTACAAAACTTCTTTTTCCTGATCTGCGCCGAATTGATTTCGGTGCTCTTTCTTTTCCTGCGGTATCGCGGCGGTGGCAAGTGCCGCAACAAAATAGTAAGCAAAAACGCAGGAAGAATCTTCCTGCCATTTCGGCTTCATACGATCCTTCCTGCGTTTGCAGTATTGTTCAATTCTGGTGGCCGCCCGTTTTTTGGGAGGCGCATTTTGACATACTTCGAGTTCTTAGTCAGAGCGAAAAGCTGCTGATAATGCTTTCCACCCGTGCCTGCTCTGCTCCGACCTAAATGCGCGATGCCTTAAGTACAGGCACATCATAGCACGGCGGCAGGGCGGCGTACAGGTGGAAAATGTCGTGAGAAGAATTTCCCGCAGCATAGTCGTTGAAATATAAGGGCGCAGTGACTCATAATTACGACAGAGCGCATGACGCTCTTCAAGTACAAACATAACAACGTGTGCGGTGCAGATCACAGACCTGCAAATGGTGCACAAATAACTGGATAATCTTTATATACCACAATATATTGTGGTTGTCAATACAAAAACGCCTAAATAAAGTGCCCAAAAAGCCCCGTCAAAACGCAATACGTATTATCTCCGTATTAAATGCGTATTAAAGGCGCATCACGAAAATAATGCGTATTATGTGCGTATTAAAGGTGTATTGGGCAAATATGCTTCCGCTCATTTGCAGCAGTCGGACGGACTGAAGCGTAACCGTCAAAACTGAGGGCGACTGGACACACATGGGACAATAGTGGTGGGGAGTTGTGAAACTTCCCACCACTATACCGTTCGATACAGGACTGCCGCAGCAGCGGCTTATGGTGCTTAAACCCGATATCTCACGCGGATTGTCGTGTTCCCATTACAGAGCTTACCTTGTTCCGTGTTTTTCGCAATCTTTTAAAGCCTGAATCAATGCCTCATTTTCTTTCTGACCTTTTACAGCTATACGAACATATTCCTTCCCCTCAAACCCAGTTTTTTGTGAGAGGGCCTTAATAAGAATGCTGTGCTTTTCCAAAAGCCGTGTAGCAAGCTCCTTGGCAGTCCACGGCAAGGAAACGCGGCACATAATATAGTTGGCCTGCGAAGGATACACCGTAAGATAGGGGATCTTGCGTAGCTCATTCTGCAACCATAAGCGATTCTCCGCGATGTGGTCACAGGCTGCGTCGTATTCGGCTGCATACAGGCCGTATATCTGCAGAAAGTATTCGCCAAAGGAGTTGATATTCCAAATGGGCATTGCGTCTCTCATCTGCTGCAAAAGCACCCGATCCGCAGAAGCGATCACGCCCAAACGCAGACCCGGAACACCGTAGGATTTGCTGATGCTTTTGACCACGACCAACCACGGATATGCCTCCATGACTTCCTCCGTCAGCAAAGAGAACCGTTTATCCGGGGTGGCAAAATCCGCGAAGGACTCATCTACCACGCAGCGCACACCCTTGGCACCACAAGCAGCTATAAACGCAAGCAACTCGTCCTTTTCTACAAATTGGCCGCTGGGATTATCCGGATTGACCAGTACCACCGTATCGCCGGTCATCGCCTGCTCCAGCATCTCCATAGGCTTGGAGACATAGTCATTGACAGAGGCGTCCACAGTTACGATCTCACAGCCATCAAAGCAACGCACATACTCGTTAAAGGCCGGTATAGAGACAATAACACTCCCCTCGGTACTATGCCCCAGCACATTGATAAGCTCTGCTGCACCATTACCCACCAGCAGATACTCTGGATCCAAATGAAACATCTTGCCCGCCAGCAGCTTTTGTATCTCCATACCAGAGGGATATTGCTCCAGCAGCGGCGTATAGGAATACTTCATCTGATCCACCATTTTACGCGGAGGGAAATAAGGATTGACCAGATAGCAAAAATCCTTCAATCCCGGAAACCGCCAGTAGCCGCCATAATGCCGCTCGTAGGCTTGCAGTTTTTCTTTTTCCGGCGCAAACAGCGTGTTGGCAATATCCAGGTCCTGTGCATCATCGATCTCATACCACGGAAGGTTTTTCAACACATAGGCATGCAGTTTTGTGTTGGATATGTGGGCAATGACCTTCAGTACTGTTTCGTAATACTGATTCATGCCATAGGCCTTGATGTATGCCTCCAGGAACGGTAGATAGTGCTTTTCTGAAAATTCGCGGCTGAATTTGTAGATATTGACAGTCTTGTAGTACTGGTCGGCGTTGTAGAAGGAGAAATCCTTTTTTGCGATGAAATCGGAGATATTGCCGTCATCGTCCAGCGTGGCTACCGTACCGTCCATCCACTGCTCATACGGTGCAACGGCCACCAGATCCTCCTCCGGTGCCTCGACCATGTGCCTCAACAGGGACTGGTCATACACCAGGTCGGACTCCAGCAGGATCGTATCGTCGCGCAGCAAATACTCCTTTGCCAGATACAACGAGTAGATATTGTTGGTGGTGGCATAGTCGTGGTTGTAGACAAATTCAAACTCCATATCCTGGATGTTGTCCCGGATGAAGTCCACCAGTCTGCCCGCCTCCCAGCCGACTACCATGACGAATTTCCGAATCCCCGCCTCCTTCAGGGCGTCCACCGCTCGTTCCAGCAATGTGCGTCCCCCTACGGAGATCATACATTTCGTCATGGCCTCTGTGTATTTCCCCAGCCTGCGTCCCATGCCCGCAGCTAACATCAAAGCCTGCATATGTTCCCTCCCTTTTCAGATCCACGTTTTTTCCTTACACAATAGATTCTTTAGTTTCCATGCGGCAACTTCTAACGCCTTTCTTGTACGGCATCTCTTGTCTCTTATATGTTCACTTAGTGTAGCGACCGCCATAGAGATACTTCTTATCGATTTATTGTGGCGAAACGTGGCATTCAAAACTTCATCACGTGAACTCTCTCCATTCTGGTTAGTTACTTTGTTTCTTCTTTCTGTGCCTCGATGCTGCTATCATCTGTGTCGGTTACTACAATGTCGTCTTCAATTTCCTTTTTCGCGTTCTCATCGATACCCAACTTGTCCGACACCTTCTTTTTTGCTTTTCGCCAAAGAATACCCACAACTGCTCCGACTGCCACCACAATACCAGCAATAATTTGGATGGCGTAAGTCATGACGGAGGGATCCAAATAGGCGTAAGCCGGAACTACCAGCAGCCCTGTCATACCAACAGCCAGCAATGCACGTTCAATGTGTTTCATTTTCTTTCTCCTTGTTTTCATTTACTTTTTTCTGTATGTGTTTGCCGTCCTCAACTATGGCCAACCAGCGTCTGTACCTTATGTGTCTAATCGTTTCTTGTTCAGTTCGCTCAGAATAAACTTCCCACTGCACTGTGCGCTCTGTCCCAAGTTGTACACATTTTGACACGCAATCTTTCTGATCCGTTCTTGATATTCGCCACACCGCGCTATCATTTCCTCAACTACTATATTGGCCTGCCCTGCATCTTCCGGCTCTATTTCTCTGCCAATCTCCTTACGGATTGAAATGTTGATTGGTACAACGCCTATACGTTCATATTCCGGATTCATCACCTTCATAGGCGTGTTGACAAACAGCACCGGTCTGCAGGTGGTATATGCATATTCGTAGGCTATACCTGACCAATCTGTAATCAGTAGATCCGCCTGGAATACAGTGCTGTTTGATGCAAAATTCGTTTGTATCTCGACTTGGGGCGTACCCGCATATCGCGCCTTAAGATCATTCAGTTGCGCTTCGCGGTGCTTCACATATTGCGGGTGCGGCCGAACAACAATGTGGTATCCCGTGTACTGAAGCGACGTCAGTAATTCATCAATACAGCTATCCATAATGTTTGCTTCTTGCCACGATGGCGCGATCAAGATTACAGGCTGTTCCGGGCAGTCAGCCTTTTCCGAAAACCCCGCACGCATATCATCCAGCAGCATATAGCCGCATTCCACGAGTTTCTTGGGTGGCAGATTATATACTTCTTCCGTTTTCTTGATCTCTTCTTTTTGATTTGGCCCAACGCACAGAACCGCATCGTAGTGGTCTACACTGCCTGTCCTCATCGTAAGGTTTAAGCTATCCAATCCATGCGGAACATAAACATACTCCACATCTTTTCTGACATAGCTCCGTTTGATGTGAAAATTCTGAAGATCCGGCATCGTCATAATTACCATATCCGCATCCATCTTCATAAATAATGTGATAAGTTTCTTCTCCCCTATGTAGTAGGGACGGATACGGGACTGAGTCTTGGCCACTTCAAATATCTGGTCAGCAGGATCGCTGGTCACATAGTGAACAATAATATTGGTATGAGACAGCAGGTACGCAATGGTCGCTCTGTAATACTTATAGAAGCCGCTGCTCTCTGAATAAAACACCAAATGCTTGTTGGCCACCGAGAAGAAGTGCTTGTAATCCGCTTTTTCTCGCTTTTTGTCCTCCTTGGACACACCGGCAGACATAGCATTGATGTTTTCCAACTCTTTCTGGCTTTCGTGCAAGGCATCATAGTCAATATATTTGGCTGGACGGATTACCAGATTCAGTGCCGCCTGATTCAGAATGGAGAAAATATTGCTGGCGATCCAATAGGCACAAACACCAACCGTGACAAAGGCACCCAAGGATAACGAAATCAAAATGGAAAGTCCATTTGTCATCCACTGCTCGCGCTTACTCTGTTCCTTTTGCAGAGGATTCAGCTTGTTCTGTCCTATGCCCAGCAATAATGCCGCCACTCCCGCCGCCACCGGCATCAGGAGGCTTACGCCGCCCAGTTGACTAGGAATCTGCGCGTATATTGAAGTCGTATCACCGCCCAGCATCGCTTTGACCGCCGCAATAACGCCCATCAGCAGCACCAACTGGATCACCATAGGAATGGTGCTGGCGATTGGATGATACTTTTTCTGTTTGTAAAGCTTCTGCGTTTCCTCGGCAATCGTGTCCTTATCGCCGTAGTACTTGATTTTCAGCGCATTAAGATCTGGTGTCAGCTGTACCATTTTGATGCTCTCGCGCTGCATCCAGCAGCTTATAGGGAACAGGATCACCTTGGTCAACAGTGTAAAAACCACGATGGCCAAAAGGTAACTGCCTGTCCAGCTATAACACAACGCCATCAGGGCGTTAAGGGGTATTGTGATGTAGTCCAACAGAACCTCCTTGCATTATGTACACGAACTTTAGCCTAGCAGCTTCTTTGCCCCTGTGGCTCATCCATCGACAGTTATGGCATCGCCAATGGTAACCTCATATGTTCTGTGTGATGCGTATAACTCCCCATCGTTTTCAATATAGATTTGTAACGTATATTCACCGGATTCCAGTATAGCTTTGTCAATTTCTAGATAAGCCCCGCAAGCCATGCAATCTTCGTCAGGAAACCGTGCTGCCATATCTTCTCTCAATTCTTTTGATGTACTAAACGTCACATTACATTTTTCGTTAGTGAAGTTATAATACACTCCGCTAAATGAGTTTTTTAGTCCAGGAATGATAGTAACTGAATACAACTTCTCCCCGCTACTTGCTGCATCTTCAATAATGTCGTCTCTAATTGTTACACACTCCGTGTCTATCGATGCCTCTCTCATTTTCATCAAGGAAAACTCCCCATCTTTTTGTTTGAAGTATTGATCCGTAACGTAACATCTCCCGCTGTCTTTTGAAAACAAATATAGGCGATAGATGCCTTTCGGGATTAGCATGGTTGAAAATGTAACATCAAATACAGGCTCAATCGATTCGACGGCATATTGTTTTTGAGGGTATTCGGCATTTACGAACACCATATCCAACATCCCGTCCGCCACATCTCCGTTAGAGCGAAAAATGGCTGCATTCATATTGAAATTTCGCAACAGCGATTTATTGACCATCTGGCAATTTAGCACGCTACGTAGGCAAACCGGTTCAATCTGCGTTACTTCCCCTATCCGATAGGGATCGGCGACCTGCTTTCCCATCAGTGTAGCAATCATTGCAACAAGTGCATTTGAGGTGAAAAGGAGTGCAATCGTGATAATCGTGATAACTATTATGATTCTGAATTTAGCTTGCATAGTCATTCTCCAACATTGCGAAATCTGTCCCTAGTACAAAGTTTGCTACTTTCCGCATAGTATTTGCTCCATTGAAACCGTTGTTATCAAACGGTGTTTCTCCTTTAAAGTACAGCGCATTCAAGATTTCTCCATAGTCTGGATAAGTTGAATCGTGGTATGTGTACATCCACCTCATGCTATGATCCGATTGCAGCATAATCACCGCGTTTGGATCATCCCTAATAATCCTTTCCGCAAATCCGATCATCAGTTTATTTGCATATTGATACTGTGCAAGATATGGTTGATCGGAAGCATAATCCAATGCGAAACGATCTTCTTGACGACCTCCATTTTCATCAAAAACGTAGGGGCTATGAGGGATACATAGATAAATATAGGAAAAGCAAGGGCTATTTTCTTTGCGTGTATAGTCCAAGGAATTAAGTAGATTTATGAGCTCTGTGTAGCCGTCATACCAATAATCATATGTCGCCCCTGTGCAGAGCGGTTCCGCCAAACTATTCTCGAACATGATTTTATTAAAATCATTCTCTACACTCCGCAGGTTCGCAGAATAGTGAACTACCGTATACCCATGGCTTCTATATAAATCAAATGCTTTTCCCGCTTCTTCGGCTTTTGCGAGTGCTGCTGCGGTCATTTCTGTTGGATATTCAAGATTAAGTGTAGCTTGAAGCCCATATATTGTTCCAGCCAAATTATAACGACTCCCATGGGAATATTGGAATCCCATGTCTGTTAATACTTCTTCCGTTTCGGTGTTATCGTAGCCATAATACTTTCTAATCATTTCAGAGCTTGAGTACTCATCAAAAACGAACAAGTATACATTGGGATAGTCATCTTTAGCAGGTTGATTTAGGGGGTTCTGAATTGTCACCATATCTGTGCCTTCTGAGCTAAACAACACCCCGTTTTTCCATGTTTGCATAAACTTCGGAATAGCAACAGCGATATTCACAACGAGAAGCCCCGTGTAAACGAGTGCAATTACCTTTTTTGCCACAGGTAGCACTTTTGTGCTTTGGGAATATAATACAGCAACAATTATTGCTGCATAAACTCCCACCATCAGTATTGCGCCGTGCCAATAATTCACACTTGGGAATAAACACCTAATGGCCTTTTGTAGAATTCCAAAATTCCAAAAAAGGATCAGCCCTATATCCGTTAGAATGACTGCTTTTTGCCCATTTTTTACCAGCAACAGGGTTATGAACAGCCATACCGCACCAATTCCGCTACAAATCAATGCACCTACTATCCCTTGACTTAATTCAACGTCCTGTGCATTGTTGCAAAACAGAAATATTGCTGGAAACAGGCTGGCAGGGAGTATGTACAAAAAACCATGGCAAAACACCTTTATCAGCTTTGTCACAGAAATCTTTCTTCTTGGGGCTGGTATTTTCTCCTTTTTCAGCCTGATCAAAAGATAGATTGCATATCCTATCAGCATCAACGCAACCACGGCAAACAGATATTCTTTTGAGATAACGGGGTTCTTTCCTATAAGCCCCTGTGGCAATTTAGAAAACTCTTCCATTAAGTCACACCCTTAGCTTTCGTTTTTTATGTAAGCCTGTTTCTATCTACTAGTTCCATATGACTCAGCATCATCCGTGCAATCAAGTTGATTACGATTCAAAGTCAATTAGGCTTGCTCACTGCCGGATCCCACTTCCATTAATTTCATTTCGTTGATAGCACGGCAAATACCCGTGTTTCCCCGACACGATGCTTGCAGGAGGGTCTCATGCCTCTGAATAGAGGCATGAGACCGCCGGCGGTCTCACCAATATGTATGATATGTACACCACTTTTTCGTATTATTCCGAGTCTTAGACCCCGCAAAATGCAAATCAGACAACTATTCCACTATACTTCCCGCATTGTTAGTCTTTCGAGATGTCCTTTCTAAAAAACCAAAGCAAGGCACCCAACCCTGCAATTCCCGCAGCATTGATGGCTATAACACTTATCTGCGCCGCCTGCTTCAGAAATTGGTTCTGATCCATATCACCGCCAGAAGGTCCTTCTATTTCCGCAGATTCTAATGTGATCGCATCCATCTTTGCGGCAATATCTCCGTTTTCGGAAAACCAGAAGACATTTTGCGTATCGACCAAGTCCAGTTGAATGACCATGGCTTCCCCATTCTCTTCTTCCGGTAAGTCCGCCAAAGAGATCAGGATCGTCTGTTCAGCACGTCCGCCTTCCACAGTTAAAGGATACCGTGTGTTTTCGAATTGAAGTAGTTCCCCGTTCTGATCCAGTATATGATACGACAAATATACCCCTTCATTGTAGAGGCTGTCCTCCTTGAAGGTTACGGTAACATCTATGGATATCCCGCCGTCTTCACGCACCGGCGCAGCAGCTGTAACAACAACATCTGACGAGCTGTAGACAAGTCCTGCGCCATAGGATATCGCTATTGAACCTATGACCATAGCGATCATCGCCAAAGCCGTTTTAATTATCTTCATCACTTTGTCCCTTTATCCATAGCCGCAAAATACTCAAAAGCCGCAATATATTCCTCCGCGACCACTTTGCTCGTGCGCTTTTTCTGATCTTCGTACATGGGAAGCTGAAGTTGATACATCCGCTCCTTGTTTGCAAGGCCATATTCAATGCGTTCTGCCATGCTTTTCCAATCATATGGGTCAAACAGCATTTCCTCTGATAGCCCGTATCTGTCCGTAACATCTCGGGTCTGCGGAATATCACTCATAACGGACGGCGTTCCTACAGACATGCCTTCGCCAAAGGTAAACGGGAATCCTCCCTCATATAAGGTTGGATTAACAACAAGATCAGCGCAGCAGTATAAGGCTGCAAGCTGTTGAGCTGTCACATTTTTAAATGCAAGAACATCGTATTCTAAACGCTTGCTTCGGATGTACTCCATCAGCTCTTTCGAGTTTGAGGAAGAAATGTCTCCCGTCAAAATCAACTTTACCTTCACATGCCGCCGACGCAGTAGATATTCATATGCTTTTATAAGGGCCAGCATATTCTTGTGCGGTCGCACTTGGCTTGCATAAAAAATATAATGCACATCATCAAAGCGAAAATCCGCCAAATATCGGCCATCCACAGACGCACAATGTGTTTTGGCTACCTGAAGCTGCGAGCGTGCAAATGCCTGTGTAAAGTCTTTTTTTGCATTGAGTTTCTTCGCCAAACTGGGATCGATCGTGACCCATTTGTCCATTGCGTTGTTGGCATGAGGGATCGCAGTCACGCAGTCTGCCGGTTTCCCATAATTCTGAATGACAAGGCTGCTGCGCAGATACTCACAATACGTGATAAAATATTTTTCAGCGCGAAGCACCTCTTTGCAGCGGTTTGCAGACTCATGCACGGAGGGGATATCCGCAAACAGCTCTGCAAACTCCTCGGTCACCATATCCGGCGCACAGACGACCTTGCAGCCTTTTATGTCCTTGACCGCCGGCCAAAATAAAGCAGGAATAAACCACACATCTTGGTCATCAGAAGTATTGATGCGTGTCACGAGATCCCTGCTGATCACATCGTCACGGCGCTGTGCCAAATATGTGTGCAGGTTCTCGATCCGCTGCGATGAATAGGTCTGCATCAGTCCAACGGTTTTCTGAAGTACGACCCGTAAAGGAGATTTGCTCTTTTTCAGCAGCGTCATCGCTGCTCTAGCTAGAAAATACGCTACACAAGCCACCAAAAGGAGCGGGAGAAGTGCTATGCCCAGCACCAGCACAGCCAGACAGGCCAAAACGAACAGCAGAACACTGGATAGTGAGAGGAAGATGTTGACCCCAAGATTCATCACGTCCGCCGCCGTCCGGAAAAGCCGGACCTTCAGTTTGCTCTGTGCGTGATACCGTTTATATTTATGCCTGTCGTACAGACGCCATAATATAGGGGACTTTTGTGCCACAATAAAATCCACATCACTGCCGCTGATTTGAAAATCCTGAAAAAGATCGTCGATTGCAGGCAGACTCCAGTGCGGACAGGCGATCGTCACCTGATGCCCTGCTCCCACAAAGCCCTTGATCAGATTGCCGATATAGCGTCCCAGCCCCTCTTTTCCAAGAACAGTCGCAGGGCCATAGGTCATATATATGCCGATCTTCATGCCAGTCCCCCCATTACCCGTTTAATGACCTGATACATTTCGCCGCACGTTCCGTCCACCGTAAATCTGCGCAGCTCCTCGCGGGTCGGCAGCTTTTCACGGCACACGTCGTGATTCTTTTCCATATCCAAAAGTGCTGCACAAATGCTGTCCGCATCAAATGGATCAAAGAACTTCGCATGCAGTCCGACGTATGCATCCATGTACCTCATGGCCGGATAGTCGCTGCTGAGGGTCGGAACGCCAAGGCTTGCGCCGTCCACTGCTGCACCGTTTCCATTGTCGGCATAACTCGGATGGAACACAAAGCGCGCATGTTTAAGCGTTTGAAGATACTGCTCCTTCGGCATATTCCCTTTTACCACGATATTCTTTGCCAAAAGGTCATTGTTCTGTATCAGATCGCGAAGCTCCTTCGCATAAGGCGTCAACCGTGCACCGAAGGAGTCCTCGTCCTTCTCCGTGTTCAGCACATCCGTATTCACACCGGAGATCAGACACGCCAATTCGCCGCCCTTGCGATAATAGGCCTCCAAAGCTTCCAAAGCCGCCATGTGATTTTTGTGTTGATTCATATTGGTCGGCCACAAGAAGTATGCTCGCTCCTCCTTGACCACGCGGTCAAGCGGCACATCCTCCAGATCAAACATCAATGGCGTCAAATATACCTTTGATGCGGGAACTCCCGCGTACTGAACCGCATCAGATGCTGTGACCGGCGTTGTTACAAACACCGCATCCGCTGAACGTACCGCGTCAATAAAAGACTCCTCGTAGGTGTCCTCGAACAGCCCCGGAAGATACCGTTGTATGTAGTCATGGGCGACCACTGCAAACGGGACCGTAGAGAAAAAATGTCCCGGCACTCTATCGGCTGTTAGGATCAAATAATCGCAGTCCGCGAAGTGGCTGCTTCCATCCTCCGCGACAACGCAGGCTCTGGTCGGAAGATCATCCGGCAATCCCATAAGTCGATGTGCTTCGCGCATCCATTCGGCAGATTTCTCGCGCCACACAAAAGGCCGGAAAACCACAGAGGTATCCTTGAGCGACGTAAAGTAGTTTTTACGGCGGAATACCTCATCGTCAGGATAGCCAAACACGATCGAGACATTATCTCCACACGCCTTGGCCGCCTGTGAGATGCAGCGGATCAGGCGCACTGTGTAATCCAAAACACCGCCCAAGTAAGGCTGCGGCAGGATCACACCAATTTTCTTACAGTCGGGAGACTCCGCATCATAGCAGCTCGTCTCAATTTTCGTCATAGCCGTATGCCAGCACTGCTTGCATCTGGAAAAGGAAAAATGTTCCAAAACAACATCCTGAGACTGCAAAATAGCCGCACGCAGCCCTTTGTCCCCACGGCATAGGGCGGCCAACTTTTTTCTCGCCTCAGCAATTGTTTTACACCTTCCCGGAAGCTTTTCCCCTCCAAGCAGGTCCATCATTCCTCCTGCCATAAACACGACTGGCATACCGTTTTGAATTGCTTCAAACGGGTGATAGTGAATATGATTTCTTTCTGTCGAATGATAAAACATCGCGGCACTTTCATTCATGACGCGTTCATATTCCTGCTTCGGTAAGAAGCCCGAAACGTGCGGATCATCCTCCATAGCTATTGGCTGTGCGCCGGCAATGATATAGTCAAAATCTTTAAAGTCCCTTGAAAAGTTCTGATATATCAGTTTAAAGTAATCGGACGCATTGATCCGCGGCAGCACGAACAAAAATCTGCTGTCTCTACCTGTCCAATTCTTCTGCTGTTTCAATGGAATCCCCAGCGGCAGATCAATAGTACGCGTCTTAAAGAAATCACACTCGATGTCCTTTAGATGCGTATACGCCTGTGCAAAGTAAAAGCGGTCTCCCATAGCCTGAATTTCTTTTAAGAATCCAATGCCTAATGCTTTGCAGATTTTTTGCGTATATGAAGTCTCCAGCAGCAGGCCAAATGCTTGGAAAACCAGCACGCCCCGGAACGAGCGCACCAGAGACGCAAGCTGCAAAGGGAAATAATGCACCATTGCGATCTCAAAATGCTCATTGATGACCTTCATGACTTCAGGCGGGATTTTGTCATATAGATCTGTTCGGTTCAGCAGCTCCAAGTCCGCTTTCGGAATTGTCAACCCCGCATCATATACATAGGTCACAGACGCACTGCCATCCCCATATCCAGCTTGGAAACATTTCGGACAGTATATCTCATATCCCATCTCCGAAAGCAGCGGAAGCGCAAAATTCCCCAACGCCGTGTGGTTATGAAGCCAAAGTATTCTCCTCGCCATCAGCTCTCTCCCCCTTCTGTTTTACACCTTTCCCATATAGGCAGCTACCGCTTCTGCAGGTGTCCCATCCAATATGATCCGCCCGTGCTCCATAAGGATCGCCCGGTTGCACACATCCTGCATGGCATGAAGGTCATGCGTCACAAATACCATCAGCTTTGCTTTATCCATCAAGTCAAGTATCCTCTGCTTTGCCTTGGCCTGAAACGAGGCGTCGCCTGCGCCGAGCACTTCGTCCAACAGCAATATTTCGCCTTCAATGCAGGTAGAGACGGAAAACGCAAGGCGCACGGCCATACCGGTGGAATACGCCTTTACAGGATAATCGATAAACTCGCCTAGATCTGCAAAACTAACGATTTCGTCCGTTTTTGCCCGGATCTCTTCCGGCGTGGCGCCCAGCAGCAGGCCGCGATACATAATGTTCTCGCGGCCTGTTGACTCCAAATCAAAGCCCAGACTGATATCAAACAGCGCCCGTATGCTGCCATTCACTTCGATTGTGCCACTTTCGATAGGGTAGATACCTGCAATCGTCTTAAGCAACGTACTTTTTCCCGCGCCATTATGCCCAATGACCCCTATACGGTCTCCCTCATTAGCCAGCAGCGAAAAGTCGTTCAAAGCGTGTACATCCTTCAGCAGGGCTTTATGCTTTTCCCGTTTGATCCACGAAAAAAACTCCTGTTTCAGCGACATGGCGTTATAAACATTTGATGGATAGCTCATATCCACATGTTCCATTTTTATATAGCAATTATCGTGCATAGTCTTCCTCAAATGTAGAATATAATGTCTCGCGCATTCTTACGGTTAATCCTGATTGCAAAAAATGCAAAAACCGCCACAAACGCCAACGAAACAACGTAGTTTAAAGCTGAGGGCAACTCTCCGTAGATGAATGGGGCACGGATCAGCCGCAACATATGGGTAATCGGGTTTGCTTGAAACCACGCTTGCAGCAAACTGCTGGACTGAAACATTTCCTCTTGAAAGAAAACCGGCGAAACATACCAGAGTGTCTGCAAAATTAGAGGTGCCATCTGTGGATAGTCCCGATATTTTGTACAAGTAAATGCAGCAATCGTTATGCCGCTCCATGCAAAAAGAAAATAGATAATCAATGTCATCGGCAGGGTGAAGATTGCCAGTAAAAGATGCACTGGTGCAACGACCGCAACCCAGATTGCCAGAGCAATTAAGGATATCAAGAACGATATAGTAACAACAATTGCGCTTTTCAGTGTGTAAATCGTAATTGGATGACAGAACTGCCGAATATAAGCATCATTGGACACAATGGCGTAACTGCCCCCCACGAAGGACCCACTAAAGACTTCCCAGCAAAGGATACCCGATAAGATATATGGCGCATAGCTTGCAATATCGACATGAAAGGCTGTGGCAAATACAACAGACATAATTGCGGTCAAGCACAACGGACTGATAAACGTCCAAAGAATCCCTAATTTCGATCTACGAAACTTGTTCTTTAGCTCTATCCGCGCCAGGTGCATCCAGAAATAACGTGCGGCATAAACCTTTTGCAAGTACTTCCTCAGAGAACTATCTTTCATATCACTCTATGCTTTCCTTTAAACTTTCCACGATATACAAGATCTGATCTTCCGTCAAAAGCCCGTGAGAGGGCAGATTGATTCCCCGCTCCGACAGTCTCTCTGCCACAGGGCAGCATACGCTGTCGTCTTTGTAGGGCGGCATAATGTGCATCGGATAGAACAACGGACGCATTTCAATATTCTTTGCTTCCATTCGTCTCATGACTTCATCACGGGACAACTGCACCTCGGGAGAAAGCAGGACAGAATTCATCCAATAAACGTGGCTGGCCTCCTTCGGCACAGTCTGCACTTCAACCTTATCGCCGAGCATCGGCAGGAACTTCTTATACAGCTCGGCGACGCGCTGGCGCTGCGCCAAGTGCCACTCTACGTTTTCCAGCTGCGCAAGCCCCACAGCCGCCTGCATATTTGTCATGCGATAGTTATACGCTACCATGGTGTGCCAATAACGCTTATTGGGATCTACGCCCTGCGCTCTCAGAATCTTCATTTTTTCATAAAGCTCGGGATCGTTGGTCGTCACCATTCCGCCCTCGCCGCAGGTAATGATCTTGTTCCCAAAAAAGCTGAAAGAGCCAACATCGCCCATGGATCCGACTAATTTATTTCTCCATGCTGCGCCATGTGCTTCAGCAGCGTCTTCGATCACCTTCAGATCATGCCTCTTCGCAATGTCAAGAATTGCGTCCATATTGCAAGCAAGCCCATAGAGGTGAACAGGGATGATCGCCTTTGTACGCGGTGTAATGTGTTTTTCAATCTCCTCCGGTGAGATATTCCATGTACCCGCTTCGCTGTCAACAAAAACCGGCGTCGCACCGCAATAGCGCACAGCGTTTGCCGTGGCAATGTAGGTCAGCGTGGGCATGATCACCTCATCACCCTCGCCAATTCCCAACGCCAGTAACGCTAGATGCAGGGTCATTGTGCCATTGCAGCATGCCAAGGCATAGCGCACACCGCAGAAAGCCGCAAATTTCTCCTCAAATTCTTTTACAAATCTGCCGTTTGCGGAGATCCATCCGGTGTCAATGCACTCGTCTACGTATTTCCGCTCGTTGCCGTTTAAAATCGGGTTCGCAATTGAAATTCTATCCATAGTTACACCTCATTGATCTCTTTCTTTTACGACTCTTGCCGGCACACCCAGTGCCGTGCAGCAGTTAGGAATATCGTTCACAACAATAGCCCCTGCGCCGATCATGACCTGTGACCCTATCGTGATACCGTCTATAGCCCCCGCTCTTGTTCCGAGGAATGTCTGTGCGCCTATTCTCGTGGAGCCTGAAACAGCACACCCTGGAGCGATATGCACATACGGTCCAATCTGGCAATCATGGTCAATTGAGCTGTTTGTGTTGATGATGCAACCTTCTCCGATATTTGCGTCCACGTTGATCACTGCACCGGGCATCACGACCGTTCCTGCGCCAATGGTTGCAAACGGAGACAAAATTGCTGATGGACTGATAATCGTGGCCATCGTATACCCTATCTCAATTAGATTCTCGGACACTTTTTTTCTAATAGAATTGTTGCCAATTGCAACGAAGGCGTATCGAATTCCTTTAGTAAAAAGCTCCACAGCTTTTGTGTCGTCTCCAATCACAGGAATACCCAGCACACTCTCCTGTCGACCAGCATCCAAAATTCCTACCGGCGTCCATTCTCCAGCACTACTGATAATATCCAAAACAACCTTACAATGAGGTCCAGCCCCAGCTATAAGCAAGTTCTTCATTTTTTCTTCCCTAAAACCAATTCCTTATCATAGTGAATCATCTCTTTGATCATTTCATCAAAAGAGTGTTCTGGTATAAATCCAAGTTCTCGCTGGATATTTGATGGATCTGCCAGAATAACATCGTTCTTTTGATTGCGGCATAATTTCGGGTTTACCCTTACCACCGTCTCCCCAGTCTTTTTGTTAAATCCCACTTCCCCATAACCATCCCACGTCCATTCTAAATCTATTCCCGCTGCCGCGAACGCACAGGTAGAGAATTCTCGAACCGTATGCCCTTTTCCGGTTGCAATAATGTAGTCCTTAGGTACATCTTGCTGGAGCATGAGCCACATTGCTCGTACATAATCTCCCGCATACCCCCAATCCCGCACCGCGTTCAAGTCTCCAAGTTCAAGAACGTTCTGATAACCCAGAGAAATCGCAGCAGCAGCTCTTGTTATTTTTCTTGTAACAAACTCCGATCCTCGACGTGGTGATTCATGATTGAATAGGATCCCCGAACAGCAGAATACGCCATATTTTTCACGATAATTTGATATGGACCAATGCGCAAAAAGTTTTGCCGTGCCATATGGATTTCTTGGCATAAATGTACTATTTTCTGTCAACGGTTGATTCGGGTTTTGACCAAACATCTCACTGGACGATGCTTGAAATAGTTTGATTTTAGGATTTAGCAAACGCACTGCCTCAAGCAGCAGTATGACCCCGACCCCGTTTACTTGTGCAGTAATTATTGGTTGATGCCAGGAGAGTGGTATCTCAGATTGTCCCGCAAAATTGTATATTTCATCCGGATTCGCCTCTCTGATTGCATTCACAATACTGCTGAAGTCCATTAGATCCGCAAAAATCTGACGGTAACGTACTGATTCAAGCCTGTTTGGTTCTTCGCGCAACCCTGTTTTTTTTCGTACAACTCCATAAACCTCGTATCCCTTTGAACGCAAAAACTCTTCGAGATAAAACCCATCCTGCCCGTCTATACCAATAATCAGTGCTCTCATTAGACACCCCTTATTTCCGATATATTTGTCCTTTCGCCAGCTGCAGGTCGTGTTCAGCCATGATTGCGCACAGCTCTTCGTAGCTTGTCTTCTGCGGATTCCAGCCCAATTCTGTTTTCGCCTTGGTGGGATCGCCCCACAGGTTCACCACGTCGGTAGGACGGAACCACTGAGGATTCACGCAAACCACCATTTTCCCCGTCTTTTTGTCGTAGCCCTTTTCATCCAGGCCGCTGCCGCGCCACTCGATGTCAATGCCGTCGTGGGCAAAGGCCAACGTGGTAAACTCGCGCACTGTATGTTGTACGCCCGTAGCGATCACAAAATCGTCCGGCTTGTCCTGCTGCAGGATCAGCCACATACATTCCACATAATCCTTGGCATAACCCCAATCGCGCAAAGAATCCAGATTGCCCAATTCCAAATGATCCTGCAGGCCGCAGGCAATACGTCCTGCCGCTAAAGTGATCTTACGGGTCACAAAGTTCTCGCCGCGGCGTTCCGACTCGTGGTTGAAAAGAATACCGTTGCAGGCAAACATACCGTATGCCTCACGATATTGACGAATCATCCAAAAACCGTACTGCTTTGCAACGGCATAGGGACTATACGGATGGAACGGGGTATTCTCGTCCTGAGGACACTCCTCTACCTTGCCGTACAGTTCCGAGGTGGACGCCTGATAAATGCGGCAGGTCTTGTCCAATCCAGCGGTATGCACAGCTTCCAGAATACGAAGTACGCCAAGGGCGTCTACATCACCAGTGTATTCTGCCGCATCAAAAGAAACCTGCACGTGGCTTTGGGCGGCCAGATTATATATCTCATCGGGCTTGACCTGTAAAACAATGCGGGAGATACTGGAAGAATCAGACAGATCTCCCTCGTGGATTTTCAGCTTATCCAGAATATGATCGATGCGGGAGGTCGTTGGCACAGATGCTCTGCGGATGACACCGTGTACCTCATACCCCTTTCCCAGCAGGAATTCCGCCAAATAGGAACCATCCTGCCCAGTAATACCAGTAATCAGTGCTTTTTTCATGTGTACTCTCCTCTGTTATAGATATGCCGCTTACAAGTATTCCGTGCGGTTGCAGATTTTCAGATTTTCCAGCACTTTCTTGATCTCGCCGGCATCGCCTTTTTCACATACCAGCAATGCATCATCTGTGTCTACAATGATGATATCTTCCAGTCCCACTGTGGCGATCAGTTTTTCGTTGCCTTGGATGATGCAACGTTTGGTATCCACCGTAACAGCGTTGCCATGAACCACATTGCCAAACTCATTGGCAGGTTGAATACGTTCCACGGCGTTCCACGAGCCCACGTCATCCCAGCCAAAGGATCCAGGCAGCGTGTAAATATGATCTGCCTTTTCCATAATGCCATAGTCGATGGACTCGGATTTGAACAGGGCGAACTCTTTTTCCAAAACCTCGTTTTCCTCCGATGTGCCGATAGCATCCCGGATACGACAAAGCCCAGCATAGGTCTCAGGCAGATACTTCTCCATGTTGTGAAGAATAGTGGAAATGCGCCAAATGAACATACCGCTGTTCCAGAGATATTGTTCTGTGGCCAAATACTGCTTTGCTGTCTCCAAATCTGGCTTTTCAACGAAGCGTTCCACTTCAAAAGCGACGCCTTTTCGCGCATCCGGCTGAAATTTGATATAGCCATACCCGGTTTCCGGATAATCCGGCATAATGCCCAGTGTCACCAGGTTATCGCCCGCCTCCGCCACTTCAGAAGCACAACGAAGTGCATCCAGATACATGGTGTTGTACTTTATAAGGTGGTCGGAAGGCAATACGAACATCACTGCATCTTCATACTTCTTGGCAATGTGTACCGCCCCTAAGCCGATGCAGGGCGCGGTATTCTTGGCTACCGGCTCACAGAGGATATTTTCCTCTGGCAGTTCTGGAAGTTGTTCGCGAACCAACGCCTTATAGCTGCGATTGGTTGCAATGTAGATGTCTTGCATGTCTACCAGCGGCAAAACACGCTCCACCGTTAGCTGGATCATTGTCCGGCCATCTCCCGTCAGTGACAAGAACTGCTTCGGTAGGTTCTTACGACTCTTAGGCCAAAACCTTTCACCCCGGCCTCCCGCCATGATTAATGCTGTCTTTTTCATCCTGACTCGTCCTTTCAAACCCGGGACAGCAGCACACGGCAGTGTCCGGTAATTTGGTATTCCCCCAACGAAGCTGGCAGGAAGTAAGACTCACCTTGCCGAATTGGGTATTGAATAGATTGGTGGCAGATCGCTCCATCCCCCTCCACGCACAAGATGTGCTGAAAGGACTGTTCATCGCACCGTAGGGTGACTTCGGGATGCACATCTATGCGGTACGCCCGAAAGTAAGAACAGGTATACATCTCTGCCATGGTGAACTCTGGAAAGGTGATCACACTATTTGCCCGGCACTCCCTTGGCATGATGGGGTTATAATTCAACACCTCCGCCGCCCGTTCTAAATGCAATGGACGCAGTCGTCCGTCTGTACCGCGACGCTGGTAATCATAAACTCGAAAAGTAGTGTTAGAGCTTTGTTGAATCTCTGCAATTACAATTCCGGCTTGGATGGCATGGATAGTCCCGGGGGAGATATAGAATGCATCTCCCTTTGTCACAGGCACGCAGTTGAGAACCTCGCAGATCGTTCCATTCCTTGCCTTTCTCAGAAAAGTCTCTCTCGATATTCTTTCAGAAAAACCGAGGTAGATGCTGCTCTTTGGTTCGCAGTCGACGATGTACCACATCTCTGCCTTGCCTTGCTCCCCGAGTTCCGGGTCTGCGGTCTCATTTGACGGATGAACCTGAATAGACAAATCTTTCTCCGCGTCTATGAGCTTCACCAGCAAAGGAAATTCTCTGTTCTCGCAGTTTGTTCCCCAGAAGCCGCTTTGGTTGTGCTTGCCCAGTTGGGAAATCGTCTGTCCCTGAAATCGCCCCCACTCCACAGTAGACTGCCCATCCGGTAGATCGGCCAGCTCCCAGCTCTCCGCCGTGACCGCTGGTGCATCGGCTTTATGAAAATCTCGCTTTAAGCGAGTACCTCCCCATAGATACTCCTTGTACCACGGGTGCATCTTTAGCGGTATGTACGTCACAATCCCTCCACTACGCTACAACAGATTTTCGTCAGACGCTCTGCTGAAGTATCCCATGTATATTTTTTGAACTGCTTTTTGCCCTTTTGTCGCAGAGAATTTGCATACTCTTCATCTGTTAGAACATTCAGAATGCCATCCGCGATGCTCCGCACGTCCCACGGGTCAACCAATCTCGCAGCATCCCCTACCACTTCCGGTAACGAGGCCGCGTTTGCACAGACTACTGGACAGTTCATCTCCATCGCCTCCAGAGGTGGAATACCAAATCCCTCATACAGTGACGGAAACACAAATACATCGGCATTCTGGTACAGATTTCTTTTTTCTGTCACAGAAACATAACCCGTAAACTTGATGTCATCTGCACAACTCGCCGCTCGAACTGCACTGCTGATTCCTTCAGTCCCCCAACCGGCACCTCCCGCTAAAATCAATTTATGCGGTATTCTTTCCGTCTTCTTCAACATATCAAAAGCCTGAATCAATCGCTCTAAATTCTTTCGCGGTTCAAGCGTGCCAACATAAAGTACAAACGGCTCAGTATGCTTAGCTGCTTGGTTGTTTTCTTCTTCCCCACACATTAAAAAAGTCGTATTTGCTGGTGCAGGTGAAACAATGTCAATTTTTTCTTGCGGAACACGAAGCATCCTAACGATTTCTGACCGACTGAATTCGGAAATGGTCACAATTCTACTGCTTCTTGCGATGCTCGTCTCCAACTCCCCCCTTAATCTTCTTAGATTTCTTTTGTTCATTGTTTCCGGATATCGCAGATACGACAAATCATGGATTACTTGTATTGCTTTTCCCGAAAACCGTGGTGGGACAATATAATCAAAAAAAACCCCCACGTCAGATGGTAATTCAAACAGCGATGTGTAAGAGAGCGGGAGATAATTCCACATCCTCCGGTACAGTGCATACGGCATAATCTTGCAGTACTGAATGGGAAAAGTAAAATCGGAGGTCACAATGTGTTGCTGCTCTCGTCCCATAAAATTAAACACATTTCCGCAAAAATCCAACCCTGTAGTGCTGTGCATCCGTTTCGCTATTTCATAGGCATATGTACCTATACCAGAACGATTACCGCAACAAGGCTGCAATTCCAATGCGACTCTTGCCATATCTCCCTCACTTTGCCCAAAGTGTAAAATACCTCTCCAGCCGTTTGATTATCTCTTGGCTGGCCCTACAAGTTTCCTTCGCCGCAGTGAGATACACCTTCAGCTTCGGCTCTGTGCCGGAGGGCCGCACTACTGCTTCTCCATCTGCCATGATGAAACGCAGCACGTTTGAACGAGGCAATCCCGTGCCGTCCTTGTTGTAGTCCAGCACCTGTGCCACCACTTCTCCCGCCAACTCTTTCGGCGGGTTCCTCCGCAATTCTGACATCAGCTCCTGCATACGTACAAAACCCGCCGCACCGCCAAAGGTGAAGGACAGTAGCTTTGTCCTGTAAAAGCCGTATTGTTCATATAGCTCAGTCAGCACATCTACCAGCGTTTTGCCTTGTGCCTTATACCATGCAAACATTTCGCAAATCAACAGGGAGGCATTCACCGCATCTTTATCCCGCACAAAGGTGCCGCTGAGGTAACCATAGCTCTCTTCGAAGCCAAAGATATAACGGTTTGCTTCCCCTCGCTTTTCCAACTCGCCGATCTGTTCTCCGATAAACTTGAAGCCTGTCAACACGTTGACCAACTCCACGCCATAGTGCGCGGCGATCTTGGCAGCCATCGGGGTTGTCACAATAGTCTTGACCGCCACCGGATGCTTTGGCATCGTGCCGTTGGACAGGCGCATTTTACATATGAAATCCAGTAAGAGTACTCCCATCTCGTTACCGTTGATAAGGGTATACTCTTCGGACGTCTTTACCGCTGCGCCCACACGGTCACAATCCGGATCGGTGGCCAGCAACAAGTCGCTGCCTGTCTTTTCTGCCCAATGCAGACCCACCTCCAGTGCTTCCCGGATCTCAGGATTAGGGTATGGACAGGTAGGAAAATTCCCGTTTGGCTGTGCCTGTTCGGTCGGTATTGTGATGTTGGTGAACCCGTGTTCCTGCAAGCAACGAGGTACACAGGAAATGCCTGTTCCGTTCAGCGGTGTGTACACGATTGCTACATCGCGTGCAACATTTTCCGGCAGCAAAGATGCGGAGGACACCGCCGCCTGATATCTGTCGATGACATCTTCACCGATATAGGCAACTGCTCCCTCCCGAAGTGCTGTTTCGAAATCCACAGTCTGTACATCCGAAAAGGGGTCAACCTTATTCATCTCTGCCTGAATAGCTTCCGCTGCCTCCGTGGTGATCTGACAGCCATCTGCCCCATAGACCTTATATCCGTTGTATTCCGCTGGGTTGTGGCTGGCGGTAATAACAATACCACCGTTGCAGCGGAGGTCACGCACTGCGAAAGACAGTGAAGGCGTCGGCATCAAATGGTCGTACAAGTGCACCGTAATGCCATTTGCGGCGAATACACACGCCGCCGTTTCCGCAAAGAGCTTGGAGTTAATCCGGCTATCGTAAGCAATCGCCACAGAAGAAGTCTTTGCGTGTTTTTTCAGGTAGCTGCTGTACCCCTGTGTAGCCTTTCCTACTGTATAGACATTCATGCGGTTAGTCCCGGCACCCAAAACGCCACGCAGACCGCCAGTACCAAATTCCAATTCGCGGTAGAAGCGATCCTCTATGGCGGGTGCATCACCGCAAATCGCCTGCAATTCTTCCTGTATAGGCATATTGCCAGAGGTTTTGTCTATCCACAGCTGGTACAGCTTCATCATATCCATCATCTGAACTCCTCCACTACAATCTTGCTGAGTTTTTCAGCGGCAGCCTGCCATGAGTACCTCTCCGCATTGCGGTACCCCTTGTCCACCAATGCAGCGGCTAATTCTCTATCCTCCAACAAGCACCGTAGCCCCTTAGCGATATCCTCCACGCTATACGGGTCGACATATAGTGCTCCATCGCCACCCACCTCCGGCAGTGATGATCCATTGCTTGTCAGCACTGGCGTGCCACATTGCTGCGCCTCCACCACCGGTATGCCAAAGCCCTCGTATAGCGTTGGGAACAAGAACACGTCTGCCGCGGAATACAGTACAGGCATATCTTCGTCAGGGACAAAGCCGATGAACCGCACAGCTTCCTTGTGATATATGTCCGAAAGAACAGATTCTCGGTTGAATTTCCATCCTTGTCCTCCCGCGATGATCAGCTGATGAGGGAATCCTTGTTCCTTCACTTCATCAAAAGCCTGTATGATCCTCTTCAGATTTTTCCTGGGGTTTGTATTCCCCACAAACAGCACAAAGCGTTCAGGAAGCTGGTAGGCTTCCCTTATTGCCCATAGCTTCTGTTGATCCGTTACACGGCGCATCTGTTCACTGCAAGCGCAGGGAACAACGTCAATTTTCTCCTGCGGCACGTCCAATATCTCTGTGATCTCATGCTTGGTAAACTCAGAAATTGCCAAAAAGCGGCATGCTCGCCGCCGTAAATATCGATATTGCAACTTCCACAGTAATACGCGTGATGTCTGATACGCTTCCGGCAAGCGGTACAACGCCAAATCCGTTATCAACGGAATAACTTTGCAGCTTCTGGGCAGCAACACCGGAGTTTTGGCATCTGTTGTCAGCAAGAGCGCATTCTCACACGCCTTGCCCATTTGAAAAAGCTGGTAAAAAACACGCCTTATATTCTGGCTGTAGTCGCACGGCGCACGGTGTAAAACGACCCTACTGACACACGGAAAATCCTCTATATCACGACAGATAACCACTTCGCATGGGTGCTGCATCATTGTAATGCAGCGGGAAAATAGCTCCCGAATCATAACCCCAATTCCAGAGCTATCCTTCTTATATTGCAGCGCATTGATGATTACCTTTTCCAAAAGATTTTCCCCCGTGTTTGTAATACCGCAATCCTTACCACCCCGCGCTGACCTCCTCCACCTCCAGCTGGCGTTCGTACGCCTGCTGAACAAGGAGGTCGAAGTTGGCTTCTATGGCCGCCACGGCGGCCTTGTGCAGCTGGCGCAGTGCGCGGACATTGGCTTTCTCGACGGGTATCCGCGCGTCCTGCCCCAACTTTTGGATATACACGCCCACCTGCGTTCGCATAAGCGGCGAGCCGTTCTTCTGTGTGAAAATCGCGCCGGTCAGACGTCCGTTTTGCTTGGCGTACGCCAGCAAATCGGTTTGCAGTCCCTCCGAAAACCGGACGATCTCCCGTCCTTTCACCAGCCGTCCGGCCTCGGCGGCCTCCACCGTCACCAGCGGCAGGTCAGACACGGACAAGCCCGTGGTGGCAAACAGCTTCGCCAGCACATAGCCCCGCCGATCCTCCAAGAGCTTGGCGGTTTGCAGCATCCGCAGATACTCCTGCCGCGTCAGCTCTGGGGCTTCGAACTGGGGAGGGCGAAGCTGGCGGTCTACCTGAAACTCCCGGCAATCCATCGCCTCTAACAGCGCGCTTACAGTGGAAACTCTGCAATTCACCGTTCGGATGGCAAACCCCTCGGTCAGCAGCTGCTCACGCCATGCGGATAATGAGTCCTTCGCAAGAACGCCATCCGGTAAAAAAGCGAGAAACTGCCGCAGGACGGTCTCACAGAGATGCAAGCTTGCCTCCGCACGGCCCTCTGCGCGCAGGATGGACACATAGGCCGTGATCACGTCCTCCGTCAGCGTCACGGATGATGCGCTGCGATGGAAAAGTGCCGGGTCGATCTTCGCGCTGTTCGCTCTTCTCCGTGCCATAATTGCTCCGTTCGTGACATAATTATTAATTCGACGAGGCACTGACAAAATGCTCAGTATGCCGCCAAAATTCCAACGATAGGGTATCACATTTAAGGACTAAAGTCAAGCAAACGCAACAATTTCACACAATAAGGCAGAGCCGTTCCGTAACATTTTGAACCGGCTCTTCCAATTATATTCATTTACGCCTCGCAGCCTCGGCTGCGGGGCGTTGCTATTGCACGCTTTCGGCAAGTCGAAATGGAATAATAATTATGCCCACCCGCTGAGCAGACCGAGTCTGTCCAGCTGGCGGGCACTTTCTTTTGCCGTGGACAACAGGTAGATCCGGGTCGTCTCGATGCTGCTGTGTCCCAGCACATCCGCCAGCCGAACCACGTCCC